>Ga0181606_10000223_pt1 | contig 45064 bp, 42 predicted proteins | sample 041ome_10_FD_132994 | JGI IMG/M metagenome (GOLD analysis project Ga0181606, IMG submission 132994) | Coastal salt marsh microbial communities from the Groves Creek Marsh, Skidaway Island, Georgia - 041412US metaG (megahit assembly) | ecosystem: Environmental > Aquatic > Marine > Intertidal... | reverse complement strand
GACACAGAAAAGCTGCGCAAGCCACGCCGCCCGTTCTTTTCGACTGATGACAAAATTTCAGGGCCTTCCCGACAGACCCGCGCCACCCAGTGCAGGGTTTCAATGTTGTGCACCAAGGTTGGTCTGTTAAAAATACCAACTTGCGCAACATAAGGCGGGCGGTGCCGCGGCAGGCCGCGCTTACCCTCAATAGATTCAATCATTGCGCTTTCTTCACCGCAAATATAGGCACCAGCGCCGCGCCGCAGGTCAATATAACCCTTGCTGACGATGCCGGCAGCTTCCAGACGGGCAATTTCAGTGCGCAAAATTTCCAGAACAACCGGATATTCATCACGCATATAAATAAAGCATATATCAGCTTCGACAGCCCATGCCGCGATCAACATGCCCTCTAGAAACAGATGCGGTGTGCGTTCCAGATAATAGCGGTCCTTAAATGTGCCGGGCTCGCCCTCATCACCATTTACCGCTAAATAGCGCGGGCCTTCAGCCGCCCGCACAAAACCCCATTTCTTGCCTGATGGAAATCCTGCACCACCAAGCCCGCGCAAGCCGCTTTGGTTGACCATATCTTGAACAGCTTCCCAATCGCCGTCTTTGCGCAACTTTTCCAGCTGGTCATAGCCTCCATCAGCCCGGTATGACGCCAAATCTTGATAATCAGTCATATGCGGATGCGTGTCATCTGCCGCGATCGCCGCATCAACCTTGTCTTTGGTGGCGTGGTCAATGTGATTATGTCCAATTTCAAGAACCGGCGCGGTATCGCACCGGCCCATGCACGGCGCCCGCAACACCCGCACATCTGCCGGGTTCAAACCGTCTTTTAGCGCCTTATGAAGCGCGTCAGCACCAGCCAACTCACACGCCAGCGAATCACAGACCCTGATGGTCATCGCGGGCGGCGGCGCCTGGTCTTCATGCACAACGTCAAAATGCGCATAAAATGTAGCCACTTCATAAACCTCGGTTTGGCTTAACCGTAATTCTTCAGCCAACGCCGCCAGATGCGGCACCGACAAATGACCATATTGGTCTTGGATCAGGTGCAAAAACTCAATCAATAGATGGCGTTCACGCGGTCGGTCGCCAAGCAAAGCGCGCACGTCAGCGATAACCACATCATCTACCTGACGGCCTTTCGGTGTTTTACGTCCCTTGCCCGGCGCAGATTTCCAAATGCCAGCGTCCAAATTTCCTGTATCCACCCAAAAATCTCCTTGACCATGCCGTGTGATTTTTTTCAGACCTAATCACCACGCCAAACTTATTATTTGGTATACCACAAAATAGCATCGTAAAAGCGACAGTTTCAAGACAAATTCTAATTTTCTTACAGTTTGTCTACAGCCTCTTATATTGTTCTAAAGTTGCAGCTCTTGTTCAACGATACTAGATGACGCAGCTTTGTTGACGCTTTGCCCCTACTGCGGTAACACATAGCGCGGTTTGCGCAGCACAACAAGCGCTCACACCATGAAAATTACAGGAAATCATCATGTCATTACCAACTTCGATGGCTGTCATAGAAATGCGCGAAGCGGGCGGCCCTGATGTGTTGCAGAGTGCCACGCGCGCCCTGCCAGTCGTGGCCGACCATGAAATCATTGTAAAAGTGGTTGCGGCCGGTGTGAACGGGCCAGATATAGTACAGCGCCGCGGCCATTACCCGCCGCCAAAAGGCGCCTCTGACCTTTTGGGCCTTGAAGTGTCCGGCGAAGTTGTCGCCACCGGGTCTGCGCAGACGTTATGGGCTGTTGGCGACCGCGTTTGTGGCCTAACAAATGGCGGCGGCTATGCCGAATATGTGGCCATTGACGCGGCCCATTGCCTGCCCATTCCTGATGGTGTCGATATGATCGATGCGGCTGGTCTGCCGGAAACCTATTTTACCGTGTGGAGCAATGTGTTTTATGGCCAAAGCCTGATAGAAAATGGTAATTTTCTGGTGCATGGCGGGTCTGGCGGGATTGGCTCGACCGCCATTCAGCTTGGCGCCGCTTTAGGCCTAAATGTATTCACTACAGCTGAATCAGCCGCGGCCTGCAGCTATTGCGAAACACTGGGCGCACACCGTGCCATCAACTTCCGCGACGAGGATTTTGTATCGATTATGCGCGATGCTGGGGGCGCTGATATTATTTTGGATATTATTGGCGGTGATTACATTGCCCGCAACATCAAAGCGGCCCGTCACGATGCCCGGATCATACAGCTAGCCTTTAATATGGGGTCACGGGTAGAGATTGACCTTATGCCGGTTATGCTAAAACGGCTAAGCTTTACCGGGTCAACATTGCGGTCACGACCAGACCCCTTCAAAGCCGCAGTGGCAGATGATCTGCGCCGCACTGTGTGGCCGCTTTTTGCGGCAACACCGCCAGCATTGCACACCACAACTTTTGCCAGCTTTGCGCTTGCCGATGCTGCAAAAGCCCATGCTTTAATGGAATCGGGAAACCAGCACGGCAAAATTCTGCTGACAGTATAATTCGGCTAATGCCAAAATAAACTGGCATCAATCGGTGGCCTTTACAGCCTGACGAAGGGCGTTTTTATGGATACGCAAACATTACTTATCGTCGGGTTTGCCTTTGCCTTGGGCGGCATCATTAAAGGTGCAACCGGCGCCGGCGCGCCGCTAATCGCGGTGCCTGTCATGAGCAGTTTTGTTGATGTCCGTTTTGCGGTGGCGGTGTTCGTGCTGCCCAATCTTTTTACCAACCTGATTCAGGCGATTATCTACAGACGAGAACTAACACAGCGTTGGTTTCTGATCATTTTATGCTTGTCTGGCGGGGTTGGCGCCTTTGCCGGAAGCTTGATGCTGTATCAGGCATCTAGCATGCTTCTAGAAAAGTTATTAGCGTTTGTGGTGTTAGCCTATATCGGATTTAGAGTGCTAAAGCCGGGCTGGCAATTATCTATACCAATAGCGCAGAAACTGTCCGCGCCAGTGGGGTTTATGGCTGGGTTACTACAAGGGCTTTTTGGCATTTCAGCACCAGCCAGCCTGCCCTTCCTAAACGCCATCAAATTTCCACGAAAAGAATTTATCGTGATTGTGTCATGCCTTTTCACAACGATGTCGGTGGTGCAATTACCCACGTTGGTGCGGTTGGATCTTTTGACCTATGAACATCTGTATCTTGGCGGCCTTGCGATCCTACCATTGGTGAGCTGCATGCCGATTGGCGGGTTTTTATTGCGCCAAGCCTCACCAGAGGTTTTTGACAAGCTGATCTTGCTGGTGTTGTTTTGTGTGGCGTTGCGGCTGTTATTGCCACACTAGCGCCGCCACAACACAAAATCTTTGGTAACAGAAATCCCTTTGGCACCGCGCCGCAAGCTGTCTATGCTGGGGTGCTGGTGCTTCAGCCTAGCAAATCATTCGCTGATACCCCGCAAAAACCAGACCTGATCAGAGGTGACAAGATGCCTGCCAGTGACCCGCAAAATGCGCTCATTACCCGCATGTTAACAACCAGCAAAACAATTGCCGTTGTTGGGGCCAGCGCCAACCCGGACCGGCCATCGCATGCGGTAATGCGTTATATGCAGCACGCCGGATATCGTATGATACCGGTTAACCCGGGGCTTGCTGGCAGCATAATTTCGGGCGAGACCTGCCGCGCCGCGCTAGGGGAAATTGAAGTGCCGGTTGATATGGTAGACGTGTTTCGTCAGAGCGCACATTGCCCGGCCATTGCCGATGACGCCGTGGCGATTGGCGCGCGCTATCTATGGCTGCAAATTGGCGTGATCAGCCCAGAGGCCGCCGCCATTGCCGCTGCTGGCGGATTAAAAGTGGTGATGGACCGCTGTCCCAAAATTGAACATGAGGCGCGGTTGGGAACCTAAAAAAGCCCGCCGCATTGGTGTCTCCAATAGATGTGGATTATCGTAACAAATCCTTCCTCTTATAATATAATGCCGATACTCGTGTTCTCAAAAACTTCTAACCACGTTAATCGACCGACACCGTTACCGCCTTTTTGGCTTTTATATGTTAAGCATATTTTTGAATGAAGTTTTCAAGTGGCATTCTGGGATTTGCCTCTCCAGCTTGCTGACGTATCGCATAATCAAGCATCGCTTGCTCGTGCTCTATCAGTATATCAATGGTCGCGGTGTCTTCTGCAGCCGCCATATCGCGCAAACCGCAAAATTCGTCGATAAAAGTTGGGTAGTTCTCAATTATCTTGGCAATGATCACATGCCACTTTTCATGTTTAAGGCTAGCCGCTTCACGGGTGCCGTCTTGTCGCAAACTGTCTTCATCTGTTGTCACGATTTTGTATTTGGCGATTAAATGCTTGAGGCATGAAATCGTAATTCTCTCGATTTCGGCGAACATCAAAAGCGTAATTCGATTGGAGGGTGCTTGATGTTGCGCAAGCTCTGTAAAGAACGCGTCACCCGAGACCTCTTCTTCGTATGACACCCTTAACCCCTCATTAAATGACCGGAATTTTCTAGCTTTGACTGACAAAATGATCATCCCGACAAAGGTGGATAAATTAAGGCTGAGAAACTAATCGACATTCGACGTTTGAGCAAGATGCCTGAGATGACCACAAAAGCCTCAAGCAGGGCTGAATAGTTTGATGATGTGCCGCGTGTAGATGTCTTGAAATGCTGCAAGCCAATACCGGCCGTCTATGAACCTGTCACCTAAAGCTTCAATTGCCATTCGATTGGGGGCTGGCGAAACGACAATTTTGTGCGCTTTGGTGAAACGACATGATTAAGAATGAGCCACGATATCAACATAAGATACAGTATTAACTTGGTTTCAAAAAACGAGGTTAAAGGTCGAGTTGCTGTTGTTATCCGTGCAGCCACTTGCCCAAATCTCGCATCGCAAATTTATTGAAAATCACCTGTAATCATTGCCTTGGCTAATATGCTGCCTTTGAAATCCTTTTCAAAATTCTCAATTGTATATGCTTTACCACTAAAACCTGATGCTTTTACCTTCACCTCTTCTTTAAGAGCAAACGCAGCGAGACGATAAGTGTGTTTGCCATTTGGCGGACACATACCACCGTAACCACTTCCACCAGAGTTTTTACCAATCAATCCACTCGGTTTTTTTGCTGCATCGATGCTGTAAGCATCGCCTTCAGCCTTAATATTGAAAATATTCCAATGCACCCAAGTTTTACCAGCAACCGACTTTGCGTCCGGGTCATCCATAATAATAACGATATGAGAAGAACCAGACGGCAATCCAGTGATGGAAACCGGAGGGGACTGATTCTTGCCACCCATTTTATTGCAGGCGTGTATCTTAGCGATTTTACCGCCAGCGAAACTTGTCGAATCGATAGCCATATCCGCAAGAGCCAATTGGCTAAAGCCAAAAAGATTTAACATGGTGGTTATTAGCAATGTGAGACGCTTCATATCACAGTTCCCTATCATTTTTAGCAATAGAAATTAGCGACCAATAGTGTACCATATACTGCTTGCGGCGGTAAAGATAACGTCGATGATGTTCCCAATGGGGTAATAGAGGTTTGGATAAGCGATAGCTGTCATGATCAAAATTCCATCTAATAACTTTGGTTTTCTCTCTCTTTCGGCATGTACGCTTTTCTTAGCAACGGCTTTGCCTGTGCAAGCAGACGTCGATGAGAAAATGCTTGACCGCCTTACAGGGCGAGATTTTATGATCAGTATGGGCACTGGTCCAACGCCGATTAATGTTTTTAAACCGCTCGACACCATCCCCCTTGAGTCAGGGAAATCAGTAAATCTAGACAAATTTTTTAATCATAAGGAGAACCTCTCAGCAGTTGTCCTCAAAAATGGACAATTGGTTTATGAGAGATATGCGAAGAAAGGTGGATTTGCTGACAAATTTCCGGCTCATGGCATGTCCATGACTAAAACGGCAGTTGGCCTTGTGATTGGGCATTTGCTATGTGACGGAAAAATTCAAACACTTGATGACACCATGGGAAAATATTCGCCCAATTTGGCCAAATCAATTTACAACGACATCAAGATTAAGGACGTGTTGCGTATGGCAAGCGGTGTCAACCGCGACCGGAAAAATGAAAGAGACTATAATCAAATACTGAGAAACAGGTTTGAAGACGGGACCAACGATTCTGCGGCTGTCATACAGAGCCTTAAATCCACGTATATTAAACCCGGAAAAATCTCGAGTTATCATACTCTTGATGCCACAGCCGTAGCGGTGCTGGCAAATGACATTTCAGGCGTTTCTGTTGATCAAATATTTTTCGATAAAATTTATACCAAGATGCATCCAGAGGGTAAAATGATCTGGTGGGCTGATAAAAAGGGGAACTCACTTGGCATGGCTGGATTAAACATGGTCACCCGTGACTGGGCGCGTTTCGGTCAGTACATGGTTGATGAAATGCGAGACGGTAGTTGCATAGGAAAATATATTGAAGATGGAATAAAGAATTCCATTAAGACAAATTCCCGCGATTACCAGAAATATGGTTATTTCTTTTGGGTATCAAATTTTTCTGGAAAAGAATATGTCATCTTGACTGGTAACGGCGGCCAAGTGATGGTGCCAAACCACTACGACAATAACGTAGCAGTGGTTTTGTCAGCATCAAACTTTAAATATGGTAAGAAGCACATAATCACTGACATCATGGCAAAGGTAGTGAAAGAATTGCGACAAAATAATTAGCGACTTTGGACAAATCTTTCGTGGCTGCAATTCACTTGGCCGACTAGGAACCAATGTTTATTGAACTAACCTTCACTTAAGTTCACCAAAGTCTTTCTTTCTTCGACCACTTTTATAAGAACCTAAGCATAGGTCAACCAGAGAGTGACCATAGCCACCTGAGGTAACTATAGTTATCTGTGGTATACTCAATTGGGATGAAGATGATGATGTTGCCGTCCCTATTGGGGTGGTTGTCGATACTCACCATAAGGGGAACAAGTAAAGATTTCGTAATCGCGTTTTAAGAGTCACTGACGCCCCTGAGAGGCGAGACGCCCAAGAAACTGCGGAAAATATGGTTGTTTCAGGTAAGCCTGTTCAAAAAGAGAAACTAAAATTTAACCTCAACACAGATGATCTGTCCGAGGCAGAAAAAGAGTTCCTGAAACTTTACTCCATCGCCAAAAACAAATCTAATCCAATAGATCCGCATTGGCGCTCTTTTTGGGAAGACAATCTTGGAAGAAAAATAGCGGATACCATAGCGCTCTTCCTAAGCCTGAATCTAATCAAAGAGCCAAGTGCTGCGTAAGTACTTGAAACCACCAAAACTGTCGAAGAGTTGAAGTCAATAGCTAGAAAAAACAGTCTGAAGATAAGTGGACGAAAATCAGCGTTAATCAAAAGAATAATCACAGCCAATATTGCCATTGAAAATCATATCCCACCCACAAATGATTTATTAATCTGCTCCGAAAAAAGGGGGGGGGAAATTGTAAATAAAACCAAGGCAGAAAAAACCAAGAAAGAACAAGAGCTATTTTTAGAAGTTTTGATTTTTTTACAGAATATGAACGTCAAAGCAGCTTGTGAGAAAGTTTGCGCCTTTGAGTCTCAGCAATTGTTCACAAGAGGAATTGGAATTGACTGGTCTGACAGGAGCACTGCAGAGCAATATGAGTGTGAAGTCAGCGTAATTTTGACCGAGACACCGCCGCTCAACAAACTTCGGTGGGGAACGGTGGGAAGCGTTGTTCGCCTTCATGCGGCTCTGTCCCATTTGCTTGGGGTAGCTTGCGGTTCAAAGAAAATTCGCGAATGCATGGGTTGGACTAGAATTTACCATGATCAAATTTTGCAAGCCAGAATGTTGTGTGCATATGCTTCTCATCAAAAATACCGAGCGCAAATAAGAGAGAACGAGAATGCATTATCTGCAGCAGCAGAAATTGAAATTATCGTAATAAAAGATGGAAACACGACCTGAAATGCATGCCTGTCAGAAATTGGAAAAACATACACCTATGAGGATATGCCCATTCTGCCTCACGAAAGATGCGCTTGTGATTTAGGCTGTCGATGCAGAGCCATTTTGGTTATTTATTAATGGATGAAGCAAAAAAATAGTCTGCGCGCCCTAACGAGTTAGCGTGGGCGATCACAACCGACACAAAGAAGAAGAAATGGCGGAGGGGAAGGGATTCGAACCCCCGGAAGGAGTTTCCTCCTTCAACGATTTAGCAAACCGCCGCCTTCAGCCACTCGGCCACCCCTCCGCCGGGGTCACAATCCACATTGGTTTTGCCAATGTTTTTTGTGTTTTTAGTACACGGCGTATGCTGCCCTTTCTCTAGCCGCGAATTGGCCTGCTGTCAAATCCGAAAATACACAATTTCCCGCCGCACCATCGTAGCACCGCCGTTACGCCGAAAAACCGCTGCGCCGCGCCCACCATGCCGCATAAATCGCTTGCATTCACATGACGATACCGTTCATTTTACCACGCGAGGACTAGCGCATTGCGCCTCAGCCTGCACATCATATAGAAAGCCATGACGTGGACCAGATTACCTCAATGCGGATTTTTATTGCGGTCGCAGAAACCGGCGCATTAAACAGTGCGGCACGGCGGCTTGAGGTGTCGCCATCGGCGGTGTCCAAACATATTGCGGCGCTGGAAAACAAGCTTGGCGCACAGCTATTAACCCGCACCACCCGGCAGGTTGCGCTAACCGAGGTTGGCATCACCTATCTGGAAAGCTGTCAGCGCATCATCACCGAGCTAGACAAAGCCGACAGCGCGGCCAATAGTGCCAGCGGTTCGGTACAAGGGGTTTTGCATGTTGGCGCCCCGCCTGGCTTTGCGCATCGCCATGTCGCCCCGCATCTCCCCATTTTTTTGGAAGAATATCCGTATCTATCGGTGGAACTGCAAAGCACCGAGGCTGATCAAGATATGATTGATGCTGGTTTTGACCTGTGCATCAGGATCAGCCCGCATAGCGACCATGACAAGCTTGTCTATACCGAACTGGCCCCAAATAGCCGTCGATTACTTGCCACACCAGACTATCTAGCAGCGCATGGCGCACCGCTGAAACCGGCTGACCTTAGCGGCCATAGGCTGATCACACAAACCGCCAATAGCAGCGCTAACTACTGGCATTTCAAAGACGGCAATAGCCACCAAACCATTCATGCGCGCGGCCATCTTATGATGGATAGCGGCGATGCGATGCTCCGCGCTGTGCTGAATAATGGCGGCATTGCCATGCTGCCAACCTATATGACCGCACGGCATATTCGCAGCGGCTCTTTGGTGACAATTTTGGACAGCTTGGTGATGGAAGATTACCCCATCCATGCGGTGACCTTACCAAACCGTCACAGCATTCCCAAAATTGAAGTGTTTTTGCAGTTTTTGCAGTCGCTATATGGCGATGTGCCCTATTGGGACGCGCTTGACGCGCCGCCGTCGGCGGCCGCCCTGCGCGCTACCATCTAGCCGTCCAGCTTGGCTTTCAAAATCTGGTTAACCATGCCGGGATTTGCCTGCCCGCCAGATTGCTTCATCACCTGCCCGACAAAGAACCCAAATAATTTGTCCTTACCGCCACGATACTCATCAACTTTATCCATATTCGCCGCAATCACCGTGTCAATCAGCGCTTCAATGGCGCCACTGTCAGACACTTGCTTTAGGCCTTTTTCCTCAACAATGTCCGCCGCATCCTTGCCGCTTTCAAACATCTCTGCAAACACATCCTTGGCAATACGCCCAGATATGGTGCCGTCACTGATCAGCCCTACCAAACCACCAAGCATTTCAGGTGATATTTTGCACGACGCCAAGCCCTCACCTGACTTGTTCAGTGCCCCAAACAGTTCCACCGTCATCCAGTTGGCGACTAGTTTTCGGTCTTGGCCAGCGCTGGCCGCTTCATAATATTTTGCGGTTTCGCGTTCTTCGGTGATCACCGATGCATCATAGGACGACAAGCCGTATTCATTGATCAAGCGATCGCGGATATCGTCCGGCAATTCAGGCAGCGCCGCTGCCAGCTTATCAACCTCATCTTGCGTAACCACCAAAGGCAGCAAGTCTGGGTCTGGAAAATACCGGTAATCATGCGCGTCTTCTTTGCTGCGCATTGTGCGGGTTACGCCGGTAGCGGTATCAAATAATCTTGTTTCTTGATCAACGCTGCCGCCATCTTCGATCAGTTCGATCTGTCTTGCCACTTCATAATCGATCGCTTGCTGAATGAACCGCAGGGAATTTAGATTTTTGGTTTCGGTGCGGGTGCCAAATTCGGCGCCGGGGCGGCGCACCGACACATTCACATCAGCCCGCAGCGAGCCCTCTTCCATGTTGCCGTCACAGGTCCCAAGATACCGTAAAATGGACCGTAATTTGCGCACATAGGCCGCAGCTTCAGCGGCCGAACGCATATCCGGCCGCGACACAATTTCCATCAATGCAACACCGGTCCGGTTCAGGTCGATATAGCTTTTGCTTGGGTGCTGATCATGCATCGATTTGCCGGCGTCTTGCTCAAGATGCAAGCGTTCGATGCCAATATCGCGGGTGCTGCCATCTGCCATCACAATCCGCAACACGCCCGCACCAACGATGGGCTGTTTGAACTGGCTGATCTGATAGCCTTGCGGCAAATCCGCGTAAAAATAATTTTTGCGATCAAAAACGCTGGTCAGGTTAATTTCGGCTTTTAGGCCAAGCCCGGTGCGAATGGCCTGATACACACATTCACGGTTTATCACCGGCAACATGCCGGGCATTGCCGCATCAACAAGCGACACATTTTCATTGGGCGCCGCCCCGAAGCTGGCTGAGGCGCCGGAAAACAATTTTGCTTTGCTTGACACCTGGGCGTGAACCTCAAGCCCGATCACAACTTCCCAATCGCCGGTACGTCCGGCCACAAGCTGGCTCATTGTGCGCCTCCTGCCATACGTGATGGCGTTGCGGTAAATCCGGCAGCCTGTTCCAACACCGAAGCGACCCTGTAAAGGCTAGCCTCATCATAGGGTTTGCCCAAAATCTGCAAGCCCAGCGGCAGACCGTCGGCATTCAAGCCCGCCGGCACTGACATCCCCGGCAAGCCCGCCAAATTGGCCGGCACGGTAAACACATCATTCAGGAAATTTACCACCGGATCGTCAATTTTCCGGCCCACTGCAAAAGCTGCGGTCGGCGTTGCCGGTGTCAACAGCGCATCAACCTTTTCAAAAACCGTATCAAAATCCTGTTTGATCAGGCGGCGCACCCTTTGTGCCTTCAGATAATAGGCATCATAATAGCCAGCCGATAACACATAGGTGCCGATCATGATACGGCGCTGCACTTCTTCGCCAAACCCGGCGGCGCGGGTGGCTTCATACATCTGGTCGAGCGACCCAGCCTCAACCCGCAGCCCATAACGCACACCGTCATACCGCGCCAAATTAGACGAGGCTTCGGCTGGCGCGATGATATAATAGGTGGGCAAAGCATATTTGGTATGCGGCAATGATACCTCGACAAGCTCGGCCCCGGCTTGGCGCAGCCAGTCTTGGCCTTGTTGCCATAATTTAACAACGTCTTGGTCCATACCATCCATCACATATTCGCGCGGCACGCCAATTTTCATACCTTTAACGCCTTGCCCAAGCGCCGCCGCAACATCTTGTAACGGCATCGAAGATGAGGTTGAATCTTTCGGATCATGGCTTGCCATAGCCTGCAGCATCAACGCGTTATCGGCGACTGTGCGGGTAAACGGCCCGGCCTGATCAAGCGACGAGGCGAAGGCAACAATGCCCCAGCGCGAACAACGGCCATAGGTCGGCTTTAGCCCCACAACACCGCAAAACGCAGCGGGCTGGCGTATGGACCCGCCGGTATCGGTGCCGGTCGCCATCAAGGCGGCACGTGCCGCAACCGCAGACGCTGACCCGCCAGATGACCCGCCCGGCACAAGGTCAAGTTTGTCTGGTCCCTGCCATGGGTTTATCGCCGGACCAAACGCACTGGTCTCATTGCCGGACCCCATCGCAAATTCATCGCAATTCACCTTGCCAAGCATAACCGCTCCGGCCGCCCATAAATTAGCCGTCACGGTGCTTTCATACGGCGGCGTGAACCCTTCAAGAATACGCGAACATGCGGTGGTACGAACGCCGGTTGTGCAAAACAAATCTTTTACACCAAGCGGGATACCCTCAAGAATGCCGGCCTCACCTTTGGCAAGACGCGCATCGGCGCTGGCTGCCATTTCAAGCGCATGATCTGGTGTCAGCAAAACATAATTATTCAGCGCGGCTGTGTCTTCAGCAGCCGCCAGATAGGCGGTGGTCAACTCGGTCGCAGAGATTGCTTTTGAATCAAGGGCAGCGCGCGCTTCAACAGCGCTAAGAGCAAGCAAATCAGACATTATTCAACAACCTTTGGTACGACAAAAAACCCGCTGGCACCCTCGGGCACATTGGCAAGAACGGCATCGACACAATCACCATCGGTCACCACATCCTCACGCATCGGCAGGGCATGCCCCGTCACACTCGCCAGCGGCTCAACATTATCGGTTGGGACTTCGTTTAACTCTGCGATCCAATCGAGAATACCATTAAGTTCGCTTGCCACCGGCTCTAGACGGTGTTCGGGAACATTTAAACGCGCCAGACGGGCGATTTTGGCAACTGTGCTCTTGTCAACGGACATATCACTGTGCTTTTTGCTGTTGTAGAAAAAATTTAACTGGTGACTTATCATTCAGCATGACGATCTGCAAGCCAAACGATATAAAACAGCATATTTCATCCAATCAAAAGCTGCTTGGACTGGATATTGGCAAAAAAACCATTGGATTGGCGCTTAGCGATGCCAGCCTCAAAATTGCCTCACCGGTAAAAATCCTCTATCGCACAAAATTCACCCCGGATGCGGCCGCGCTATTTCAGCTTATCGACCAAACCAGGGTTGGTGGGTTGGTGCTGGGATGGCCGGTCAATATGGATGGCAGCACCGGACCTAGATGCGACTCGGTGCGTGATTTTGCGCATGCGCTGATGAAAATGCGCGATATTCCCATTGTCTTTCAAGATGAACGGCTGTCAACCAAGGCCGTCGAAGACGCCATGATCGCCGCCGACATGACCCGTGCGAAACGTGCCGAGCGCCGTGATGCGCTGGCCGCTTGCTGGATTCTGCAATCCTATCTTGATTATCTTCACGACCACCACATTGTTGCCGCCCCATAAGATCCGCTTGATAATTACCGTGTGATAATTAATGCACCCCTGACCCTGGCGCATATTTGGCGCAGCCACGATCCGGTCACGACCCAGTCATGACCCAGTCATCGCATGCAGGCCACGAGACCATTGCTGGCGCCAAATTAACGCTAGACCGGCCGCCCCAGTTGCGGTAATAAACTAGCCTCATGACCAAGCCGACATCACCTGCGACTGATCGCAACGCCAGCAGCGCGCCCGCCAGCTTGCAAAAACGCCATTTACTTGGCATAGAGGGTATGTCGCCAGTGGAAATTCGGTCACTTCTTGACCGCGGCAGTTATTTTGCTGATCACCCGACCAAAGTCACCAGCACCGCGCTGCAAGGTAAAACCATCGTAAATTTGTTTTACGAAAATTCCACACGCACCCGCACCTCATTTGAATTGGCCGCAAAGCGCCTAGGCGGTTCAGTCCTCAATATTGCGGTTGCTGGCTCTTCGGTGAAAAAGGGTGAAACCCTGCTGGACACCGCCACCACATTGAACGCCATGCACCCAGATATTCTGGTGATAAGACATAATTGTTCAGGGGCGGCGCAATTGCTCAGCCAGCGTGTGGATGCCGCAGTGATTAATGCCGGCGATGGCCGCCACGAACATCCCACACAAGCGCTGCTTGACGCCCTAACCATCAGGCGCCGAGTGGGCCGCATTGAAGGCCTGACGGTTGCCATATGCGGCGATATTGCCAACAGCCGCGTGGCCCGCTCAAACATCCATTTATTAAGCACTTTGGGGGCAGAAATCCGCTTGGTTTGCCCGCCAACCCTGCTACCAGCCGATGTCGAACATATGGGCGTATCAGTCTTTACCGATATGGAAGATGGTATCGCCAACGCCGATATAGTGATGATGTTGCGCTTGCAAACCGAACGTATGGCCGGCACCGAAACGCCATCACAACGCGAATATTTCAATCTGTTTGGCCTAAATAAAGACAAATTGATGCGCGCCGCCCCAAAGGCGCTGATCATGCATCCAGGTCCGATGAACCGCGGCGTGGAAATTGATTCAGAAACCGCTGATGATGTTGAAAAAAGTTTGATCCGCCTTCAGGTCGAAATGGGTGTGGCAGCCCGCATGGCCTGCCTTGAAGCGATCTCAGTGAGGCCCGAATGAGCATCACACGTCTCTATAATGCGCGCCTTGTTGACCCGGCCCAATCTATTGATAGCATTGGCTATCTTGATATTGTTGAGGGCAAAATATCTGCCCTACAGCTTGGCCAGCCAGCCCAAAAAGACAGCTGCACGCTAAAAATTGACTGTAAAGGTAGCGTCTTAGCACCCGGTATCGTTGATATGCGTGTGCAATCGGCTGACCCCGGCGCCGAACATCTTGAATCGCTATCAACCTTGTTGGCCGCCGCCGCCAAAGGCGGCATTACTGCGCTGGCCTGCCTGCCAAACACGCGGCCGGTGATCGATGAAGCCAGTGCGATTGACTCGCTATGTTTACGCGCCTCACGTATTGGCGGGCCGAAACTCTATGCTTATGGCGCCGCTACCAAGGGGCTAAGCGGTGCAGAAATGGCCGAATTGGGCCTGATGGCAGAGGCCGGCGCTGTTGGATTTACAAATGGTGCGACCAGCATTGCCAATAGTTTAACAATGCGGCGTTTGCTATCTTATAGCAGCATGCTCGACCGGCCGTTTATGCAGCATTGCGAAGACCCTGATTTAACGGAAAACGGCGAGATGAATGAGGGGGAAACCTCGACCCGGCTTGGCCTTATTGGGATGCCGTCTGAAGCTGAGGTTATTATCCTTAATCGTGATCTGCAGCTGCTGCGACGACTAGGCGCGCGTTATCATGTGGCGCATATTTCGACCCGCGCCGCTATTGACGCGGTCCGCCGCGCCAAAGCCGAAGGGCTGGCTGTCACGGCCGACACTGCTCCGCCGTATTTCTTGCTAAATGAATTGGCGGTCAGCACCTACAACACCGCGTTCAAACTCTTACCGCCATTGCGCAGCGAGGATGATCGCCAAGCCGTTATTGAAGGGCTTGCTGATGGCACCATCGACGCTATTGCGTCTGACCATATGCCGGTCGATCGTGACGCGAAAACCCAGCCATTTGGCCCGGCCCAACCGGGCGCATCTGGCCTCGACACCTTGCTGGCGTTGACCTTAACATTGGTCCATCAAAACCATATCTCGCTGGCCCGCGCTATCGAAGTGCTGAGCCTTGCGCCAGCCACCATATTAGATATTGATGGCGGCACGCTATCGATCGGCGCTGCCGCCAATTTTATGGTGTTTCGGCCGGATAGCAGCTGGATTGTTAAGGGTGCTGAATTTACATCATCTTCTCGCATCACTCCGTTTGAGTCGCATCCGGTGCAGGGCATTGTGGATTTCACTTATGTGAATGGCGTGCAAATATACCCGCCAGCGCCGTTATCGTAATTTGGACCGCACCGATATGTTTGCCAATTCATCACTTTTGCTTGTGACAGCTGTAGCCGCTTATGCGCTTGGCAGCATTCCATTTGGGTTGATTTTTACACGCCTGACCGGGCGCGGTGATATCCGGCAAATCGGCAGCGGCAATATTGGCGCGACTAATGTTTTACGCACCGGCAGCCGCCCGCTGGCCGCCCTCACGCTGATTTTTGACGCTGGCAAAGGCGCCGTTGCGGTGCTTATTGCTGAACATTTTGCTGGCCCACAGACCGCAGCTTTGGCCGAGGCGTTGGCCGGGGCGCTAGTGGTGATTGGCCATTGCTTTCCGGTCTGGTTGAAATTTTCTGGCGGTAAAGGCGTCGCTACCAGCCTCGCCGTATTTGCTGCGATAGATTTGCGATTGGGCGGGACGTTTGTCATTGTGTGGTTGCTGACAGCCTTTATCACACGATATTCATCACTGGCGGCTCTGTGTGCTGTATTGACCGTTGCATGCGGCGGGTTTCTTATGCTGCAAGACCATTTCATCCAAGTTACGCTGGGGATAGTGGCCGGGCTAGTCTGGGTACGTCATCACGCCAATATCGGCCGCTTGCTGGCGGGTACCGAAACCAAAATTGGCGCAAAATAGCCACCTCAAAATAACTTTGGACCGGCCAGCTTTTTACCCTTAACCAGATGTTAAGCGGTCCTGTTTATAGTTTTTTTATGAACAAATCTGAACAGATCGCCCGACTGCGGTTGATCCGCACCCGCAATATTGGTCCAATGACATATGGTTTGTTGATGCGGCGCTATGGTTAAGCCAGCGCAGCACTGGCAGAGATACCCGAATTGGCGCAACGTGGTGGCCGCAAGTTAGTGATAACATCGCTTGCCAGCGCCGAGGCCGAGCTTGCCAAGATTGCCGCTGCTGGCGCCACTTTACTATGGCGCGATAGCGAACATTATTTACAACGCCTTGCCCGATTTGACGATGCCCCGGCATGTTTAACAGCGCGCGGTAATGTGCATTTATTGGGGCGCCCAATGATTGCCATAGTGGGGGCGCGGAACGCCTCTATCAACGCCCAGCGTCATGCCCGCAAAATCGCCGCTGAATTAGGCCAAGAAGGATATGTGATTGTGTCAGGAATGGCCCGCGGCATCGACACTGCAGCCCATACCGGCGCTCTGGAAACTGGCACAATTGGCGTTGTTGCCGGCGGCATAGACATGGTGTATCCACCAGAAAACGCCACCTTGTTTGATCAGGTCGCCAGCCAAGGGTTGCTGGTGGCAGAAATGCCCCCAGGCACGAACCCAACACCGCGGCATTTTCCCATTCGGAACCGGGTGATTGCCAGCCTTGCGATGGGGGTTGTCGTTGCCGAGGCCGCCCAAAGGTCTGGGTCGTTGATTACCGCCCGCGAAGCGGTCGATCGTGGCAGCGATGTGATGGCTGTGCCCGGCGCGCCACTTGACCCGCGGTCTGATGGCTGCAACCGCCTGATTCGCGATGGCGCCACCCTTGTACAGACAACCGCCGATATTATCGAATGTGTGAACCGCCAGCCCGCCGTAGAACTTCCCCACGCCCCACATGAATGGACCGAACCTATGCCGAAAAGCATTGACCCAAACGCGGTTGATGCGTGCCGTGAAAAATTATCCGCCGACCTGTCATTCGACCCGGTGGATATTGATGATTTGATAGCATGGTGCGAAATGCCTACGCCGGTAGTATGGGCCGCACTATTAGAACTAGAACTGGCTGGCATAGTCACCCGCCATTATGGCAATCGCATTTCAAAAATTGCCAAGCCCTAGGCAAATTACAGCACCAAAATAGTAAAAAAATTACCAGAAGTTTTGACAAAAGGCTTTTTTAGCTTTATCGGATGCGGTTCACACATGCATGGGAAACCGAATGAAAGTCGTTGTTGTTGAATCGCCGGCAAAGGCCAAAACCATCAACCGCTACCTTGGTGATGATTACAAGGTATTGGCATCATATGGCCATGTTTGCGACCTTCCTAGCAAAGATGGGTCGGTTGTGCCTGCCAATGATTTTGAAATGAAATGGCAGGTTTCGACAGGTTCTGAAAAACATTTAAAAGACATTGTGACAGCGCTAAAGGGCGCCGAAAAACTGATCCTCGCGACTGACCCCGACCGTGAAGGCGAGGCCATCAGCTGGCACGTTCTTGAACAGCTTAAAGAGAAAAAGCTGGTCGATGACATGCCAGTTGAACGCGTAGTGTTTAACGAGGTTACCAAATCCGCCATTTTGCAAGCCATGGACAATCCACGCCAGCTTGACAATGAATTGATCAACGCCTACCGCGCCCGGCGTGCGCTTGACTATCTTGTTGGGTTTTCAATTTCACCAGTGTTATGGCGCAAACTACCAGGCTCAAAATCTGCTGGGCGGGTACAATCGGTTGCACTGCGCCTGATTTGTGAACGTGAAGCCGAAATCGAAGCCTTTCGCTCGCAAGAATATTGGAGCATTGACGCCGAGTTTACCAAAGCTGATGGCCGCAGTTTTAGCGCGCGCCTCACCCATATTGACGGCGCCCGCCTTGGCAAGCTTAACATCAAAACCGAAGCCGAGGCGCAAGCTGCTCTTGCCAAAATTCTGGCCTCAGATGCCAGCGTTACAGCGGTCGAAACAAAACGCGTCAAACGGCACCCGCAACCGCCATTCACCACATCAACATTGCAGCAAGAAGCGTCACGAAAACTTGGGTTTTCGGCAAGCCGCACGATGCAAATTGCGCAAAAGCTTTATGAAGGCATCAATATCGGCAGCGAAACCACCGGCCTTATCACCTATATGCGTACCGACGGTGTGCAGCTTGGCAACGAAGCCATCGCCGCCATCAGGGATGATATTGGTAGCCGCTTTGGCACAAAATATGTACCAGACGCGCCGCGCGTCTACAAAACCAAAGCCGCCAATGCCCAAGAAGCGCATGAAGCCATCCGCCCGACATCGATATCACGCCACCCAAAAGACATGCAGGCATTTTTGGACCATGACCAGTTCCGGCTTTATGAATTGGTCTGGAAACGCACCATTGCCAGCCAGATGCAGTCTGCCGAACTTGACCAGACTGGTATCGACATCACCACAAAAGCCGGCGATGCGGGCCTGCGCGCTAGTGGTCAGGTCATGGTATTTGACGGGTTTTTATCGGTTTATCGCGAAAGCGTTGATGAAACCAGCGACAACGACAGCAGTGATGATACCACAAAGCTCTTGCCCGATGTGTCTGAGGGCGAACCGCTAAGCACCGGCATTGTCACGCCAGAACAGCATTTTACGCAGCCGCCGCCCCGCTTCACTGATGCCAGCCTTGTCAAACGCATGGAAGAGCTGGGGATCGGCCGGCCGTCAACTTATGCGTCGATCATTCAAGTGCTGCAACAGCGCAATTACGTCCTCAAAGACAAAGGCCGTTTCACACCAGAAGATCGTGGCCGTTTGGTATCAACATTTCTTGGTAATTTCTTTGACCGTTATGTCGAATATGATTTTACTGCACGTCTTGAAACGCAACTTGACGATGTGTCGGCTGGCAAGCTTGATTGGAAACATTTGTTGGCCGCCTTTTGGGGTGATTTCAAAGCGGCTATCGACAATACCAAAGACCTGACCATCACAAATGTGCTTGATGTGCTTGATGAAGAGCTGGGCCCGCATTTTTTTCCATCTGATGAAAACGGCGGGCTTGTGCGGACCTGTCCGAATTGTGCCAATGGCCGACTTGGGCTAAAGCTGGGTAAATTCGGGGCGTTTGTGGGCTGCTCTAATTACCCAGAATGTAAATTCACCAGGCAATTGACAAATACCAATGGTGAGACGCCAGATACGGCTGTTTCCGACACAGATTTAGGCCCTGATCCGACAACAAACCTACCAGTATTCTTGCGTAATGGCCCGTATGGCCCCTATGTGCAAATTGGCGATCCTGAAACGAAAAAACCAAAACGCGCATCGCTTCCCAAAGGTACCGATGCCAGCGCGGTGACGCTTGACGTGGCGTTGGGTCTGTTGGCTTTGCCGCGCGATATTGACCCCCACCCGGAAACCGGCGATATGGTCCAAGCTGGCATCGGTCGTTTCGGACCTTATCTTAAATATCAAGGGCGCTTTACCAGCCTGCCAGCCGAAGATGATGTGCTAACGGTTGGCATGAACCGCGCCGTTGATTTGCTGGCCGAGTCAGCCAAAAAGGCCGGGCGCATCTTGGGCGATCACCCAAATGGCGGTCCAGTGCATGTCAAAGCCGGGCGTTTTGGCCCTTATGTTGAACATAACAAATTGCGGGCGACACTTGGTAAAGCCCATGAAATGGCTGATATCACCCTAGAAACCGCGTTGGAATTGCTGGCTGTGAAACTAGCAAAAGGCGGGCCCACCCCGAAAAAAACAGCTGGTAAGAAAGCCGCCCCTAAAAAAGCGACTACTAAAAAAGCTATCTCTAAAAAGGCGACTACTAAAAAAACTGCCACTAAAAAAGCATCTTCAAAAAAGGCGGCAAGCTAGTTCGTGTCGCAGCAAGATGACAGCAAAAGCCGCGCTTTACCCGATGACGACACGCTCATTGCGTTTATCAACAGCTGTCAGCGCCCGCCAAGCCCACGCGATATTACGCGCGCCTTCAAGCTTGACAAGGATGTGCGGCCAATGTTGCGGCGCCGGCTTCGTGATCTGGCCGAAAATGGCCGATTAGCGCCACCGCCGCACCGTGCTGTCGCTGCCGACCAGCTTCCCGAAATTAGCGTTTTAGAGCTTGTTGATTTTGATGATAATGGTGATGGCATCGCCCGTCCGGTAGACGATAGCACCGAGCCGCTTCCGCAAATCCGTGTCCTGCTAAGCCGCCGTGAAGGCCGCGCACCGGCCGCCGGGCAGCAGGTTTTAGCGCGCCTGACACAACTTGGCCCAGCCCTCTATGAAGCCCGCATCATTCGGGTTTTAGATCGCCAACAAACGCGGCTATTTGGCGTTGCCGTTGCCACCGGAAAAGGCTTTATGTTGCAACCTGCAGCGCGCGGCAAACGCGACAGCATGACGCTAACCATTCCGGCTGGCCGCAGCGTTGCCAATGGCGACCTTGTAGAAGCCGCTTTACAAGCTGGACGTGGCAGAATCAGCAAAACCGCAAAACTTATCACAACCCTAGGCAATGCCGCCCAGCCCGGCGCCTTTAGCGCATTAGCGTTGGCTGAGTTTAACATTCGCCATGAATTCCCAGAACAGGTTCTTGACGAGGCAGACGCCTTAAATACGCCCCCCATTAATGGGCGACGTGACCTGCGCAACACCCCATTTGTCACCATTGACGGGGCAGATGCGCGTGATTTTGACGATGCTGTTTGCGCCGAACCAATCGACCATGGGGGCTGGCGTCTATTGGTGGCGATTGCCGATGTATCGCATTATGTGCGACCCGATAGCGCACTTGACCGCGAAGCCAGATTGCGCGGCAATTCGGTCTATTTGCCTGACCGGGTTGTGCCGATGTTACCAGAAGCCATCTCAAATGATCTATGTTCGCTGCGCCCCTTGGAAGATCGGGCCGCGATGGTTGCTGAGATTTTGATCGACAAAGACGGCCAACGCCGCGCATTCCACATCGAACGGGCGATCATACGGTCACATGCGCGCCTGACCTATGACACCGTTCAAACGGTGTATGAAGGCACTCTTGATGAAACAGATTGCGCTGTGCCGCATGGCACGCTGCATGCCTTGTTCGGTGCGTGGCAGGCCTTGACGATTGACCGCAATGAACGCGCACCGCTGGCGCTTGACCTAAAAGAGCGCCGCGTTGTAATGGGCGATGACAATACACCTATGCGCATTGAACAGCGGGCACAAAATGAAGCGCAACGGCTGATCGAAGATTTTATGATTACCGCCAATGTTGCCGCGGCTGATCGGCTAATCGCGGCGCGCAAACCATGCGTATTTCGGGTGCACGACACGCCTGATCCCAAAAAAGCCGCAACCTTAATAAAGCTTGCCGAGGCCGTTGGCGCCAGCTTTAGCATTGGGCAGGTGTTGCGCCCGCATCATTTTAATAAAATTCTAGCCGCCGCAGCCGGCACCCCAGATGCCACCACTATCAATGAAGCGGTTTTACGAAGCCAAGCCAAAGCTGTTTATAGCATTGATAATATTGGTCATTTTGGATTATCACTTCGCAATTATGCACATTTCACCTCGCCAATTCGGCGCTATTCGGACCTTTTGGTGCATCGCGCCTTGGTTGATGCTGCCGTCCCCAAAACCACCCCAAAAGACGGTTTAGGCGGCATGTCGCTAGAGACGCTTGCCGAGATTTGCACGCATATTTCAGAAACTGAGGCCAACGCCGCAGCCGCCGAACGCCGCACCATTGACCGCTTCGCCGCAGCATTATTTGAAAGCCGTATTGGCGAGGTTGTCACCGGTATTGTGGTTGCGGTGACCAGCTTTGGCGCTTTTGTGCGCATTGATGATGGCGCCGCAGACGGGCTAATGCCGATGCATGCGCTTCCCGATGATTTTTATGATTTCAACGAATCGACTCAAACTTTGGAAGGCCGGCATAATGGTTGGGTGTTCGCCCCCGGCAATGACGTTAAGGTGAAAATCCGCGAGGTCACAGCGATTTCCGGCGGCATTCTCCTTGACTGGGTTGACGGTGGCATAATCGATCAACGCCCACGCAAAAAGCCGCAGCGCAGCGGCACCGGCCGGTCTGCCCTAGCGGCCCGCAAAAAGACCAGCAAGGCGCGCAAAGCGAAAACAAAAAGACGTTAATGCAGGCTTGACATTTCGTGCATTTTACCGCAGTTTGCGCTCAGTTTTTCTGGCGATGGTTCCGATCCATGGTATCTTCGCCTTACGTCATCAAGGAGTATGTGTCATGGCGAAGCCAGCGACCCTGCAAATTAAGCTCATAAGCACAGCTGATACCGGCTATTTTTATGTGACCAAAAAGAACCCACGTACAAAGCCTGAAAAGCTTGAGCTGAAGAAATATGATCCACGTGCACGCAAGCATGTGATTTTTCGCGAAAGCAAAATCAAATAGCCTGTTGAACGGGCCGAAAAGGCCAGCCATGTCTATTGGCATTCATATAGCACCCGATTTTATAAGCACCGCCACCCTGTCACGTGGCGGTGATTTTATTTTTTATAAAGAAACCATCGCACCGCCAAGTGATACCAGCGATCTATTGCTGATGATTGCGGATTTGGTGGCAGCATCAGGCGCGCCGCATGACGCGCCGCTTGGGGTTGCTGCGGATGCCGGCTTCAGCGGCCAGCCAACACCACCCGGCAGCCCATCTGTGCTATCCACCCTAAACCTTAAATTGGCGCTGCAGGCCAGCCTTGGCCGGCCAGTTGACTGTCTCAGCCCAGCCCAAGCCTACACGCTTTACGAAGCCCGTTATGGCGCCGCGCAAACTGACGGTGTGTCGTGTTTGTTATATCTTGGTAACCATGTGTCTGGCGGTGTTAGCTTTGCGCAGAATCTATGGAAAGGCGGCAACCGTTTAGCTGGCGCATGGGGGCATATGCCCTTGGGCTGGCCGGTGCCGCATGAGCTTGATGGCCGTGATTGCTGGTGCGGCCGAAATGGCTGTCTGGATAGTTTCATTTCTGCTAAAAGTGTTGAAAGAGACTATTTTACCGCCACCGAAAATGCGCTAACCGTGGCTGAAATTGCCGCTGCAGCAGACCAAAGTGACATTATTGCCGAAAGCGTTTTGCAAATTTTGGATGACCGCGTTGGCCGCGCCACCGCCATGCTGATTAATATGCTGGACCCGGATACAATTACCCTTGCCGGCAGCATCGCCCAGCTTGATCGTCTCTATGTAAATGTGCCCCGCAAATGGCCCGGCTATACATTTGCAGGCAAATCAGCAACCACACTGGTGCGAGCGGCCCGTGGCCAAGACGCTATTGTTGGGGGCGCTGCTATTTTTGCCACCACAACTTTTAGTGGCACCAATTAGGCTGGCACAAATTTTACTGGAAGCTAAACCGCCATCACCGCGGCAGGCACATTCAAACTCTAGCTACAGATTGGCGCTTCAACGGCCTCAATATCCATTAAACTGGCGATGATGCTGAAATCGCCATAATCAATTTCATATTGGCGGATGACGCCATTCGGCTGTAACCAGAACTGAATTTCATATTCAGGCTCTACCGCGGTGGCAGATGGTTTGAAATAGGCAATTTGCACTGGCCAAAATCCATCAACACCCAACCCCCCAAGGTCCACGGTAGACGCGGTTTCCTGCCATCCACCAATAACCGTGTTGGTTGTCAGCAACGCATCATCTGGTTCGGCGCCGGTAAAAACCGAGGCGGCGAGGATTTTTTCACCACGGTTAGCTTTTTCAATGATGGCGTGCATATGCCGTATCGGAAAATAGGTGTCCCCGGACAAGGCGATGCTGCTATCGGGGGCCATTGAAAAAACCGCCTTACCGCTGGCGCCATCGATTTGGGCAAATCCGCCAAAGTCCTTATCATCTTCAAAGCTGCTTTTTTCGGCGATATCAAAACTATATTTATCGCCAGAATCGGCTTCCCACGATTCAAAATGCGATATGATTCGATCAACACGGCCTTCAGGATTTCCAAATTCGATAAGATAATCTTCGGCCGACCGCCAGCCATCACAATCGCGTTCAAGCGCAAAGGCAGATCGCCCCGAAACTGATTGAACGCTCGCATTATTATCGCTTTCACCAATGCGCATTTCATAAAAAGCACGGTGCCCAGCAACGCTTGCCGCCCCTGCTAGTGTTGGCAATGCGACAAGACAAACAGCTGCGGCTAACAGGGTATAATTCTTTGAATGATCCTTTGTCATATTTCAGATGTAATCATGCTTTCAAAATAATTCAATATGTTTGCCTTTGCCTGTCGGCGTTTTTGCCGTATATCTTCTGCAAAGAATTGAGGATTTAATGAAACGCCACGCCGATTCCGTGCCGCTTGAAAGCGCCAGCTCTGTGCCCACCGCCATCATTACCGACAGCAACACTCTGCGCCTTACCGCCGAACGGCTTCAACAAGCCGCTTTTCTGGCTGTTGATACCGAATTTATGCGCGAGCGCACCTATTACCCGCAGCTATGCCTAATCCAAGTGAGTGATGGCACTGAGGCGGTCGCCATTGACCCATTGGCAAAAGGCTTGGACCTTGCACCGCTGTGGGCATTAATGCGCGATCAGACCATCGTCAAAGTGTTTCATGCAGGCCAGCAGGATATGGAAATATTTTTGCACCAAATGGGCCAGCTGCCATCGCCAATTTACGACACCCAACTTGCAGCAATGGTGTGCGGCCTTGGCGATCAGGTTGGCTATGACAAGCTTGTTAAAGCCATGCTGGGGCATGATATAGACAAAACCTCACGCTTTACCGATTGGTCAAAACGCCCGCTTAGCAACCGCCAAATCACCTATGCGCTTGATGATGTTATCTATCTTGCCAAGCTTTATCCAAAAATCAGGCAGCGTATCGCCGATGAAGGGCGCACCCATTGGCTGGATGAGGAATATGCCAAATCAAACGATCCAGCGACTTATGTGACCCAACCAGAAGAGGCTTGGCAGCGCCTAAAAATCCGCAATATGCGGCCAGCCGCCCTGTTGCGATTAATGCATCTTGCCGCGTGGCGTGAAACCGAGGCGCAAAAGCGTGATTTGCCGCGCAATCGGGTGTTGCGCGATGAAACATTGATTGATCTTGCTGGAAGCAACCCCAGTTCAATCGCAGATTTTGGCGCTATTCGCAATTTTCCCGGCGGTAAAGACGGTAAATTAGTGGCACCGATTTTGGCTGTTTTGCACGATGTTTTGGCGCTGCCAGATAGCGCTCTGCCGGCGCCGGCATCGCATCAACACAGCAAAAAACCACCAGTCGCGGTCATGGAATTATTGCGGGTTTTGCTGAAACATGTCACCGATGAGCACAATATTGCCCCGCGGTTGATCGCCTCTGCTGATGATCTGGAATTATTGGCAAAAGATGATGATGCACCCATTCGGGCTTTGGCAGGTTGGCGCCGCGATGTGTTTGGCGATGTTGCGATCAAGCTCAAACATGGCCAGATTGCGCTTGCCGTCAAAAAAGGGCGCATTCAGCTTATCCCCCAAACAGACCATAGTAGCCCAGACCATAATAGCCAAGACCATAATAGCCAAGACCACAAAGGCCAAGACCGCTAGCAGCGATGCCGGGCCCTTGTGGGGGCAAAATGGCTACAGGGTGCTGTTAAAGCTGCCACCATCGATCAGAATGTTTTGTCCGGTTAAATAGCCAGAATGCGCGCTGCACATCCACGCACAGGCAAAGCCAAATTCATGGATTTCACCAAGACGGCGTGTCGGGTTGCGTTTTTCGAGCATTTCGCGGGTCGCTTCCAAGGTCATATTTTCGGCCTTGGCCGTGTTGGCGATAATGGTTTCGATGCGGTCAGTATTATATTGCCCCGGCAACAGACCATTTACGGTGACATTATGCTGGGCAACTTGACGGGCTAGCCCGGCGCTAAAGCCGGTCAAAGCTGCGCGCGCCCCATTGGAAAGGCCAAGCGCCGGAATCGGTGATTTGACCGAACCTGATGTGATATTCACAATCCGTCCAAACTTTTGATCTATCATTGGGTCAATAACCGCTTGGATCAACGAAAACGCCGTCAGCATATTAGCATCTAACGCGGCAATCCAGGTGTCACGCGTCCAATCTCTGAAGTCACCGGGCGGCGGACCACCCGCATTATTGACCAAAATATCGACCTTGCCGGCAGCCGCCAAAATTTCTTCACGGCCGTCTGGTGTGGTAATGTCGCAGACCACTTCAGTGACCTCAACGCCATGTTTTTTGCGTAACTGGTTTGCCGCCTCGCCCAAGCGTTCAGCGCCGCGCGCGCACATCACAAGATTAACGCCGACCGCCGCAAGCGCGTTGGCACAGCCAAACCCCAAGCCTTTACTAGAGGCGCACACAATCGCCTTTCTGCCAGCAATTCCAAAATCCAATCCAGACATAATTTTTCACTTCTTTCTGTTGTTAATACACCAATCTGTGGCCCCCAGTTTTAGGGCAAGCCGTCAGACATTTCCTCTAAAACTGTCCGCGCCAACGCAATGGACAAGGGTTTACGCACCGCCATCGACCGGCGGTCAAGATTGGCAGCCACAGCCTGGATCGCGCTAAATGACCGTTCCATCCTGCTGACCAGATAGCTCAACATATTCGGCGGCGCTAGCAATTGCCGGTCGGAAAAATATTTTTCCAAAAGTGCATAAACCAAAGCATCATCAGGAAGCGCGATCGATGCCATGGCCACACCACGCATACGTGATCGCAAATCAGCCAAGTCCCAGCGCATCTGGGCAATCGGCACTTCCGATAAAATCAGCATGCCTCCCGCTTCATTATCACAGCGGTTAAATAGGTGAAAGAGCACCTCTTCGGGCCATGCAAACCCGCCATCCATCTTGTCAATCACGATTACCGGTGCAGCGTCTTTCGCCATCACCCTATCAAGCTGTTTGGGATGATCGCACAGCTGTGCGCCGCTAATATCCTGCCAAATCGCCGCCAAATGTGATTTGCCAGAGCCCGCCGGACCAACTAAATTCAAACTATGACCGGGCTTTGGCCAATCTGGCCAACGGTTTATCCATGCCGCGGCCAGCTTATTGCAGGCGCTGACAATAAAGTCATCGCGGCCCTGCAATTTAGGAAATGGCATGTCAAGCGGCAGCTGTTGCATACTAGATGTTCGCCTCTTAGTTAGTGTAACAGAATGGCTGGGCTATTATTGCGTGTCCGGCGCGCGGACAATTGATACGGTGTCGCCAGCATCCACCAGCGCCAGCCCATGTGGCACCAGCGCATTCTGCAACGCTTCACGCGATCCCGCTAATTCCAGCGAAATTGTAGCCCCTTTAGTATCAAGGGTGCGCATCGCAAAATTGCGAATGACGGCAATTTGTTGCAAGGCGTCCAGACGTTCTGACCATTCCTTTGCCGAGGTCACCGGCACCGACACCAGCAAATAGCCTGCCGCATTTGTGTTGATCGAATTGGCCGCACGCCATGTGCCTTCCATCCGCGCAATAATGCGCTGGCGGGCACTGTCTAGAGGCTGCATATCGCTAGCCGTCAAGCTGATGTCAGGCAGACTCATAATAGTGGCAATGGGCTGACCATTTTTATCAAAAAGACGGGCCTCAACATCAACAATTTGTTTAGCACCGACATAGTCTAGATGTGCCAGAACAACCATGACCTGCTCGGCCTTGGTTATCCGTGCCGCTGCTGCCAGTTTGATGGGGTCCGCAGCGACAATATCTTCACCGCGAAAGCGCCGTTCATGGGTTAGGCTATGCGCAAGACTGCGCAGCCTAACCAAGCCGTTATACTGGGTCACAGTATCTCGCCACCCAGACAGCCACTGGTTATCCTTTAGCCAAGCCCGCACCCCATCCGGCCCCTGCCAAACCGGTAACACGAGAATCGATGGGCTGCTCAATTCGGCCCATTGAATACCCTCTGCGATGAACGCAGCACGCAACCGTTCGGCATCAAAACAAAAATCTAATTTTGCAATATAGCGTTTTTCCAGATTATTTTCTTCGATGATATGAACAAAATCTGTAAAAGCATCGTGGCCATGCAAACCAACAAAACGGTCGCGCTCTTCCGGTGACAAAAGCACTCGGCCCAACACCGTCTCAAAGGCGTTTTGCGCTGCCGCTTCGACACCGATTGTGCGTGCCGCTTCTGCTGTATCTGCGCGTTGATCAACAAAGATACCCGCTGCTCCAAAGACTGGTTCGGTGCAGCGCTCGGCTGGCTTTGCAAGCGCTGGATGCATCGCAAGCACGATCGACAAACCGGCAACCATAGCCCCTGAAACGGCACCACAACCGCGCCAGCACCCAAATTTTTGAAATATGTGAAAAATTAATGCTGCATGCATGCTGTCAAGCGCCTATGATAATCACTGTATTTTACCCCAATTGCCCAATTGTTATATCATCCCTATCGACTGAGGCCAGCATGTCAATCGGACAAAAACAACCAAAACCCCTAAAATATAGTGATGCAGGTGTCGATATTGATGCTGGCGATGCGCTGATCCATGATATCGCTCCCCATGCAAAACGCACAAGACGGGCGGGCGCAGAAGCTGATCTTGGAGGATTTGGCGGGTTATTTGACCCAAAAGCGGCTGGCTTTTCAGACCCTATTTTGGTCGCCGCTACCGATGGAGTTGGCACAAAATTGGAATTGGCCAAACAGACCGGCTTGCACCGCGGCATAGGCATTGATCTTGTCGCCATGTGCGCCAATGATATTTTGGCACAAGGCGCAATGCCGCTATTTTTTTTAGATTATTTTGCCACTGGAAAATTAGACCGCGAAATGGCCACCGAGGTGATTGCCGGCATAGCTGATGGCTGTTTATTGGCTGATTGCGCACTTATTGGCGGCGAAACTGCCGAAATGCCGGGCATGTATCCGGCTGGCAGCTATGATTTAGCTGGGTTTTGCATTGGCGCTGCCGAACGCGGCACATTGTTGGCACCCGGCCAGCCAAAAGCTGGCGATATCGCTATCGCCTTGCCATCATCGGGGGTGCATTCAAACGGCTATTCACTGGTGCGCAAAATCATCGAACTATCCGGCGCCGATCTGGCAGCTGCCGCGCCGTTCGAAACCACCGCAAAAACTCTTGGTGAAGCCATTATGGCGCCCACCCGTATTTATCAGAAAGCCGCCGCCGCCGCGCTGCAAGCAGGTGGGGTCAGCGGCATTGTGCATGTAACTGGTGGTGGCTTGATCGAAAATCCACCGCGCGTCTATGACGCAGATTTGACCTTGCATATTGATTGCGCCGCCCAGCCCTTACCGCCGGTGTTTCGCTGGCTTCAGGCAGAAGGTGCGATGGAACTCCATGAATTGGCCCGCACCTTTAACTGCGGTATCGGCCTGTTAATTTTTGTCGCCGCCGATAATGCCGAAAACGTCTTGGCAGCGCTGCACAACGGCCCAGAGCCAGATGCCTGGATCGCTGGACATTTGGCCACCCGCACAACCCCAAACGCCGTTATACTTGACCATAATGACAGCTGGCTTGCCCCATAATGGTAAAGCTTGCCATCCTTATTTCTGGACGCGGCAGCAATATGATCAGGCTTGCCGAAACTATATCTAAGGCCAAACTGGACGCACGCATTTGCATTGTTATTAGCAATAAACCCTGCGACGGCATCAGCCATGCAGCCGCATTAGACATACCAACCAAAATCATTGAAAAACACAATTTTGACAACCGTGACGCGCATGATGCTGCGATCCGTGATGCCATTCTAACAGCCGGTGCGGATTATGTGTTTCTAGCGGGCTATATGGCTATTTTGGGCGCTGAATTTACCACCCATTTTGCCGGTAAGTTGATCAATATTCATCCTTCGCTTTTGCCATTGTTTAAGGGGCTAGATACGCATCAACGCGCGCTCGATGCAAACGCTGCACAGCATGGGGCAACTGTGCATCTTGTCACCGCCACGCTTGACGACGGACCAATCATTTTACAAGCGCAGTTGACGATTTTGCCAGATGATAACGCAGATAGTCTGGCAGCGCGTGTTTTGCGTCTCGAGCATCAGCTTTATCCCTTTGTTTTAAAAAGTTTAATTGCTGGCCAGGTGACGCTATCGCCAAGCGGCGTCATTTGGCACCAGCCGCGCGCGGCGCTTCACAGTGCTGACGCTGAAACACAAGAGGTGCTTAGCAGCGCCCTATGTTGGCCAACCGCCAGCAACGCCTAGCCATAAAACCCTATTGCCAGCCGTTTTGCCGGCGCCAAGCGACGATTTGCGGGATGATTTGCGGGTTGATTTGCAGGGGTTTTTCGGCCATATATCAAACTCTGTTATTCGCGCCGCTGGGCGCGTTACACGCGACGACATTGCGATGAATGGGAAATCAGGGCTTATGGACACAAAATCACTCGACAAGCAGGGCAAGCACCATCTGAAAATTTACGAAAATGTGCTGTTTGCAGCAAAAATCTGCATTGTGGCAATTATAGCTACCTTGGTGATAATGGCGGCAACGCTGGTTTAAGGTATGTCATTTATGAAAAAAGGCGGGATGATCCCGCCTTTTTTTGTCTCTGTGCCAGCCATTCATAAAAATAGTCGGCAGCTACGCGACAGATTTATGCGGTGATTTCGCACCCAGCAAAGAAATAGCTAATTTCAATGGCCGCATTTTCTGGACTGTCTGAGCCATGCACTGAATTGGCTTCGATTGATTCGGCAAAATCTTTACGGATTGTGCCGTCAGCCGCATCAGCTGGGTTAGTTGCGCCCATCACTTCGCGGTTTGCAGCGACTGCATTTTCACCTTCAAGCACCTGCAAAACCACCGGGCCAGATGTCATAAAGGCGACAAGATCATTGTAAAATGGACGCTCTGCATGCACCGCGTAAAACGCTTTTGCTTCGGTTTGGGTAAGCTGTTTGCGCTTTTGGGCGACAATACGTAGCCCTGCACCCTCTAGGCGTGCATTGATCTGGCCAGTGAGGTTGCGACGTGTTGCGTCGGGTTTGATAATAGAGAAGGTTCTTTCGATAGCCATGGTGCATCCTTTTGATTTATGGGCGCGGCCGAGACTGAGCCAAGCCAGATTAAAAGCAAAAATTCAGACGCCTTAATACGGCAAGCACCGCCGATGAGACAACCCCTAATATCATTAGGATTGGCAAATAATGAGTCTTAGATGCGCGCAGATTTAGGCCTTTTTATCCCAGCCACCTTCGGCTGTTTGCGCAAAATAGCTAAGCTCTGTGTCAGCGAGGTCTTTCCACTGTTTCCACTGCGCCCGTGCCTGATGAAGCTGTGCATCTGATTTGTCGTCAAACACCACGAAGGCACGTTCGCACCCGTCCCAGCTTGCAGGCTCAGCCCCGTGTAACAGCATCATAAATTCAGCCGCAATCGGGTTCGCCGCCATATCACTGCACACCCAAATTGGCGCCAGATCGGCGCCGTCTGCCATATCAAGCCCGTGCGGCAGCCATGACCCGGCATCATGGTTCCACAAGGCATCATCAATTGCGCTTGCCGCTGGCTTTGGGCAGTACACCACGATTTTCTTACCGGCAGCACGGGTTTTTTTGACAAGCATCAACACCGCATCATCTAGGCTGGCACCGCCAAGCTGGTAAAAGCCGATATGCCGCATCATGCCCCCCGATCAGGCATCATCACCAATGACTTCGGCCTCCTCAGCATTACTTTCGACCGCTTGCCAATCGTCAATCAATTGGTTCAAAAGCCGCACCCCATAGCCGGTACCACCTTTTGGCACGGTTGCGGTAGCTTTGTCTGACCATGCCTTGCCAGCAATATCCAAATGCGCCCACGGCGTGTCTTTAACAAATTTAGCGAGAAAGCACGCTGCGGTAATGGCGCCACCATAGGGCCCACCGATATTTTTCATGTCGGCAATATGCGATTTCAACATGCTGTGATAGGCCGGCCCCATAGGCATATGCCACAGCGGCTCGGCAGTGCGCGCACCGGCCGCCCGCAGCTGTGCCGCAAGACCATCGCTATTGGTGAACATGCCGCCATATTCCTTGCCAAGCGAAACAATAATTGCGCCGGTGAGAGTTGCCAAATTAACCATCATCTGCGGCTTGAAGCGGGTTTCAGTATAGTGTAGCGCATCTGCCAGCACCAAGCGGCCCTCGGCATCTGTGTTGATGACTTCGATTGTTTTGCCTGACATTGCGGTAACAACATCGCCTGGGCGCTGCGCGTTACCATCTGGCATATTTTCGACCAGCCCGATGACCCCAACGACGTTTTTGGCAATTTTGCGACCGGCAATCGCCGCCATTGCGCCAGTGACCGCCGCGGCACCGCCCATATCCCATTTCATGTCTTCCATGCCTTTGGCAGGTTTCAGCGAAATGCCGCCCGTGTCAAAAGTAACCCCCTTACCAACCAAAGCCAGCGGCGCTTCATCGCCGCCGCCGCGCCAGTTCATAACCACTAACCGCGATTCACGGCGACTGCCCTGCCCAACCCCAAGCAACGCCCCCATGCCCAGTTTTTCCATGGCGGCTTCATCTAGGATTTCAATCTCAAGGCCCAACCCAGAAAGCGCATCACAGCGTTCGGCAAATGATTCCGGGAATAATTTATTAGCAGGTTCGAACACCAGATCGCGCGCTACAAAGACCCCATTAGCCAACGCCCTACGGTCACTGACTAAGGGGCTTGAGTCCGTTAAAACGCCCCCACCAACACAAAGCTGCACCAGAGATTCATCGGTTTTAGTTTCGGTAAAATATTTGGCAAAATGATAAGAGGCCAATTCTGCCCCAAAACAAATATCTGCCAAAACCGCATCATCCAATTTGTGATCAGCCAGCCAGCCCCGCTTGGCCGCGGTTTGGGCCAATGCTGCAAATAATTTGCCGCCAACAGTCTCGGCCGGTTTGCCCGCCGCAAGATTGTCACCGACACCAAAAAGCAAATAGCTTGCATGATCATGGTAAACCACAACGCTTTTGCCAAAGCCTCCGTCAAACCGCAAGGTTGACATGGCATCAATTAAATGTGACGCCAGATTTCGGTCAAGATGCGGGATAATCTGACCATCCTTGGCAATAAAACATATCGTTGTCACATCACCTTTGGGTGCCGTATCGGCAAAAGTCAGTTGTAATTTTGTGGGCATTTCACTCTCTTATTTGGCAACTAATGGTTTACATCGAATTCGTCTAGTTAAAACAGGCCGGAAGCTTTCGTGTCAATGCATTGTCGCATCACTAATGATTTTGCTTTTGCGGCCCCGGATGTGGTAACTACTCAATGTCATAAAAACGGGGTTATTGATGCAGTTTAATCTGTATATTTTCAACCAGCTATTTCGCACCTGCTTGGCGTTGATTACGGTCCTTATTAGCATAATTTGGCTGTTTCAGACCATCCGGCTTTTAGAATTTGTTGTCGACAATGGTGCGTCTCTTGGCGAATTTCTGACAATGTCGATTTCGGCGATGCCCTTATGGCTGATGATTGCTGTGCCTATTTCTGGCTTTATTGCGGTAAATTGGGTGTTTAACCGCATTTTATCTGACCGCGAATTAATTGTTATGCAATCAGTTGGTCTCAGCCAATTTCAGCTCGCTAAGGCACCAATCGCCCTTGGCATTGTGCTGACTGCATTTTTAACGGTAAATTCGCTCTTCATCCTGCCAGCCTCCTTCCAAACCTATAAGGATTTGCAGTTTAAACTTCGTAACAGCATTCCCACAGTATTGCTGCGCGAAGGTGTGTTTATCGAAATTGTCGATGGGCTGACCATGTTTATTGGTGATCGCGGTGAAAATGACGTTTTGCACGATATTTTCATTCATGATACCCGCGACGATGAACGCATCATTACCATGACCGCTGACACTGGAAAATTTATTGAGCGCGACGGCGTTCCCACCCTTATTCTGCAAAATGGTGAACGTTCTGAAGGTGATGAGGGCGGCCAAACCGGCGCCGTTTTGCTGTTTGAAACCTATTCATTGTCAATAACTCAAAACACCGACAAACCTACTGAACGCGGATCCATCGATATGAATGAAGACAGTATTAGAAATTTGCTGTCACCAGACCTCGCCAGCACACCAAAATATTATTTGCAACGTCATGCCGAAGCGCACTACCGCATTGCCTCACCATGGCTTGGCCTTGCATTGACATTACTATCAGCGGCGTTGATTTTGCGTGGCCAACTGCGCCGAGAGTTATGGTCCAAGCGGGTTTTCGTAAATGTTAGCGCCTGTGTATTTGTGATTATTTGCGTGGTGATCACCCGCGGTTGGACAAGCAATAATGCCGCATTATGGCCGTTGATACATTTGAGCATCCTGACCCCGCTAGGTGTGGCAAGCTGGCTACTCATAAGCCCGAAAATTCGGTTGGCAGAGAGGCAAGCATGAGCCAGTTCGTCCCATTCGGCACATTGTTCCGGTATTTTGCACTACGATTTTTGGGCTGGGTTCTGCTGTGTCTGTTTGGTCTGGCATCAATTATAAGCCTGATCCAAACCATCGAGCTGGTCCGCCGGGTTAGCGTTCTAACCCGCGACGTGCCCGATGTGAATTTTATTGAGATGGCGCTATTAAACCTGCCAAAAGTGATAGAAATGATTTTGCCATTCGCCATGTTGAGCGGCGCTATGCTGTGCTTTTCAGCCTGGAATCGCAGCAATGAATTTGTCGCTGTTCGTGGGTTTGGACAGTCGATTTGGGCATCGATTGGGCCAGCATTATTTGCAGGCTTTATGGTTGGCATGGCCTTTATCGCCATCGTCAACCCAATTGGTGCGGTGACGTCACGAAGCTATGAAGCCAAGATGGCCGAAATATTTGGAAATGAACGAAATGATTTTGCCGTTGCTGACAGCGGTATTTGGATTCGCGACTTGCTGGATGAGGGCAAATTGATTTTTCGCGGTGAAGCCCTGGAGGCTGAAACATCGCAAATTCTTAGCCCAACAATTTATCAATTTGATGCAAACTCAAAGCTGAGCCTGGTCATTAAAGCAACGTCCAGCCAATTAACCGAAACCGGTTGGGTGCTGACAGACGCCACCAGCTGGCAAAATGACGGCACCAAAACAGTGCTTGGCAGCATTGTTTTGCCAACAGGTTTAGGGGCTTTGAATTTACAGCAATCTGGCCTGATGCCACAATCATTGTCAATTTACCAGCTACCGGAATTTATTGTATCACTTGAAAAAGCTGGCATACCCACAACGGCTCACCGCATGCATCTTTATCAATTGTTAGCGTTACCAATGATGATGATTGGGATAACCATGCTGGCGGCGCGCGCCACCCTAACAAACAGCATACGCGGCAGCCGGTCGCGTTTATTCATCCGTGGCGTTGCACTGGCAACTGTGATTTTTATCTTTACCTATTTTATGCAAGTTATGGGTGCATCGTTACGCGTACCGACAATCATTGCTGCATGGACACCCGCCTTTGCGGTATTTTTAATTGGGTCTATTATACTGGCCCGCAGCGATGAAACATAAGGCGCTGAAGCATAAGATATGAGGCATAGAAACATAAATTGACGGATGCCAACGAACTTGGCTACAAAATCCCATGATATTTCCCAAAAGGAACCAGCTGCAGTGACATTTCGAAATTTTGCGCAAATTTTTGTTTTCAGCCTAATCACAATTCTTGGTCTGGGTTTTGCCGCTTCGCTTAGCGTGCCAGCGTTTGCGGCCATAGAGATTGTCGCCACAGTGAACGGCAAACCGATAACAAATTATGACTTAAACCAACGCGTGGCGTTCCTTGCTGCGGTCACCAACATGCAGGTTAATGACAGCAACCGGCAGCGTGTTGAAAACGATGCGCTGCAAATGCTGATTGATGAAAAGCTCAAGCTGGACGCGGCACAACAACGTGACCCGAATATCGTTTCACGCAGCCTGCCAACGGCCCGCGAGCTTGTTGACAGCTCATTTGCACAAAACGGCAAATCAGGTACCGAAATTCTGCGCGAATTGAACCTTGATGCCATAGCGATCCAGCAAAAATTTATAACTGATTTGGTGTGGACAAGTTTTATCCAAGCAAAGTTTGGTGCAAAATTTGATGAAGTTGATGCCAAAGCTGATGTCGAACTTGAACGCATAAAGCAAAATGCGTTGCAACCCCAATTGCGGCTGAGTGAAATTGTGCTGTTGCCCGAACCAAGCCGTCCAATGCAACAAACCATGATGCTTGCTGCTGAAATTGTCAAAGCTGTAAACGGCGGGGCAAATTTTAACGCCATCGCCCAACAATATTCGGTTGCCGGCAGCGCGCAGAACGGCGGGCACGTAGGATGGACATTTGTTAATCAGCTTCCCGAAGACGTATTTAGTGCATTGGCTCAGGTTGAGGTGGGCAGTCTCACCGCGCCGCTTCAACGTGATGGTGCGGTATATATTTTTCAAAAAGAGGGTGCCCGGCAAAATGGCGAAGCTGATGCCAACCAAGACCGCGTATGGCTGGCACGCGCCTTTATTCCGCTTCCTGCAGAGGCAACTAAAGCCGACCGGCTGGAGGCAGCGGCGCGTCTTCAACGTGACACCGAAACGATAACAACTTGCCCTGACATCAGCAAACTGCATCAAGGGTATGGGTCCAATATGAAATCTACACTTGACAATATTGTGCTTGGCACACTTGCCCCACAAATGCGCACATTAGCGACTGAATTAGCCCCCGGCACGCCCAGCGAAACCTTGTCCTTTGCCGAAGGCGTTGCCGTTTTTATGTTATGTAAGCGCGAAAAGGCGTTGCTGGAATTACCGTCACGCGATGACATCAAACGCAACCTTCTTCAAAAGCTTTTTGGCTCACTTGGTGAACGGTATCTGCTGCGCTTGCGGCGGTCGGCTGTAATTGAACGCAGTTAAACGGATGTCAAACCACCGCCCTTTTGTGATCACCCCCGGAGAGCCTGCCGGCATTGGTGCGGAAATTACTCTAAAATCTTGGCTAGCCGGACAGCGTGATATTTGCATCCTTGAGTGCCCTCACCGCTTGCAGCGTATTGCCGAGAATTTAGGCCTCGATATCGCATTTCAGCCCCTTGACCATATTGACGAATTTACACCGCAGCATGACAAGCTGCAGGTTTTGCCGCTGCACTGGCCAGCTACACCCCTTGCCGGGTCTCCAGACAGTCAGAACGGGCAGGTGGTTATCGACGCCATCTCTGCGGCGATAGACTATTGTCGGTCATCGGCAGCGGCCGGCATGGTGACCAACCCTATCCAAAAATCAACTCTCTATGAGGCTGGTTTTGCGTTTCCCGGCCATACCGAATTTTTGGCAAGCAAAGCCAAAATTGATGCCGGTGGCCCAATGATGATGCTGGCCTGTGACGCGCTACGCGTGGTGCCGTTAACGATACACGTCCCCCTTGCCGCGGTGCCAAAGATGATTTCCAGCACCGCAATTGTCACTGCGGCCACTTTGCTCTCAAAAAATTTGCAACGGTTTTTTGGGATAGATGACCCGCATATTGCAATTTGTGGGCTGAACCCGCATGCCGGTGAAAATGGCACAATCGGTCAAGAAGACCGCGACATCATTATGCCAGCAATAGCCGATTTGCAGGCCGCCGGGGTGACGGCAACCGGCCCCTATCCTGCCGATACATTGTTCCACGAAGCTGCGCGTGCACGCTATGATGCGGTGCTTGGGATGTACCATGACCAGGTCCTTATCCCTATAAAAACATTAGATTTTTTTGGAGGCGTCAACATCACTTTAGGGCTAGATTTCATACGCACATCGCCAGATCACGGCACCGGGCTAGATATTGCTGGAACCGGCACAGCGCGTCCTGACAGCCTGATTGCGGCGATAAACATGGCCCGCAAAATGGCCGTAGCGGCAAACAGTGCCAAACCATGACGTTGGCTGAAACAGCATCGGTGATTGACCGGGTAGAGGCACTGCCACCAGTACGCCAGCTTGTTGAAAGCATGGATATGCGCGCCCGCAAATCACTTGCTCAAAATTTCTTGTTTGATTTGAACCTGACCCGTAAAATAGCCCGCAGTGCCGGCGTTTTGCATGGCACCACCATTGAAATCGGGCCCGGACCTGGCGGCTTGACACGCGCCTTGTTACTTGAAGGGGCTGCGCATGTCATCGCTATAGAAAAAGACCGGCGCGCCGAAACCGTGTTGGCGTCGCTGTGCGCGGCGGCTGGCGAGCGGATGACGTTGATCGAGGCAGATGCCCTGCAAAATCCGATCTGGGCACTGGGCACCGCACCACGGCGCATCGTCGCCAATTTGCCCTATAATATCGCGACAACATTGTTGATCCGGTGGCTTGAACATGCCAGCGCATTTCATTCAATGACATTAATGTTTCAACGCGAAGTTGCCGAACGCATCACCGCTAAACCGGGCGACAGCGCCTATGGACGGTTGAGCATTTTGACCGGCTGGTATGCCGATGCTGAAATCCTGTTTGATATTCCGCCATCAGCATTTGTTCCGCCGCCCAAAATTATTTCATCTGTCGTGCAAATTGTGCCGCTAGCAGCGCCGCGCTATCCCTGCTCGCAGGCGGCGCTAGAATTGATCACCCGCACCGCCTTTGGACAACGGCGCAAAATGCTGCGCAGTTCATTGAAGAAAATCAATGGTGAAAGCCTGCTCAATGCGGCCGGCATTGCGCCTGAGTCAAGACCTCAAGATGTTGATATTGAGGGTTTTTGCAAATTGGCTCAGCTTTATGAAGCCGCGACAAAATAAGACCATCAATAGCCAGCGCGCAATTTTTTAACAAATGCCGTTAAACCCACCTGCCGGTCACGGCGCAAGCGCTCAGCTTGCAAAATTGATTTTACCTGCGCCACAGCAACCTCAATATCATGGTTCACCACTATATAATCATATTCCCGGTAATGGCTCATTTCATCGGCCGCTTTGGACATCCGTGCGGCCACAACATCGGCGCTATCTTGGGCACGGCTAAGCAAGCGTTTTTCTAGATCGCGTGTTGATGGCGGCAAAATAAAAACCGACACCAAATCGTCACGGCTAGCATCAGCTACCTGCTGTGTACCCTGCCAGTCTATATCAAACAGCATGTCACGGCCTTCACCAAGCGCCGCCATAACCGGCGCCGATGGTGTGCCATAGTAATTATCAAATACCTTGGCATATTCCAAAAGCGCGCGATCATTAATCATAAGCTGAAAATCAGCAGTATTTACAAAGTGGTAATCTTTTCCCTCGACCTCACCCGGGCGGCGCGGTCTGGTGGTGGCCGACACAGACAGTTCCAGCCCATCATCTTCTGCCAACAGCCGCCGCGCGATGGTGGTCTTGCCGGCACCAGAGGGCGATGACAACACCAACATCAGCCCGCGGCGCCCTACCATATCAACGCCGTGCGACACAAAAGCTTGCGATGAGGGTGTGTTCATGGATTCGATCCTTTTGCATTGCCGGCTTCGGTTTGCCTGAATAATCTTACATTTTTGTTGTGGGCGTCCAGTGTTTTTGCAAATCGCAAGCCGCCCGATCCATCTGACACAAAATATAAATAATGGCTATCAGCTGGTTGCAATGCCGCATCAAGTGACTGCAGGCTGGGGTTGCATATGGGAGTCTTTGGCAGGCCAGCAATCACATAAGTGTTCCACGCGGTTTTGCGGCGCAAATCAGCTTTACTGATGGGGCGGCTGGCATCATGCTCGACCCCATAACGCACGGTCGGATCCGACTGTAGCCGCATGCCACGTTTCAGCCTATTCACCAACACCGCCGCCACCAATCGACGATCTTGCGGGTCGGCGGCTTCTTGTTCGATGATTGACGCCATAATCACTGCGTCGTCTGGATGTTTGTAGGGCAAGCCGGCTTTGCGTTCAGCCCATGATTCGGCAAGCGTCATCTGCAAAGTGTCTTGCATACGCATGATAAGATCAGTGCGCGCTGTCCCATAGGTATAAAAATAGGTGTCAGGAAACAGGCTGCCTTCGTCAACCGGCTGCTCTATACGGCCGGTTAGATTAGGCATCGCCTCAAGAAGCGCCACAATATCTTGGCTTTTCTGGCCTTCAACAATCGTCAAGCGCCGCTGCATACTTTTGCCGGCATGCAGAATATCCATGACAACCTGCAAACTGGCGCCAGCCGGCAACAAAAATTCACCAGCTTTTGGGACAAATCTATCGCCTGCCAGCAGGCGTGCCGCGTCATAATGATACATATGATGTAAAACACCCGCGCGCTGCAAATCCCAGCGCACCGATGCATGACCGCTACCTGCGGTAATCACCACTATGGCATCTTGTTGATGCGGCCCTGACCGGGTGAGTGTGTGCGCATACCAGAACCACGAGAGGCCCGCGACAAGTAGCGCGAGCACTCCGCAAATTATCGCCGGCCGGGTAACAAACCGAACGGCACTGGCGGTCATTAAGTTACCTGGCCCACAACGAGGGACGCATTAGTGCCGCCAAACCCAAACGAATTCGACATCGCATTACGCACTTCACGACGACGGCTTTTTAGCGGCACCAGATCAAAACCGGCCACATCATCTTCCGGATCATGCAGATTTAAGGTTGGCGGCAAGGTGCCGGTTTCAACAGCCTTGATCGAATAGATGGCCTCAATCGCACCCGCCGCACCAAGCAGATGCCCAGTCGCACTTTTTGTTGATGACATTGAAATAGAGCTCACCGCGTCACCAAGAAGGCGCGCCACGGCTTTGGCTTCGATGACATCGCCAAGCGGCGTTGATGTGCCATGGGCATTGACGTAATCAATATCAGCCGGTGTCAGGCCGGCCCGTTTCATCGCGGCCTGCATGGCCCGAAAGCCGCCATCACCATCATCGGCGGGCGCGGTAATGTGATGCGCATCGCCAGACATGCCATAGCCTTTGACCTCGGCATAGATTTTCGCGCCGCGCGCTTTGGCATGTTCCAATTCTTCAAGAACGACAATGCCGGCCCCCTCACCCATGACAAAGCCATCACGGCCCTTGTCCCATGGACGCGAAGCCACTTGCGGGGTGTCATTATAGCTTGTCGATAACGCCCGCGCCGCCGCAAATCCGGCCATACCGATGCGGCACACCGCGGCCTCAGCGCCACCAGCCACCATAACATCAGCATCGTCAAGCGCTACCATTCGGGCAGCGTCACCAATCGCATGCGCGCCAGTCGAACACGCGGTTACAACCGCATGGTTAGGCCCGCGAAATCCATAGCGGATAGATACATGGCCTGAAATAAGATTGATCAGCGCTGACGGAATAAAGAACGGGCTGATGCGGCGCGGTCCCTTATCCTGCATCAATTGATCGGTTAGCACAATCGATTCAAGACCACCAATGCCTGACCCGATCATCACACCTGTGCGGTTTTGCGATTCACGATCAGTTGGTTTCCAGCCTGAGTCTTCAACCGCCTGACAGGCCGCTACCAGACCAAGCTGGATAAACCTGTCTTGTTTGCGCTGCTCACGTGGCTCGATCCACTTATCCATGTCCAGACCGCCGACCTGATCCGGCCCTGGCACTTGGCCAGCGATACGGCAGGTGATGTCCGACACGTCAAAATTTTCAATTTTGGAAATCCCGCTTTCGCCAGCGGTAATACGTGACCAATTATGATCTACGCCCGAACCAAGCGGGGTAACCATGCCCATTCCGGTGACTACGACTCGACGCAAAGCAACCCTCCAGGATAGTTTAGTTGATCAGTAAAATGCACTGTGCATTGCCACGCTTTAGCCATGCACAGCACTGTTTTTTAAAAGGGTTGTGACTTAACCCGCGTTCTCTTCAAGGAAAGACACGGCGTCTTTCACGGTCAAGATACGCTCGGCAGCGTCGTCTGGAATTTCTACGCCGAACTCTTCTTCGAACGCCATAACCAGCTCGACTGTGTCGAGGCTGTCAGCGCCAAGGTCATCAATGAAACTTGCGCCTTCGACAACCTTGTCAGCATCTACGCCCAAATGTTCAACAACAATATTTTTAACACGATCTGCAATATCGCTCATAAGTGCCCCCTCTTTAGAAGCTTGGATGTTGGCCGAAAGTGGCCGGAGAAATCAAAGTTGGCGGCAGATAACATAGTTTTGCCTGATATGCCAGCCCGTTTCGCATTATACTTGTTTGCACTCCGAAATCAAAGCATTGCCATGCCGCCATTCACATGCAGTGTCGTGCCGGTGATGTAGGCAGCCTCATCGCTGGCCAGAAACGCGACTGCGGCGGCGATTTCGTCAGCTTGACCCAAGCGACCAGCCGGCACACGGCCCAGCAAACCGGTCTTTTGGGCGTCATCCAAAACATCTGTCATTGGCGTTTCAATAAAGCCGGGCGCGACAACATTTACCGTCATGCCGCGGCTGGCAACTTCGGCTGCCAGCGATTTGCTAAAGCCAATCATACCCGCCTTTGACGCGGCATAGTTTGTTTGCCCCGGATTACCAGTCACCCCCACCACAGACGAAATCGAAATAATGCGCCCAAAACGGGCTTTCATCATGCTGCGCATAGCAGCGCGACACAGGCTCATCGTGGCTGTCATATTGACCTCAAGAACCGTATCCCAATCTTCGTCCTTCATGCGCATCAGCAACCCGTCACGCGTAATGCCTGCATTGTTTACAAGAATGGTGATCGGGCCAGCCAGTGCGGCGGCCGCATCAATTAACCCGGCGACGGCTTCGCGGTCTGCCAGATTTGCTGTCAACGCAAAGGCACGCGCTCCAAGCTCATTTTGCAGCGCTTGCAGCTTTTCAGCGCGGGTGCCATGCAGCACAACCGTCGCCCCTTGCCCGTGAAGCGCCCGTGCAACGGCCTCACCAATGCCGCCGCTAGCCCCAGTGATCAGCGCTGTTTTTCCTGTTAAATCAAACATATGATTACATTCCCTTTGTGATACTGAGACCTATATCATATTATTCTTACAACTCAGCCAGCACGCTGTCTAGGTCATCCGGCCCGTCCAAATTAACCGCCACCACATCATCCAATGTGCGTTTTACCAAGCCGGACAGAACTTTGCCTGTGCCAAGCTCGATATACAGCTGGCCGCCAGCCTGCTGCATCGCCAACAAAGATTCGCGCCAGCGCACCCGTGCCGTTACCTGTTCAACAAGATTGTCACGCAAGCGATCCGCCACAGTTTCGGGGGCGGCTGAAACATTGCAAAACACTGGCATATGCGCATCTTTAATTGCCGCCGCCGCCAGCGCGTCACGCATGACATCCGCCGCCGGAGTCATTAAACCGCAATGGAAAGGGGCTGATACTGGCAATTTGATGGCGCGCCGCAACCCAGCCGCTTTGGCCTCTTCAATAGCTTTGTCAACGGCCGCCGCTGCGCCGCTAATCACGATCTGGCCAGGCGCATTATCATTGGCAATTTCGACAAGGCCAGCACCTTGTGACGCCGCAACAATGGCTGTGATCTGGCTTTCATCACCACCAAGAATGGCTGCCATGGCGCCCTCACCGACTGGCACTGCGGCCTGCATGGCATCACCGCGCTGGCGCAACAGCCGCGCCGCATCAGCGATAGACAAACTGCCAGCCGCCGCCAAGGCTGCATATTCGCCAAGCGAATGCCCGGCGCAAACCGCATTTTGGGCGTATAGGGGCTTTCCTAACTCTGCTTCGAGCACCCGTACCGCGGCAAGTGATGTCGCAAACAACGCAGGCTGTGCATTACGGGTCATGCGGATAAGATCATCCGGCCCGTCCTGCATGATCGCAAATAAATTTTCGCCAAGCGCGTCATTAACCTCATCAAAAACATGTTTGGCGGGCTGGTGTGATGCCGCCAATGCCACCCCCATACCCACAGCTTGTGACCCTTGCCCCGGAAACAAAAACGCAATTTTAAAAGATGCCATAACCCATATTCCATAACCCGCCAGCGCCAGCGCCAGCATCAAAAAATATATTTTGAGACAGCCTTGCGGCGCCCCGTACAAGTTTGACCTATTCCAGATTTTTACGATGAAGGCAAGTTTTTGCATCTGCAAAGTGGGTTCGCAATCTATCGCGCCATAGCAAAAGCACCTAGAAAGGCTTGCAAATCGGCAATTATTGTGTATGGTGCGCGGCATCGCGACAAAACGCTTTGTCGCCAGACTATCACATTACTGACCTAAATCCTTGCCGGAGTATCCGGTTAGTTAGCGCGGAAACAGGCTGGGGCGTCCCGGCACAAACCCCACGCTAGCAATGAGCCATAAGGAGTTATCATGCGCTTGTATGAAAGCGTGTTTATTGCACGCCAAGATATTACCTCTGCCCAGGTTGAAACCATGGCAGACGAGTTTGCCGAAATCATCACATCTGCTGGCGGTTCGATCAAGAAACGCGAATATTGGGGCCTGCGTAGCCTTGCCTATCGGATCAAAAAGAACCGTAAAGGCCATTATGTGATGTTTAACATCGAAACCAATTCCGATGCGCTACGCGAATATGAGCGCATCATGGGCTTGAACGAAGATGTTTTGCGTTTCCTGAACATTAGCATTGAAGAGGTCGAAGAAGGCCCGTCAATCATGATGCAGGCAAAATCCGAACGTCCGTCTCGCGGGCCACGCGATCAGCATAATAGCGATGATTCGCCGGCCGCAGACACCACCCAAGATGATAGCGAGGACTAATCCATGACACAGTTAGAAATCAAACGTGAAGCTGTTCGCAAACCCTTTAACCGTCGTCGCAAAGCTTGTCCTTTTTCAGGCCCAAATTCGCCAAAAATTGACTATAAAGACACCAAGCTTTTGCTGCGT
>Ga0181606_10000218_pt1 | contig 45739 bp, 40 predicted proteins | sample 041ome_10_FD_132994 | JGI IMG/M metagenome (GOLD analysis project Ga0181606, IMG submission 132994) | Coastal salt marsh microbial communities from the Groves Creek Marsh, Skidaway Island, Georgia - 041412US metaG (megahit assembly) | ecosystem: Environmental > Aquatic > Marine > Intertidal... | reverse complement strand
CAAACCCTTGGCAAGGTGAAGCGGCTTGGCGTTGAGTTTGATCACGTCAACCTTGACCTTAAACACCTACTTGAGACGCATTTTCCTGATGTGGAACTGGTTGATTGTTCGGCATCTGCAATGGCATTGCGGACAATAAAAAGCGCCGAAGAACATAGCTTAATCCGTAAAGGGGCAGAAATTTGCCGGGTTGGCGGACGCGCTGTCATGGCAGCGACAAAAGCCGGTGTTAGCGAGCATGAAATTGCCATGGCATCGACCAATGCGATGATCCGCGAGATCGCCAATTCATTTCCATTTGTTGAACTGATGGACACCTGGACTTGGTTTCAATCGGGCTTAAACACAGACGGTGCGCATAATCCGGTAACCAACAAGCTTGTTGCCGAGGGTGATATTTTGTCGCTAAATACTTTTCCAATGATTTTTGGCTATTACACTGCCTTGGAACGCACCCTGTTTTGTGGGTCTGTGTCAAACGTACATAATGATTTGTGGCAGAAAAACTGTGCGGTCCATGTGCGCGGCATGGAATTGTTAAAGCCCGGGGTGCGGTGCTGTGATGTCGCGCGTGAACTTAATGAAATGTATCGGGACTGGGACCTGCTAAAATATCGGTCTTTTGGATATGGGCATTCATTCGGTGTTTTGTGCCATTATTATGGCCGTGAAGCATCGGTTGAATTGCGCGAAGATATCGAAACCACATTGCAGCCCGGCATGGTGGTATCAATGGAACCAATGATCATGATCCCCGAGGGACAGCCTGGCGCTGGTGGTTACCGCGAGCATGACATTCTTATCATCACTGAAGATGGCGCCGAAAACATCACCCAATTTCCTTTTGGCACTGATGAAATGATCGTCGGCCGTTAGCCGCATAAATAAAACCAGCATAGAGTGCAGGCTTTATGCTGGTCTTCATGTGGCATTTACAGCTTTACTGATTATGGTGAATACGACCGATTAAATTCAGCAGAATTTGGGCTGCAAGTGTAGTGGTGCTGCCGCTTAAATCATAATCAGGCGCCACTTCAACCAAATCAACCCCAACGATATCACCGCGCTTGGTTAACCCATCCAAAAATTCCAGAATTTCATAATAGAAAAACCCACCATGCGACGGCGTGCCGGTGCCGGCCGCAATCGATGGGTCAAACCCATCAATATCAATGGTCAGGTAGTAACGCTCGCCTTTGGGGATGCGCGCCAACATGCCGTCAACCCCAAGCTTTCGAAACTGCCGCACCGATTGAATATCCGAGCCCATTTTGCGGGCATCTTCATACCCATCGCGCGCCGTTGACGATACATTACGAATGCCGATCTGTGATAGACCTGTAACATAGGGCTTTTCGGCAGCGCGGCGCATCGGATTGCCATGCCCGTATTTTACCCCATGCCGTTCGTCAACAAAATCAAGATGCGCATCAATCTGCACAAGATGTACCGGGGCTTGTTCAGAAAACGCATTGATACAGGGAATATTCACCGAATGATCGCCGCCAAGCACAATCGGCACCGCCCCTGATGCCAAAATCGCCCGCACCCCGGCCTCTATATTGGCGTGGCTTTGCATCGTATCGGTATGCACAATGTCGGCATCACCAATGTCAACGATTCGAATTTTGTCGGCCTCTAGATAGGTAACATCATCTTCATGGTCATAGGCGCCAGCGTGCCCAAATGAAAACAAAGTTGACGCCTCACGAATGCCGCGCGGGCCAAACCGCGCACCGGCCCGGAACTGGGTGCCAAAATCAAATGGCGCCCCTAGTATGGCAAAGTCAGCATCAATCGAATCCCAATCCGGCTGATAGGGAAATTTCCCAAAACTACACAACCCAACGAACGGTAAATTTAGGCGCCCCGCCTCATAACCATGCTTTGACATTATCTTCCCCAATCTGCCGTTAACCTGCCGCTAATCTTGCCACAGGTCGTTTATCATTTAAGGCTCTCAATACATTGGCTGGACAGTAAACCAATAAATCTTTGACAACAAGTTTCGTCACCAGTAACTAAAAGCAGGCAGTTGGCGGCAACCCTAAAAACAAAACTCTATCAACATAAGGATCATAGATCATGACCCTCTCTCTTTGTGACAGTTCGGCAATCATAAAACATCACGCTGTGAATGCCGGGTTTCGGGGTGGCAATTTTCCGAACGATCCAAGCAATTTAAATGCTGAGGTTATGCGCGCCGCCCAAACGCAAATCACCAACTGGCCCGGCTATGCGCCAACGCCGCTTATCAGCCTTGCGCCGATTGCCGATTTATGCGGGGTAAAAGCGGTCTATTACAAAGACGAGTCGCACCGCTTCGGCCTCAAATCATTTAAGGCACTTGGTGGTGCTTATGCGGTGGCTGAACTGGCCGCCGCCGAACGCGCCGCCGGCCGCGATCCGGCACAGCTGGTTGTGACCACAGCAACTGATGGCAATCATGGCCGTTCAGTCGCATGGGGCGCACAACTGGCCGGATGCCGCGCCGAAATTTACATCCATGAACATGTCAGCAAAGCCCGTGAAACGGCAATGGCAGCTTACGGCGCTACAGTAACGCGGGTCATGGGAAATTACGAAGCCTCGCTGGACGCCTGCAAACAGGACGCCGCCACACATGGCTGGCATATTGTGTCAGACACATCATGGGACGGTTACCGCGACATACCTTTATTGATCATGGCCGGCTATACGATAATCGGACAAGAAACAATCCAGCAGCTCGGAAAAGACAGCCTGACACATTGTTTTTTGCCAATTGGCGTTGGCGGTTTGGCTGGCGGTGTTGTGGCGCCGCTGTGGCAGCATATGAACAGCAAATTGCCAAGCATGATTTCCGTTGAATCACACATGTCTGCTTGTTTTCTTGAAAGCATTGCTGCCCAGACCCCAACTGTGGTGGATATCACCCAAGAAACTTTGATGGCCGGTTTGTCGTGTGGCGAGGTGTCAGCGCTGGCGTGGGAATTGCTGCAGCCAAGCCTGACACATTGTTTGGCGATTGACGATAGCGCGGTGGCCCCATTGATGGCAAAATTTGCCGATGGCACTATTGCTGGCACCCCTATTGAAGCGGGCGAATGCGCCACATCTGGTTTGGCGGCGCTGCTAGCTGCCAAAAAACAACCGGCATTATGGCACCAGATGGGATTTGACGCCGACTCAATCATTTTGCTGATTGGCACCGAAGGCGCCACTGACGCAGATATTTACAAACAGCTAACAACGGTAGGAAAAAGTTAGATGAAGCGTCCCTCACGTGGATTTGATGATGCCGAATTTGCGGCGCGGTGTGGCAAAGCGCAGGCCGCCATTAAGGCGCGTGGCGCCGGCGCCCTCTTACTAACCAGCGAAGCCGAAATCAGGTATTTTACCGGTTTTATGACACAGTTTTGGCAAAGCCCGACACGCCCCTGGTTTGTCGTAATTCCGCTAACCGGAAAGCCTATTGCGGTGATCCCCTCAATTGGCGTCCCGCTGATGCGAAGTTGCTACACAGACGATATTATCAGCTGGGCATCACCAGACGAGCATGATGATGGCATAACTCTGGTATGTGATGTCATTCGCCAACACGTAGCCAGCGGTGCCACGCTTGGCATGCTGATGGGGCGTGAAACCGCAGTGCGGATGCCGCTGGCCGATCTGTTTGCATTACAAACAGCGCTTAATGGCATCAGCTTTACTGATATGACCCCGGACATTCAGCATATCAGAATGGTTAAATCGCCAGCAGAGCAAGCCAAATTGCGGTATGTATGCGGTATTGTTTCGGATGTGTTTGATAGTGTGCCGAGCTGGGTACATGCCGGCATGCCGCTTGATGAAACATTCCGGCGTTTTAAGATCCGCGCCCTAGAAAGCGGCGTCGATGACGTTAGCTATCTTGTGGGGGCTGCTGGCGCTGACGGCTATGGCGATATCATCGCCCCGCCGACCACAGCACCGCTGGCGCATGGGGATGTATTTATGTTTGACACCGGCTGTGTCTGGGACGGCTATTTTAGCGATTTTGACCGCAATTTCAGTATCGGCACGCCAAGCGATACCGCCAATGACGCGCATAAAAAACTGTTTGATGCGACCGAAGCGGCACTCGCCATTTTACGTCCAGGCGTCACCGCCGCCGCATTATTTAGCGAAATGGATAAAATTTTACGTCCTGGCAAAACCACTGGTGGTGATGATGTTGGCCGCTACGGTCATGGGCTTGGCATTCAGTTGACCGAAGCGCCGTCACACACGGCGTGGGACAAGACTGTCATTACTGCGGGCATGGCGCTAACGCTGGAACCATCAATCGCCTACGGCAATGGGGCGCTGATGGTTGCCGAAGAAAATGTCTTGGTGCACGAGCAGCATGTTGAGTTGCTGTCGCGCCGGGCATCACGTGATTTACCGGTTATTGATGGCTAATCCAGAAGAATGGATGAATCGACTTTGCGCAATTCAGATTGACCGCACAGCCCCATCGTCAAATCAAGCTCTTTGTGAATAATGTCAAGCGCTTGCTTAACCCCGGCCTGACCGTTCGCGCCAAGCCCATACAAAAAGGCGCGGCCAATCAATGTGCCATTGGCGCCCATGGCAATGGCGCGCAACACATCTTGGCCTGACCGAATACCGCCATCCATCCAGACTTCGGCTTTATCACCGACCGCATCAATAATGGCTGGCAACGCCTTTATTGACGACAACGCCCCATCAAGCTGGCGCCCCCCATGATTTGATACAACAATAGCATCGGCCCCAACATTGACCGCGGCTTTTGCATCTTCGGCATCGAGAATGCCCTTGATGATGACCTTGCCACCCCATTGTTTGCGAATTTCCTTCACATCATCCCATGATAAAGACGCATCAAACTGGCTAACTGTCCAATCAGCCAGCGACGACATATCTTTGACGCCCTTGACATGGCCAACAATATTGCCAAATTGGCGGCGTTTGGTGCCAAGCATACCAAGGCACCAGGCCGGCTTTTGCATCAAATTTATAATATTGCGCAAGGTTGGTTTTGGTGGGGCGCTTAGACCATTGCGCACATCTTTATGACGCTGTCCCATGATTTGCAGATCCAAGGTGATCATCAGCGCCGAACATTTGGCGTCGCGGGCGCGCTCGACAAGACGTTTGATAAAATCCCGGTCACGCATCACATAAAGCTGAAACCAAAAGGGGGCGCTGCTATTAGCGGCAACATCCTCGATAGAGCAAATCGACATTGTCGAAAGCGTGAACGGCACCCCAAAATCAGCAGCTGCCTTGGCAGCTAAAATTTCACCATCTGCATATTGCATCCCGGTCAAGCCAGTAGGTGCCAGCGCCACCGGCATCGTCACTTGTTTGCCAAGCATATCCATGCGGGTATCGCGCTGGCTGACATCAATAGCCACACGCTGACGAAATTTTATGGCTTGCAGATCACTTTCATTTGCGTGGTATGTGGATTCCGACCATGACCCGCTATCGGCATAATCATAAAACATGCGCGGCACACGCCGTTCGGCTTTTTTGCGAAGGTCTTCAATACAGGCAACGGCCACCATAACACACCTTTATATTTTTTTGGGGATATGCCCAAGCATACATCCCAGTATAAGTCGCAGGTTTTTGACAGATACAATCTAAGCTGTTTGTTGTAAAGCCTAGCGGTAACGCCGCAGCATAGAACTCATCAAGATCACTGGCACCAGGCCAGTCAGGACAATCATCAAGGCCGGCAACGCCGCCTGTTCTAACATTTCATCTTTGGCAAATTGATAGGTATAGGTTGCTAAGGTTTCAAAATCAAAGGGCCGCAACAACAATGTCATTGGCAGCTCTTTCATAATATCAACAAATACCAACATCAGCCCAGCAAGAAACGAACTTTTCAGAAGGGGCAAAACAACCTTGCGCAGACTGTCAACATAACCATGCCCCAAAACCCGGCTTGCATTCATCAAATTATCAGGCAGGCGGCGCACCCCGGACAGCATTGCCCCATGCCCTACCGCCTGAAACCGCACAAGATAGGCCAACAATAACAACCCCAAACTGGCAATCAGAAAACTGCTGACAAGCCCGCCCGACACAGCCCGCAAGACGGCATCAATCTGGCTGGCATAAACCAATACACCAATTGCCAATATGGTGCCGGGAAAGGCATATCCGGTTGACGCCATCAGCGCCAATTTGCGGATTTTCGGCCCCGCCCGGAACGCCGCTGTCAAAACAATGAAACCGGCAATCACCATGATCAGCAAAGCTGCCACCACCGCCACGGTGACGCTGTTTGCGATAATCGGTTGGATGGCGCGTAAATTGGCCGCAACATCACTGCGTAGTACAAAGCCAAGCAGAACACCAAGCGGGATAAAAAATCCAAACGACAGCGGCACAATACACACAATCCAGCAGGCACAGGTGCTCGCCCGGCTGGTCGGCAATGGTGGCAATGGCGTTTGGCTGCGGCTGGTACTCACATATTGCTGGCGCGAGCGCGCATAAAGTTCCAACCCCAACAAGCCAAGAATAAATACAAATCCAACTGATGAAATTTGCGCCGCCGCAGCCAAATTATTCATCCCAAGCCACACATTAAAAATGCCAAGCGTGATGGTTTGCACCGCAAAATATTCCACCGTGCCAAAATCTGACACAACCTCCATCATAACCAGCGCCAAACCAGCCACAATCGCCGGCCGCGCCAGCGGCAGCCCCACATGCCAAAATTGCGATTTGTTATGTACAAGCGCAATCTCAAAAAGGCTGGCGGGGGTCAATCTAAAGGCAATGCGTGTTACCATATAGATGTAGGGGTAGAGAACTGACGCCATCACCAGCATCGCCCCACCAAGCGAGCGAATTTCCGGAAACCAGTAATCACGCGGGCTTTGCCACCCAAAGCTGGTCCGTAAAACCGTTTGCAAGGGTCCGGCATATTCAAAAAAATCAGTATAGCAATAGGCGATGATATAGGCCGGGATCGCGGCTGGCAAAAGCAACATCCATTCAAACATATTCCGGCCAACAAAATCATAGCGGCTGATCACCCATGCCGCGCTGACACCAAACATAATCGCCACGCCGCCAACACCAAACATCAATATCAACGTATTTGTTACGTACGTGCGAAGAACGGTATCAACCAGATGTGCCCACAGCCCCCCGCTATCGCCAAGCGCGGCTAGCAGCAACGCGGCTACCGGCCCCAATAAAAACCCACATAGCAGCACTGTTGCGACCGACCATTTATCAATGGGCTGGCGCGATGCAAACCGCCACTGTGACAGGAAGGCTGCTACCATCCAACACGATCAATCATCATTTGCGCTTGCGGGGCGAGCTCAGCAAGCCGTTCAATGGGCAATGTGTCCCGTTTGAAACTACCCCAACTGGCAAGTTCAGCCGGCGGTGCCACTGCTGGATTAACCGGATATTCGAAATTGATTTTGCCATAGAGCTGCTGGGCAGCTTCACCAGTCAAAAATTCCAAGAACCGCACTGCCATCTCTTTATTTTTGCTGTGCTTGGCAACACCGCCACCCGATATATTGACATGGTTGCCACGGTCTTGCTGGTTAGTAAAGACAAGCCGCACCGCATCTGCCCAAGCCCGCTGTTCAGCATCGTCACTAAATTTCATATTGCCGTAATAATAGCTGTTCATGATGGCAACATCACAAATGCCCTGAAAAATGGCTTTCGCCTGCGCGCGGTCGTTGCCCTGCGGTTTACGTGCCAGATTACCGACAAAGGCCCGCGCCCAACTTTCGGCAGCCTCAGCGCCATTTGCGGCAATAAGCGAGGCCATCAATGCCCGGTTATAAACATGGCTGCCGGGCCGGGTACAAATACGCCCCTTCCAGTCGGGCTTGGCTAAATCTTCAAGCCGCAAAATAGCCCCATTAGCAACCCGGTCCCGCGATGCTATTAGAATGCGGGCACGTTCTGAAAGGCCAAACCACCGATTATCATTTGCACGAAGATGCGCCGGAATATTTTTTGTCAATAAATCTGACTGCACTGGCGCAAGCAAATCAAGCGCCGCATATTCGGCAAGCCGCGCAATATCCACCGTCAAGATAACATCAGCCGGGCTGGCCGCGCCTTCGGCTTGCAGGCGCTGCGCCAAACCCTTAGCAGCATAGACAACATTGGTGTCAATGCCGGTTTCTTTGGTAAAGGCATCAAGGAACGGCTGGATCAATATCTGCTGGCGATGCGAATAGATATTCAAGGTATCAGATGCCGCCGCCGGCCCGGCCGACCACAACGCCAACAACGCAAAGGCTGTGCATAGCCAGCGGTGCATCACTGAAACTCTAATATAGCGCAACAATTTCATTTTATGTCTCTGGGCCCTTAATAGGCCGGTTGGTTAATAGGCCTGCGTAGATATGGTTATTTTCAGCTTTTCCAACTCAAGTACCCTACAGATTGATATAGATGGAACAAGCGAAAATCGGACAATTCAGAAATATAAGCATTCTGCCATTTGCGAATGATTATCAATATCAAGTAAGAAAAGCAAGCGAATTTTTTGGCCTTTCCCCACCCCCCGCAATCGGGTATGAGTATCCAGCATTTACAGACCCCATTCCCGTTAGATGGCAGGCAATCATATGTTTGATATTGTGAGTGACGCGTGGATTATCGCCGTCTTACAAATTATTGCGATTGATATTGTGCTTGGCGGCGACAATGCCATCATCATCGCATTGGCCTGCCGTAACCTGCCAAAAGATCAGAAACGCGCTGGCATTTTATGGGGTACCGCGGGCGCCATTATCTTGCGGGTTATTTTGGTTTTCTTTGCCACAGCTTTGATGGAAATTCAGGGGCTACGCCTGATTGGCGGCGTGTTGTTGATTTGGATTGGCGTCAAATTGCTGACCGAGGCTGGGTCCCACGACCTTGATGATAAAATTGATCAAAGCAGCAACCTACTAACCGCCATCCGTACCATCATCATTGCTGATTTTGTGATGAGCCTAGATAATGCGCTGGCGATCACCGCCGCCGCCAAAGGTGATATCGGTCTGGTGATATTCGGGTTGCTATTGAGCGTGCCCATTATCATTGGTGGCAGCGCGCTAATTTTAAGATTGATGGAACGTTTTCCGGCGATCATCACTTTGGGTGGCGGCTTGCTGGGATGGCTTGGTGGCGACTTGATCGTGAATGACAACATTCTGGCACTGGTTGGCTTTGACAGCCTCGCTTTCAATCCAAAAATTGCCGCCGTTGCCGGCGCCGTGTTTGTCGTTGCCCTTGGCAAGTTCATTGCCACCAAAAACAAAAGCCCTGCCTAATGGGCCGGCACTCCTAATCTCATAGACTGCAAAAACTATCACTTGGCAGCTTTTGAATTGCTGTTAAGATTCCGCAAAGTTTAGTGTTTGTTAGAGAGTAGCATTTGTTTTTTTGAGGATTTTTATGATGGTACCAAACACCCCGTCTATTGCCGTTATTGGTTTTGGCGAAGCTGGTTCTGCTTTGTGCACAGGTTGGAAGCGCGCTGGCATTCGCAGCTTTGATATTAAACAAAATGCCGCCGATACCGCTGCCGCCAAAATTGAACAGATGCATAAACTGGCGGTCATAGAGGCCGCTAGTGGGCGCGATGCGGTACTAGGTGCCGATTTGATATTCAGCACAGTCACCGCCGATCAAGCGTTGGACGCTGCCAGTGCCGCCGCCGACGGCATTAAGGCCGGCGCGTATTTTTTTGATCTCAATAGCTGCGCGCCATCAACCAAGCAAAAATCAGCCGCCCTTATCAGCGCCGCTGGCGGCCGTTATGTTGACGTAGCGGTCATGGCAACCATCACCCCGCTTTATCATCAAACAGCCATGCTGGTGTGCGGTGACCATGCCGAAGCCGCCATCAGCATTATGCATGACCTTGACATGAAGCCGACGCTTGTCGCCGGGCCTGTTGGCCGGGCATCAACCATAAAAATGATCAGATCGGTGCTAGTCAAAGGCATCGAAGCCCTGACCGCAGAATGTTTTAGTGCGGCAACAAAAGCCGGCGTGGTCGACGAGGTGGCAGCCTCGCTTGACGCCTCACAGACCCGCATGGGGTGGAAGGACCAAGCCCATTACAATGCCGAACGCATGACCACACACGGCGCACGCCGCGCCGCCGAAATGCGCGAGGTAATGCAAACTTTGGATGACCTTGGCATTGATAGCGCGATGACCAACGGCACCATCACATGGCAAGACCAACTTGGCCGGTTAGGGCTGTCACTTGATGATGTTGATAACTTGGAAAGCCGTATGGCTGCAATTGAAGCTGCGCGGGCCTAATCGTCTGATTTTTCGGTAAGACCGACAAATACACCTGTGCCCAGAATGGCCACAACCCCGGCCCATTGCCACACGGTCAGAGCCTCGCCCAAAAACAGCCATGATGACAATGCTGCCACCAAAACTTCTGACAACATCAAAATGCCGACAAGACCGGGCGACACATATTGCATAATGCGAAATACCAGCAATACCGATGGCAAAAACACCACGGTTGACGCCAGCGCCGCCACTGGCAGTGCCGCCACAAGCATTTTTGTTGTTGGCACCGCATCGCCAATATAAATGGCTGTCCCACCCGCCAGCAGCACACCAATAAAATATTGCATAAAGGTAATGTGCAAAAAATTTGCCCGCGGATATCGGCGAATTACCACTGACCCTAACGCCCATGAAATACCAGCTATCAGCCCCAGCAAATCTGCCGTGTCATAAGCAAAAGAAAGCGGGTTGACGCGCATCACCAACATGCACCCAAAAAGCCCACCCATAATCGCCAACCACCGCCCGAAGCCAACCCGCTCGGCCAAAAAAATATAGGCAAATAATGTTGCCCAAACCGGCGTCACATAAAATAAGACAGTGGTTTTGGTAACTGATGCGACAACCAGCCCCAGACCGTATAAGACAAAGCCCAACCCCATCAAGCCGCCGGCAATGATTGAGACCAACCAATGCGCGCGATCGGCAAAATAGGCTTTCACAATAAAAGGCAAAATGGCAAGAGACGGCAAAAGGTGAAACAGCGTCACCACCCACAAGCCGCTTAGGCCATAGCCCTCGATATGCCGCATTGGCACCCACAACACACCCCACAAGGCTGACGCCAGAAAAATGATCAGCAAGGCCTGCTTGTGGGCGTAGCGGCGTACAAAAATCTGCGTCAACATAGCGATCATTTACAACGCCCTAAGTCCGAAATAGCCGTATAATGTGTGCATCATTGCAAATCGGAAAAGGCCGCGTGAAGCCGGCGCACCGCCTCCTGCACCACGGCGCGTCGGCAGGCTATATTAAACCGCAGGAAATTTTCACCACCAGTGCCAAAACTGGCGCCATGATTGGCTGCAATCGCTGCATCACCTTCAACGCGGGCAATAAAATCCACCGCCGGCATGCCGGTGCCCAAAAAATCTACCCAGCACAGATAGGTGGCATCAATAGGCATCGCCTTTACCCCGGCGATTTTGTTGATGCCGTCTTCAAAAATACGCTTATTTTCGGCCAGGTATACCAGTAAAGCCTCCAACCACGCATCACCAGTACGCCACGCCGCTTCGGTCATCATCATGCCCAGCCGGTTAAAAGACGTTCCGGCAGCCGAGGTTACTTTCGCTAGCTGCTGGCGCAATTCATCATCGGCAACCACAATGCTGCCAATCATCGCGCCGGCCAAATTAAAGGTTTTGGTGGTGGCCACCAGCGTGACCAGCCGGTGACTGATATGCGGGGCTATATTTGCCAAAACATTATGTTTTGCCGGCGCAAATACTAGGTCATTATGCACTTCATCGCTAATCAACAGCAAATCATGTTTTTCACAAAATGCGGCAACTTGGGCAAGTTCATCTTGGCTCCAAACGCGGCCGCCGGGGTTATGCGGCGAACAAAATAACAGAATTTTTTCGGTGCCGGTCAATTGCGCTTCAAGCCCGTCAAAATCCATGTAATAGCGCCCGTCATGCAGCATCAATGGCGATTCAACAAGCTTGCGGTCATTGGCCTTAATAATCCGTGCAAAGGCGTGATAGACCGGGCTAAACACAATGACCCCGTCACCGGCCTTGCTATAGGCCTGCAGGCATGCCGCAATGGCATTGCCCAACCCATGCGCATTGATAATCCAATTTGGCTGCACATCCCAGCCGTGACGACGCTGCATCCAGTTAATCAAGGCGTTGCGGTAGTCGGTGTCATAACCAAAATAGCCATGCACACCATGCGTTGCCGCCTGATGCAGCAGTTCATTAACCGCCGGCGGTGGGCGAAAATCCATATCAGCCACCCACATGGCAATGCCAGTTGTGGGCGACACCCCATATTTACCAAGCATGGTATCCCATTTTGAAGATTGGGTGCCTACCCGATCAATGACCGCATCAAAATCGAAATCCATCAACGGGTCTCCTTTCCCTATTAGGGCACAAACAGGCTAGGACAACGCCGCCTTGCGCAGGTCCGCGATGCTCTGACGCGGTGTGATAGCTTCGGTTGCGACAACCAAATCAAGCACCGCGCCGGTTTTAGATTTTAGGGCGCGGTCAAAAGCCGCTGCAAATTGATCGGTGGTTTCGACGCGCTCTGCATAAAACCCATAGGCGCTAGCCAGCCCGACAAAATCCGGGTTCTGCAAATCTGTACCAGACACCCGGCTTGGATAGGTACGCTCTTGGTGCATGCGTATGGTCCCATAGGTGCCGTTATTGATAATCAGCACAATCGGATATAACCCAGCTTGCATGGCGGTGCCAAGTTCGGTGCCGTTCATCTGAAAATCGCCGTCGCCGGCAAAACACAAAACAAACCGCTTCGGATCATGTGCCTTGGCCGCAATCGCCGCCGGCACCCCATAGCCCATTGCCCCACTTTGCGGGGCAAGAAGCCGCATATCACGGCCATATTTAATGAATTTGCTTGGCCAAATGGCAAAATTGCCAGCCCCGTTTGTGATGATGGCATCATCCGGCAGCACCGCCCGCAGATGCGCCAGCACCGCCCCCATATCAAGCTTGCCGGGTTGCGCCGCTAGCGTAAAGCTGTCGTCATAGGCGGCTTTTGCCGCCGCGCACCATTGACTACGACCAGCATCGGTTTCAAGGGTGATATTTGCTAACGCCGCCGCCATTGCGTTTGGGCCGGCCTGCAGCGGCAAGTCAACCATATAAATTTTGCCAAGCTCAGCATCTGATGGGTGACTATGGATCAGCTGTGCGGTCATTTTGGGCAAGGCGAATAGATCATAGCCATCGGTTGTGCTTTCGCCAAAGCGGATATTAACCGCGATGATGGTATCAGCCTCACGCAGCAGGGTTTTGATATACCCCAACATACCGACACCAGCATCACCCACAAAGCAGCGGTGGTGATTGTCGCAAATATCATGGAACCGGAAAGCCGCGACAAGCGGCACATCATTCGCCGCCGCAAAAGCTTCTAGATTGCGGGCGGCAGCGCTGCTCCAGCCGCTACCACCATATAGAACAACTGGCCGTTTGGCAGCCCGCAGACACGCCTGTAACTGGTCCTTTTGCGCGGATGACAAATCTGGCGCAGGCAGCACCACCGGACCACAGGGTTTTTGCGCGGTCGGGGCCCGCAACATATTTTCAGGAAGCGCCACAACAACCGGGCCGGGCCGTCCGCTTAACGCCGCCGTCCACGCCCGTGCAACAAGTTCCGGAATGCGGTCCGCATCGTCAATTTCGACAACCCATTTTGCCACTTTTCCAAAATAATGTGTGTAATCAATTTCCTGAAAGGCTTCACGCCCTTTCATATCGGTCCCAACCTGCCCTACAAACACCAGCATAGGTGATGAGTTTTGCATGGCGGTATGAATACCAATAGACGCATTGGTGGCGCCCGGCCCGCGCGTCACAAAACAAATCCCGGGGGCGCCGGTTAGTTTGCCCCATGCCTCGGCCATATAGGCCGCGCCGCCTTCATGACGGCACAGCACAAGGTCAAAATCATCGGCGCGGTCATACATTGCATCCAGCACAGCCAGATAGGATTCGCCCGGTACGCCAAACCCCTTATAGGCGCCAAGACCAATCAAACAATCCATTAGCAGGCTGCCGCCTGTTGCCCCGTCATGCGCCATATCAATCCCCACTTACTTGATGTCTTACACGCGCTGCCCGCTGGCTTTATGCGGCAGCGTGACCGTCATCACTTTAGGTAAGACTGATGACCTGCGCAACAGCGGCGGCAAAAGGTTTGTGGCGATCGCCTGACAAGCCCGCAATATTGATACGGCTATCACCAACAACATACATCGCATGGTCATCGCGTAAGCTATCAACTTGTTGTGGATTAAGGCCCAAACGCGAAAACATGCCACGATGATGCGCGATAAAATCAAAATGATCTGAATTGCATTGTTGGCGCAGCGCATCTGCCAGATCAGTGCGGATTTTCAGCATGGTGTGACGCATATCGGTCAATTCGGCCAGCCAATCGGCGCGCAAATCCGGTGTCGACAAAATCAGCCCGACAACAGCCGCGCCATGATCCGGCGCAAACGAATAATTCAACCGGTTCAAGGTTGCCAGATTGCCTTGCACAAGTTCTGCAGTGGCAGCGTCTTTGGTAATCATCATCGCTGCCCCAACCCGGTCACGGTACAGACCAAAATTTTTCGAGCAGGATGCAGCGATACACATTTCAGGCACCCGCGCCGCCATATAGCGTAACGGTGCGGCATCTTCATCCAAGCCGTCGCCAAACCCCTGATAGGCAATATCAACAAAGGGCATGGCGCCTTTTTTGATCACCAGATCGGTGATGGCGTGCCATGTTGGCATATCCAAATTCGCACCGGTCGGGTTATGACAGCAGCCATGCAACAGCAATAAATCACCGGCTTGCAGCTCTTCAAATGAAGCCAGCATAGCCGCCGCATCGACCATGCGGGTTGCCGCATCAAAATACGGATAAGCGCGGGTCTTAAAACCCATATGCGTTGCCATCGCCATATGCGAGGGCCAGCTTGGATCACTAATCCAAATTGTGCAATTCGGGTTCAGCATTTTCATGGTTTCAAACACTTGCCGGATGGCACCGGTACCGCCGGGTGTTTGCAAGGTGGCAACACGCTCACTCGGCGCCGCATCAGCCAGCACTAATTTGCGCATTTCATCGCGAAACAATTCCGAACCAGCCAGCCCCACATAGGTTTTTGAGGTCTGGGTTTCATGCAAAATTATTTCCGCCTTTTTTACCGCGCGCACAATCGGTGTATGGCCGCTAGCATCTTTATAGACACCAACACCAAGGTCAATTTTGGTATCGCGCGGATCGGCTTGAAACAATTTGCCAAGCCCCAAAATAGGGTCGGCTTTGGCAGGCTGAAATTTCTCTAGCATAGTGGTCTCGTCAGGAAAGCGGGAATGTAAGAAAATGTTTACGGCAAGTTATCAGATAAAAGCAATGATTTTCAGCGTTAGCGCGCAGCTTTGATAGATCGCTAGCGCCGCGCTTCAGGAATCAACCCGCGCGGCGAAAATCTAAGCACCAAAAGCAAAATGATACCCATCGTCATCAGCCGCGTATGGGCGGCACTTTCCAACAAATGCAAGCGCAACCAATGGGTCGGCGGCAACCCCGATGTGATGACATCCATAAGCCACAGGCCCATAGGTTCTGCCTCAATCCAGAAAAACCAAATCATAAAGCCACCCAACACCGCGCCCCAATTATTGCCGGACCCACCAGCGATAACCATCACCCAAATCAGAAAGGTAAAGCGCAAAGGCTGATAGCTCGTCGGGGTGAATTGCCCGTCAAGCGTTACCATCATAGCCCCAGCGACGCCAATCACCGCCGAGCCCAAAACAAACACCAGAAGATGTTGTTTGGTGACATTCTTGCCCATCGCATTGGCCGCGGTTTCATTGTCACGGATGGCCCGCATCATCCGTCCCCACGGCGCCCGCAGGGCGGTTTCCGATAACCATAAAATAGCCAGCAATACAGCGCTGAACAAAACCGCGTAACATAGTTTTACAAGCAATGATGACGCATCAACCACAGACAGATGAAAACGATCTGCCAGCGACAATAGCCAGCCGCTGGCTTGCAAATCCACCTCATAGGGAACTGGCCGCGGTAGGCCGGTGACATTTTTGACGCCGCGCGACAACCAATCTTCAAATTTCAACACATAGATGATGATTTCTGAAATGCCCAAAGTGGCAATCGCCAGATAATCGGCCCGTAACCCTAGCGAAATTTTTCCGACCACCCAAGCCACCCCCGCGGCAAACAGTCCACCCACAATCCATGATAGCAAGATTGGTAAACCAAACCCACCAAGGTAACCGGTGCGGGCCGCATCAACCGCCTCAATCGCCGCAATTGATGGGTCAATGACACTGCGCATCAGCGCATAGCCTAAAAGCACGGCGGCGCCCGTGACCCAATAGCGCCAACGCCCCCATCCGCTGCTAAGGCGCCATACCAGCATGCCGCCGCCCAAGGTCAAGGCACCAATCAAAAGCCCGGCCATAACGCCAAGACCACCAGCCGCCCACGCCGCGCCAACAGGCGGCATAGACACAACCACTCCCGCCAATCCGCCCAGTGCCGCAAACCCCATGATGCCAACATTGAACAGCCCGGCATATCCCCATTGAATATTAACGCCAAGCGCCATAATCGCGGAAATCAAGCACATATTCAGAATGGACAAGGCCACATTCCAGCTTTGCGCCACCCCGACAATGACCAACAGCAACCCCATGCCGGCAAACAGCACAAGGTTGCGATGCGCCGCACCGCGTGGTGATGGTTTTGCTGGTCCGGGCCGCTGGGTCTGCTGGTTCATAGGGTTTTTCCACTAAAAATGCCGGTGGGCTTGATCAATAAGACAATCACCAAAATCATAAATGACACGGCAAATTTATAATCGGTAGACAAGAATTGCAGTAACCCATCACCAAGCACCCCGTCACCAATCACATAGGCCGCCACTTTTTTATAGGCAAAGGTGATCGCCAGTTCAGAAAACGCAATCACAAAGCCGCCGGCAATTGCCCCAAGCGGATTACCAACCCCGCCTACGATGGCCGCCGCAAAAATAGGCAATAACAAATGCATATAGACTAGTGGTTTGTAACTTTTATCAAGACCATAAAGGGTACCGGCAATGGTGGCCAAAATGGCTGTTATGATCCAGGTAATGCGCACCACCCGGTCCGGGTCAATACCCGATAACAACGCCAAATCTTCATTATCGGCAAAGGCCCGCATGGATTTGCCGGTGCGGGTGTACGTCAAAAACCAAAACACCAGCCCCACCACAACAAATGTTGTCAAAATTGTCACGCCTTGCGCGGTTTTGATCGACAGCCCTTCGGCCAAGCCGGTTTCGGCTTTAAACGTGCTGGCTTTCATGATGAAGCGTTCACCATCGGCAAAATTACGGTCTTTTGGTCCGATGATAAAGCGGATCAACCCGCCCATCACAAACATCGTGCCGATTGACACAATCAAACAAATAACCGGGCTGGCACGTTGCTGCCGGTAAAATTTATAGACATAGCGGTCCAAAAAAAGACACAGCCCGATGGTGCCTAAAATTCCGACCGGCAACGCCAACAAAGCCGTTGGCAACGGGTCGATTGACAGGCCAATGGCTTGCATCGCAAAGGTTGTAAGGATCACCAGCATCGTGCCAAACGACATGATTTCGCCATGCCCAAAATTGGAAAAGCGCAAAACCGCATAGACCATGGTGACGCCAAGCGCGCCAAGCGCCAATTGGCTGCCATAGGCCAAGCCCGGCACAAAAACATAATTGCCAAGCAAAATAATCGCATTGAGTGCCGCCTCCATATCTATCCCCCCAAAAAGGCCCGGCGCACGTCCGGGTTAGCCAGCAAAGCAGCACCCGTGTCGGTATAGCGGTTTTCACCCTGCACCAAAACATAACCACGATCAGCGATCTGTAGGGCTTGTTTGGCATTTTGTTCAACCATCAAAATTGCAATGCCGGTGCGCGCGACATCAATGATCCTGTCAAATAATTCATCCATCACAATTGGCGACACACCGGCTGTCGGCTCGTCAAGCATCAATATTTTAGGGCGCGTCATCAACGCACGGCCGATGGCAACTTGCTGGCGCTGACCGCCTGATAATTCGCCAGCTGGTTGGTTGCGTTTTTCTTTCAAAACCGGGAACAGGCTGTAAATTTCCGCGATAGTTGCCGACAAATCATCATCACGAATAAAGCCGCCCATCTGCAAATTCTCGGCAACCGTCATTGATGTAAACACATTTTGGGTTTGCGGCACAAAACCCATGCCGCGCTGGACGCGGTGCTGCGGGGGCAATGCGGTGATGTCCTCGCCACCAAGCCAAACTGAGCCATGGCGCAAGCCCAACATGCCAAACATGGCTTTCATCGCGGTTGATTTGCCAGCCCCGTTGGGGCCAACGATAACGGCAATTTCACCAGCCTCAACAGCGATTGTGCAGCCTTTCAAAATATCAGCGCCGCCATAGCCACCAGTCATATCCGTGCCCATTAAAGCGGTCATTTTTGTACCTTTACGCGGCTTTTTAGCCCGGTGCCAAGATAGGCTTCGATGACGGCTTCATTGTTTTTTACGTCAGCGGCGCTTCCTTCGGCCAAAAGCTGGCCTTCAGCCATGACAATCACCGGGTCGCATAACCGTGAAATAAACTCCATATCATGTTCAATCATACAAAATGTATAGCCACGCTCTTTATTCAACCGTAAAACCGCATCGCCAATGACATTTAGCAAGGTTCGGTTGACGCCAGCCCCCACCTCATCAAGAAACACAATTTTGGCATCAACCATCATGGTGCGGCCCAATTCAAGAAGCTTTTTTTGGCCCCCAGACAAATTGCCTGCCAGTTCATCTGCCACCGCTTCGATCTGCAAAAATTCAATAACCTCGTCGGCCAGCGCCCGAATGACCGCTTCTTCCGCCCGAATCTTTTTCGGGTGCAGCCACGCATCAACAAGGCGTTCGCCAGATTGGCGCGGTGGCACCATCATCAAATTTTCGCGAACCGTTAATGTGGAAAATTCATGGGCAATCTGGAAGGTGCGCAACATACCCTTGTGAAACAAGGCGTGCGGCGGCAAGCCGGTGATGTCCTCACCATCAAGAAAAACCGTGCCCGCGGTTGGCGCATAAAGCCCGGCGATAACATTAAACAATGTTGTTTTACCAGCGCCGTTCGGACCAATGAGCCCGGTTACCGTGCCCGGCTTGATGGTCAGAGACACCCCATTGACAGCCTTAATGCCACCAAAATGCATGTGAAGATCAGAAATTTGTAGCATATGTCGGGTCTTAAAAAAACGGCCCAGACCAATGTCTGGGCCGGTTATTGGAGATATTTAACGATATTGAACAGGGGTGATTTTTTGGTTTTTAATCACAACTTCTTGGAAACTGCCGGCAGATTCGCCAGCCCCAATCAATTCCACATCAGACGCCCCGACATAATCAACGTCACCACCAGCAGCGATGATTTCCAGCGCTTTGCCCAATTCGCCGGGCATGATTTTTTCACCCGGGGCATTGGCAACATCCATGATTTTTGCCTTAAATGTGTTGCTGTCGGTCGAGCCTGATGCCTGCATTGCCAAAATCATCAAAGCCGCCGCATCATATGATTGCGGTGAATAAGGTCCAGGGTTAAAGCCAGCGGTACCTGCCAGCTTTTCAAACATACCGGCGCCATCACCTTGCGCCGCTGGCAATGTGCCATAGGACCCATCAAGGTCTTTGCCAATAGCCGCAGGCAGGCTGTCACCGATCATGCCATCAGGCAAAACAAAAGTGTCAAACGCACCGGCGTCAAGCGAGGCTTGGATCACCCCTTTGCCGCCCTGATCCAGATAGCCAGCAACGATCAAAACTTCACCGCCAGCTTGCGCAAGGGCGCCGACTTCAGCGCCATAATCGCCTTTGCCATCTTCATGTGAAGCCGAAATAGTAACGCTGCCGCCGACAGCTTCAAAATTGCTTTGGATGCTATCAGCAAGGCCTTTGCCATAGTCATTATTGGTATAGGTAATCGCCGCAGTTTTTACGCCTTTTTCTTTGAGAATTTGCGCCAGCACCTGACCTTGACGGGCATCTGATGGTGATGTGCGGAAGAACAATCCGTTGTCCTCAATGGTTGACAAGGCTGGCGATGTCGCAGATGGCGAAATCATCACAATGCCTTTTGCGGTTGCGACATTTTGCAGGACGGCTGTGGTTACCCCAGAACAATCGGCGCCCATGATTGACACAACCTTATCCGCGGTGATCAGCCGTTCAGCCGTCGCGGTTGCCGCAGCAGCATCGACACACGTCGAGTCGCCACGTACAGGTTCGATGTTTGATCCACCCATAAATTTGCCACTTGCCGATGCCTCAGCCATTGCCAGTTCTGCACCAGCAGCCATATCCGGGGTTAGCGATTCAATCGGCCCGGTAAATCCAAGTAAAACGCCTATTTTTACTGTTTCGGCTGTTGCGGGCATTGCAAATAATGCGGCCGCCATAGCCAATGCGATAGTTTGTTTCATGTTTCCCTCCACCCATAAATTTTGGTCTATGATTGTAATTATTTAACCTTGCCGTTGCTTGGTCCGGCATTTTCCATCCACCGATCAAGCATGTATAAAGCTATACTAAAAAACACGATAGCTCATTAAAAACTCTATTGCCAAAATAATTCCCATGCAGGCCACTAGGCCCATAGGCTAGGCGCCCACAATTCAGCCGCCGGCATATCCGATGGTCTTCAGGGCGGCAGTAATCTCATCAAGGATAGCTGGGTCATCAATGGTTGCTGGCATTGACCAATCAGCGCCATCAGCAATTTTGGCAACGGTACCCCGCAATACTTTACCGGACCGCGTTTTTGGCAATCTATCGACAACCACTATCTTATTCAATGCAGCGACCCGCCCCACCCGGTCACGAACCAGTTGAATCGCCTCGGCAATAATATCATCGGTCGGCCGGCTTGAGGATGGATAAAGGCAAATTAACCCGAGCGGCAATTGCCCTTTGAGCTGATCTGCCACGCCAATTACCGCGCATTCGGCGATATCTGGATGATCGGCAAGCACCTCTTCAAGCTGGCCAGTTGACAGCCGGTGACCGGCGACATTGATCACATCATCAGTTCGCGCCATGATGTAAAGATACCCATCTGCATCGCAATAGCCCGCGTCACCAGTTTCATAATAGCCTGGAAACGCTGTCAGATATTTATCAACAAAGGCTTGATCTGCCCCCCAAATTGTCGCCAGACACGATGGTGGTAATGGCAATTTAATGGCGATTGCGCCAAGTTCACCTGCCGGCAAAACCGCTCCATCTGTGTCCAAAATATCAATCACATAGCCTGGCATGGCCACCGACGGCGACCCCAGTTTCACCGGCAGATATTCAACCCCCATAGGGTTGGCACAAATTGACCATCCGGTTTCGGTTTGCCACCAATGGTCAATAACCGGGACGCCCAACTGGCGCTCGGCCCAACTTATGGTATCCGGGTCGGCCCGTTCACCGGCCAAAAACAGATATTTTAGGCATGAGGTGTCATGCGCTTTCAAAAAAGCCCCCTCAGGGTCGGCGCGCTTAATGGCGCGAAATGCGGTTGGGGCTGTGAACAAGGCTCTGACCTTATGTTCAGCAATCACCCGCCAAAACACCCCGGCATCAGGTGTGCCAATCGGTTTGCCCTCAAACAAAATACTGGTACAGCCAAAAATAAGCGGCGCATAAGTGATGTAAGAATGCCCGACAACCCAGCCAATATCAGACGCAGCCCAATAGACATCGCCAGGCTCCATGTCGTAAATATGCCGCATCGACCACTGCAGCGCGACCGCATGGCCGCCATTATCACGCACCACACCCTTTGGCTGACCAGTGGTGCCTGATGTGTAAAGTATGTAAAGCGGGTCCGTGGCTTTGAGCAATACCGGCGCCATTTCAACAGCCCTATTATGGGCGGCATCCCATTCAAGATCACGCCCGTCAACCAGCGTCGCCTCTAGCGCCTCACGCTGCACAATAACACAATGGCTTGGCTTGTGACGCGATGCATCAATGGCCGCGTCAAGCAAGGGTTTATAGCTCACAATACGGCCAGGTTCGTGGCCACATGATGCGCTGATAATCACTTTTGGGGTCGCATCATCAATGCGCTTGGCCAGTTCGGTGGCGGCGAACCCACCAAAAACGACCGAATGCACCGCCCCAAGCCGCGCGCAGCCCAGCATTGCCACCACGGCTTCGGGGATCATCGGCATATAAATAATAACACGGTCTCCGGTCGCCACGCCCAGCCGCGCCAACATACCGGCGAATTTTGCAGTTTTTGCCTGCAATTCAGAAAATGTCATAGCGCCTTTAGCGCCGGTGATGGGTGAGTCATAAATGATCGCATTTTGGTCACCGCGTCCGGCCAGCACATGCCGGTCGACCGCATTAAAACAGGTGTTTAATGTGCCATCAGGGAACCAGCGATAAAATGGTGGGTGGCTGCGATCAAGACCAATTTTTGGCGGCGTATCCCAGGCGATGTCTTGGGCCGCGTCCAGCCAGAATTTTTCTACATCATCAACCGATTGCGCATAAAGCGCCGCATAGTTACGCATCACTGTAAAACTCTCCCCCAAACATTATATTTTTTATCGAAATATCTGTCCCAAATCATAGATGATTAACGCCGCGTCTGATTCCAAAGGAAAGGATAGCATGCCCATCACATCATAGCCCAAAATCAAGGGCATCAAATAAAACCGAATCATGAAAAGAAACCACGCCACATAAAGTGGCTTTAAGCGGTCAATCAAAAATGGCGGGGTCAACTTTGCCATCGCCCGCAACATCGGGTCGGTGATCCTGACAAAGGCTTTCATGAAGAAGAAATCCGAGTGCTCAGACACGAAAATCGACATGCCAAAGCGACCAATCAAGGTCCACATCGCGGCACCCAGAACATAGTCAAACAAAATTACCGCTACTGGGAATTCGCCATCCATAATACCGCCTCACTATTCCCTTGAAAGTTTTCAGCGCGCCAAGCCGATTTTTGCGAACGACACGTCCACAACGCCACAATACTAGCAAAAAAAACGGGGCAGGAAAAAGCCCCTACCCCGTTCTTTTTAAATGATGTGAACGCTTTTAGCAAAAGCGCTGATTGATCTTAGGCATCCAAAAGCGCCTTGCCTTTTGGAATACGAATTTCATCAACCATCTTCTGCGTTTCAGCATCTGGTTCTTCGGTTGCCAATGAAACAACAACCATCAGGATCAAGCTGACCGGCATACCAATCATACCAAAGCGCAGGCCATCAAGCCCAAGCCATGGAGTCATGCCGCCCCACTGAACCATATAGAGGTACCAGAAACCGGCGCCAAAGCCGCCAATCATACCGGCAACAGCGCCGGCCCGGTTTGCCCGTTTCCACCAGACGCCAAGCACCAGCGGGAAGAACAAACCTGAATTGGCAAAACAGAACGCCCATGCCACAGCCCCCAAGATACCAGTCAGGCCTTGCGCGGCCACGAAAGCCCCGGCAGCACCAACACCCAGCAACAGCACACGAGCCACCACAAGGCGGGTTTTCGAGTCTGCTTTCGGATCGATAATCTTGTAGTACAAATCATGTGACAATGCGTTGGCAATCGCCAGCAGCAATCCATCAGCCGTTGACATCGCAGCCGCCAAACCACCAGCAGCCACCAAGCCTGAAATCACATAAGGCAGGCCCGCAATTTCAGGGGTCGCCAACACAACAATGTCACCTTTCATGAAAAATTCATTTATCTGCAACAAGCCATCGCCGTTGCCGTCAACAATTTTCAAGAAGCCAACATCGCTCCATTTTTGCACCCAATCAAGTGACTGCGCATTCGCAACTGATTTGCCGATAATGCCGGTCGCAAGGTTCGGGTCGAGAAGTGACAGTTTGGTAAATGTCGCAAGCGCAGGTGCTGTCAGATACAACAGGCAGATAAAGACCAATGACCAGCCCACTGACTGGCGCGCGGCTTTTACTGACGCTGTTGTAAAGTAACGCATCAAAACATGCGGCAATGATGCTGTACCAGCCATCATACACAAGACCAGTGTAAAGAACTTCCACTTGGCCATCAACGTATCGCTGGCATCATTAATACCGACCTTCAAAGCCGCAAGACCGCCTGCGGCAGATTGTGCCTCGGCCGTCGGCATCAAAGTTCCTACCTGATGCAATTGTTCCAGTTCCTGCACGCGTAATACGGCGTCAAACTGTGCAAAATGCGGGATCAAACCATAGCCCAATTTATTTGACATCCAGAACACTGGCAGCAAATAGGCAACGATCAACACGATATATTGCGCAACCTGAGTCCAAGTCACAGCCCGCATACCGCCCAGCATAGAGCAGAACAAAATACCGGCAAGACCAATCCACACGGCCAAATTAAACGGAATGTTCAGCGCCCGTGATGCGACAATGCCAGTTCCGGTGATCTGCGCTGTCACATAAGTGAACGACGCCACCACCAAAATAATCACAGCACACAGACGGGCAAGATTGCCGCCATAACGTGTGCCGATGAAATCTGGCACGGTGTAACAGCCAAATTTTCGCAAATATGGCGCCAACAAGCTTGCCACCAGAACGTAACCGCCGGTCCAGCCGACCAGAAACGCCATATACGGGTAGCCTTTAAGATAGATGCCACCAGCCATCGCAATAAACGATGCACCAGACATCCAGTCAGCAGCTGTTGCCATACCGTTGAAAACGGCCGGAACTTCACGGCCAGCAACATAATACTGGCCCGATTCCATGGTGCGCGATAACACACCAATCATCGCGTAAATAAAAATTGTAAATCCAACGAACATCCAACCGATGGCATCAGCACTGACACCAACCTGTTCAAGGATCGCCATAAGAACAACAAAGCCCAGGAATCCTAATGTGTAGATGCCATAGACCTTGCTAAGATTGTTGATAAATCCACCTTCAAGTTTCATCACAGCTCTCCCTATTCTTCAGACACGCCGTGATCTTCATCAATCTGGCCTTGCTTGTTAACAAACCAGAAAATGAGAACCGCGAACGCAATCTGCGCGCCTTGGCCAGCCATGAAATAGCCGCCAGGAAATGATCCCGGCGCGCCATTTAAGGCACCACCAAACCAATGAATTACGAAAGAGAAAAAGACCCAAATCAGCAATGTTTTAAACAACAGGCTTTTGGTTTTTTCCCAATGACTTGAAGCACTTGTAGATTGACTACTCATAGTCAGCTTCCTCCGTTTGAAGCGGTTTACCTCTCCGTGCAAACCGCACCCCCTCGGCCACAACGTCCCAACTGCATCACAGTTGATTACTCACCCTGTGGCCACTCCGATGCCGTGTTATTGCTTTTATGCACGACAATATAATCGTCAGATGTTAATGAAGATGAAGCAAATGACAACTTATTTTCGAGGCAACGTTTCTTGTGCCATGATGAGCAAGCTTAAATCACTGTTAAAAACACTTGGGCTCCGCAAAGAGGACCCTGTCACAACACGTCAGCAACTTATTGACTTTATTGATAGTCGTGCCGCCTTTGTTTCTCAGGTGACCTTATATACCTATGTCAAAGCGCGGGCTGGCACGCAACACCCAAAATTATTCGAAAATGAAGATTTTCTGACCTCTTTGAAAATCGCCCGCTGGCACATCTATGGGGCGGCAGTGTGTGATTTGACATTATTTGCTACCGCACAATTGCGCATGCACGCCGGGCTGTCATCAGCCGAAGCCGTCGATTTTGCGTCTGGCATTCTTGATGATATTTTGCCAAATTATGCGCAAAATGATATTGCGAAAGACCAGTTTCAGGCGATGTGTGACCGCGGCAAACAACGTGCCGCTATCGCTGCTTGGGCTGACATTGCGACCGGGCCCAGCGCCTTTCAATCAAGTTCAGACGCGGTATTTCGGTGGGCCCCTATTGCCGATGAATTGAAATGTGATGATGAAGAAATCGTGCGCAATTCGATTCATTTACGTTGGATTGCGGTCCGCCGTGACGTAAAACAGGTGATGCAGCACGCTGCCATCTGCGCCGATTGGCAACATTAGCAACCGATAGCGCTCATTATAAAAAAGTAAAAACCAAACCCCTATTAAATCAACGCAAAGGTATGCCCATGTCTGAAATTACCCCGGTAAAAACGCTTGTGGCCATTGCCAAAGACGAAATCAACGCGGTGTCGCCACAGCAAGCCTTTGAACAGATGCAGGCCGGCACCGCCACATTGATCGATATTCGTGATATTCGTGAATTACAGCGCGAAGGCAGTGTAGATGGCGCCTTTCACGCGCCGCGCGGCATGCTTGAATTTTGGGCTGATCCACAAAGCCCCTATCACAAAGAGATTTTTGCCGAGTCTAAAAATTTAATATTATTTTGCGCTAGCAGTTGGCGTTCGGCACTGGCCGCTAAAACCCTACAAGATATGGGCATGACCAATGTCTTTGATCTTGAGGGCGGGTTTAGCGCGTGGAAGGCAGAAAACCTGCCTGTCCAAAAGCCATAATCACGCGCTGCAATTTGGCGCAGTTTTTTGCTGTAACCATTTGACAAAAACTTTATCTGCTGGCTAATTGCCACAAAAAAATAAGTCGGAGACGATTAATGAGCGACCACACCCAAGACATTGATAACATCGTAGAGCGTGCACGCAGAGCGCAACAATCCTACGAGTCAACTGGTACGCAAGCACGTTTTGACCGGGCGGCCGAAGCCGCGGCTTGGGCGCTGATGGAACCGGCGCGCAATGCAGAGCTTGCAGCGTTTGCTGTCGCCGAGACCGGGCTTGGCAATGTGGCCGATAAAATTACCAAAAATCATCGCAAAACATTGGGACTGCTGCGCGATATTCGAGGCCAAAAGAGCTTTGGGCTGGTCAAGGATAATGCACAAAATGGAGTTAGTGAGTTTTTGCGGCCAAAAGGTGTTGTCGCCGCGGTTGTGCCCTCGACTAACCCGCTGGCAACGCCGGTTAATAATGTTGTAAACGCGCTGAAAACCGGCAACGCGATCATTTTGGCGCCATCGCCCAAAGGTGTGGCCCCCTTGGAACGCTTGCTTGGTTATATTTATGCCGAATTTGACCGGATTGGTGTGGACCATGATTTGGTGCAAATGGTGCCAAGCCCGCCATCAAAAGCCAAAACCGCGCGGCTGATGCAGCTTGCCGATATGCTGGTGGTCACTGGTTCCCAGAGCAATGTGCGCGCTGCCTATTCATCTGGCACCCCGGCAATCGGGGTCGGTATGGGCAATGTGGTGACAATCATTGACGAAACAGCAGATCTTGATGATGCTGCCCAAAAAATTCAGCGTTCCAAATGCTTTGACAACGCCACGTCATGTTCTTCTGAAAATGCGATTATTGTGGTGGATGCGGTTTATGATGCGCTTGTTGCCGCGCTTGGCCGGGTCGGCGGCATGATGCTTGATGCGGCGCAAACACAGCACCTCATTTCAACGCATTGGCATGACGGACACCTGAACCGCAATATGCTTGCCCAAGACATAGACGCGGTTCTGACCACGCTTAGCATGGCTGAAACAGCACCGCCCGGGACAAAATTCTTGGTCGCACCAGCTACCGGAATTGGTCCTGACCACCCGGTGTCTGGTGAAAAAATGGCGTTGTTCCTAGCGCTATACCGGGCCAGTGATTTTGATGACGCTAAAGCCAAAGCACGCGCCATTCACGCCTATCAGGGCCGTGGTCACTCACTTGGCCTGCACAGCACTGATGATATGCGCGCCCATGCGCTGGCAATGGAGATGCATGCCTGCCGCATCATCGTAAACCAAGCCCATTGCTTTGCCACCGGCGGATCTTTCGATAATGGTTTGCCATTCTCGCTATCAATGGGATGTGGGTCGTGGGGCGGCAATTCAATTGACGATAATTTGAACTGGACACATTTTGTCAATCGCGTGCGTATCGCCAGACAAATCGCCCCGGTTGAGCCGTCGGTTGATGACGTGTTCGCTGAGTATTTCGCCGAGGCCGGGAAATGACCACAACGCCTAAGTCAATTCGCGATGTTGTGTGTGAAAGAGCCGCATCGCGGCCAGATGATATTTGGCTGGTAACGCCCGAAACTGATCAGCGCTATTCATGGCAGGACAGCCATCTGCGGGCTGAAGCGGTTGCCTGTTATTTGCAAGGCGCTGGGCTATCGGCCGGCGCGTCGGTGGCGATTGCTGCGCCAAATGGCGCGGCGGCTAGTTTTGCGTTTTTGGGCGCTGTTTTTGGCGGCTTTCGGGCGACCCCCCTAAATCTTGTTGCCGGCGTAAAGACAGTGGCCTTTGTGTTATCTCATTCAAAAACCGAGTTGATTTTATGCGCAGACGACAGCCGCGCTTTGGTTGATGAGGCCGTGGCCGTATTGGCAGACAACGGCACACCAGTGCCGCAGATCATCTCGATGGATGTTGATGACGGGCCACGCTGGGACCAAACAAACATCACCCCGGTGGCACCAAAAATGCTTAACCAGCCAAGCGCTGAAAGCATTGGGCTTTTGATGTATACATCAGGCACCACCGGTGTTCCCAAAGGGGTGTTATTATCGCATGCCAATTTGATTGCCGCTGGCACCAATGTTGCTGTCGCGCACAAATTAACAGCGGCTGATAGCGGTATGTGCGTTCTGCCGATTTATCATATCAACGGTCTGTGCGTAACCGTTATGGGAACAGTGGTGTCTGGTAGCAGCTTGGTAATGCCACGGCGCTTTTCTGCGCGCCATTTTTGGGGCCAGATGCTGGCATTTTCTTGCAGTTGGTTTAGCGCCGTGCCGACGTTATTTGCGTATCTATTGAATGATGAGACCATTCCAACGCTTGACCGTGACCGACTAAGATTTGCACGCTCTGCCTCGGCGCCGCTACCGCCAGAAATTCATCGCCAGTTTGAAAAGCGTTTTTCAATTCCGATTATTGAAACCATGGGGCTGACCGAGACCGGTGCGCAAATTCTGTCAAACCCATTGCCACCAGAGCCGCGCAAAATCGGCTCGCCAGGCATTGGCTATGGCAATGAAATTATGGTTGGCGATGATACGCAAAACCCGGTTGCCGCCAATCAAGAGGGTGAAATTTTGGTGCGCGGCGCAAATGTAATGCAAGGCTATTTGGACCGCCCCGAAGAAACCGCCAAAACCATCACAGCTGAAGGCTGGTTGCGCACCGGCGATCTGGGCCGGATGGATGATGATGGATTTATATTTGTAACTGGCAGGATTAAGGAACTGATCATCAAAGGCGGCGAAAATATTGCGCCGCGCGAAGTTGACGAAGCGCTCCTTGAACATGACGCCGTTTTAGAAGCCGCTGCCTTTGCCCGTCCCTGCAAAGATTATGGGCAAAGGGTTGAGGCGTGTGTCCGGCTTAAGGATGGGCGCACGGTTAGCGAATCAGATTTACGTGATTTTTGTAAAAATCTGATTGGCGCCTACAAGACCCCTGACCGCATTCATTTTTTGGATGATTTGCCAAAGGGGCCTTCGGGCAAAGTGCAGCGCATGAAACTGATTGATTTGGCCCCGGCCACCACATAGCGTAGACAAACTGCAGATGGTTCGCTGGGTTCAGACTTGCTGGACCAAAGTTTGATAATTTTTTTCACTGAAACAGGGCGGAATAGTTTGCATTTTTGTCACAATTCGCCACACTAAAATTATAAAAACACGCAACGGAGGAAATAGTGAAAATTGTAAAAGTTTTATCAGCCGGCGTAATGCTTGCTGGCTTGGTTGGTGGGTTGTCAACAACCGCAATCGCTGGCGGACACGGCTTTGAGTGCAAAGTCAAAGAAGACAGCATGGCAAAGCCAGGTGGGTTCCCAGATCGTGCGCTGACCATGATCGTGCCTTACGGCCCTGGTGGTGGTTCAGGTCAGGTTGCTGCCGCGATGGCTAAAGCTGTGACCGACCTTACCGGCGTGGACATTAACCGCGATCACAAACCTGGTGGATCCGGTTCAGTTGGCACAACAGCCTATATGGCTGCGCCAGCGGATGGTTATAATGTTCTTGAACATATCGACGATGCCTCATCGGCGCATGCCCTCGACTCGTCAAAAGTTAACCCTGCTAAAGATTTGATTCCGCTTGTTGTTTCGCAAGTAACGTTCTCACAAATTTACATTCGCACAAACGAAGATCGATTCACCGATTGGAATTCGTTTGTGACATGGGTTAAGGCCCAAGGTGGTAAAGCTACAATTGCCAACGTCTCTGCCGAAGGATCAATGGAACGTGTCACCATGAAGTTCATCACGGATGCAACAGGCATGGAAATCCAGCAGATCTCATTTGATAAGGGCGCGCCGCGTTACGGCGCATTGTTGGGCGGCCAGGTTGATGCATTGTTTGAGCAGCCGGGCGACGTACGTAAGTTCCTTGATGCTGGCAACTTTAAGCCAATTTTGACGGTGTTTAATGAGCGTCCAAAGGTATTTGCCGATGTACCAACACACCGTGAAATGGGCATGGACTTTGAGCCACTGCTTCGCTTCCGTGGCTTTTATGTAAATGCGAACGCGCCCGCAGATCGTGTTGAATGGCTGCAATGGGCATTCCAGCGAGCCTATTGTCAGGACAGCTACCAAAAGTATAACGAATCAAAATTCATGACCGTTATCGATAGCTATCGCGACACAGAGGGTGCAAAAAAGCTGATCAATCAGTCAATCAACCAATATCGTGAAGTCTATAAGCAGATGGGTTTGGCGGTTAAGTAAAGCCTCTAAAAACTCTGCAATCTAACCTATGCCCTGCGGCAAAATTGCCGCAGGGCATTATAGGGTAAAAATTATGGGTAACTTATCAAAAGTTCATATTCTGGAAGCCTCGGTGTGGCTAACCATAGCGATTGTCTTCTTTGTGTTCTCATTTGAGTTCAATCAAGGCATCGAAATCTACAAATTTGGCGCAACTGGCTGGCCACGCGCCGTGCTTTTTCTGCTTGTCATAGTGCTTATAGGCAATATCTTTCATCAAAGATCACATGGGTCTGGCGCTCAAGAGGGCCGTGTCGGGGTAACCGATGATGATTTGGACAATGTAGATAAATCCCTATCTTCGATTTTGAACATAACTGCGTTTATTTTGTTACCGATTTTATATGCGTGGTCGCTGAAGCCCGTGGGCTTTTATGCCGCAACCCCTGTTTTTGCCGCCCTAGTGATTGTTTTGCTTGGCGAACGAAGGATAAAATGGATCATTGGCATTTCTGCATTGATTTATGCAATTCTTATCGGCCTGTTTATGATTGCCCTTAACGCACCTTTGCCGCAAGGGACAGTCTCACCGTTTTATGATTTCAGTGCGTTTATGCTTCGCATGAACACACAGCTGCAACACATGTTCTAGTTTTGGATTAGATGTCATGATTGAAAATTTTCTTGCTGGCACCTCCACCCTTTTTGGCGACCCTTTCACGATAGCCATATTTGTTTTCGGTGTTTTGGGCGGCATGTTATTTGGGGCTATCCCGGGGGTCAGCATGTTGACTCTTGCGGCAATTTTGCTGCCCTTTACCGCCGGGCTTGATGCGGCCCAAGGCGTGATGCTGTTTGCCGTTATCTATTGCACCGGCACTTATGGTGGCGCCATTACCGCAATCCTGTTTAATATCCCAGGCGCACCTGAAAACGCGCCCACAGCCTTTGATGGTTATCCCATGACCCGCAAGGGCATGGCAGGCAAAGCCGTTGGTGCGGCTGTCCTGTGTTCAGCCATCGGCGGCACCGCATCTGCATTGGTAATGATGGCAGCGACCGAGCCGCTGGCACAATGGGCCATTCGTAATATTGGCCCACCAGAGATTTTTGCCCTGGTATTTTTTGGTCTTGCGGTGGCGTCATCAGTTGGCGGCAACACCATCTGGAAAGGCTGGCTGTCTGTATTGTTTGGCCTCTTGGTAGCAACCATTGGGCAAGATCCGGTTGGCGGCATTAACCGCTACAATTTCGGCCTTAGCGATCTGGCCGCTGGCATTGCCTTTGTGCCTGCCATTCTTGGTTTCTTTGCGGTTTCAGAAATTTTTGTTCAGGCCGAAAGGCGCGCCTTTGGCAAACATACTGCGCCAAAGTTCAATGTGGATTTTCCAACCATTGCCGAATTATGGCGCTATAAAATTGCGGTTTTGCGTTCAGTTATTGTTGGCTTCTTCTGCGGCATTCTGCCGGGCATTGGCGCCACCCTTGCCGCCTTTATGGGGTACGGCGAAGCGGTGCGCTGGTCAAAAGACAAAAAATCTTTTGGACAGGGCAATCTTGAAGGCGTGATTTCATCTGAAACCGCCAACAATGCGGCAACCGGCGCGGCGATGATTCCGCTACTGGCGCTAGGCCTGCCTGGTGGCGCCTTGACAGCGATGATGGTTGCGGTGTTCCAAATGCATGATATGGAACCTGGCCCGTTGGTTTTCTACAACTCGCCTGATCTGATCTGGGTGGTCTTTGCGGCGATGTTCTACGCCAATGTGTCGATTCTATTTATCGGCCTCATCGAAACCAAGACAATCCTGCATTTGCTGAAAATTCCGTTCCATTTCTTGGCACCTATGATTTTGCTTCTTGCCAGCATCGGATCTTATATTGGACGTGGCTTGGTGCTCGATGTGATTGTTATGTTTAGCGCTGGTATCATTGGGTTTGTATTACGCCGTTCAGGCTATTCAATCCCAGGCATTGTGCTTGGTATTATCCTTGGCAAAATTGGCGAACAGAATTTCGCGCAAGGCATGCAAATGGTGCATTATGATTTGATTGCTTATTTGTCACGTCCGATTTGCTTTATCTTGATCGCGGCTGGCGCGATCACGCTTGGTACCAGCGTTTACAAGGCGCTCAAATCCAATCAGGCGGTCGCAAAAAGCTGATAAGCTGGTAGTGCTTTGTTAGATTTTATCAACAATTTTATCCTGCCATCACAAGACATCACCATCACCATTGTGGTGATGGTGATTCTTTTGTTTGCTGGTATCGTCAAAGGGTTTTTGGGCATTGGGCTGCCAGCCGCGTCAATGGCATTTTTGACGTTGGTTATGGACCCCACAATCGCCATTTCTTTGCTTACCTTGCCAATTATTTTCACCAACTTCATGCAATATGTCGGCAGCGATGACCGCATAGCTATTGCCAAAAAATATTGGGCATTTGCAGTGGCGTTGGTTATCAGCATTTTTGTGACGTCATTTTTCATTTTGTCTTATCCAAAGGCAATGCTGACAAGCACAATTGGCGTGGCGATGATCGCCTTTTCGCTAACCCAAATGTTTGGCACCAAATTGCCGATTGGCGAGGGCTATCGCTGGCATGTTGGCGTTGGGTTGTTTTCCGGCATACTGGGCGGCTTAAGTTCGATTTGGTCGCCGCCGGTGGCAATGTATTTGTTGGCACGCAATGTTGATAAATCTGAATTTATTGGCGCCACTGGGTTTTTGTTTGTGACCGGTTCGGTGTCATTGGCAGCGGGCCTTGCCTTTGCCGGGGTTTTGACCATCGACACAGTTCTGCATTCATTGATGGGGCTGGTGGCGGTTCTTATCGGGTTCCGCATTGGCGAAACCTTGCGCCGTTATGTCCCGCAGGGGATTTTTCGCAAAATCGTCTTATGGGCGTTTCTCGTTATGGGAACAAGGCTGATCGCGATTGGCATTTTTTAGGTCAACCACTTGTCTGCACCACCCCGGGTTAGGACAGGGCCTCACCAATCGCTGCAAATGCGGCCAGCATCATCCGGTCAGTAGCGCTATCGACTTCGATATCATTTGATGCCAGCTTTACGATGACCAGATCTTTTTCCGGGTTGATCCACAACCATTGCCCATGAATGCCAATGCCGCAGATGACCTTATCAGAATTGCCGGTTTGATACCATTGTGAGCGGTAATTACCCTCGCTGAACAGGCGCGGTCCCTCGCCATGATTTTGCGCCATCCATAGGCTATTATCACGCGGTTTAGTGATGTCATTGATAAAGGCAGATGGCACAATTTCTGTGCCATTCAGCTGCCCGGCATTCCGCACCATTTCACCAATAGACAGCAGATCATGCGCAGTGATGCACAAGCCCCCGGCAACCCGCGGCGCGCCAAATGTATCAAGGGTAATATAGGCAGCATGGCGTCCCCCGCAGGGCTGCAAGATATAGCGGGAAAACTGGTTAGCAAAACTATCATGTCCCGCCCGTTCAATGGCCCAGCCCAAAACATCACTATGCGGCGAGCAATAATGATGCATAGTGCCATGCGCGGTATTGGTCGATTTTGGCATTTTTGTCAAAAACGCCCGCAAACCATCGGTTTCAACACCTTCTTCCACCGGGTTCCATGCCGCGGCGCGGCGATAGGCCATGAAAATACCATCACTATCCAAATAGTTTTCAGAAAAGCCCGAGGCAATTTGCATATCAAGAAGATGTTGCAAACGCGCATCATCATAGGCACTGCCGCAGAGCTCTGGCAGGTAGTCTGTTACCAAACAATCTGGATTAAGCTTGCCTTTGCCGATCAATACGCCAGCGACCAATGCAGCCATCGATTTGGTGATTGAAAACACAATATGCGGCTGATCTGCTGCGCCGAACCCATCATACCAGTCAAACACTATACGGCCCTTATGCATCACCGCAAATGCATCGGCATGGCTAGCCCGCAAAAACTGGTCAAGACTGTGCTGTTGGTTTTGCTGATCAGTGAATTCAAGCCAGCGCAAATCTTGCCATGCTTTGGCCAATGCAGCCGGCACCGATGCTGGTGCAATGGGCGCGGTTGGCAACAGCTGGCGCAAATGATTGAATGACCATCTTGCCAATCGCGGGGTACGCCAGTTGCTGGCTTTCACCTGATTATCGGGGTGCGGCGGAAAGCCTGACATCAAGCTGGCGATTGATGGCTCCATAGCTAGGAAACCTCTGTATTTTGGCGGTTGGGAAAATGAATAACCGGCCCGCTTGTCAACGCCGCATCGCCGGCATCATGACTGACCAGCAATGCTGGGATATTTCGGTTGGCAATCTGCGCCGCGACAAAGCCCCCAAATTGCGCCCGCAATTCTGGATCAAGGCTGCTGAAGGCTTCATCCAACAATAGCATTTTGGGTTCGGCCAATAGGGCACGCATCAAGGCTACCCGCGCTTTTTGCCCGCCAGAAAGGCTAGCCGGGTCGCGCTCGGCAAAGCCGGCCAAGCTGCACGCATCCAAAGCCTCGGCTATAGCATCGTGCCGCGCGGCGCGCCCACGCCACTTTACAGTCAACCCAAACGCAAGATTATCGCCAACATTCATATGCGGGAACAATAGCGGGTCCTGAAACATTAACCCCACGGCGCGCGCTGCGGCTGGCAGCTGGCCAATATCGGTGCCCTCAAGGTGGATCTGCCCTTGCCATTTAAGGCTAGTTGGCGCCGTACCCGACAGCACCGCCAATAATGTTGATTTTCCACAGCCACTTGGCCCGTGGAGCAAGCGCATCGTCCCACTTGGCACACTAAAACTAAGCCCTGAGACAAGCGCTTCCCCATATCCAAATTCAAGGTCTTTAACCTGCAACATATGCTGTTTATACCGTTGCTTTTTAAAACTGCTGGCGGAACCTGACGATGACAGAATATCGTAAAGGATGATATAGATATTGTTGTCACCGACCACAAAATGAGAAAAGCAATGAATTTAACTCGCCCCTGCTCGCTTATTAGCTGTTGTGTTTTGCTAGTTTTTGCCTGGCTACACAGCGCAGCTGCCGATACAAAGCATTTTGATAACCTGATGGCAGCGGCAAAAGGCCAAACCGTGTATTTCAATGCGTGGGGCGGTGATGCTAAAATTAACAGCTATATCAGCTGGGCCGGCGACATTATTAAACAACGCCACGGCATAACCCTTAGCCATGTCAAATTGACCGATACCGCCAGCGCGGTGTCACGTATTCTGGCCGAAAAAGCCGCTGGTCGCACATCTGATGGTTCGATTGATTTATTGTGGGTCAATGGTGAAAATTTTGCGGCGATGAAGCGCGCTGACCTGCTGCAACCCACGCCGTGGGTACCGCACCTGCCAAATTGGCGCTTTTCCGATGCCACCGCCCTGCCAGCGATTGTGTCTGACTTTGCCGAGCCCACCGAAGGCAAAGAAAGCCCATGGGGACGCGCCCAACTGGTGTTTGCCTATGACACCGCAAGAGTTGCCGCCCCGCCAAAATCAGCCGCCGCATTAGCCGCATTTATCGCGGCAAACCCGGGCCGCTTTACCTTCCCTCAACCGCCTGATTTTATTGGTGTGTCTTTTTTGAAACAGATGTTGATTGAAACCACCAAAAGCCAGCCAGCTTTATATCGCCATGTTGATGAGGCCGATTTTGAAACGGTCACGGCGCCATTATGGGCGTGGCTTGATGCGGCACAACCACATTTATGGCGCCGCGGCACCGCCTACCCGCAAAATTACCCAGTTTTACGACAATTGCTTGGTGATGGTGAAATTGACATTGCCATGGCGTTTAACCCGGCCGATGCCTCGGCCAGCATTGCGCGCGGCGAACTGCCTGATAGTGTACGCACCTACATTCACGACGGTGGCACCCTTGCCAATGTGCATTTTTTGGCCATTCCCTTTAACGCGGCGGCGCCGGAAGCAGCGCAAATTGTCGCTAATTTTTTGCTATCACCCGAAGCCCAGATAAAAAAGGCTGATAGCCGTGTCTGGGGCGACCCAACAGTTTTATCAATGCCGCGGCTAAGCGCCGCTGACCGTGAAGCCTTTTTGGCATTGCCACGCGGCGTGGCAACTTTGTCAGATGCCGCGCTTGGCCGCAGCCTTGCCGAACCGCATCCAAGCTGGGTGCCGCGCCTAGAAGCGGCTTGGCAGCAGCGTTATGCCAGCGGCAACCAACCTGGCTAATGTGGCTACAATGCCGCTATGATCGTGCCGCGCAATCCTCTGCTGATAGCGTTTAGCCGCAAAATGATTATGTTTTTTGTGATGATCGCATTTGGTCTGCCAGTGCTATTGGGGATATTTGGTGTTATGTTGCCAGCGATGGGATATTTTCCGGCGCTTGGCTTTGAGCAGCTATCGTTCGGCCCGGCCCGGCAATTTTTAGAAACGCCAGGTATTGTGGCGGCGAGCTGGCTATCAGTCAAAACCGGCATTTTGGCAACGGCGCTATCGCTTGTTTGCTGCTTTGTGATTTTGATTGGCGTTACCAATAGCCGTGCCTTGCCACTGATGCGGCGCTGGCTGGGGCCTTTAGTGGCGGTGCCGCACAGCGCCATGGCTATTGGTTTGGTGTTTTTATTGGCGCCGTCAGGCTGGCTTATGAGACTTTTGTCGCCGGCCGTCACCGGCTTTGAACAGCCGCCAGATTGGAGCCTTGTGCCAGATCCGCATGGGTGGTTATTGGTGTTTGGGCTGATGGCTAAAGAAATTCCATTTTTGGTGATGGTAAGCCTTGGCGCTATCGCCACCCTGCCGACCCTAAAATTGCAACATATCGGCAACAGCCTTGGCTATAGCCGCCTTGCCGCATGGGGGTTGCTGATCTTGCCGCTGGTCTATCGCCAAATACGCCTGCCGGTAGTGGCGGTGTTGGTGTTCAGCCTGTCGGTGGTGGATATGGCGCTTTTATTGGCGCCAAGCTTGCCGCCACCGCTGGCCATTCTGGTGTTGCATGGGTTTTTAGATGCCGATCTTGCGGCGCGGTTGCCGGCATCAGTTGGGGCATTGGTGCAAATCGGCATCGGTATTGGCGGTGTTGCGATCTGGCTGCTGGTCGAATTTTTATTTTCCTGCCTCACAAACACCATGCGCCGCCGTGGCTGGCGCCTTGGCATCGCCGACAAGCTATTGCCGCTATTGGTGGGCGCTGCGTTTGTGCCACTAGTCGCGGCGAGTGCCGGTCTGGGCGCGGCGTTTTTGTGGTCAGTGGCAGGAAGCTGGTTTTTTCCAAACGCGTTTCCCCAAAAACTGCATTTTCTGCATTGGCAGGATTATGCAGGATATCTACCACTATTCAAAAATAGCGTTTGGCTGGCCAGTGCCGCCACATTAAGCGCAATTTTCGTGGTTTTATTGTGGCTCTACACAGCGCCACGTCATGCCCTGCCCACTAAATGGCTTGTTGGTATGCTGTATCTACCATTTTTTATACCGCAGATCAGCTTTTTACTTGGTATGCAAATCAGCCTCAGCCGCTTTGGTCTGGACGGCACGTGGCTGGCGGTGATATGGGCGCATGTCATTTTTATTTTGCCCTATATTTGGTTTATTCTGGCGCCGGCACACCGTGCACTGGACACGCGCTTTGATGATATTGCGGCAACCCTTGGCGCCGCACCTTGGCAGCGCTTTTGGCGGCTGCATTTGCCGCTTATGGCTTATCCTTTGGGGGCGGCTGTCTTTATTGGCATGTCGGTGTCGGTCGCACTTTATCTGCCGACATTGTTTGTTGGATCAGGCCGCATTAACAGCATCACCGTTGAGGCGGTTAGCCTTGCTGCTGGCGGCAGCCGCGGGCCGGCTGGGGTCGCCGCGATGCTGCAAATTGCTATTCCTCTGTTGAGTTTAACGCTAATTCATTTAGCCTTGCGCTGGCGGTTTTCACGATTTTCCGGCATGCATAGCGGAGGCTTGCAATAAGATGGTATATCGGTACTAATAGACTTAAATTGAGGCTTAAAACGCGTGTTTCAGCGCCGCATCTTGTGTCTTAATATCTGTTTCTGGATAATCAACAATCACCGGTTCAGCCCGCATCAGGGGCTGCCGCCTACAGCAGTAACGAAAATCTTATATCGCAATCAAGGGGGACTTTAAATGCTGGAACGTGTAGGGCTTCCTGTGTTGTTTGTGGTGTTATGGTCATCGGCATTTGTTGCGGCAAAATCGGGCGTTGTCTATGCAACACCATTTGCCTTTCTTGCTGTGCGTTTTGCGATTGTTGCGGCCATTTTTGCAAGCGTGAGCGCGGCGCTATATGTTTTGCACAAAGCCAGCAAGCGCCCCCCAAAAGTGACAGCCCCGGTAACCCAGCAAGATGTCTTTGGGACCGTTGCGGTTGGCATTTTGCTGCATGGCATCTATTTGGGCTGCAGCTTTTATGCGATGGCAAACGGGCTTGGGGCGGCGCTGACAGCGCTGATAGTGTCAACACAGCCGTTATTGACGACGGCGCTTGCCATCGTCTTATTTGGCGAAAAGCCACGCGGCATTCAATGGCTTGGCATTGCCATTGGCTTTATCGGGGTGATTGTGGTGTTGTCACCCTCGCTCGGGATATCAGCGCCAATTTTATCGTTGCTCGCCAGTTTGCTTGCCCTCATTGCCATTACCTGTGGCACCTTGTTGCAAAAAAAGGTTGGCAATCAAATTGGCCTGCTAAAAAGCAACGTTATTCAGGCCAGCGCGGCAACCTTGTTTTTTCTTATACTTATAAACACGATTGAAGTGCCGCATATCGACTGGACCCCGAATTTTATAGGGGCGCTCGCGTGGCAAGTGCTGGTGGTATCAACCGGGGCCTACATCATTTTGATGATATTGATCAAACGTGACAGCGTAGCCGCCACCACATCGCTGCTCTTTCTGGTGCCGCCAACCACAGCCCTGATCGCCCATTTCTGGCTTGGCGAGCCATTAACGCCAACAACGATTGCCGGATTTTGTATGGCCTCAGGCGGGGTATATTTGGTGACACGCTATGCGGCGCGCCCACCATCCTAATGCAGGCTAATTTTTAGCTCATTTGCGGTTTGTAAAATTCGGCACGTGCGGTTTTCAAATAGTCTTTGCGCAGTTCCATGGTAAACGGCCCAGCAGCGCCGTTACCAATCACATTTGCATCAATTTTGCCAACCGGCAGTACATAGATCGAAGACGCGGTGATCAGCGCTTCATCTGCTTCCAGCACCTCGTCTAATTTATAGAATTTCTCGACAATACGGATGCTCATAGCGGCGGCGACCCGCAACATGGTTTGGCGGGTGATGCCATGCAGAATTTCATTGGTGACCGGACGCACAAACAAATCACCGTCTTTTATGTAGAAGAAGCTGGATGACCCGGATTCTGTAACAAACCCGTCTTGGTCAATCATCAGCGCCTCATAATCACCTGCCTCATGCGCCGCATGTTTGGCCAGCACTTGGGCCAACAAATTGGTTGATTTGATATCACGCCGCGCCCAGCGCAAATCTGGCGCTGTCTTCAATGATATTGCTGGCGGCATAGCATCAACAGAAAATTTTTCGCCCTGTGTAAAGGCAAAAATATTCGGCACATAGCCATCATGATAGTGAAAGGCGCGGTCACCAGCCCCGCGCGTTACATGAAGATATAAAAAGCCATTCTTTGCGTTGTTTTTTTCGATCAACTGCATTAAGGCCGCGAACATTTCATCAATGGTAAATGTCATTGGAATAGCAATTTTTGCCAGCGATTGTTCTAGGCGTTGCATATGATAGATAAAATCAACAATCTGCCCGTCCAAAATCCCAAAGCCTTCATAGACCGCATCTGCAAACAACAAACCGCGATCAAAAATTGGCAGGCTTGCTTGTGATTCTGGCATATATTGCCCGTTTAGATAAACGATACGCTGATAGTTATCCATGCTGTCCTCGCTGTCGTTCACCTGTGGCATTACACTAGCGGTGACGTGACGTTTTCACATCGTCCGACAATAATCCACTAGCACGGTCAACACCAAATGAAATATCTGACTTTTCGGGGATTTTGAAAAAATCAAACCGAAACATTGAGATGCGGCCAGCGCGCCGCAAACCGGGCGTGATCCGCCGCACTGATGCTTATGGTCAAACTTTCATTACCAGCATCATCGCAGGCAGACGCGGTGACATGCGCATGCGCATATAACCAGGCGCGTGCCGCACCATCTTGCGGGCTAATCTCAACCACCGCCGGCACCGTATCGCGTGCCAAAACCTCATCAATTGCCTGCAATAATGCGTCCACCCCGCTGCCACGCATGGCCGATGTAAAGACGCCACCCACATATTTTTTACTCAGCCAGTCACGCTGGTCATTATCGTCGAGCAAATCGGTTTTGTTAAAAACATGAATAATACGTGTGGCTTGCTCGGTTTGATCAATGCCAAGGTCAGCCAAAACCGCCATCACATCATCCGCGTCCTCTGCAATAAATTCAGACGCGGCATCATGCACATGCAACAGTAAATCAGCGTGGATCACTTCTTCTAAGGTGCTTTTAAATGCTTCAATAAGCTCGGTTGGTAGCTGGCTGATAAAGCCAACCGTGTCTGCCATCACAGCGCCCCGCCCTGATGGCAGGGTCACTTCGCGCATGGTCGGGTCGAGGGTCGCAAACAACATATCTTTGGACAAAACACCAGCCCCGGTCAGACGATTAAATAGGGTCGATTTGCCAGCATTGGTATAGCCGATCAAAGCAATTGTGGGGGTTTCGCCGCGCACCCGATTGCGGCGCTGCAGGCCACGAGTGCGGGTAACCTCTTTCAGCTCTGTTTTAATCTGAGTCACGCGGCGCATCAGCATGCGTCTATCAAGCTCTATCTGGCGCTCGCCCGGCCCGCCTAAAAAGCCGCCACCACCGCGTTGGCGCTCCAGATGCGTCCAGCTGCGCACAAGCCGGCTGCGCTGAAAGCTAAGCGCCGCCAATTCCACCTGCAAACGGCCAGCATGGGTTTGCGCCCGCGCCCCAAAAATTTCCAAAATCAGTTGGGTGCGGTCAATAACTTTGGCACCCATGGCCATTTCCAGATTACGCTGCTGTACCGGAGACAATGTGGTGTTGACGACCACCACAGCGTCATCATATTGCGTAACAAGTTCTGCCATGCGGGCAGTAACGCCTTTGCCAAAGAATGATCCGGCCCGCACCGTTGACAGGCTAATAATTTCGGCATGGACGACCTCTAAGCCAATGGCTTCGGCCAGCAGTGCCACTTCGCCAAGCATCTGCGTGGTGGGCCGCGATGACGGGCTATGACGCACTTCTGGATGCAATACAAACGCAACACCAACGCCCACGATATTTTCCTTTTATTTTGCAAATAACAGCTTTCATAGCGCGTGACACCGCCCATTGCCTAGCCCTAAACGCATTTGCGGTAATGATTGATTGCCGCATAGACCTAGGGCGCGATAGCAAGTAAGCTGACATTTTTACTGGGGCGACCCGGAAGGGCGATATCGAGGACGATAAAATGCAAAAGACAATTATTGTAACAGGTGCAGGCAGCGGTATTGGCAGCGCCACCGCTAACGCGTTTCTTGATGATGGCTATAAAGTGGGCTTTTTGGGGCGCCGCGCCGAAACCCTTGAAGCCGCCGCCAATGGCCACAAAAATGCGCTGATTCTGCCATGCGATGTAGCAAATCCAGAGAATGTCGAGGCTGCTTTTGCAACGGCGATAGCGCGTTGGGGGCGGCTTGATACTTTGTTCAATAATGCGGGCATTGGCAGCCCGCCGGCCGCGGTTGACGACACACCGGTCGAAACCTGGCTAAATGTGGTGGCGATCAATTTGACAGGGTCATTTTTATGTGCGCGGGCAGCTTTTGCGCAGATGCGATCACAATCACCGCAAGGCGGGCGTATTATCAATAACGGGTCAATATCAGCGCATGCACCGCGCCCGGGCTCAGCGCCTTACACCAGCACCAAACATGCCATTACTGGCCTTACCAAAAGCCTGTCTCTTGATGGGCGAGCTTATAATATCTGCGCCTCACAAATTGATATTGGCAATGCGCTGACAGATATGGCGTTGCCAATGACCAAGGGTGTACCGCAACCTGATGGCAGCATGCGCGCCGAAGCCACCATGGATGTAGCGCATGTGGCCTCGTCCGTTTTGTATATTGCGAATTTGCCGCTTGACGCGAATGTGCAATTTATGACCGTGATGGCCCCAAAAATGCCATTTATCGGGCGCGGCTAAAATACCGGCTTATTGGACCTATTTAGGCTTTTCATCGATGCAGGGCGCACCACACGGCGCACAGGCATTGCCAAGCTCGGTCGGCGCCCCAAGATTGGACAGGGCCGGGCTGTTAAGATGATCAATAATGGCCAGCGTAAATAATCCCAGCACAGCGAGTGCATAAAACAATCGCGGCGTGATTATAGCTGTAGATGCCGGTGTAGGGGTGCGCTGCATGATGTTAAAATCCAAAATGTGACCGAAGCCGAATGCCAAGCACGCTGCCGGCAAGCGCTAGGGCAAACCAAATCCAGCCATGCAGACTACCAGACGCTGTACCGGCCAAAAACGCGCCGATATTGCAGCCAAAGCTGAGCCGCGCCCCAATACCCATCAAGATGCCGCCAAGCGCCGCCGCCTGCAATTGACGTGCGTTCGGCCATGCTGATTTTGCAAAGGCGCCAGTGGCGGCGGCTGATAATCCAGCCCCGATGATCATTGCAAAATCCATCAAACTACTGGTGTCAGACAATACTGAATGCTGCAGCGCGCGTTGCGGGCCTGGCCAGGTCCAAAAAGTGAATTGATCGATTGGCATGCCGGCGGCACTGGCGATTTTAGCCCCCCATAGAGTAAAGCCAAAAGTAACCCCCCACGGGTGTTTGGACACCCAGAATACAGCCCAGCACAACACCGCAATAAGCACTGTTGCGCCCAACATCCGACGCGTCACATAAAACCCGCGCCGCCTGCCAAGCCACCCAAAAACTGCTGCCATCCCAAGCAAAAGCGCAAGGTTGATCGCAAGCTTTGTGAGCGGAGACATGCCGCTGCCAATTTCAATTTGGCCAAGCGACCCCCACCCAAGGATGGGTGGCAATAGTAGCGACCCAATGACCGATCCGATGATAAAAAACGGTAGCGCCACAATCATCCGGCCTGACCCACCGCCAAAACTGAACAGCACGCCAGAGCCACAGCCATTGGCAAGCTGCATGCCAGTGCCGAACATAAAGGCCCCGATAATCAATGACACCGATACCGGTGCCAGCGACCCCATCGGGCCAAGATCAGACGCGCTGAGCGGAATGAACACCAAAGCGCAGAGCGCCGCCAGTAAAAAATGTAGGCTTAACGGACTGCCGTCACCAGTTTCCAAAAACCGCCGCCAGCCTGATGCAAAACCATATTGAAACCCCATGAAAACGCTGCCAAGCAGCATGCCGAGGATGACTAAACTAAGCCCGGTCATGCCGGTATCAAGCCCGGCCAGCCCGGCCAACAAAATCCCAAACAACAACAATAAAGCAAAAATTGATTTATCGAGGGGCGGTGACACCGATGCCGCAGCCGCAGGATTATGTTGCGGTGATTTACCAGATAAAACAGACATGAGATTATTTCCACTATCAAACAGGGCTGCCGCTTATGCGGCTAGACTGCGCCGCAGAATAGATGACCCTCGGACAAACAAGTCCCAGACTATGCATGGCCCAGACTATGCATGGCCCTGACTATGCATGGCCCAGACTATACATGGCCCGGAGTATACATGGCCCGGAGGTTGCCGGGCCATGATTATTTGCTTAACCCAAAATACCCTTAAACATATCTTTGATTTTTTGCATGTTAGATTTGCCTGTGGTGTCGAGCGGCAGATTTGAATCTGCTGTCCATTCAACCATAGACCCATCATATAGCTTTACGTTTTTGCGGCCCAATACTTCGGACATCACAAACCAGTTGGTCGCCGCCCAGTGGCCAGTGTTGCAATAGCTGACGATGGTTTTGTCTTCAAGGTTGCCATAGATTTGCGCAAGATCAGCTTGGCTTTTCAGGCGGTTTTGGTCACCCGCATAGGCGTTGTCCTGATCCATCAATATGGCTGACGGGATACGCCCAGCCTTGGCGGCCTTTGGGTGTTTGCCTTCGGCGTAATATTGCGCATCGGTGCGCCCATCAACCAATACCGCCTTGCCTGGCTCATTTACCAAACCGGCAACATCGTCTTTGCTGATGTAGTAATCCGGGTTAAAACGTGCCACAAAGCTGCCAGGTTCTGGGGCAACAAATGCGCCTGTTTCAATTTTTTCAGGCGCATAGGTACGCCATACCGCATAGCCGCCATCAAGAACTGACACATTTTCATGGCCAAACACCTTAAATGTCCAATAGACGCGGGCGGCACTGCCAAAATCTGTTGACGACACACCAGCCGGCACCACCACGACATGGCTGTCGTGTGACACACCAAGACGGCGCGCTAATGTTTCAAACTGGTCTGGTTTTGGCAGCAAGCCAACCACACCATCTCGGCCAACCCGCCAGCCATCGTTCATGTAGTCAGAATGAATCGCACCCGGAATATGACCTTGTAGAAAAGTCTCATAGCTTCCTTGGTCAATCTTGTTGCGCAAATCAATAATGACCAGCTTTTCATCAGTAAGATTATCAGCCAGCCAGGCCGGGCTTACCAGCGGGCTCGCATAGGCGGCTAATGGTGCCAATACAAAGGCCAGCATAACCGCAAATTTTGTAAATAGACGTTGCATTAGTCTCTCCATAATTCGTTACTGCCCATAATTCGTTACTGCCCATAATTGGGGTAGTGTTCATAATTCGCTGTTAGCGGCATCACCACCCTGCACAGATAACTCGCAGCAGAGACATCATGAACAGGCAACAGGGGGCAATGACTTCGCAT
>Ga0181606_10000217_pt1 | contig 45779 bp, 49 predicted proteins | sample 041ome_10_FD_132994 | JGI IMG/M metagenome (GOLD analysis project Ga0181606, IMG submission 132994) | Coastal salt marsh microbial communities from the Groves Creek Marsh, Skidaway Island, Georgia - 041412US metaG (megahit assembly) | ecosystem: Environmental > Aquatic > Marine > Intertidal... | reverse complement strand
GTGTGAGATTCTGCGGATAGCTTCAATTCAAGTGACGGGTTGGTGCTTACACGGAGAAATATCACCCTCCGCCAGCACCATTCCCCCCATCATATAACGTGTTACCGCACTGTTTTGGTCCGCCCGGCACTATTAATGTGTGATGATTATAGGTGGCTCACTGCACCTGCACCTGCATCTGCAACCAGCCGGTGCCGCGCCCTTTGAAACCCGTAACTCGCGCCTGTTAGTACGACCTATCTTTGCGTGAAGTTTTATGCTGAGATTAGCTTTGATCTGGGTGGGGTGAGGTTTGTCGTGGAAGTGATTATTATTCTGAAACTTTTGCATTATCTGGCAATTTTTGTCGCTGGCGGCCTTGGCGTTGCCAATGGGGTGCTGGGATCCACCCACAAAAAAGCCAATGCAAAACCAGCCGCACCGGTACAGCGCAGCATGATGACCCTTGCTCGGCTGGGCCTTGCCGCCATTATTTTATTGTGGATCACCGGCATTATGCTCGCCCTAAAACTATATGGCGGGCTCGGCATTGGTTGGGCATTTCACATGAAACTTGCCGGTGCGACCGCGCTATTTGGGGCCATTGCCTATCTGAATATCATTTTGGTCAAAAGCGCCAAAATGCAGGCCTCGCCACATCCAGCGACCATAAAATTCATTCAGGCTGTGTCGCGCGGTTCTTTGCTGGTTGTTTTGCTTGGCATTGCGATAACCACCACCTCATAACGCCCACAAGCACAGGCCCACAACTCTGGGGCAAAGCCCTAACGGCAATCTGGCAAGCAACAGTTTTTGGATAGAAATACCGCGGTGACGGCCGCCGCCGCAGTAAGTGACATGGCAGCAGGCTAATGTGCGGTGCCGTGATGTGATGCCTGCATACGTTCATGCACCGATTGCATGCCGCGTGCCGTCATATCACTTACCTCGGCGGCATGTTTTTGGAGATTGGCAACAACCGCCGGGTCTGAAGATGTTTGGGTGACCGCAACCCCGCTTGCTGTCAGTTCAATAACAGTCGTGATAGCGCCGTGCGTGTCAAAAAGATTATCTAGCGTCGGGCTTTGAATAATAACTTTTGGGTTTCTGCCGTCGTCTAGGCGGCTAATCATCATTGATACATGATTTATAATGGCATCACGCAGCGCCCCATTATGTGTTTCAGTCACTGTGACAATGCCGTTCGGCGTATTTTTTACCGTGCGCACGATATCAGCGTGGTTGTCAAACATCATGCGCAGATCACCAACTTCATCATCAGTGGTATCGACGCCTTGCAACCCTGGCATGGCCACGATGTCATGCTTATGACCCACAGCAGCGTCCTCACCATGATAGTTTTCATGATGCTTTTCATAGTTAGCGTTATCGCCACCATGATGGCCAGCAGACCTGTGAAACCCCTCCATCACCGGTGCTAAATGTGGCACCGCCCAAAACGCAGCACCGCCCAAACAAAACACCGCCAGATATTGCATCAATCGCTTGACCATAATCACCAAAACAAACCTGATTAACTACATTGGACATGGTGATTGCACATTATGTTGGCAAAGGGAACCGCCAAGTTCGGCAGGCACCTCGCAAAAACATCTTGCATTAAATTATTTCTAGATTTTAGCCTACATTCATACGGTGTGCGCGGTTGTATATGGCGCCCCCCTGTAGTTGGCGTGCAGCCCCGGCAAACAAAATCCGAATTTATGAAAGCTAATCAGATGAAAAAATTTAGTTTTCTCAAAAAAAACAGCACACCAATTACATCATTGCAAGCTGGTGATATTTTGCAGTCAAAAGCAGAAAAGCGCCGCCTGACGATAAAGCGGTCTACGTTTGTGAATGGTATTTTGCATTACGAGGTCGAAGTTGAACATGGCATCAGCAGATCGTTAAAATTGATGAGCGGTGACGCCATGAAAGCGTTTGGCTACCGGCTGACCGAGACGCCCGAGCAAAAAAATCGTCCCTAAAACCCGTGCGCCCGAACATCAGGCGGCGAACCATTACGTTCCTGTTTGCGGGCCAGCCTTTATGGCGCATCTTGACTTTGGTGCATCTTGGCATCTGGTCAGATGTTTTCTGGCGCCTTACGCAGAGCGGGCAGCCCAACACCGGTTGATTCAAAGCCGCCATCAACGGCAATAGTCTGGCCAGTGACATAGCTGGCTTTTGGCGATGCCAGAAACCCGATCACCTCGGCAATTTCACGCTCACTCCCATAACGATTTAGGGGGATAGCATCGTGATAGGCATCGATAATATCCTGACTATGGACGGCAATTGATAATTTGGTTTTGACTGGCCCGGGCGCCACACAATTTACCCGTATGCCATAATCACCCATCTCGGCCGCAAATTGCTCGGTAAGGTGGATAACACCCGCTTTTGAAGTGCCGTAAGCAACCCGCAATGTAGACGCGCGCAATCCCGAAATGGATGCAATATTGACAATCGCCCCGCGGGATTTTTTCAAACCGTCAAGGGCGGCTAGCGAACATAAATACACGCCATCAAGGTTGGTTGCCATAACACGGCGCCACCGTCCAAAATCCGTGTCCTCAATTGGACAAAAATCAGCCACCCCGGCGTTATTGACCAAAACATCAATCTGCCCGCCCCAGTGCATCACCGCGTCGATCATCTGTGTCACCGCATGTGGGTCTGACACATCGGCAACAAACGGGTGCACCGGCCCCAAGGCTGCGGCAGCAACGGTCAATTCGGCCTCATCGCGATCAACCATCGCAACACAAAAGCCGTGTTCAATAAGCACCGATGTGGTGGCAAGGCCAATTCCCCGCGCCGCGCCAGTAACGATTGCGATTTTATCATTCATTGCGAATCTTCCATTGCGAATCTCCCAAGCTTTTCATGGTCAATGCCCGCCTTAACGCGTCTGACAGAGTTGCCATTCACCGATAAAGACAGCAGAATAGATAGCGATAACGTCAATGATCAATTCAAAAATCAGATAAACCAGAGCCTTGCATGAAGTTAACACTGCACCATATCAATTTATCAACCAATAATGTGTCGGGGATGGACCGGTTTTACAAAACCGTGCTTGGCCTCAAAAGCGAAACTGAGGGCTTGCCCGTTTTGGAGAAAAACAAAGGCTATGACGGCGAGGTTGCCTTTGTGACAGACGGCCATATCCAAACCCATCTTGCTCAGAAAGATATGCATGTTGGGTTTCGCACAGGCCATATTGTGAACCCGCTAGACCGCGGCCACATCGCCTATCGCACTGATGACCTTGCGGCTTTTAAGGCGCATCTTGAACAGCTGGACATTCCCTATTCTGATTGGCACAACACCGCCGTTGCTGGCTGGCAGCAAATTTTCTTTTACGATCCAGATGGCAATGTGATTGAAGTTCATCAAGTTGGCGACTAACTATAAAGGGCTGGTTTCGGCCTATCATAGGCCCACTATCTACAGTGGTAATTTGCAATCTAAGAATAGCTTGCCTAGACTACGCACATTAAAAATGAAGGATTTTAAAATGCCAAAGCGTACGATTTTTTATGAAAACAATGACGACACCACCCTTGGTGGTCGGGTGTCCCACGCCCGCGAAGCTAGCGGGCTAACGATCCAAGAGGTGATTAGCAGACTTGGCGTGCGCAAAGAAACATACATGGCATGGGAAGCTGACCGATCTGAGCCTCGCGCTAATAAGCTCGTGGCATTGGCCGGCATCTTGAATGTGTCGCCCACCTATTTGTTGAGCGGTCTTGGCCGGGCCGGGCCGCAACCCCAAAAACACCAGCAAGTGATTGACGGGCTACGTGCCGAAATAGAACAATTGGACCAAACTCTAAAAGCTGCTAATAAAATGCTCAGCCGCATAAAAATACAGTCCAAAAAAATTAAATAATCGGTGCCCGGCTAATGCGCTGGGCTAATGCGCTGGGATAATGCGCTGGGATAATGCGCTGGGATAATGCGCTGGGCGGGGCTATAAGACATTGTCGTCTTTGTCAAAACCGGCTTAAGCTAGCGTGGCAGCGCAATCATTTACATAATAAATCAGGGATAAAATTTATGGATATTTCGGGTAAAAAGGCAGTTGTATTTGGCGGCACTTCGGGAATTGGTCTGGCGACATCTCGTCACCTTATCAGCCAGGGCGCCGAGGTTGTGGCGGTGAGCCGCGACCCCAGTAAAGCTGGCGACAACCTTGGCGGCATGCGCCTTGCCGCTGTGGATGCACGCAACAGCGCTGCTGTTGAAGCGTTTTTTGAGACTGAAGGCGAGATTGATATCCTGATTAGTTCTGCCACCGGTGGGTCGCGCGCCTTTGGGCCGTTTCTTGATATGGATATAGACAGCTTCAAAGGTTCGTTCGACAAGCTGTGGGGTTATAGCAATGTTGTGCGCTACGGAGCCGCAAAATTGCGCGCTAATGGCTGTATTGTTTTGGTTAGTGGCACCCCGGCCCGTAAAATCAAGCCCGGCCAAGTAGCGCTATCTGCCGTTGGCGGCGCGGTTGAAGCGCTGGCGCGTGCGGTTGCCTTAGAAATCGCCCCAAAGCGGATTAATGTGGTGGCTCCCGGCATCGTTGACACGCCGATGGTGGCATTAACCGGTGACGAGCGGCAAACCCATTATGAGAACATCACCAAATCGCATCTTATCAAACGGGCCGGTCAGCCTGATGAAATTGCCAAAGCCATTTTGTTTGCCGTTGAAAATGAATTTGTGACAGGCACAACAATTGATGTTGATGGGGGCTGGTTGTTGTCATAACAAGGCATCATCAGCACTGCCAAAAACGATAAGGAATAGCAAAGTGGATCGCCAAAAACTGTTAGAATGGGCAGGCGTTGCCACCGCCATTTTCTATTCGATGCTGATTGCCTTGAATATTGGCGCCGAATTTATCGGGTTTAGCTTGCTCTTGCTATCGGCCTTTTTAATTGGTCTTTGGGCATATTTTGGCCGCCACCGCGGTATATTATTTTTGCAGCTTTTTTATGCCACAGCTGGCATTATCGGCATGTTACGCTGGTTTTAACCGGGGTCATAAAGCGGTGATCACGCACACGCTCAGCAGGCATGAGGCAAGCGCCGCGCCAACAAGATAGAGCGGTCCAAGCCGGGCATCAAACAGCGCCCTCACCCGCCCAAACCAGCCAGACGCCGCGCCCGCCAAGCGCATCTCCAAAAACGCCGCCACTTCATCTTCAGATAATTTTTTGCGGGGCGGCATAGCCCCCTTTTGTGCCATTGATTTATGCAACATTGCCCAGCGCCTTTACTGCCATACGCGTCCTTAGCGATTTACAGAAGCAAGTTTAGGCATAATTAATCATTAGCCGCTAATAAGCACAGCCAGCAGCTAAAAATTTCAGTGGGCAGCAAACTTGTCACGTTTTTCAGGCTGTGTCCTGGTTTGCCATGATTTTGTAGCCAATAATCGGAAAATGCACCGCAATGGCCCCGGTTTCAGCACTATCATGGTCGATTGTTACACGCGTACTATCAAGATAGCGCAACCGCCCGACAACATCAGGATCGGCGGTTTCGCCAGCCTGCCGGATGGTAACCTGCTGTCCAATTTGCAAATCATTGGCAATGGCCCCGATAATACCGATGGGCGATTGCGGCGTTGCCTTGCGGGCTATTTCTAACGCCGCCTCACCGCTAAGCTCGCTTGCCATACCATCGCCAATGTCAGCAAGCGCGTCTTCCATTGCGCAAAGCTTTGGAAACGCCGCCAAGAAGGCCGGCCCATCTGCCCATCTACCCCGCAAAAACCAAGCTATATAGCCAAACGCTGCGTCCGCATAAGACGGCGCATTGCCATCTACGAAAACCCCCGAAGATGCCGCCACGCACGATTCGACATGGCTGAGCGCGGCATGCAGTTCTCTGGTCACAAAAGGCAATGCCGCCCGCAAGCTATCAGCGCTCCAATTGGGTTCAAAATACAGCGATCCGCGGTCTTTGATAAATTCTGGCGGGGCGCTGTCCAAGGCATGTGTCAGCACCACCCTGACCGCCAAATCAAAAAGCGTCTTTTCAGCCCACCCGCTCAGCATCATAGCGCCCCCAACATGACCTGAGGGAAACAGACGCGAATCCGGCAAAGCCTCATGGATGGCCCGTGCGATAGTCTGGCTGTCGCAATAGATATCAGCCCCAATCTGCAATACCGGGGTCCGGCGATACCCGGCTGTAAGCGGCGTCAATAGCGGTTTTGGCGGCAGTCTGGGGATATCAACCGATTGCCAACTGGCCCCCGCAATGCCCAGCGCCAAGCGAATTTTATGCGCCACCGGTGATTGCGGATAATGATGTAAAATGAGTGATGTCATATGATAGCCCTTTTTTCTGGTCAGCATAAAAACCGAGGCGCGCAGCTGTCGGCGGCGCCACATCGTATCAGAACGTAACAGTTATCTTGCAAATAGCGCGAAATGACCGTTGCATTTCGCATCAATTTTGCCCTACATTCTTTCGCAGCGCAAAGGTTTGCGTTACCCTATTTTCACTTCACATGACCATTTGGCAAGCATGTGGCTCATCGCTAGCAAGAGATATATCTGATGTCGATAAACAAAAAGATCGTGACTGATTTGATTAACAATAAAGTCGAATTTGTCACCACCGTTCCTTGTAAACAACTTGCCGGGGTCATCGACGAAATTGACGCTGCAAAAGAGATTTACCATATCCCGTCAAACAAAGAAGACGAAGGTATGGGGCTGTGTGCGGGCGCCTATATGGGTGGCAAGCGGAGCGCCATTATCATGCAAAACACCGCCATTGGCGTGACCATCAATACGCTGGTGACATTGATCCAATATTACAATATCCCGTTGCCGATGCTGATCAGCTATCGCGGCGAGCTTGGCGAACCTGTTGCCTGTCAGGTCGAAATGGCGGTGCACACCAAAGCGCTATTGGCACAGCTAAACATACCAACCTATCATTTTCATCATCCCGATGACGCGCATGAGCTTGACGCGATACTAAAGTACAGCTTTATGGCCAAAAAGCCTGTTGCCATCCTAACTGACGCCAGCTTTTGGCAAGGAGCATAACCGATGATCCGCAGTGAAGTTTTAAAAAATCTTATTCCGATCATCTCTGACCAATTAGTTGTGTCCAACATTGGTTTGCCATCACAAGAACTGCATATGCTTGACGACCAACCAAGCAATTTTTACATGCTTGGCACCATGGGGCTGTCATCATCAATCGGTCTTGGGCTGGCTTTGGCGCAATCTGCCAAAGTTATTTCGATTGATGGTGATGGGTCAGTATTGACGAATTTTGGTACCCTGCCAACAATCGCTAATAACACCGCCGACAATTTCATCCTGCTCATCATTGATAATGGCAGCTATGGATCAACCGGTGACCAGCCAACCTATGCTGGTCGCAAAACCTCGCTGGCAAAGGTGGCCGAGGCGTGCGGCTGTGATAACGTTGTTGAATGTTCGGCCGAAGACACCCCAGCCGCGGTCAAGGCAGCGCTAGACGGCGATAAAATGACAATCATTGTCAGCAAATGTCAGTCAGGCAATATTAAGGTGCCGGTCATTGATATGGATGCGCCGGTGATCCGTGACCGCTTCATGAAAGAGGTGGCGCGCCGCAACGCCTAGGAGCCCTATGACGCAAACACGCCGTTACCATCATCGCTTTTGGCTTGTCACTTTCGGCCTTTTGTGGAGCATGGTGGCGGCTGTGCCGGTGCTTGGCGACACGCATGACAGATTTACCGGCACGGTCATTTTCATGCGGCATGCGTTGGCGCCCGGCACCGGTGACCCCAGCAATTTTGTGATTGATGATTGCCGTACCCAGCGCAATCTTGATGATACAGGACGCAAGCAGGCCCGCGCCATCGGCGCCAAACTGGCAGCTGCAAATATACAGGTTTCAGCGCTTTATTCGAGCTATTGGTGTCGCTGTCTGGAAACCGCGCAGCTTTTAGATTTAGGGCCGGTGACACCTTTTAACGGGTTGAATTCATTTTATGAAAACCACGCCCCACGTGCAGCCACATTGGCCCGCTTGACCGAAAAGCTCGCCACGCTACCACAAACTGCTGGTCCAGTGATTATGGTTACCCATTATGTCACCATTCAAGCGATCACCGGGCTGTCGGTCAGATCCGGCGGGGTTGTGGTTTATGATTTAAAAACAGGGTCGGCGCGCGAATTGGCGTTTTCATCATTACAATGATGGCCTTATTCTTTTTTTGCGGGTGCCAGCACAGTTTCTTTGACCCGGTGGATTGTCGCCCATACAGCTAGCGCGATTATCGGCACCGACGCGGCCTTAACATAGGTCAATGATATGCCCCAATCATCTATCGGCAGGCTCATAGCCAGATAACCAACTAGCCCCACACCATAATAGGTAACCGCGGCAATCGACAGGCGTTCAACCGTTTGTTGAAGACGCAATTGATGTTTGGCACGCTGGTCCATCGACTGCAACAGGTCACGATTTTGCCGCTGGATTACCAATTCAGTCTGGGTGCGCAATAACGCCCCGGCCCGGTTGATACGTTGCGATAGGCTTGCCAGTCTTTCAGAAAACGCTGCACAGCTATCCATAGCCGGCGTCATGCGGCGATCGAGAAACCCGCGCACCCCCTGAAACCCAGATAGCCGGGTTAGTTGCATGCGATCAAGACGGCCGGTTAAGATACCCAAATAAGCCTTAGTGGCTGCCAACCGATAAGAGGTGCAGGAATAAATATCCTCGACATCGGCCGCCTGCGATGACAATACCGACAATAATGTCTGCACCTGACCGTCAGGCTTTTTGATTTCCTTTGCCAAATCATTGGTAAGACTACTCAAAACATCCTCAATAGTGGACAGTCTGGCAGAATATTCTTTAACAGCCGAAAGCCCCAACAAGGCCAGCAACCGGTAGGTTTCAACCTCAACTATACGTTGAACAACGCGCCCCATGCGAATGGCTTCAATCGATCGGTTCAGCAGCACAACCCGTGAATACCCTGCAGCATCAATATCAAAGGCAAAGTGCACCTGTGCGGCCGCGTCACTGAAATTATTTGAGGCGACCGCGCGGCTGTCCAAGACGCGCAGTATATCGGCCTGCTTTAAGCCGCGCGGCGGCTTGCCACCAACCTCAACCCAAATCGCATGAAACAGTGGGGCTGGCGCGCTGCGCGCCCATGCAAACGGCAAATGCGGCAATTTTGTTTCGTCAAACGCATCTGCCGAAACGCCGCTGGTTATTTTTAAGCCCTTTTCAACAAAACTGATCGTCAAAAATTCGGTATGACGCTCAATGCGCAAGGCGAATCCCGCCAATTCAATACGGCAAAACTTGGCGTCACTTTCAATTGCCGGAAAAGATTCTGACAACAGATAATGGTTGATATAGCGCATAACGTCGCTGTCATCTTTACCAACCAAATAGACGAACCGGATAAATCGGCCGGCCCCGTCAAAATCATGAAATGCACGCGCATGCAATTCATCAGATAAACTTTGTCGAAGGCTAAATTCCTGCATATTTACCATCGCGCCATATATAATTGAGACTTACGCCAGTATGCTAGCATAAACTGTTTTAGATGCCGATGCCTTGTTGTGGCTAGGCACACGCCAATGTGCTAGCTAAGGCGCAATACCAGTACCCCACAAAAAATCATTGCCGTCAAAATGACCTTGAACAAAGTCAGCCGCTCACCCAAAAACAGCGCGCCAAGGCCCACCGCAAACAATACCGAGGTTTCGCGCAGTGATGACACCAGCGCAATTGGGGTCGACAAACAAGCCCACAAAACAATTGCATAGGCAATAAAAGAGGCCGACCCGCCAACAAGGCAAATACGCCAGCCTTCGGTAAATACACGGGTTATCACGCCCCGATGAAACCGATGAAAATACGCAACGAGGAACAGGTTATTACATACTGACATCATGCCAAAATAAATCATCGCATTTTGCGCAATACGGGTACCAGTGCCATCAACAATCGTATAGGCAGAAATAAAACAGCTGGTGGCCAGCGCCAGAACAATACCCATGCGGTTGAAAGATTTGTTGCGTATCTGCGCAAACCCATAGGTCAAAATTGCGCCGGAAATCATCAAAACGCCAAGGATTTCTGAAACGGTCAAATTATCAGGCAGAAAGGTGACACTGCCAAGCGTTATCAAAATGGGCGATGCACCACGCGCAATCGGATAGATTTCTGACAATTCGCCAAACCTGTAGGCATGCAGCAAAAACACGCTGTAACCGAGATGCAGCAGCGCACTTAACAGAATGTAGGGGGCGCTCTCAATAGGCGGCAGCCCCATCCATAACAGCGCCAAAACGGACAACGGCAAATGCCCGATCATTACCGCTGCCATGCCCACCGCTTTGTCGGTGGCGCGCCTAACCAAAAAATTCCACAAGGCATGCAAAAGTGCCGCACCAAGAACAGCAACAACAACCCAAATGTCCATAGGGCAATCTCCAAGCGGCCGTCAGACGCAATCCTGACACAGCACAACCAACGCACATTAGCATAGCGCACATGGCCGACCAGATATATTTATGGAATGCCCAATTATTTTAAGGAAGTGTCTTTTCAATGGCCTTGATAAGACGCGTTGATGCCGGCCCGGTGGTGGACACAAACCAATCAACCAAATGCCCGTCAGGGCTAATCAGATGCTTGTGAAAATTCCAGCGCGGCACTGCCAATCCGCCATGCACCTCGGCCACCCATTTGTAATACGGGTGCGCGGACGGCCCTTTTACATGCACAATATCGGTCAGAGGAAAATCAATGTTATAGTTGATTGTGCAAAACGACTTTACCTCGGCCGCACTGTCCAACTCCTGACCGCCAAAATCATCGCTTGGCACGCCGAGCACGATCAGCCCACGATCGCGATACTGCGTCCATAAATCTTGCAGGCCGCTATATTGTGATGTGAACCCGCATAATGACGCCGTATTGACCAGCAACACCGCCTTGCCTTTAAAATCTGCAAGTGGCAGATCACCGCCATCGATCGTCTGAAATCTAAAATCATGGGCAGAACGCGGCGAACCAACTCCAGCAGATGCCATCATAATGCCTCCAAAAACGCTGCTCACAACCACAGCAATGAACCACAGATATCGCATTTGTCTTGTCATGCGGGGGTAAATGGGGATTGCCAGCACCTGTAACAAGGGCTGGCGCCCTATTTTTGGCCATCACCGCTGCAAATAAAAGGGATGACAGGCCGATTTTTATTTCCTAGGGTTATGGCATCTTTTAACAACGAAAAGGAGGTGATCTTATGTCTAGTGATAAACGGATTGTGTCGAAAGGCCTTGTTTGTGTTTGGCGGACTAAGAAGCAGCCTTCTGGGTGCGCGTAAGACAGACCAGTCGAGGTGAAAAACCAGCGATAAAAGGGTTTTTGACACCCGATCACGAAAGAGAGGCATTACGCCTCTCTTTTTTGTTGCTTGGGTTTTATTGTTGGCCAGAAACGAGTGGCTACTGTGCCGCCTTATAATCGGCGATGGCCTGTTTTAAATCGTCACGTTCAGCACAGTTAAAAAAACATAATTTATCAAGGCGCGCCAACAACGCTTCTGCCTTTTCAGGTTGGTCCAATTTCAAATACAACTCGCCCATATATTCCAGCGCGCCTTCGTGCTTTGGATCAATCGCCAAGGCCTTTTTGTAAGCGGTTTCTGATAGCGCAAACTGGTCTAGATGCCGGGCCGCATAGCCGGTTAGATTCCACGCATCTGCATTATTCACGTTCTGTTTGGTTTCCTGCTGCAACAGCGGCAAGGCCACCGCAAAATCCTTGTTCTTAATAAGTGTCTTTGCCGCCTTAAATTGCGCACTATCGTTGGACGTAGGCGAACCGCCACCGCCATCTGCCTGAACTGGCCCACCGCCTCCAACAAGTATAACCGCTATGCCAAGTCCAAAAAAGAACCCGCGCCAGCCATGCAATCTGCTGGCTGATCTTGCCGCAGACACCCTCTGGTCTGCAAAATCATGTCGTAGAGCTGGTTTTTGCTGATCGATCATCATTGTGCCCTCCAAGATTTATGATTGCATAAAATGTTGTTTCAAAACCTTTATATGCGCCGGCGAGATGCCACAGCACCCGCCAATTATGCCCGCACCTGCGGCGGCCCAGCGCACCGCGTAGTCAAGATAGGCAGGCGGCGTAATATCTGTGCGCAGCTTATGAATGGTCGTATTTGCACCTTCATAATCATCATTAGCCAACGGAAACGCATTCGCATAAACGCCAATCAAAGGCGCGGATTCCTGGCCAAAATGCGCTGTCGCCTGCCGCACCGCATCTTCCATAATCTCCGGCTGGCTGCAGTTAAACAGCAGTGCCTCTGGGCGCATCATATCGCATAGCGCCAACACCTCATGCAACCGTTCACCTGAGCGCAACCGCGGATCACCAGCAACCGCACCCTTATCTTCCAAGGTCACCGATAACCATACCGGTAACCCGGCATCTGAAAACAGCTCTAGAAACAGGCGTGCCTCGGCAACTGACCCCAAGGTTTCAGCTAAAAACAAATCTGCATAATCTATAAGCTGGTCACGAAACAGCCGCATCATTTCGCTGGCTTTTACCGGGTCAAATTTATCTGGCTGATAAGACCCAAACATTGGCGGTATACTTGCCGCAACTCGAACTGGCCGACCGGCATCTGCCGCTGCTGCCCGCGCCAAAGCGCCTGACAGGCCTAGCAATTCAGCCGCCTGCGCCGCAAACACATCATCGCCAATATGAAAAGGCACCACGGCATAACTGTTGGTCGCAATGACATCGGCGCCAGCATCCAAAAACGCATCATGGGCGGCACGGACAAATTCCGGCCCTTCCATCAAAGCCAGTGCGGACCATTCAGGTTGGCGAAACGGTGCGCCCATCGCCTCTAATTCACGGCCTAAACCACCATCAAGAATGATCATTACATCCCTCACTGCCCAAAAATTGCCTAATATTTGTCAGCCTAGCGACCAGCAGGGGCGATAGCAATAAAGGTTTTTTGCCCTATACTGCATCAGCGCCATGCGTCAGCATACTAAATCGGCGCATCACCAAAGATGAACGCAGGGAGTGGGCAATGTATGACAAAGACCTCGTCAGCCGAATCAACGCGCAGCTTACCGGTCTTTTTGATATTGAGGAAACCCGCATGTTTGGTGGCGTTGCCTATATGTTGAATGGCAATATGTGCCTTGCTGTTTGGGCGCATTATCTGGTTTTGCGCCTCGGCCATGATGGTGCCGCACAGCTGGCATCCCAAGACCCCTACGCAACACCATTTGATTTGACCGGAAAGCCGTTGCGTGGATGGGTTAAAGTCGCCCCCGATGGGTTTACTGAAGATGCGCAGCTGCATCGCTATATTGACATGGCGGTGCTCTTTACCGGCAGCTTGCCGTCAAAAACCGCCAAATCAAGACCGGCTTAGCCTATCGTAAAACCGCACATCGCTGCAATCTGCCGCACCACTTCGCTATTGCGCACCGCAAACGGCAACACAGCTACCGCAATCACCACCAAAATGCCCCAGATAATCCATGCCGAGCGATCGGCGTGGGATTGGTCTTGATCGGGCGATGGGTTAGGCTGTATTGGTGGCATTCATATCACCTTTATCAATTGGTTTTCATTGGGGTATCGCGCTGCACGGTCTTGCGCGCCATTAGGTGCGCATGGTGAATTCAAGACCTGAGCGGTTGCCAACGTAAAGGCCCGGCTTTTGCATGACCATGCTAATGATAATATCACCGCCACCCTGATCAAGCACCACTTCAACACGATTACCTTGAATACGTAAAATCGTTGCAGCGGCTATTTGGTCTGTTTCAGTGCAACTAACCTGAACCCGTGCATCGAGTGTAAGCATGGCCTGTGGTCTCCCTTTAATGTCAAACAGCCATCAGGCGGCCGGTTAATTTAGATCTATCGCATGTGCCTTCAAATCAGCCAATTCACAAACCGCCAGAGTCGCTTGATTGGTCGCCGCAAGGCGGATTTTGGGGGCTTTTCCGGCACGCCGTGCCTGTTCCCAGCGGGCTGCACACAAACACCATTGGTCACCATCTTTTAATCCGGCAAAGCCAAATTCAGGATGCGGCGTTGACAAATCATTACCAGCCGCCTTGCTAAATTCAAGAAAGGCATCTGTCATAATAGCACAAACGGTATGCAAGCCTTGATCTAGCGGGCCGGTATTACAGCACCCGTCTCGAAAAAACCCAGTGACCGGGTCATGCGAACAGCTGGCAAGCGGGTCACCTAACACGTTAAATTGCTGTTGCGGGCGGCGCTGACTACCTTCCATAATATCGGTCTCCGGCCTAGGGCCTAATAGTGTTTGATGATGTGTCGAGCTCGGCCATTTTATCTTCAATGCGCGCTTCCAGAGTGGCCATGAAAACCTTTCTGGTCAAGCCCGGCGGAATAGGTTCAAGAAAATGCACGTCAACGCAACCTGGGTATTTCAGCCAACTGTTGCGCGGCCACACATGGCCGGAATTTAGCGCCACCGGAACGACTGGCAGGCTGGTCGCATCATAAAGCGCAAAAACACCAATCTCATAGGGTTTGGTATCGCCAGGCGCCACCCGGGTACCTTGCGGAAAAATGATCATTGACCGGCCTTGTTGAGCAAGTTGTAGGGCGGCATCGCGCATTTTGCGCAACGCCCGCATCCCATCAGACCGATCGACCGGAATGCAGCCGGTTTTGACGAAAAACAAGCCAATAATCGGCAAGCGTAATAATTCAACCTTTAGAACAAAAGCAGGTGCGCGCAACAGCCAGCTCAAAATAATTGTTTCCCATGCCGATTGATGCTTAACCGCGTAAATCATCTGCTTGTCCAACTGCAGGTTGCCATGCAACCGCTGGCGCACACCAACAACAAACAGCTGTTTATGCGCTAACCATCCCCAAAAGCGGGCAATCTGGCGCGCTAACACTGCCGGCATTAACAACAACGGCCCCATTACCACAACCAGAACAGCCGTGCCGCAATAAAACAAACTGTTAAAAATAAATGATCTGATATACACCATGAGGCCAAGCTAGGCAGAAATGCGCTTCGCTTCAATAGCAGAATATGCCAAAACCGCTGTCAGGGGCATATAACCACGTCATTTATGCCGAAAACCAGATTGTGACTAAAATGACCGACACACCGCACCTAGATTGGCAATTACGCGCTGAAATGGCGCTGAACGCCGCTGTGGCCGGGCGCCATCTTGTGACCTATGCTGAGCTGGCCGATGCTGCAAACATACCGCCGCCACACCGCATACATAAACTTGCCGAATGGCTTGAAACGCTGATTGAAACCGACCACAAGGCCGCCACCCCGCTGCGCGCAGCCTGGGTTATTTCACGCAACCGCAATCAGCTTCCGGCGCCCGGCTTCTTTATGAAATGTCAGGAGTTAGGCGTCTATGATGGGCCAGCTAAGGGCGCGATTGCACGCGCCTTCCACCATAGTCTTATAGCCTAGCCCGCCAGCCTCAGCTATTTGTAGCGGCCTTGGCAATCTGGAACGTAAAAATGCCTGCCTGTTCAGTGCTAGACAATAACACATGCCCACCGGTTTGGCAGAAATGCTCAAAATCCAGCGGCGCAGCCGGGTCATCTGCCGTTACCTGCAACACCGTTGACGGCGCCATTTGGTTGATCTGGCGGCGCGCCTTTAGCACCGGCAGTGGGCATTTAAGGCCGGTTAAATCAAGAACAATATCAGCCTGCACTGCGGCGTCACCATCCGGTATGTTTGGGTTTTGCGTGCTCATGGACGCCACATTAAAACCGGCCGATGCCAAATACCAGCCCCAATCGAACGCCAGCTTAATTTATCCTGCGTCAAAGGCTTGCCTTTCGTGGCCAACCACAGCTAGATAGGGCCATGAGTATTTGGGGCATCATCATTGGCGGCACAGCCGGATTTGCGCTTGGCGGGCCTATTGGCGGCTTGCTTGGCGCTGTGGCCGGGCATGCGGTGGAAAAACGTTTGGTGCCGCATGGTGATGATCCAGACACCACCAAGCGCGTAGCGTTCACGGTCGCGGTGATCGCCCTATCCGCCAAAATGGCCAAAGCCGACGGCATCGTCACCCGAAATGAAATCGCTGCCTTTCGTGACCGTGTGCATATTCCGGCAAGCGAGGTCAAACAGGTTGGCAAATTCTGGGATCTAGCACGGCAAACCCCCACCGGATTCGAAGATTATGCGCGGCAGGTGTCGCGTTTGTTTGCGCCGCGTGCGCCGGTTTTGGAACAGCTTATTGATTTGTTGTTTCACATCGCCAAGTCAGACGGCGATATCACCGCACCTGAACAAGATTACCTGCAAACCGTTGCGATGATTTTTGGGTTTACCGAAAATGATTTTGAGCGGTTGCTGGCAATCCATCGCAGCAGCGGCCCATCGGCCTATGAAGTTTTGGGGGTGCCGCGCGATATTGATGATGCCGCATTGACCCGTCATTGGAAACAACTGGCACGCACACATCACCCGGACACATTGATCGGCGAAGGCATGCCCGAAGAATTTGTTGCAGCAGCCAACGACCGGCTGGCAGACATTAACGCAGCTTATGATGCGCTGGCCCGCCAGCGCGGCCTGTAGGAACAGTTTTATGGCACCCCCATTATTAACAATTGCCGATGCTGGCATTAACCTTGGCGATAAATGGCTATTGCGCGGGGCTGATTTGGCGTTGCACGCTGGCGACCGGCTGGCATTAGTGGGCCGTAATGGGGCCGGCAAATCAAGCCTGATGAAGTTGCTGACCGGCCAAGGCGAAATGGATGAAGGCACATTATGGGTGGCACCCGGCGCGGAAATTGCCTATCTGCCGCAAGCGCCCAATATTCCGGCCGGCATGAGTTTGCAATCGATTGTTACGGCCGGTGTTGACAATGCCCATCTTGACAAAATCACCCACACGGCCGACGCCATTTTGATGCGAATGGGGCTTGACCCGCAGCGTATCAGCGATGGTCTGTCCGGCGGTGAAGCGCGCCGCGTTTCTCTGGCAAGAGCGCTTTACACCCAGCCAGATATTTTGCTGCTGGATGAGCCCACCAACCATATGGATTTACCAACCATTGAATGGATGGAAGATATGTTGCGCCAGCATAAAGGCGCACTTTTGGTGGTCAGTCACGACCGCGCTTTTTTACGCAATCTTGGCACTGGCATTATTTGGATTCATGGCGGAAAGTTGCGGCGGCGTGATGGTCATTTTGATGAATTTGAAAGCTGGTCCGATGCTATTTTAGCCGATGAAGCGGTGACCCTGCATAAGCTGGACCGTCACATCGCCGCCGAGACCAAATGGTCACGCGAAGGCATATCGGCGCGCCGCAAACGTAACCAAGGGCGGCTACGTGATCTTGACAGACTGCGCAGCGAACGTGGCAAGGCTGGCAGCATCACCCAGCGTAATATGCGCATGGAAACCGGACCGGCTGATGGTGGCGGGCAAATGGTGCTAGAGGCTTTTGACCTATGCGCCAGCGTGCCTGTGGGGGACGAGATGCGGCCGCTATTGACACATTTTAACCTGCTGATAAGGCGTGGTGATCGCATTGGCATTGTTGGCCCCAACGGCATTGGCAAATCGACCTTGGTGCGACTCCTGTTGGGCCTAACCACGCCAGATTCGGGACGCGTCAGGCCGGGATTTGGGCTGAACCCCGCATATTTTGATCAACGCCGTGAAGCGCTTGACCGTGATGCCTCTCCCTGGACCATTTTGAGCGAAGGTGGCAGCGACATGATTGAGGTCGCCGGCCAGAGCAAACATGTTACCAGCTATCTGCGCGACTTTATGTTTGATGATGCCAAAATGACCCAGCGCGTTTCCACCCTGTCCGGCGGTGAACAAAACCGGCTGTTGCTGGCCAAGCTGTTTGCGCAAAGTCATAATTTTTTGGTACTTGATGAACCCACCAACGACCTTGATATCGAAACGCTGGAACTGTTGCAGGAAGTGATCGCCGATTATGATGGTACGGTGCTGATTGTCAGCCATGACCGTGACTTTTTGGACCGCACTGTTACCGCCATTCTCGCCTTTGAAGGCGATAGCAAAATTGTCTCCCATGCCGGCGGTTATTCAGACTATCTGGCCCGCAGACAAGCCGCACTAGCGCGCCGCACTGGCACCACTAACCGCGGCAATGGCCAAAAAAAATCCACCGCACCAGACAAACCAAAATCGGTGCGCGCGCCGCGGCTGAGTTTCAAGGACCAGCATATTCTAGACACCATGCCAGATAAAATAGCTGCCATTGAAACAGAAATTTTGGCGGTGGAAACCGCACTAGCCACGGCCAATTTATTTGCTAGCGACCCGCATCGCTTTAACAAACTGGCGGCGCAGTTGACAGCACTGCAAAATGATAAGGCTGAAAAGGAAGAAGCATGGCTGGACGCGGCCGAAAAAGCCGAAGCGCTAGAGGCTGATAGCGCCGCCTTAACCCCCTAACATATTGACAATGCCGGTGACGCAGTTGCTTGACCACAACCAGTGACGCCGCGTATAGTCCGGCCCTGTCAGATGACCGGATGGCTGCTGCTTTTATTTTGGTAAAAGGAGAGGAAAGTCCGGGCTCCACAGGGTCAGGGTGCCGGATAACGTCCGGCGGGGGCAACCCTAGGGAAAGTGCCGCAGAAAACAAACCGCCTTGCATGGCAAGGTAAGGGTGAAAAGGTGCGGTAAGAGCGCACCGCCGAACTGGTAACAGAACGGGCATGGTAAACCCCACCCGGAGCAAGACCATATAGGAACATGCAGGCGACCTCGGTTGCCAAGATGCGATCCTGCATCATGTTCGGGTAGGTTGCTTGAGATGGCTGGTAACAGTCATCCTAGATGAATAGCCATCATCAGCCGCTTTGCGGGTGATACAGAACCCGGCTTACAGGTCATCTGACACTATTTTTGGCGACTACTCTTTTAGATGGTGGTCGCCAAAATACTGCACATGCCGTGACATGCTGCACACCCATGCTGGCGTCAATGTCAGGCTGGGCTTTTCCAGAAGGGTAAAATGATCCTGCATGCGGGTCCAGTCTTCGGCTGAACCAAGCGTTGTTAATGCGACCGATAGCCATAGCAGTGCCAACAGCACCATCGCGACCACAATAAGCATCGCAGCGATATAGGCTATGGCCGTCACATGCACCGGTGATCTTGCCCTCAAAACAGAACAAAAAATGAACGAATGTATAAATAACACTGTTATTCAGTAGGTTAGTTATCATTGTTTATTTCTAATATTAACTAATTGAAAAGATTACATTTTCCCATAAAGAAAAGGGCAAAACCCATTGACGTCCACAAAATCCCATGATATCCCATAATATCCCAATTTGGTATTTGTTGCGGTTTGCGGCTACCTCCCAGGCCCAAGATCCAGCAAGCCAGATGAAGATTGGGACCTGCTCATTGCAAAGCCTTTGGCGCAAATGGGCGGACCCGGGCGGTTTTAGCAACCACAGCTCGGATTGGCCGGCACGGACTGTTTAGAGGAGCTTGAGGTAACGTGGAGTTGTTTTTATCCACATTTGAAAACCGCATTGACAAGAAAGGGCGCCTTTCCGTGCCGGCCCCTTTCCGCGCTGTGCTGGAACGCCGGCGTGACCCGCTATTTCTTTTCAAATCATTGACCGAGCCTTGTCTTGAGGGATGTGGGGCCGAGCGCATCGAACAGATTGTTGATGCCATTGACACCATGGACAGCCTGTCTAGCGAGGTCGCGACCTTGCAGACGATGCTTTCCAGCGCGCAGGAAATGAAGCTTGACGCTGAAGGGCGCATCATGCTGAGCGCCGATTTCATTGAGTTTGCAGAGCTTGCCGAAACCGCACTTTATGCGGGCATTGGCCGGTCATTTCAGATTTGGCTTCCTGAGCGCTACCGCAATCGTGAAGCGGATGCGCGTGCCCGCGCCAAGACCGATGGCTTGCCAAGCCTGCGCCTCGGGCGCGGCGCCCCCCGCGGCCCAGCCGAAAACGGAGACCGATAATGACGCCTGAAACGCTTCATCATTCGGTTCTTTTGCATGAAGTGGTGGAAGCGCTCGAGCCAGCCAGCGGCAACTGTTATCTTGATGCCACTTTTGGCAATGGCGGCTATAGCCGGGCCTTGCTGGAGCGGGCTGATTGCTGCGTTATCGCCATCGACCGTGACCCGGACGCCATTCGCCGCGGCGCTGCCATGCAAGACGAATTCGCCGGACGCTTTGTTTTGGTTGAAGGTTGTTTTTCCGATATGGCGGGCCTGCTGCAGACCCTGCCCACCGAAAAATACCAGCTGCGCGGCGGCGCGCCTGACAAGCTTGATGGGGCGGCATTTGATCTTGGCGTGTGTTCAACACAGCTCGACCAGCCCGAACGCGGCTTTTCCTTCCGCAATGACGGCCCGCTGGATATGCGCATGTCCAAATCAGGCGCCAGCGCAGCAGATGTTGTGATGCAGAGTGATGCCGAGGATCTAGCAAAAATTTTATGGGAGTATGGCGAAGAAAAAGCCTCGCGCCGCATTGCCCGGGCCATTGTTACGGCGCGGGACAGTGCGCCCATCACATCAACGGCGCAGCTTGCCGATATCATCTATTCGGTAATGCCGTCCAAAAAACCCGGCCAGATTGATCCGGCAACCCGCAGTTTTCAGGCGCTTCGCATTTATGTGAATCGCGAACTTGACGAGCTTACTGGCGGCTTGGCGGCTGTTGAATCGCTGTTGCGGCCGGGCGGTGTATTGGCGGTGGTGTCGTTTCATTCGCTTGAAGACCGCATTGTAAAACGGTTCCTGACAACACGCAGCCAGCATGCGGCACGTCCATCACGCCATATTCCAGACGCCACCGGACCCGCGCCCAGTTTTGACCTGCAGGCTCGAAAAGCCATTGCCCCAAGCGCCGAGGAATGTCGCAACAACGCCCGCGCCCGCTCGGCAAAGTTACGTGTGGCACGCCGCACCACAGCACCAGTTTATGGCGCCACAACCGGGGAGATTACCGCATGCGGGTGATTATTCTATGCGCTGTTGTTTTAGCCGCCCTTGGCACCATGCTGTATCAGGTCAAAACCGACATTGACCATCGCCAGTCCGAACTTAGGCGCTTGCAACAGGCCATCGCCACAACCGCACGCAATATTGCTGTTTTAGAGGCTGAGTGGGCCTTTTTGTCACGGCCTGACCGGGTGATGAATTTATCGACATCATTGCTTGACATGAAACCAATTAGCCAAGACCGCATCTTGCCACTAGATGCCATCCCGATGCGCCATACCGCTGATTTACAACACAATCCAGATAAAATATCATGCGTAAACTGCTGACAAAAATGCGTAATCTGGTTTTGCCAGCCCGCCCTGACCCCGGTCAGTCGCGGCGCATTGCCGAGGTGCGTCTTGTGGTGTGTGGTATTGTGGCGCTTGCCATTGTGGGGACAATCGGTACCCGCGTTATTGGCTTGGCCGAAGCCAATGTCAGCCTGCGCATTGCCACTAGCGGGGCTGCCAAAGCCAGCCTGCGGGGGCGCATTCTTGACCGTGAGGGACGCTTGATGGCTGGCAATTTGCCGATCACCGTACTGCACGCAAACCCTGCCGAAATCATGGACATTCCCAAAGCCGTAGCGTCACTTGCTCAGATTCTACCGAACCAAAGCCCGGCCAGCCTGCATGGCTTGCTGACCAAACAAACCAAATATGTAGAACTTGACCGGCAGTTAACACCAAAGCAACATGCCGCGATTTTGCACCTTGGTATTCCGGGTGTGTATTTTGACGATGGTTTGACGCGTATCTATCCGCGTGGCAACGCCGCCGCACATATTCTGGGCCATGTTGATACAGACCAAAATGGCATCGCCGGAATCGAAAAATATTTTGACACAGAGCTTGCCGCTGGAAAGGATGTTGTCCTAAGCCTCGACCTAGGCCTGCAAACCATTGTCAGCCAGGAAATTCAGCGTCAAATTGACAGCTTTGAGGCCATTGGCGGCGCCGGCGTTGTTCTTGATATCCAGAGCGGCGAAGTTTTGGCGGCAGTGTCTTTGCCGGACTTCAACCCCAACCAATTTGCGAAAGCCAGTGATGATGCGCGCTTCAACCGGGCCACTAAGGGGCTCTATGAAATGGGCTCTACATTCAAGGTATTGAACACCGCCATCGCGCTGGAATCAGGGGCGGTGACGACAAATCAAAGATTTGAAGTGTCAAAACCGCTACGCGTCTCACGCTTTACCATTAATGATTATCACCCGCATAAAGAACCGCTGAATGTGCCTGAAATTTTGGTGTATTCATCAAATATTGGATCGGCGCTTATGGCCGAGGCGATTGGCGCCAAAACCCAGCGCGCCTATATCGACAAGCTGGGCTTGCTTGACCGGCTGCCTCTGGAAATTCCAGAAACAGCCAAGCCAATGGCCCCAAAATTCTGGCGCCGCGCCGCCACAGTGACGGTGTCTTACGGTCATGGCATTTCAATTTCACCGGTTCATCTGGCTAGTGCCATTGCCGCGGCAAGTGGCGATGGGCATTGGGTTGCGCCAAGCTTGATCAAGTCAAAAACCGGTGAGACACCAATAAAATTGCGGGTGTTTTCTGAAACCACCACACGCGCTGTTCGCTCTATGATGCGGCTGGTGGTTTCGCACAAAGACGGCACCGGCAATTTTGCCGAGGCAAAGGGCTATATGGTTGGTGGCAAAACTGGCACCGCTGAAAAAATCAAAATTGGCGGCTATAACAAACGCGCAAACATAACCACCTTTGCCGCGACATTTCCGGTGTATGACCCCCGCTATGTAATCATCATCATGATTGACGAACCCAAGGGCCAAAAACATTCTTATGGCTATGCCACTGGCGGCTGGGTAGCCGCCCCTGCAGTGCGCCGCATTGTCGAACAAGCCGCGCCCCTGCTCGGGGTTCTTCCTGTCGACGAAAAATCGCCGAAAATTCGCCAAAAACTTATGCTGGACTTCACGATTGGTAATAAGGAGGCGACCCTTGCGTCTTACTGATCTTTTGGCCAATCTTGCACCCGTGCCTGCCAGCGCTGCTAGCTGTGAGGTAAGCGGGCTGGCCGTTGATTCAGCAAAAACCAAGCCAGGCAATCTGTTCTTTGCGCTGCAGGGCACAGTGCGTGACGGGCGCGATTACATCGATGACGCCCTCGCCAATGGGGCGCTTGCCATCATCACTGATGACCGCACACTGAACAAAACACCAAAAGCTGGCGTAAGCATTATACAAGTGGCAAACCCACGCCGCGTGATGGCGCGCGCCGCAGCACGGTTTTGGCCACAGCAACCCAGCATGATGGCGGCGGTGACCGGCACTAATGGCAAGACCTCTACGGTTGAATTCATGCGCCAATTATGGACCCGGGTGAATTGGCAGGCAGCGTCAATCGGCACCATTGGCGTGCGCGGCGTGACGCAACCGAAAAAAGCCGGCGCCATTCCTGATTTGCCCTATCTGACAACTCCCGACAGCATCAGCATGCACAATACGCTTGCCGCTATCACAAAGACCGGGGTCACGCATTTGGCACTCGAAGCCAGCAGCCATGGCCTGCAGCAATGCCGGCTTGATGGGCTCAACATCCATGTGGCTGGCTTTACCAATCTCAGCCGTGATCATCTTGACCATCATAACGATATGGACAGCTATTTTGCGGCAAAGATGCGACTTTTTGAGACGCTGCTGATCGAAGGCGGTGCTGCGGTGGTGAATGGTGACGACCCGTATGGCAAGGCCCTTCTTGACCGCATCAAAGACCGGCCCATCGTTATCAAAACCTTTGGCACTGGCGCGGATGCTGATTTCCATATTGACGAAATTACCACAACGGACGCCGGGCTTGACTTGAAAATCACCTATCAAGGCAGGCGATGGCATATACCGCTGGCGCTAGCTGGCACTTTTCAGGCAATGAACGCTCTCACCGCTGGCATTATGTGCCATCTAAGCGGCTTGCCGTTGCATGACTCGTTGGGGGCATTATCTTATCTAAAGCCGGTTGCTGGGCGCATGCAAATTATCCACGGCCACCCGGCCGCCGCAAAAGTCATTGTTGATTATGCGCATACCCCAGACGCACTGGCCGCAGCATTGGCGGCATTGCGGCCAGCTGTGACGGGCAAACTTGTGGTGCTATTTGGCTGCGGTGGTGACCGCGACAAAGGCAAACGCCCCGAAATGGGCAAAATCGCCAGCAACAACGCCGACCAGATCATTATCACTGACGACAATCCGCGGTCTGAAGATGCTGCCACAATTCGCGCCGAGATCATTGCCGCCTGCCCCGGCGCCACCGAAGTGGCATCACGTGACAAGGCCATCGCGGTGGCGCTCAATAGTCTGAGCACTGGCGATGTCTTGCTCATCGCTGGCAAAGGCCATGAAACCGTTCAACTTGTCGGCAATGAGAGCCTGCCGTTTGACGATGCGGCGATTGCCAGCCATCTGATGGCGCAGATGCATAATGAGGCGGCGTCATGACCACCGCAACACTGGCTTGGACAACAAACGACATCGTTGCAGCCACCGGTGGCACATTGTTTAATAGCGCTGGGTTTAATAGCGCTGGGTTTGATAGCACTGGGTTTGATAGCACTGGTGGCGACCGTCCAATAACCGGCATAAGCATCGATAGCCGCAGCTGTAAAACTGGTGATTTATTTGTTGCTTTACCCGGCGCGCAGGCCAATGGGCATCAGTTCCTTGCCAAGGCCGATGCCGCCGGCGCGCTGGCTGCGCTGGTGACACAGCCAGATGCCGATCTAGCGCTGGCGCAAATACAAGTTGCCAATACGCTGGACGCCCTACGCCACCTGGCGATTGCTGGTCGCGGCAGATTTACCGGCGTACAATTTGGCATTACCGGATCTGTTGGAAAGACCGGCAGCAAAGATATGCTGCACCATCTATTGTCGCATTTTGGCACTTGCCATGCCAGCCAACGCAGCTTTAACAATCATATTGGCGTTCCGCTTAGCCTTGCCAGCTTGCCTGAAACCGCAGATTTTGCGGTTCAGGAAATGGGCATGAATGCAGCTGGCGAAATTGCCAATCTGACCAAATTGGCGCGCCCGCATATTGCCTTTATCACCCGCATTGCTGATACCCATAGCGCGTTCTTTGCATCCACAGCCGATATTGCACAAGCAAAAGCTGAGATTTTTCAGGGGCTTGAAGATAATGGCACGGCCATTCTGAACCGTGATGATGCATTTTTTGGTATATTGAAAGCCGCCGCCCTTGATGCCGGTGCCGCGGCCATTCTGACCTTTGGCCGTCACCAAGATGCTGATTTCCGTCTGCTTGATATCGACCACCATGATACCGGCATGACTATCACCGCAAAGCTGCGTAACGCCGAATGTCGTTTTGAAATGCGCATGCATGGCAGCCATTTGGCTGAGAATGCAATGGGCGTCTTGGCCTGCATCGCCGCTGCCGGGCTGCCGGCCGATAGCGCCGCCGCCTATTTGGTAAATTGCCAGCCACCAGCTGGCCGTGGTCAACGGATTCGGGGCGTCTATCAAGATCATCTCATCACCGTCATTGATGACAGCTATAACGCCAGTCCGGCGTCTATGGCGGCGGCTTTTGCCGGTCTTGCCGGCACCCCGCCACAGATCATGGTGTTAAGCGAGATGCTTGAATTGGGCAATGCCAGTGATAGCGCCCATGCCGCGCTGGCCCCACAAATTAACATCTTGGCACCGCGGGTTGTGATTGCCATTGGTGCCGCCATGAAAACAACGGTTACTGCCTTGGACAGGTCCATTACCGCGATTTGTGTCGCAGATCCAGACGCAGCGATTGCGCCCCTCGCCCAATCGATTGCCGATGGTGATTGTATTTTTATCAAAGGTTCAAACGGTTCCGGGGCCTGGCAAGTTCGTGACGCGCTATGCGCTAGCATAATAAGCACCGCTACGACCGCCCCCCAAAATGGAGCCAGCCATGCTGCCTGATCTACTTGTACCATTGGCTGACCAATTTCAGGCCTTTAACCTGTTTCGCTACATCACCTTTCGCACCGGCGGCGCCACCATCACCGCATTGATGATCAGCCTGTTATGTGGCCCGGCCTTTATCCGCTGGTTAAAAGCCCATCAAACAAATGGCCAGCCAATCCGTGATGATGGGCCAGAATCACATCTTCTTACTAAAGTCGGCACACCGACTATGGGCGGACTGCTGATCCTAATCGCTTTTGTTGTATCGACATTGTTGTGGATGCCCCTGTCAAATCCGTATTTGTGGCCAGTGCTTCTTGTCGTTGTTGCCTTTGGCGCAATTGGCAGCGTTGATGATTGGATGAAACTGCGGCGGCGTTCGCATAATGGCATGTCTGCCCGCATGAAAATGGCCATGCAACTTGCGGTCGGCTTTGTCGCCACTTTGGCATTTGTTCAATTATCACCCGATGCGCTGCGCTATGGCGTTGCCGTGCCATTTTTCAAAGACACGCTGATCAGCATGGGCATTCTATATGTGCCTTTCGCCATGATGGTGATTGTTGGTGCGTCAAACGCCGTTAACCTCACCGATGGCCTCGATGGGTTGGCAATTGTGCCGGTGATGATTGTGGCCGGGTGTTTTGCACTGATCGCCTATCTTGCCGGCAACTATAATTTTGCTACATATCTGCAGATCAATTATGTGCCGGGCACAGGTGATCTGGCGGTGATGTGCGGTGCCCTGATCGGCTCTGGCCTTGGCTTTTTATGGTTCAACGCACCACCAGCCCGGGTGTTTATGGGCGACACTGGGTCGCTAGCGCTAGGCGGCGCCCTCGGGGCAATTTCGGTCGCCACCCGCCATGAACTGGTGCTGGCGATTACCGGCGGGCTGTTTGTTGTCGAGACGGTTTCGGTGATCCTTCAAGTTGCCTCATTTAAATTGACCGGAAAACGCATCTTCCTGATGGCGCCTCTGCACCATCATTTTGAAAAAAAGGGCTGGGCCGAATCCACCATCGTTATTCGGTTCTGGATCATTTCGGTTGTGCTGGCGGTGGCTGGCTTGTCGTCGTTGAAGCTGCGTTAGGAAAGGTGCGTTAATGTTGGTGCCACACATCATGTCGGGTCAAACAGTCGGGGTTCTTGGCCTCGGCGGTTCAGGCATGGCTGCCATTGCCGCATTGCATGCGGCGGGCGTCACTGTGTTTGCCCATGATGACCACACCGTCAAAAGCGCCCCTGCCCACGGCACCTTATTGGCATGGCAAGATTGGCCGTGGCAAAAGCTGGACGCTTTGGTCATCAGCCCGGGCATCCCGCATCTTCATCCAACCCCGCACCCCGCCGCAGCCCGCGCTGCCGCCGCAAAAATTGACATCATAAGCGAAGTTGAAATTGCGCTGCGGGCAGCACCACAGGCAAAGCTTGTTATCATTACCGGCACCAATGGCAAATCAACAACAACGGCGCTGGTCGGCCACTGTCTAGCTGCTGCTGGCCGGCCGGTTACGGTTGGCGGCAATATCGGGGTGGCGGCGTGCGCGCTTGATGATCCCGGCCCGGATGGCAGTATCATTTTGGAATTATCATCCTACCAGTTGGAAACCACGCCATCGCTGGCACCAGCCGTTGCCGTTGTGTTGAATATCACCCCAGACCATCTTGACCGGCACGCCGGCATGGCCGGCTATGTCGCGGCCAAAGCCCGCGCCTTGATAGCCTTGCCAGCCACTGGCACCGCGATCCTTGGGGCATCAGACAAATTTGTCCAGCAACTAGCCAAAGACTGTCAAACACGCGGCATCACCACACATATTGTAACACCCGCTCTTGCGCCTGAAGGCCGTCAGCACTGCACCGCATTGGTTGGCGATCACAATGCTGAAAACGCCGCGGCTGCCGCTATGGTGTTACGCAATTTGGGACTTGCTGAGGACGACATCAACCGTGGCATGGCGACTTTTGCCGGCCTGCCGCATCGTTTGCAAACTGTTGCCAGCACCGGTAGCGTCACCTTTGTCAATGATTCAAAAGCGACCAACGGCACCGCTGCGGCCAAAGCTGTCGCGGCATTTTCACATATTTACTGGGTGGCTGGAGGCTTGGCCAAAGAAGATGGCCTGGACCCGGTAATGCCCTATATAGGCAATGTTGAAAAAGCCTATTTGATTGGCACCGCCGCCACGCAATTTGCGACAATTCTAAAAGGGCATTGCGCCGCATCCATCTATGACAGTCTGCATAGCGCCACGCATGCGGCTTTCAACGATGCGCGCAACAGCGCTGCTGGCGGCACTATTTTACTGGCACCGGCCGCCGCCTCGTTTGATCAATTTGCGAATTTTGGGGCACGCGGCGACGTCTTTTGTGACATTGCCACAGCCTTATGCCACCCCCAAGGAGGCGCGCATGCTTGACCGCACAGACCGCTCGCTGGTTGGCATATGGTGGTGGACCGTTGATAAATGGTTGCTAGCCAGCGCGTTAATATTGATTGTGATCGGCGCATTATTGGTGATGGCTGCCGGCCCCGCTGTGGCAAATTTGATCAATCTGCCATCGCAACATTTCATTCTGCGGCAGATGATTTATCTTGTGCCAACGATTGCGCTCATGATTGCCGTATCAATGCTGGAACCCCGCACAATTCGGGCTGGCGCCTTGCTGGGACTTGCGGGCGTTATTGCCTTGATGGTGATGGCTATTATTGCCGGCAGCGAAATCAAAGGCGCTACCCGCTGGGTCTCGATTGCCGGGTTCACCTTGCAACCATCAGAACTCGCCAAGCCGTTATTTGCGATCGTCTCGGCCTGGCTTTTGACCTTGTGGCGTGAAGGGCAGGATTTTCCCGGGTGGGCTTATTCGACAATTTTGCTTGGCATTATCGTCGCCATTCTTGTTGCCCAACCTGACATCGGCATGACCTCGTTGATGTTGCTTACTTGGGGCTTTCAAATGTTTTTGGCGGGCATGCCGCTGTTGTTTGTGATTTGTGGCGCCTTGCTTGCCCCTGCGGCGTTTTTCCTCGCATATTTGTATTTGCCACATGTGCAGCTTCGGGTTGACAAATTTTTTGAGGGCGGGTCATGGCAGGTAGAGCGCGCCATGGAGAGCTTTGCCACCGGCGGGTATTTTGGCGTTGGTCCGGGCGATGGACGCGTAAAATTACATCTCCCTGATGCCCATTCAGATTTTATTTTTGCGGTTGCAGCCGAAGAATATGGAGCGCTTGCCTGTTTGGCGCTATTGGGGCTTTACGGCTTTATCATCATGCGCGGCTTTGTTAAGGCGCTTGGGGGCGAAGGCCTGTTTTGCCTGATTGCCAGCGCCAGCCTGATTATGCAGTTTGGCGTACAAGCCAGCATCCATATGGCGTCTTCAGTCAATCTCATTCCCACCAAGGGTATGACCTTACCATTCATTAGCTATGGGGGCTCATCGCTATTGGCAAGCGGCCTGACTATGGGGTTGATTTTAGCCCTCACGCGGCGGCGCGCCGGTCAAACCTATCAAATGCGTGGCGGCCTGCCAGCCGGAGGTGCGGCATGACACACCGCCATATCTACCTTGCAGCTGGCGGCACTGGCGGCCATATATTTCCGGCTTTGGCGGTTGCTGAAGCCTTGCAATTGCGCGGGTACCAAACGCATCTATTCACCGACCGCCGAGGGGCGGCATTGCTTAATGACCTGCCACAGCTTCCTGCAAAGCTGCACGTCATTGCTGCGGCATCACCGTTCCAAGCCGGCATTTTGCGGCGCCTCAGCGCCCTTGCCAAGCTCAGCGCTGGCGCCATTAGCAGCCTGCTATGCCTGCTCATGCAGCGCCCAGCTATCATTATCGGGTTTGGCGGCTACCCATCTTTTGCGCCGTTACTGGTGGGACGCCTGCTTGGTGTGCCGATCATGATTCACGAACAAAACGCATTTTTGGGGCGGGCCAATCATGTATTGGCAAAATTCGCCAATAGGCTTGCCATAAGCTGGCCACAAACCAAAAATTTGCCAGCCAAAATGACCGCGACTCTGACCGGCATGCCGGTGCGTCAGGCGTTTTTTGCGGCGGCGCATAACAAACTAAATTTTGGCAATGCAACACCGCTGGAGCTTGTTGTTCTTGGCGGGTCGCAGGGCGCTGCAATTTTGGCAACCCTTGTGCCCGATGCCATCGCCATGCTCGATGATAGCCTGCGCCAGCGCCTGTGCATCCGCCAGCAGGCCCGTCCAGAACAAATAGACAGCTTAACCCAACGCTACACAGACCTTGGTGTGACAGCCGATATTAAGACTTTTTTCACCGATGTACCGAACGTGCTAAGCAGCAGTCATTTGGTGATTTGCCGGGCCGGCGCCTCGTCAGTCGCGGAATTAGCGGCGATCGGGCGGGCGGCTTTACTGCTGCCCCTGCCAAGCGCCATGGATGACCATCAGCGTATGAACGCCATGCAAATGCAGAATGTCGGCGGCGCCATATGTCTTGATGAAACAAACCTCAGCGCGGCCTCACTTGCCACCCGTTTGATGCAATTGCTTGGGGCACCAAAATCCCTACTGAAAATGGCAAATGATGCCAAAACGCTGGCAAATCCAGATGCGGCTGATGCGATTGCGGATTTAGCTGAAAATCTTGTCAGCATTACCCGCTCTAAACAAACAGGAGCTGCGGCATGAGTGAGCTACCATTGTCAATTGGCACCATGCATTTTACCGGCATCGGCGGTATTGGCATGAGCGGCATTGCCGAAATTCTATTTGAACTTGGTTATGACGTTCAGGGCAGTGACATGTCTGATAACGCCAATGTCCGGCGGCTGCGGGCCAAAGGCATACGGGTGATGAACGGGCAATCAGCAGACAATATTGATAATGCCGCCTTGGTGGTTATTTCGACCGCCATCAAACCGGATAACCCAGAAGTGGTTGCTGCCAGAAAGCGGTTTTTGCCAATTGTGCACCGCGCCGAGATGCTTGGGGAATTGATGCGGTTGCGCTGGTCAATCGCGGTGGCCGGCACGCATGGCAAAACCACAACGACTAGCCTTGTTGCGACCTTGTTAAACAGCGCCGGCATTGACCCCACCGTGATCAATGGCGGTATCATTACCGGCTGGGGCAGCAATGCCCGGCTTGGCAAAGGCCAATGGATGGTTGTCGAGGCCGATGAAAGCGATGGGTCATTTGCCAAACTAAAACCAACTGTTGCGGTTGTGACCAACATTGATCCGGAACATCTTGACCATCACGGCAGCTTCGCGGCGCTGGAAACAGCATTTTTGAATTTTGTGGCGTCGATCCCTTTTTATGGGTTTGCGACTCTATGCATCGATCATCCATCGGTTCAAAGGCTGATGGCAGGAATAAAAGATCGCCGCATCGTTACCTATGGTATGGTAGCCGCGGCTGATGTGCGCGCCGTCAATATGCGGGTTGATGGCGCTAGCATGATGTTTGATGTGCAATTGTCAGACCGCGCCGCCGGCAACGCCACGTTGATCGCGGATATTCGCTTTCCGATGCTTGGCAACCATAATGTACAAAATTGTCTGGCGGCGATAGCTGTCGCCCTTGAAATGAACATTGATGCCGACACTATTCGCTCTGCATTGGCCGCATTCGGCGGGGTTGGACGGCGCTTTGAAACCAAAGGGGTGAGTAACGGCGTCACTATTATTGATGATTATGGCCACCACCCTGTTGAAATTAACGCGGCGCTGAAAGCTGGGCGCATGATGTGTGGCAAACACAAGCTTGTCGCTGTTGTCCAGCCCCACCGTTACAGCCGCCTTGCCGATTTGTTTGTTGATTTTTGTGGTTGTTTCCATGACGCCGATGAGGTGCTGGTGGCAAATGTCTATGGCGCTGGCGAGGCGCCCATAGAAGGTATTGACCGTGACGCCCTTGTTAGCGGCCTGCGTGACCATGGTCACAAAGCTGCGGCTGCCTTGGCCCACAGAGATGATTTGGCCGCCGAAATAAAAGCCCGCACCAGCCCCGGTGATTTGGTGATGTGCCTTGGCGCTGGCGATATAACCAACTGGGCCGCCAGCTTGCCTGACGAACTTGAACAGCTAGGGGGCGCCGTATGACAAGCTTGCTGTCCCGCCTGCCACAAGTAAGAGGTGACTATCATAGCGCCGCCGCGCTGGCACAGCATACCTGGTTTGGTGTCGGCGGACCGGCAGATGTATTGTTCTGCCCCCTAGACACAGATGATCTAACGGCCTTTTTACAGGCTTGTCCAGCCGACATTCCGGTCACCGTAATTGGCGCCGGGTCGAACCTATTGGTGCGTGATGGCGGCGTCGCTGGCGTGGTCATTAAAATGAACACGCATCTTACAAATATCAGCCATAGTGGCACGCAAATCACCGCCCAAACCGGTGCAACAGACGCAGATGTGGCCCGCTATGCGCAAAAGGCCGGGATTGGCGGATTGGAATTTCTGATTGGTATCCCTGGCACTATCGGCGGCGGCTTGCGGATGAATGCTGGCGCCTATGGTAGCGAATTCAAAGATGTCACAGTAACCGCTACTGGAGTCACCCGGCAGGGTGAAAAGCTATCAGCAACCCCGGTCCAAATGGGCATGGCCTATCGTCACAGCGCGGCGCCAGCTGACTGGATTTTCACCGCCGCCACGCTTCAAGGCTATGCCGATGACCCGGCCACCATCAAAGCCCGCATGAAAGAAATTGTCACCAGCCGCGGCGAAGCACAGCCGCGCGGCGTGCGCACTGGCGGTAGCACTTTTGCCAACCCAGAGGGCACTAAGGCGTGGCAAGAAATTGACAAAGCCGGGTGTCGCGGCCTGCAAATTGGCGCCGCCCGCGTATCAGACAAACATTGCAATTTTCTGATTAATACCGGCGGAGCCACCGCGCGAGACATTGAAACGCTTGGCGAAACAGTGCGCCACCGGGTGCAGGAAAATGGCGGACCGGTTTTGCGCTGGGAAATCCGCCGCATTGGCCGCGACATCACCCCACCCGATAAAACCGAGGTTCCGCAATGAACACAAATCACGAACGCGTTGCCGTTTTGATGGGCGGCTGGACATCTGAAGCATCGGTCAGCCGGGTTTCTGCAAGCTTTTGCGCTCAGGCCGCCCGCAACGCTGGCTGGGACGCGGTAGAGGTCGAGGTTGACCGCGACATCGCTGCCAAGCTTGCCGCGTTGAAACCCAACCGGGTGTTTAACGCGTTGCATGGCCAGATTGGAGAGGATGGCAACATCCAAGGCCTGCTAAATATTATGAATATTCCCTATACCCACAGCGGCCTAACCGCATCAGCCATCGCTATGGACAAGATTTTGGCAAAAGCCATGCTGGCCAATGCTGGCATTTTGGTGCCTCCTACGCTGACATTAATCGAAGACAGTCATGTCTACCCGGAAAATTTCACTGGCGCGCATGTCATCAAACCCCAAAATGATGGCTCCAGCTTGGGCGTTGTGATCGTGCCAGATAACAGCAAAACCCCACCTGCCCGCAGCCACTGGTCCGCTGAAACGCATTTAATGTGCGAGCCATTTATTGCTGGGCGCGAACTGACTGTCTCGGTTCTGGATGGGACCGCGCTTGGGGTTACCGAAATCACCTCAGAACACGAATTTTATGATTTTGATGCAAAATATGCCGCCGGTGGGTCGCATCATATCCTGCCAGCCGACATTCCCGAACCGGTCAGCCTACAAGCCTGTGTGTGGGCAGAACACGCCTTTCGCTGCTTGGGGTGTCGCGGGATTATCCGGGCTGATTACCGCTGGGATGAAAACGCTAACAAACTATTCATGCTTGAGGTGAATACCCAACCCGGCATGACCGCCACATCGCTGGTGCCTGAGCAAGCCCGCTTTATCGGCATGTCGGGTGAAGAATTGGTCAATCATCTTTTGGAGATAGCCCAATGCGACGATTAATGGGATGGCTATTGCCACAGACCGCGCAAGGCGTATCGCCAAAATCATTATGGCAGCGTCTAAAAATGCTATCGCTTGCGGCATTTGGGCTTGGCATGGCCAGTACCGCTGTGTTGGTATATTTGGACCGTGACCGGGTGATCGACGAGTTGCACCATTTTGGCGCGCGATCCGGCCTTAAATTGCAAGATATTCAGGTACGTGGCCGCGCGCATACGCCGCAAGACGCGCTTTTGGCCGCCCTCAAGCTTGAACGCGATGTGCCTATTTTCACAATCAATTTGCAAGAGCTACATGACCGCGTCAGCAAAATTGGCTGGGTAAAAAATGTAATTATCGAGCGGCGGCTGCCTGCAACCATCTATGTCATCCTTGATGAACGCGTGCCTATCGCGCTTTTGCAGACTGACGGTGCGCACCAGCTAATTGACAACACTGGCACCATCATTGACGGCGCTGACCCACGCGACTTTACCCACCTAAAAGTCGTTGCTGGAGACAATGCCGCCAAAAATGCCGCGCCAATCCTTGCCGCATTACAAACCGAGCCAGAATTATTCAGCGAAGTATGGGCGGTCAGCTTTCGATCAGAGCGCCGCTGGGATGTGCATCTGAAAAACGGCATGGAAATCCGCCTACCCGAGGCTGATCCAGTATCAGCCTGGTCACGCCTAGCGGTGATTGATCGCGAAAAGGCCATCACTAACCGTGATTTGGCGGTGATTGATTTACGCATGCCAAAACAATTGATCGTTGAGCCAAATATTCCGGTTCGTGGCAAGGGGAGTCAGACATGATTTTGTGGAAAACCAAGGCCATTACCCGGCGACCGTTTGCGGTTCTTGATATCGGATCGTCAAAAATATGCTGCATGATTGGTGAAGCTGACGGGGTTGGCGGTGTCCGGCTGCTTGGCCACGGCACGCACGCCTCGGCGGGCATCCGCACTGGCGAGGTCAGCGACCTTGACGCGCTCAGCACCGCCATTGGCAAAACCGTGCAAATCGCCGAACGCGAAGCCGGCACCTCGGTACACTCTGCCACAGTGGTTGTCGCTGGTGGCAAGCCGGTGTCCGGCATTCACAAGCAAACCCTAAAATTGAGTGATGCAGTGGTGCGGCGCCGTGACATCGACCGGTTAATGGCCAAGGATGGCACCCATGCGGTGCCGCAAAATTATCAGGCCATGCATGTGCAAACCTTGCAATATGGGCTTGACGAGGTACGCGGCATTTCTGACCCACGCGGCATGCGTGGTAGCAGCTTGTCGGTCGATTATACTTTGGTATGTGGCCTGCGCACATCATTGGCAAATTTCCGCGAAGCAATGGCGCTTAATCATCTGGAAACCGAGCGTTTCCTGCATGCAGGGTATGCCGCTGGCATCGCTTGCCTTACCAGCGAAGAACGCGACCTTGGCAGCGTCATAATTGATATGGGCGGCGGCACCACATCTATTGCCATTTTTATGGAAGGCAAACTGGTCTATGTCGATACCATCATGATTGGTGGCCATCACGTCACCACCGACATCGCCCGCATTTTATCGACCCCGCTTGCTGATGCCGAAAGATTAAAGGCAATTGATGGTTCGGTGATGCCAATCGAGGTTGCCGGCGAAGCCCCAGACCAATTGCGTGAAGTGATGCGCATGGGCCGCAGTGACAACATCACCATCCCCTCAATTGGCAACACTACCACGGCGATTGGCGGCAAGACCATTGAACGCAATTTGTTGAGCGCAATCATCCGGCCACGTGTCGAAGAGATTTTAGAATTGTTGCAAAACCGCATGGCAAAGGCCCGCATGGAACATACCGCTGGCAGCCGCTATGTGCTAACCGGCGGCGCCAGCCAACTTACCGGGCTTGGCGACCTGTTTGCGCGGCAAAGCAAGAAATCAATTGGCACCGGCAAGCCGATAGGCATTGCCGGACTTGATGACAATAGCAGCGGCCCCGGCTATGCCGCCAGCATCGGCGGTCTCATCCATGTGAGCCGCCTTGAAGATAATGACCCAGACGACCGGCAGACCCGCACCCTGCCACACGGGCCATTCGAACGTATTGGTGCGTGGCTTCGTGACAATCTGTAACAGGAGACAAAAATGACGCCAGTATGTTCATCATCGCATTCCGGTTTGCCATACCGCCGGACCTATCAACCTCATTGGCAGAATAACACTGCCATTCCAGCATGCATGTCAGGTGACATGTCTCAATGCTCAATCCAAAGTGAAGGGAGTCAGTCATGACCATCAACCTTACCGTCCCACAAAATATGCAAGAATTGCGTCCACGTATTACCGTTGTTGGCGTTGGCGGCGCAGGCTGTAACGCCGTAAACAACATGATAAATGCTGACCTTGAAGGTGTTGACTTTCTTGTTGCCAACACCGACGGGCAAGCCTTGGCGCACTCTCTGGCAAGCCGCAAAATTCAGCTTGGCAGCGCTATAACACAGGGCCTCGGTGCCGGCTCAAAGCCAGAAATTGGCCGCGCCGCCGCCGAGGAAAGCCTGCAAGACGTTATGGCTGAACTGGCCGATTGCAACATGGTCTTTATTACCGCTGGCATGGGCGGCGGCACCGGCACAGGCGCCGCCCCAGTGATCGCCAGAGCTGCACGCGAACGCGGCATTCTGACGGTTGGGGTTATCACCAAGCCATTTGAGTTTGAAGGCCAGCGCCGCATGAAGCAAGCCGAAGAGGGCATTGAAGAATTGCAGGCTTATGTCGATACTTTGATCATCATTCCTAATCAAAATCTATTTCGGCTTGCCAATGAACGCACAACTTTTGCCGATGCATTCCACATGGCTGACGCGGTGTTGCACCAAGGCGTATGTGGGGTTACCGATTTGATGATCAAGCCGGGTTTGATCAATCTGGATTTTGCCGATATTCGCGCGGTAATGGGCGAAATGGGCAAGGCAATGATGGGCACTGGCGAAGCCAGCGGCGAAACCCGCGCCACACAAGCGGCCGAGGCAGCTATCAACAATCCATTGCTTGACGATACCACCATGAAAGGGGCGCATGCTGTCCTGATCAATATCACTGGCGGCATGGACATGACCTTGTTTGAGGTTGATGAAGCCGCAAACCGTATCCGCAAGGAAGTCGATGCAGATGCCACCATTATTTTTGGTTCGGCCTTTGATGAAAAGCTGGAAGGTATTATGCGAGTATCTGTTGTCGCGACCGGCATCAGCGCGGCCACCCAGTCGCAAGCCAGACCGCTATCAACACCGCGGACAAATGCATCAACAAACCTGCGTCCAAGCACGGTTCTGCCAAATCCATTAGCAAGCTTTTTGCCGAGCCAACCAGCCACGGCAGACCTGACAGCTAGCATGGATGCCAGTGAAGCTGAAGATGCGTCTGTTGACATGACAAGCAACGCATCAACAAGCGACGGCACAGCCAGCCAAAACAGCGCTGCCAAAGCCGTTGACGATAATCACGTCGCTCTGTTTAGCGAAACAGAGGAAACTGCGGCATCACCGGAAACCCATACTGATGCGGATCAGCTTGATATTACCGATGCGCTGGCGTCTGCCGATGCGGCGATTTCAGGCCTTGCAAGCGATAGCCGCGTGCCAGAGACAGGCTCGCTTGATACCACAGCTGCCGCCACTCCAATGGCATCAGAAGCGTCTGATCATAGCCGCACCGATAGCCAAAACGACACCCCAACCGAACGGTCCAGCTTTATTCCAGCGCCGGCAAGCCACCTGCCAGATGAAGAAAGCGTGCCACAAGCGGTTGAAACACCGGTAAAGCGGCCATCAAGCCTGATTAATAAGATTTCCGGCTTGTGGTCGGCCAAGCCAGAAACCCAGGCACCGGCTGAACGCACCGAACCGGCGATTAGCGACACCAAAGCAGCGGTATCAATCCTTGATTTGTCGCGGTCAGACATTGTGACTGACAACAGCCATGACAAAGCCAGCAGCACCCTTGAGGTGTCTGATGATGAGTTGGATATTCCGGCATTTTTACGCCGGCAGGCCAATTAACACCCTAGCAATGGCTGGCAACGGCCATTGCTACAATTGGTAACCAAATGTGATTTGGATTAACCCAAGGAAACGCGTAATGTTTCCTTGGGTTTTCTTAAGTCCAAAGCACCAGCCCCATCAGGCTGGTCTCGGCTTAAAGCAAGGCGCCAATATTTAACCCAAGCCGATGATACTGGCAACAGTGACGGCGATTGTGAAAGATGGTTCAGGCCTGACATGCCAGATACACTTGCATATCATCAATATGTCGACCAAGCGTTTCAAACAACGGTGCGCCATGCAGTGGCACTTGAAGGTGTTGGTCTGCATTCTGGTCGTTTCGTCGAAATATCGATTTGTCCTGCGCCCGCAAACACTGGCATAAAATTTCGCCGCATCGACATTGATACCAAATTGCAAACTGTGCATGCGCACGCAAAATTTGCCGAACAGGCGCGGCTATGCACACGTATTGTGAATGATGAAGGTATAGGCCTTGAAACAATTGAGCATCTAATGGCGGCTTTTGCCGGCGTCGGGCTGGACAATGCGGTGGTCGAAATCAACGCCGCCGAAGCGCCAATTTTAGATGGCAGCAGCCAGCCAGTGGTCGATGCGCTGCACATTGCCGGCCTTGAGCGCCTGCCAGCGCGCCGCAAATACATGATTGTTACCAAGCCAATAACAGTGACATATGATAATGGGTCATGGGCCCGTTTAGAACCGTTTGACGGTCTTGAAATCAACGTCGAAATTGATTTTGACGATACCGCCATTGGCAATCAGCAGTTAACCTATCGCCACCGTGACGGTAGTTTTGCCGCCGAACTGGCCAGCGCCCGTACATTTTGCCAGCTACGCGACGTTGAATTGATGAAAAACGCCGGGCTGGCGCTTGGCGGCTCGCTAAACAATGCGCTTGTTGTTGATAATGGTGTGATCGTGAATGAAGGCGGGCTCCGAATGGAACGTGAATTTGCGCGTCACAAAGCCCTTGATTGCCTTGGTGACCTGTTGCTTTTGGGCATGCCAGTGCGCGCCAAAATGACCACGTTTCGCCCAGGTCATGCGCTCAGCACTAAATTGGTTCAAAGCCTGCTTGCCGACCAAAGCGCCTTTACAATCGTTGAGGCTGGCACAACCCAAAGCCGTTCAGACAGCTATACGCTTCCCGACCTTGCCGCCGCGGCAATGGCATAGGCCCCCGACAACGCCCCACATCATCTGAATTAATACACGACATCATTTGAATTGCTAAATGCGTGCAACGCGCTCTTTTCAGTCTTGATTTATCCAGCTATTGTAATGGCCAGTTTATGTCGTAATGCCACGCCATTCACCACCATGCAATCGGAGCCACGTTTGACCTATTTATCAAAGACCATAATGCTGATCGGCTGTTGTTTGTTGGTGGCGTGCTCGTCAACACCAGATATTCCTGAACAGGTCGAACAGCCGGTTGACGTTTTATATAATGATGCTTTGGATACGGCGCTTAGTGGCGACCCTTCAAAAGCTGCACCAAAATTTGAAGAAGTTGAACGCCAACACCCCTACTCGACATTGGCGGTACGCGCCCAAATAATGGCAGCCTGGTCATTTTACGCGGCGAATGAATATAGCCGCGCGGTGGCGGCGCTTGACCGTTTTATCGAACTGAACCCGGCAAGCGCATTTGTTGAATATGCTTATTATCTCAAAGCCTTGTCATATTATGAACAGATCGTTGATGTGCAGCGTGACGCCGCTATGACAAAACTGTCCTTGCAGGCTTTTGAAGAGCTTGCACGGCGGTTTCCACAAGGCACATATGGACGTGACGCAAAGCTAAAAGCGGACCTTGCAAAATCGCACCTAGCCGGCAAAGAAATGGCGGTTGGCCGCTATTACCTAAAAAACCAGTTTTATAGCGCTGCCTTAAAACGCTTTGAAACTGTCATTGAAAATTACGATACCACCAATCAGGTTCCTGAAGCTTTATACCGGTCGGCTGAAGCCTATCTTTCACTTGGCCTTATTGACCAGGCTGACCGGATACGCCAAGTGGCAACATATAACTATCCAGACTCGGTATGGACCGGGCGGATTAATGAGGTGATAACTGAACCCGAAAAGCCCGCGCCAAAGGGCTTGTTTGAGCGGTCCGTAGACGCTATCACCACGGTATTTGATTAATCGATGCTGGCCAGCCTAACCGTTTCAAATATTGTTTTGATTGAACAGCTTACGCTGCAGTTTGAGCCGGGCTTAACGGTACTGACAGGTGAAACTGGGGCCGGAAAATCAATTTTGCTTGATGCCTTGGGGCTGGCTTTGGGTAGCCGCGCCGATTTTGGTCTTATCCGTCAAGGCCAGACCGATGCCCAGGTCATGGCCAGTTTTCATATGAACCACACCAGCCCCGTTTGGGCCCTTGTTGATGAGGCCGGGGTCACCCCTGAGGACCAGTTGATTTTGCGGCGCCGCCTGAAATCTGATGGCAAATCAACCGCCAGCATAAATGACATGCCAGTCTCGGTTGGGTTGTTGCGCCGGGTTGGCGATATGCTTGTTGAAATACAGGGGCAATTTGAAGGCCGTGGATTGCTTGACACAAGCACCCATGTGGCATTATTGGACCGCGCCGCGCAGCATCCAGACCTATTGTCCGACATGAAACACTGTTGGCATAACTGGGCCAAGGCACAGCGTAACCTTGATACAGCCCGCCAAGATTTAAACCAAGCCAAGGCCGAAGAAGACTGGCTGCGTGATGCTGTTGGTGTATTGGACCAATTGGCCCCGCAGGCCGGTGAGGAAGACAGTCTGCTGGCCGAACGCACCCGCCTTGCCAACAGCAGCAAAATTGGTGAAAACATGGCGTTGGCAGAAACCATCTTATTTGGCGATGGTGGCGCCCAAAACGCGCTTGGAAGCGCTGTCAATGCTGTGGAAAAGGCCGCTATTTTAGCTGGTGGTCCGCTTGATGAAGCGCTGGCGGCTCTGCAGCGCGCCGAAGCTGAGTTAGCCGAGGCGAGCAGCCAAATTAACGCGGCAAGTGACATGCTTGATGCTGATCCACATCATCTCGAGCAGCTTGATGACCGCCTCCATGCGCTGCGCCAACAAGCGCGCAAACATAGTTGCCAAGTTGACGAACTGCCGCAGATACACCAAACACTAGCCGCACGCCTTGCCGCCATTGAAGATAAATCCGGGCATATTGGCGCCTTGCAAGAAGCCGCCGCGCAGGCGAAAGAACACTACCAATCTACAGCGCAAACGGTCGAAACCGGGCGTCAATTGGCGGCACAGCGTCTGGATGCGGCGGTGCTGGCAGAACTGACCCCATTAAAACTCGACGGCGCAACCTTCAAAACTGTCATCACACCTGTGGATGAAACGCAGTGGGGCCCGCATGGCACCAGCACTGTGCGGTTTGAGGCCAGCACCAATAAAGGCATGGCCCCCGGACCGATTGACCGGATTGCCTCTGGCGGCGAACTGGCGCGTTTTTTACTGGCGCTAAAAGTTGTTTTAGAAACCAATATAGACCCGCGCAGCCTAATTTTTGACGAGGTTGATTCGGGTGTTGGCGGTGCCGTTGCCGCCGCTGTTGGCGAACGGCTATCTCGGCTTGGGCAGGCTGTACAAACCATTGTTATAACTCATTCACCGCAAGTCGCAGCTAAAGGCAAACATCATTTGCGCATTTATAAAACAGCCTCTGACAATAGCGTCATTAGCGGTACCGAGGTTTTAGACAGTGCCGAGCGCCTTGAGGAAATTGCGCGTATGTTAGCGGGTGAAACCATAACCGCTGAAGCAAGGGCCGCCGCAAAAGCCTTGTTAGAGGCCTGAACAATGTCCGCAAAACCCACAGCATTTGTGCTTAACACCACCGATCCCAGCCAAATGACGCCGTCGGCTGTGGCCACAGAACTCGCAGATTTAGCTGGCGAAATTGCCCGCCATGACCAGCTCTATCACGGTGACGACAATCCAGAAATTTCAGATGCCGATTATGACCGGCTGGTGGCGCGAAACCGTGCGCTCGAAAGCGCTTTTCCCAATTTGACCCGTACCGACAGTCCCAGCCTGCGCGTGGGCAGCCCAGCCCCGGCTAACGGCAGCAGCTTTGGCAAGGTCAAGCATGCACGGCCAATGCTGTCACTGAGCAATGGTTTTAGTGACGAGGATATTGACGATTTTGTCACCCGCATACGCAAATTTCTGGCCTTGGCAGATGATGACCCTGCCAAATTTGTAGCTGAGCCGAAAATCGACGGTTTGTCTCTTAGCCTACGCTATGAATCTGGCGTGCTGACCCAAGCAGCAACGCGTGGCGATGGCAGCGAGGGCGAAGATGTCACCCCCAATATTCTGATGGTCGATGCAATCCCCAAAACATTGTTAGGAACCCCGCCAGACATCATCGAGGTGCGCGGCGAACTCTATATGAACCGTGACGATTTTTTAGCGCTCAACGCCGCACAAGACCGCAAAGACGCACGACCATTTGCGAACCCGCGCAATGCCGCCGCTGGGTCTTTGCGGCAAAAAGATGCGCATATTACCGGCAGTCGAAATTTGCAGTTCTTTGCCTATTCTATGGGCGAAACAAGCGCCGCATTTGCCGCCACACATTGGGAATTTCTTGGCGCACTTCGTGGTTTTGGATTTGCGGTGAATGATTTGTCACGGCAATGCCAAACGGTTGCGGCGTTGCTCAAAGCCTATGACGATATTGGGCAAAAGCGGGCGGACTTGCCCTATGACATTGATGGTGTTGTCTACAAAGTCGATCGGCATGATTATCAGGCGCGGCTGGGGCAAGTGGCGCGCGCACCGCGCTGGGCATTAGCGCATAAATTTCCAGCCGAACAAGCCGAAACCGAGATCACCGCGATTGATATTCAGGTAGGTCGCACCGGCGCCCTGACCCCGGTGGCTCGCCTAAAACCAATTTCGGTTGGCGGCGTTATTGTGTCTAACGCGACCTTGCACAATGAAGACGAAATTCTGCGTAAAGATATTCATATTGGTGATCATGTGGTAATACAACGTGCCGGCGATGTGATCCCGCAGGTGGTGCGCGTTATCACTACGGCGCGGTCAGGTGATGAAACGCGCTTTATATTTCCAGATCACTGCCCGGTGTGCGGGGCTGCGGCCAACCGGCCAGATGGCGAGGCCGTGCGACGCTGCAGCGGTGGTTTGAAATGCGGTGCGCAGCTGTTTGAAGGCCTAAAGCATTTTGTGTCACGTGAGGCTTTTGATATTGAAGGGCTTGGGGCGCGGCAGTTAGAACAATTTATCGAACTTGGCTGGATCACCGCACCCGCAGATATTTTTGGGTTATCTTCACATGCCGAATCTATGGCCGCTCTTGACGGTTATGGCGCGGTGTCCATAACGAAATTGCTGGCTGCGATTGATAGCCGACGGCGCATTGGTATGGCGCGGTTTATTTACAGCCTTGGCATTCGTCAGGTCGGACAGGCCACAGCGCGGTTGTTGGCGCTGCATTATGGCGATATGAATGTTTTGCTGACTGCACTTAACCCTGACGCTGATCTGGACGCTGCCCATACAGAGCTTGTCGAGATTGACCAAATTGGCAGCGCCATGGCAGATGACATCATCAGCTTTTTTAGCAACCCAGATTTATATCAAATTGCACTAAACCTGTTGGCCGTTGTCACAGTTCTGCCCCCTGACCGGCCCGCCAATGACAGCCCGATAAGCGGAAAAATTGTCGTTTTTACCGGCACTTTGCAAAAAATGTCGCGCGCAGAGGCAAAGGCCAAAGCCGAATCACTTGGGGCCAAAGTGGCTGGGTCTGTATCGGCAAAAACTACCTATCTTGTGGCTGGTGCAGATGCCGGATCAAAAGCCCGCAAGGCGGCAGAGCTCGGCATTACCGTATTGGACGAGGCCGCATGGCTGGCGCTGATTAACGGCTCATAGTGGTATCATATCAGATCGGCGCGCAAGCCTTTTGCAGCCATGATTGGCAGGCCGGCGAGAGGTGCGGCGCTAATTTTTCAGAAACCTCTTTGTGATACGCATTCAGCCAATCGCGTTCGCTGGGCATTAAAAGCGCTGGCACGATCAAGCGACGGTCAAACGGGCATAGAGTCAATGTTTCGAAACATAAAAAATTATCTGTTAGCGCTGGCCGCACGGTAAGCAGATTCTCAATACGAATACCAAACTGGTCGGCCACATAATAGCCCGGTTCGTTAGACAGCACCATGCCGACCTCAATCGCCGCCCCGCCCCGCTTTGAGATACTGGCCGGGCCTTCATGGACCGACAGCACATGCCCCACACCATGGCCAGTACCATGGGAAAAATGCAACCCAGCCTCCCACAGCGGCGCCCGCGCAATGCCATCCAGCTGTTGGCCGGTAGCGCCAGCTTCAAACTGCGCCATCGCCAGCGCAATATGCCCACGCAGAACATGCGTAAAGGCATGCGCCACCGGCGGCGGCGCGGTCTTGCTGCCAATCAGCAGGGTTCGGGTAATATCTGTTGTGCCGGTACGGTAATGCCCGCCCGAATCAAGAAGCAAAATATCACCAGTTGTTAAGGTGCGGTCGGCGCCAGCAATAGCACGGTAATGGACAATCGCCCCATTCGGGCCGGCGCCGGCAATCGTTGCAAAGCTTGGCACCAGAAAATCGGTATTTTTGGCCCGAAACTCTTGTAAAATATCGGCAATTTGACTTTCGGTGTAATGGCTTGGGGTAATGTCATCCAGCCAGCACAAAAACGCCACCATAGCCACGCCATCAGATAAATGCGCATCGCGGAAACCGACAATTTCAGCGTGGTTCTTGCGTGCCTTCATCGCTGTTACCGGGCAATCCTCCTCGCGCAATTCAACATCGCTTGACGCAAGGATTGTCGCCAGCGCCTTTGGCAGGCTTGCCGGTTCGATCATCAAGGCCTCGCCAGACAAGGTTTTTAGCACATCGCCGAGCTGCGCCAGTGGGGCAACAGTAATATTATCACCGAGCATTGAGGCCAGACGTTGTGGATCGCCGAGCAGCACCACCCCGGTATCACAATGAAACAACGCAAAACAGAGATTCACCGGTGTGCAGGGCAAATCAGCACCACGCATATTGACCAGCCAATTCACCGAGTCAACGCGGCTCAACAAAACCGCCTTGGCGCCCTGCTTAGCAAGAGCTTCGCTCAAAGCTGCACATTTTTCAGATACGGTTTTGCCGGCCACCACATCATCCATGCGCCACGGTGCCGCTGGCACCATAGCGGGCCGGTCATGCCAAATGGCATCAACCGGGTTCGAATCAAGCGCGCATAAAACACCGCCAGCTGACTGAACACAGTCAGAAAACCTGTCAAACCCCTGCATGGTAATCAAGCGGGCATCAATGCCAATCCGCTTATCATTCAGCGGATAGGTGGCAAGCCAGTCAATCAACCCGGTGTCAGGCATGGTACAGCATTGCCACTGCGCACGGTTAGTTTGTGATCGCATCTGCAAACTATAGCGCCCGTCACTAAACACAACAGCGCTATCATTCGTAATGAAGGCAAAGCCCGCTGAGCCGGTAAAGCCCGAAATATAGGCCAAGCGTTCATCACCGGCGGGCACTTCTTCACCTTGATACATGTCTTCGCGGCCAACGATGAAGCCGTCAAGTTCAGCGCTGACAAGTTGTTCGCGCAGGGCTGCGAGGCGAGCGGCTAAACGGTCTTGCATCGACCTCTCCACAGATAAGGCAGCGTGCGAATAGCGGCTGGCCGCATTACCAAACTGGTCCATTCACCAATCCGAATTTGTTGCCAGCACCGTAACCCTTGCGCGTGATACGCCAGGCGCACCGC
>Ga0181606_10000212_pt1 | contig 46067 bp, 36 predicted proteins | sample 041ome_10_FD_132994 | JGI IMG/M metagenome (GOLD analysis project Ga0181606, IMG submission 132994) | Coastal salt marsh microbial communities from the Groves Creek Marsh, Skidaway Island, Georgia - 041412US metaG (megahit assembly) | ecosystem: Environmental > Aquatic > Marine > Intertidal... | reverse complement strand
TTGGGGGTGAATTGAAAGGCTTTTGCCGGCAGCCTGATTGAAATCGGTTTGCCGACAACACGCCTGGCTCTGTCACTGCTGGCCTTCAACTTGGGCGTCGAGCTGGGCCAGCTGGCAATCGTCGTGACCACCGTGGTCTGCCTGGTATTGCTGCAACGCTATCTGCCGGCCTCACCGACGACCGTCAAACTGGCCCGTGCCGTCGCGGCGTCGGGCTTGATGGCGCTCGGCGTCTTCTGGTTTGTACTGCGAGCCTGGGCGTAATCGGCAACCTTATTCACAATCACCCCCATGCGCTAAAACGCTCTACTATAAACCCAAAGCCTCAAGTTGCAGGTCCTGCAACTGCTGGTGCATTTGCGCAACGAGCTTCTGGTAGGCTGGTACTTCGATGAGATTGTTCTGCTCAAAGGGGTCCTTCACCAGGTCATACAGCTCCGCCTCATCAAACCTCAGCCATTTGATGTACTTGTGACCCGCCGAGATAACGACCCGATAATCAAGCTGTGCAGTCCAGGGAAAAGGCGTTTCGTTACTGTAATACTCAATCAGAGCTGCAGGTCTTATGTCGTTCGCTGTTCCCGTCATCAGCGGCACCAGTGATTGACCCTGGATGGTCGAGGGCGAATCAATGCCGGCTAGATCCAGCGCAGTGGCTGACAAGTCAATAGATAACACCAGCGCGTCTACGGCCTTCACCGGCTTCTGTAGCTGCGGGTAGCTGATGATCAAAGGGGCTTTGACGGACTCCTCATAGGGCATTCTGCGCTCAAGAGAGAAACCATGCTCACCGAAGAAATAGCCGTTATCACTGGTGAGGATAATGGCCGTGTTGTCATATATGCCGTGTTTTTTCAGTTCACTGACAATCCGCGCTAGGCTCTCATCCACCGCCAACATCATTTCCGCGCGGTTGCGGATCGAGTCTTCCGAGACCCCCAGATCCATGGCACTTTTCCACCGAGGATCCTCGGCCAGGATTTCCGCACGCAGCTTGAAGGCGTTGGCAATGACCGGCTTGTCCGGGTCAGCGCCGGCATTCGGCGAGTAGGATGGACGCCTGTCAAACACCGCATCAGCATAGGTGCCACTGTGGCGCCCCGCGGGAATGAACTCCTTGGGCACCGATAAATCTGTTGAGCCATCGTCTTGCTGCACGGCTTCTGGGTGAATCGCCTTGTGGCCGATGTAAAGGAAAAATGGCTGCTCGGCCTGCTTCTTATCCGCCTGCGCTTTGATGAACGCCGTGGCCTTGTCGGTAAAAATATCCGTAATGTAGCCTTCAGCCTCGATACGCGTGTTATTTTCAAACAGCGTCGGATTGTAAGTCGTTCCCTGCCCTTCTATTGCCAGCCAGTAATCATAACCGGGTCGTGGAGCTGGGCTGTTACCCATATGCCACTTGCCGATGTGCGCGGTTTTGTAGCCCGCGGCTTGAAGATACTTCGGAAACAAATCCAGCATGAAACTGGCCTGGTTCCTGGAGGCATTATCAACAATGCCATGCCGAGAGGGATACTGGCCTGTCAGGATGCTGGCGCGATTGGGTGAGCACAAGGGAGTTGCATGATAGGCTCGGTCAAATCGTGTGCCCTGCTGCGCCAGCTGGTCAATGGCCGGCGTCTTCAGGTACGAGTGGCCACCGCCGCTCCATTCATCAAACCGCATGTCATCCACCACGATCATCACTATATTGGGTGGCAGCTGTTGCGCTGAGGCCGGATTCGCTGGAAGCACCAACGCCAACGCCAACGCCAAGTAACAGTTTCTGATGATTTTAATCCCGAGCAAATTATGGTCTCTCTTCGATGACATTGATGTTATATGCGATCGAAATCCGCTCACCCTCGCCCTGATAAGGATGCACCATGTGCTTCAACCAGCTGGGCCAAATCAGCATCCGCCCAGGCAAACAGGGGATAAACTGCCTAGCATCAAAGATGGTATTGGGTATTTGAATGTAATTTGCCGCTTCTCGAGGATCCAGTAATTCCAGCAATCCGTTCTGCGGGATAGCCGGATCCGGGTGACCCGGATTGATGTAATAGCAACCTGACCACATGCAATTGGGGTGAGTATGCACCACGTTGTAGTCGCCCCGACGATTGATATTGCCCCAGCCGTCCATCACCAGGCGAAACGCCCGCTGCTTGCCGTCGTCGCGAATGATTTGATCCGTCAGGTTTTGGGTCAAGATTTCGATCTGCTGCTTGAGCTGGCGAACTGCCGGGTGATCCAGCGTCATAAGATTGCCCCCTGACTGCCAGCCGCCGGCATTGGATCGGTTGACACTCTTGTTGGCTTGCTCCAGCTCCAGCAACAGCGCTTCAAGTTCCTGGTTGAGCGCCTCGTTGTCAGCCCAGTCGTAGCAGACAAACAGCGTGCTGAACAGCGTTGAGACAAATTCGCTTAGATCAACTCGCTCGATCTCTGCCATTACTTGACCCTCCGAATTCGTGTCTTTTGGCCCTTGCCTTCTACCTGCAGCCGATAGTCTCCCATCATGCCCTGATCTAATTCAACCTGGAATGCTCGATTTTTGGGGTAGGGGAAGGAACGAGGCTCAATCTGCCGCCAGACCTGGCCGTTATCCACATAAAAGTACAGGGTGCCATGGCTGCGCTTTTCGACCTTGACGATGGTTGCTGAGCGATTGAAACGCTCGGGTTCAGCGCTGTCTGCGTCATCGCTCAGATGCTCCTTACCAAACTCGTCATCTAGCCGTGGCGGCGCCGTCTGAGTACTCTCGAACTTAGGCACCGGCGCACTGGCGACAGCAGGTGCATGGATCACTGGCTGATCCTGCACGACAGGCGGCGATACAGTCTCTTCAGACACACGCAACTCAGTCCTACCACGCAAGGTCAATGCGCGATAGCAGGCAAGTTTCACATCATCACCAGGTAGTTCGAGGCAGGCCTCCAAATCTGCCTGGTTCACTTCCTGCGAACCTATCGCCGGCTGAATCAAAACAATGCAGGCCAGCGCAGCTAGTAGTCGCAACTTATACTTAGGCATAGCAAGGTTACTTCCGTTTTTCAAAAAAAGAAGGGGCCATAAGGCCCCTTCGGTTTCATCAGACTAACTTAGAAGTCCTGGCTGAACTTCACGTACACGATTCGACCTCTAAGGTCGTGTCCGGCACGGTCGTCATATCCAGGTCGGTCGGTCAGGCCATCGGTAATCAAGCCGCCTGCACTGGCACTCTGATAAGGCAGAGGATTTCCATTGCCATCAAGACGCGTCAGCGCGGGTGGATCCTCGTCGAACAGGTTGTTCGCACCGATAGACAGGGTGGTATCGCCCTCGCCGATCAGACCATTCATAGTGTAGGTATACTGCGCATCAAACACCTCCCACGCATCGACGATACCATTATTACTCTGGTCGTTTTTGTACTCATCAATGTAACGGAACTTGCCCGTAATGGTATGTCCACCCATCAGGTAGGTCGCGCCCACATTGGCTCGCAGCTCTGGCAACGTTGAGAAGTTATTGGAGAAGTTGCGGCTACCGGCACCGTCAAAACTGACATCGCCGTTAGTCACGTCAAACTTCAGTACGTAGGTAGCAGCCGCATCCAGCATCAGGGTTCCAGGACCCGCGTCAATGCTGTAACGCAAGTTCGTGTCCAAGCCTGAGGTTTCCACCTGACCGACGTTCACAAACTCCGTGTTAACCTGGCGTAACTGACCAGATCCATCACGAATCACGCGAGGATCATTGGGTACACCATCGTCCGCACAGTCGTTGTTGACGATCGCCTGCGCACCTTCTGATTGTGCAATCAGGTCAGTGTAGTCAAAGTTGAAATAGTCGGCGCTGATGTCCAGACCATTATCAAACCGGAATACAACCCCCAGGTTATAGTTTGTAGACTCTTGTGGCGCCAGGTCAGGTGAGCCCTGAACCGCAATCACGATGTTGTTATTCAAGCCGGCATTGACACACGATAGACCCTGGCCCGCCACGAAGGATGCTGGATCATCAATGAAACCCGAGGAGCTCGCTGAAGCGGTCTGTCTTACCGTAGGCGCCTGGAATGATGTACCCCAGGAGCCACGGAAGCCAAGCCAGCCAAGAGGCTGCCATTCAAACGCGACTTTCGGGTCGGTAGTGGAGCCAATGGAGCCGCCGTAGTCTTCGCGACGCACCGCCAGCTGGACTTCCAAGTTATCGCCCACTGGAATCATAACTTCACCAAAGACAGCCCACACACTCTGGCCACCTATAACGGTTCCAGACAAGCTTTCTTCGTTAGCTTCGCCGGCAGCACTCAGAGAGTCTGAGTAGACCTCGACATCAACATCACGATGCTGGTATCCGAAAGCGCCCTGAACGGTGCTGCCGCCAAAATCGAACAGATCGCCGACGGCAACCGCATCAATAATTCGCTCGAGTACTCGCGCATTGGACGCGCTGACTTCGTCAAACTTCTTCAGCGTGATGTCGCTGTTGCCTGCCACACTGGTGCCGTCCCTTGGAGACACTAACGTCGGGTTTGAAAGCCGCGTACCAAAAGGATTCCATTCGCCAGACTTAACAAGATCATTGAATACATCTGCACGGTAGTTATGCGGTTCGTTGGTGGTGCGAGTAGACTTCGCCCAACCATAGGAGGCGTTGAGGCTCCAGGAGTCGCTCAAGTCGTACTCAAGGCCGTTAAGAATGCGCACATATTGCATTTCCCGCTTAATAAACTGAGTGATGTCAGTCTTTGCGACCTCTCGACCCAGTGGTCGGGCCGCAGCATACAGAGCCACTGCCTGAGGACCATGAACAGCCTCATCCCAATTGTCTGGGCCAATGTAGATCGCGTTATTGGCATTATCGGGATCCGCGATGTAGAAGTTAAACGGATGATCAGGCCCAATCGACAAACCACCGCCGGCGCTGCCGGTATTAAAAGTGGCACCACCCTGAGCACGGGTGATCATATTGTTAGAGTAGGACGCTTCTGCGTAGTAACGCAGCTTGTCACTGAATTCCCAGTCAAATTCGGTGAATGCCTGCACCCGTTCTTCTGCGGAAATAACCGATACCTGGTCTACAAACTGATAACGACAGGTGCTGTCGGTTGGGCTACGCAGAACGCCGCCAGCTGCTTCACAGTCCGGATCTGGCAACGCCTTGGCACCAGAAACTCGAACAGCCTCACCCGCGGTGTTCAGCGTGGCTCGGCGATAAGTACCGGGAGAACCCACACCGGCCAGGAAGCGAGAGGTCGCATCGGACGGATTCAGACGATAGTTGAGCCAGTCAAAATCTGATCGATAGGCATCGCCCTGATCATAGTAGGTTGCATAGAAGTTGAACCCACCATTACCGAACTGGGCACCAGAGGCCAGACTGAGATCCTTCTGGTCAATAATAGAATCGCTGACACCACCAGAAAGCTCGAAGCCTTCAAAGCCCTTGCGGGTAATGATGTTAGCAACACCGGCCACCGCCTGCGAGCCGTACAAGGCAGAGGCGCCATCGGTGAGCACTTCAATTCGCTCGATCATCGAGAGCGGAAATTGATTAATATCCAGGAAGTCTGTCCCTGTATCGTCCGCCACGGGCGCAACACCGGCCCGCTTGCCGTTCACCAGCGCCAGGGTTGAACCCAGACCCAGGTTACGGATGTTAAACATGCCGGTGCCCGCACGATTATTTGTTTCGTTATAGAACTGAGATCCGCTGTTAGCCGTCAATTCCTTCAACACGTCAACGGGCTGGGCAGCGCCACTTCTCCTGATAGCTTCCTGATCAATGACCTGGATGGGCTTTGTGCCCTCGAAGCTGGATCGTTTGATATACGAACCGGTAACGACAACCTCTTCGATCTTTTCGTCTTCGGACCAGACTGGCGCTGACACTCCAAGCGCCGCTGCTGCGATCCCCACAGACAGCGCTTTAAGTCTGAATCTAGGCATATATATTCCCCCAAGTTATTTCATGTGCATTTACAGGTGCACTCAAACGTGCATGTGACATCAAGTCTTTATCAAGCATCAGCTCTTTCTCAAACATTAGCGGCTCGATAGTTTTTGCAAAAGCCAAGGGCAAACTCCCCTTGGCCGGCAAATTTAAGCCAGCCTGCCACCCTTGTCAATCAAAGTCTGTGCACCCATCAGCCCCTATCCCTGGGGCTGGGGGCGTTTACAGGCAGGCTCCCGCACGACACCTAATTACGATAGTCCAGAGGTGGCTTGCGATCGCCCAGCAGGGCTTCATAAACAAAATCGCTGCCACGGAAAGCATCAAACTCCTGACGCGCCGCTCGCCTTAGATCCTCGTTTTCAAACAGTTCAATACCGGCCAGAGTCAGGGTCTTGGCCGCAAGATGGGCGCCCTTAAAGCCAATGCTCATACCTGCCGCGGCCGTTGACTGCCAGCTGTGGCCGGCGGTACCGGGCACATAGGTAGCCGTGCGCAGTCCTACGGTGGGCACCGCAATAGACACATCGCCCACGTCCGTGGAACCATAACCCAGACTCACCTCATAAGGCTGGATCTCTTTTTCGCTGCCCAGTTTACGGTTCGGCAGGTTTAGGGTTGCATATAACGCCTCGGCGAATTTCTGCTCCTCGGCGCTATAGGTAATACCGCCGACCTGCGTCAGCTTTTCATGCATCATCTTCTGCAGGGTTTCGTTGATAACAAGGGAATGGTTCCCATGAATAATCTCCCAATCCACTTTGGTCCCTGTGCCCAACGCTGCGCCGCGTGCTGCATCTTCCAGGCGCGCCCAGAGCGCCTGAACCGTCGCCGCGCTGGGGTGACGGAGGTAATAAAAAACTTCGGCAAAGTCAGGCACCACGTTGGGTGCGTTACCCCCCTCGGTGATCACGTAATGCATGCGCGTTTGCTGGGGTACGTGCTCGCGCATCATGTTGGCCATCATGTTCATGGCTTCGACCCCATCCAATGCCGAACGGGCCTTGTCGGGGGCGCCTGCGGCGTGGGCTGAAGTACCACGAAAACGGAACTTGGCGCTGCGATTAGCCAAAGTGGTTCGAGAATTGGCTGAGTTGGCGCTGTCGGCGTGCCAGTGCATGGCTATGTCTACATCTTTGAACAGTCCCTCTCGAACCAGATATACCTTGCCGCTGCCACCCTCCTCGGCGGGCGTGCCGTAGAGACGCACGGTGCCTTCTTTATCATTGCTTTTTAGCCAGTGCGCCAAGGCAATAGCCGCCTGAGTTGAGCCTGCCCCAAAGAGGTTGTGCCCGCAGGCATGCCCCGCTGTTTTACCTTCTATGGGATCTCTGACGGGAGATGCACTCTGGTTAATACCCGGCAAGGCATCAAACTCGGCCAGGATGGCAATAACAGGCCCACCGCTGCCGTAGGAGGCGACAAAAGCCGTTGGGATACCTGCCACACCCGCCTCAATCTTGAAACCCTCGGCTTGCAATGTGTCCTGCAGCAACTGGCTGCTCTGGTACTCCTGGTAGCCCACTTCTGCATGGGTCCAGATCTGTTTGGCAATACTGGCGGTCTGATCGTAGCGGCTATCCAGGAATTCGAGGATGTCCGCGCGGTCATCTGCATGCGCGGAAGCGCTCGCGACGACAAGCCAAATACTGAGACAGCTACTAAGACAGCTTTTAAGAAAGCTTTTAAGACAAAAGAGGATTGGGCGCATCATAAAAGGCTCACGGCAATTGTTACGAAGCGTCGAGCATATAACGGCTGTTGTTAGCCTGCAAATGCGCAGATGCTAAAGGCTCGCTTTGATCTTGCTCTCGTATCAGCTTGCAGCTGCAAAGTGCGAACTCGACAGGCATGACAAATCCCAAAACAATGTCGTAGACTGTTCGCACCACTTCAAACCTTTGTTATAGAGTCTTTCACTATGAATCGTATGTTCCTTGGCTTGTTTCTCTTTGTCCTTGCTGGGTCTGTGTCGGCCGAGACAGACACCCCTGTTCTGTCTGGCTACGACGAGGCTGTGGCCTCACTAAAGGCAGTGCCGGCCGTCGTCGCCGCGCTGGACCATGTGCTGGTGATGGAACCTGAGTCACATAAGTTACTGATTGAGCTTAATGAAATTGAGGCCCCACCCTTCAAGGAAGATAAGCGCGCTGCCCGCTATATAGAGATGCTTAAGGAAGCTGGACTTAACAATGTTTACATTGACGAGGTGGGTAATGCCATAGGCTTGCGGCCAGGACGCAGCAGCGATCGATTGGTTGCCGTGGTGGCACACCTTGATACTGTGTTCCCTGCCGGCACTGACGTAACGGTTAAGGAACGTGACGGCAAACTTTACGCACCTGGCATCGGCGACAACACTCGCGGCCTGGTCACCGTTCTGGGCATGCTCAAGGCGATGCAACACGCCAATTTGCAAACTGATGCAGATATCTTGTTTGTTGGCAATGTGGGCGAAGAAGGCCTCGGGGACTTGCGCGGCGTAAAACACCTGTTCAGGGACGGGGCCCGAAAGATTGACGCCATGATCGCCATAGATGGTGGCGAGTCCAGCCGCATTGTCTATGGCGGGGTCGGCTCACATCGCTATCGCGTGACGTTCATAGGGCCGGGCGGCCACTCTTGGGGCGCCTTCGGACTGGCCAATCCTCATCACGCACTGGGCCGCATGATCGCCATTTTTGACCAAAACGCGACTGCAATTACCAGCGTGGGAAAGAAGTCCAGCTACAATATTGGCCGCATCGGTGGCGGTACGTCGATCAACGCTATCCCATTTGAGTCTTGGGCTGAGATTGATATGCGATCCGGCGAGCAGGAGAACATCGACGCGATAGATGCGATCCTCAAGGCCGCTATCAAACAGGCATTGGAGGAAGAAAATGCGGGGCGCCTGAGCGGACCGGTCCTGACCGTCGATATCCAGCAAGTGGGCAAGCGACCGGCAGCCAAAGGTGATATTAACCAGCCTATCGTGCAGCGCGCCTCAGCTGTGACTCGCTCGTTTGGCATTACGCCTGAATATGAATTGTCATCTACCGACTCCAACATCCCGATCTCTCTAGGCGTACCAGCGGTGACCATGAGCCGTGGCGGTATTGGCGGCGGCGCGCATTCTTTGAATGAATGGTGGCAGAATGCCGATGGCCATCTCGGCATCCAGATCGCTATGCTTACCCTCTTACTTGAAGCCGGCCTGGTCGAGTGAAGCGAGTGCGCCTGCTACTGGCTTGCTGGCTGGTCTGGCAAGGATCATGGAGCACCGCTGCCGAATACGACCTGGTTATTGATAATGTTCGAATCATTGACGGCAGCGGCAATCCCTGGTTTCGCGATGATATTGCTATAGCTGGCGATCGTATCGCCGGCATCGGTGACTACAGCAAGACTACCGCGATCACACGGATCGATGGTTCAAAGCTTTATGCGGCTCCGGGGTTCATTGATACACACAGCCATACGGCAGATGCGCTGCTCGACAAGCAGCGTAGCGATGTGCCCGGGCTGCTATCTCAAGGGATTACAGCCGTATTGATTAACCCGGACGGCGGCGGCTCGACGGACATAGCCGGCCAGGTTGCGACTCTGCGTCAGCATGGCACAGGGGTCAATGTCGGGCTATTTATTCCGCATGGAGAGGTGCGTAAGGCAGTGATGGCGATGGCCGATCGCAGCCCCACCGATAGCGAACTCAGCCGCATGCGGGACCTGGTCCGACAAGGTATGCTGGCAGGCGCCTTCGGGCTATCCAGCGGCACCTTTTATGCGCCCGGTAGTTTTGCCGCTAATGATGAACTCATTGCGCTCATGAAAGAGGTCGCAATCTATGGCGGCGCCTACAACAGTCATATCCGTGATGAATCCAATTACAGTATTGGGGTCATCGCAGCGGTCGAAGAAGTCATTGATGTAGGCCGGCAAACCGGCGCACCCGTTGTCGTCACCCACATCAAATCCCTCGGACCGCCGGTCTGGGGCATGGCAGAGGTGCTGAGCCGTAATATTGAACAGGCTCGACGAGAAGGTGTTCAGGTGTATACAGACCAATACCCCTATATCGCCTCGCACACTTCACTCGACGCCGCGTTATTACCGCGATGGGCCTTTGACGGCGGCTGGCCTGCCACTGTTGCTAGATTTCAGGACCTGAACCAGCGACCGGCACTTGAAGCCGCTATGGTGGAGAACCTGGCCCGACGGGGCGGTGCTGATCGCATCCAGTTCAGCCGGGCGCCGGAAACACCCGCAATTGTTGGGCAGACACTAAAGGCTTGGGCTGAACAGCAAGAAACGGATGCTATCACTGCCTCGATCAATCTGCTGTTGCAAGGCCGCCCCGGCATTATTTCCTTCAACATGTCAGATGCAGATGTAGAGACATTCATGCGCGCTCCCTGGAACATGACCGCCTCTGACGGCAGGAATCCGCCGTGGCTGGAGGGTTCTCCGCACCCTCGAGGATTTGGCACCTTTCCTCGCAAGATTCACAAGTACGTTATTGAACAGCAGATCATCACCCTGCCTGACGCGGTGCGCAGCATGACTTCACTGCCAGCACAGGTTTACCAGATCCGCCAACGCGGCCTGCTCAAAACCGGTTATTACGCCGACATTGCCCTGTTCGACCTGGATGAGATCAAGGACAACGCCACCTTTGAAAACCCCTGGCAATACGCCTCCGGCATCCAGCATGTCATTGTTAACGGTGGCATTGCCTGGTCAAACGGCCAATTGACGCAGGATCGCCATGGCCGCGTATTGGAGCACGAGTAGAAGCCGACATGCCAAGAGCACCCGTGATTGCCTGCCTGCTTGCCTTGGTCAGCTTTGGTTGTGCGCCAAAGCCCGACCCAGTCACGCTGGATGTGCTGTTCACCGGCGGTCTTGTTTATGACGGCACCGGCGCGAAACCCTACGCTGCCGAAGTTGGCGTCGCCAACGGCAGAATAATCCTGTTGGATCCGCTGACAGAGCAACCTGTCAAAGCGGCAGACTCGATCGATATCAGCGGTCTGTGGATTGCGCCTGGTTTCATCGATGCCCACTCTCATGCCATGCTTGATGCAGATTATGGCAACGATGCCATCCCCTATCTGACACAGGGCATTACCACCGTCGTGCTCGGCTTGGATGGTGATGGCACCACTGATGTGGCCGGCCGATTTGATCTGTGGCGCACGCGGGGTATTGGTGTCAACGGCCTGCATTTTGCCGGTCACGGCTATATTCGTGAGCAGGTGATGGGGCGCGAGGACCGAGCACCGACCGACGCTGAATTGGCAGAAATGAAAACCCTGCTGCGTAACGCCATGGAGCAAGGGGCTTTTGGTCTTTCTACCGGCCTGTTCTATGTACCCGGCACCTATGCCAACACCGAGGAAGTGATCGAACTCGCAAAGGTAGCAGCTGCGTATCCGCAGGCGATCTACGACACCCATGACCGCGACTTGGGCGCCGTCTATCAGGGCGTGGGTTACGAGGAGTCGGTCGAGGAAGGGATTCGTATCACGGCGGAATCCGGTCTGCGAGGCATCTTCAGCCACTACAACTTGCAGGGTGCGCACAATTACGGCCGCGCCGAGCTCGGCGCGAAACTGATCAACGATGCCCGCGCCCGTGGCGTGGATATCTGGGCTGCGCAGCATCCCTATACCGCCACCCAGAGCAACCTTCGCGCCTACACCATTCCAGACTGGGCTGCAGCTGGTAGCCATGAAGCCATGGTGGCACGGTTTGATGACCTGCGCAGTGCCGACGCTATACGTGACGCCACCAATGCCATGCTGCAGGTACGCGGCGGTGCCGCCAAGATCCAGTTCGTGGATCCGCGACCAGACCTGAATGGGCGCACCCTGGCGCAGGTGGCTAACACCCGCGAAGAGTCAGCTGCCGACACAGTGCAGTGGATTTTGCGCACGGGTAACGCTGTGGTGATGAACCTGGAACTGTATGATCACAACAATACTCGCAGGCTAGCACAGGAGCCCTGGATGATGACCTGTACTGACGGCAGAACACCCAGGCCCGACCAACCCATGACTCACCCCCGTGCCTTCGGTGCCTTTCCAAAAAAAATGCGCCACTTTGTGTTTGAGGAAGCACTGGTCACCCCGGAGTTTATGATCCGCAGCTTTTCCGGGTTAGCCGCAGACTTTTACCGCCTGAATGATCGTGGCTATCTCAAGAACGGTTATGTCGCCGATCTCGTGGTAATCGATCCTCAACATTATCGTGACTTGGCCACCTTTGAGTCACCCCAACGACTGTCTGAAGGTGTGGTGCACGCTCTGGTGAACGGCCACTTTGCCGTTCGCAACGCAAAGATGACAGGCGCGCTGGCCGGTGTGCCCATTGCCCGACCCGCCTTTCCTGCTTCAGCCAACGAGGAACCCTGATGCGCCTAGTACCGGTAGACCGAAACAACCTCACCACGGCACAGGCCGACGTGCTCCACCAAATCGAATCCGGCCCTCGTAGTTCCAGCCCCGGCATCGGCACGCAAGGACCCTTTTCCGCTTTTGTCAAAGCGCCCAAGATTGGCGGTGCGGCCCAGGCCTTGGGCGCCGCAATTCGCTACGGCGGTTCACTGCCAAACAATGTCAAGGAAGTGGCTATCTGCACCGTGGGCGTTTTTTATCGTGCTCGATTTGAGTTTGTCGTTCACAAGGCGATGGCCGTAAAGGCCGGGGTCGCCGAGATCCAACTGCGCCGTATGGCGGCGGGCGATACGCCAGAATTCGAAGGTATCGAACAGCTTGCCTTTGAAATCACCAGCCAGATGCTAGAGGATCATGTCGTTGAGGATCACTCCTACGCGGCCGGGGTGAGTGCATTCGGCGAAGAGGGCATGATAGAACTGGTACTCACCGTGGGTTACTACTGCTTGATCTGCCATACCCTCAACACCTTCCAGGTGCCTCTCGAACCAGGTATGGAGGACCCGTTTCTGCAAAAAACCTAGCCTTTCCTTGCAGCACTGCAGCACTGCAGCAAAGGAGAGATAGCACAGCCGCGCAGACTGTTACACGACGTTCAGCACCTTGTCGAAGACCAGCGCTAGCGCGTCACAGCACAGCGCAATATCGTCCTGGGTGCATATCGCCGGCGGTGCCAACAGTATATGCGGCACAAACCCTGCTTCTGTCTTGAACTGGCCGGGATAACAGATCAGTCCCTGGGCCATGGCCTCAAGGCGCAGCCTGTCCGCCAACGGTTCACTGAATCCCGCCTTGGTGGTTTTATCACTCACCAGCTCCAGCCCGAGCAGCAGGCCACGACCGCGTATGTCGCCGACAAATGATGCCTCGCCAAAACGGCTGACCAGCGCCTGCTTCATCAGCTCGCCCTTGTCGCGAATCAGGCCCAGATCCAGCTGCTGCTGAACCGCCACACCAGCGGCACAGGCAACCGGATGGCCAATATAGGTATGTCCATGAGTGAAGCCCGCGCTAGCCAGGGTGTCAGCAATGTCTCCGGCAATGATGGTTGCCGCCAACGGTTGATAGCCGGCCGCGATGCCCTTGCCCAGGGTCACGATATCCGGCCGAGCTCCGTCCTGCTCATGGGCAAAGTAGGTGCCACATCGACCGCTACCCGCCATGACTTCATCGAATATCAACAAAACGCCGTGCTGGCGGCAAACCGATTCTACCGCCGCGAGATAACCCGGTACCGGCGCCACCGCGCCAAGGGATGCACCTATGACTGGCTCGCAAATGAAAGCAGCCACCTGATCTGCCCCCACTGCCATCAGGGTGCGGTCCAGTTCCGCTGCCAGCCGAGCTCCATAGTCTGCTACGGTTTCTGAAGCCCGCTGCTCACGATAGGGATAGCAGGTGGGCAGTCGTGGCCAGTCTAGCAACGGCGCAGCCGCAGCCTTCCGTCGGCCGACATTGCCACTCACCGACAGCGTCAAAAAAGTATTCCCGTGGTAGCTGTTTTCCCTCGAGATAATCACCTGTTTTTCAGGCCGACCCTTCGCCGCCCAGTATTGCCAGGCCATCTTGATCGCCGTCTCGTTGGCCTCCGAACCACCGGATGAAAAATACACCCGTGAGGCCCTGTCATTAAAGCGTGTGACCAGCATCTCGGCCAACTGCTCTTGGGCGTTGGTGGTAAAGAATGCCGTATGGGCATAGGCCAGCGCGCCCACCTGAGCCTGGATGGCTGCAACTATGTCTGGCTGCTGGTGACCAAGCAGCGACACCGCCGCACCGCCGCTCATATCCAGGTAACGACGCCCAGCCTGATCCGTCACCCAGGCACCAAGCCCGGCAACTGCGACAGGATAGGTATGCCGCGGGGTTCGGTAAAAGACGGAGGACATAGCCGGTTGACACCCAAAGTTAAAGCGCCGCTAAATTAGGCGCTTGCCAACGGCTGAAGTCAATGCCAGCACACCCACCTGAAAGCGCTAACGGACCCGCTCTCGCTGACACTCACATTCGTCAATAAGGCAGGCGTACGGCAACTGGAATCGTCATCAAAGTGTGATTAAATGACTTTCTAATGGATTACGAAGTTCAACTGATGCCGCACTGTCTGCTCCTGATTTGCCTGTTTTTTTCGCCGCTCGTCTTCGCTGCAGGCCCTATCGCTAATGCGGGCGATATACGGGTCGACGGCGATCGACTGAATAAAACCATGCAACACATGCGCAACTTCGGCGAGAACGCTGCTGGTGGCTCTGACCGAGTCGCCTATAGCGAGCACAACCTCGCAGCACTGGGCTACCTTGCACACTTGATGGCAGAATCCGGACTCGTTACCAAGATTGACGTCGCAGGCAACCTGGTGGGGCGCCGTGAAGGACAAATCGATGGCCTGGCACCCATTGTCACGGGCTCGCATATCGACACAGTGCCGAATGGCGGTCACTATGATGGCATAGTTGGCGTTATGTCGGCGGTCGAGGTTGCAAGGTCACTGCGTGATGCTGGTATGGCACTTGACCACCCCCTTGAGGTCATTGTCTGGAGCAATGAAGAAGGCGGGAAAAACGGTAGCCGATCATTCACAGGAGCCGTTGCGGATCGTGAAATGGCGTTGCCAAGCCTGGGCGCCAAGACGATCGGTGACGGTATCGCATTTCTTGGCGGAGATCCTCAGCAGCTGGCCACAAATATCAGACAACCGGGCAATATCGCTGGCTACATTGAACTGCATGTGGAACAGGGCGCGATGCTAGACCGCGAGGGGATCGCCATCGGCGTTGTGGAGGGCATCGTCGGCATCAAGCGCTGGTATATCACGATTACCGGATTCGCTAATCACGCTGGCACAACCCCAATGGACCAGCGGCAGGACGCATTATATCCAGCTGCACTGATCATCGCCGAAGTCCGTAAGATCATCACCGACGAACCCGGACGCCAGGTTGGTACCGTCGGTCGACTGGAGATCAAGCCCGGCGCACCCAATGTCATACCCGGTGAAGTCATGTTCAGCCTTGAGATACGAGACCTGGACATGGGCAAGGTTAACCGGCTGTTTGCAAGGATCAGTGCCGTTGCGACCGCGATCGCTGCCGCCAACGGCACTCATATCAGCTTCAATCAATACTATGAGTCGCCCGCCGCACCCACAGACAAACGCCTAATGGCACTCGTCAAGCAATCTGCTGACGCCCTCGGACTCAGCAACCTAGCCATGCCCAGCGGGGCCGGACATGATGCGCAGAGCATGAAAGATATTGCGCCGCTGGGGATGATATTCGTTCCCAGCAAAGATGGCATCAGTCACGCGCCTGGCGAGTTCACCAGCCCGCAACAAATTACCAATGGCGCCAATGTGCTGCTCCAGACAGTGGTCGCTATGGATCGCCTGCTGCGATAGAGGTTGCCGAGAACAAATCAACTGACTGCAACCTGCGCCGGTGAGGGTTATTTCCTGCATCCTGCATGATCTATCTCACAACCTGGAACCCTTTGGATACTGGTCACGGTTATGAATCGAAACGCCCCGAGAATCTTCAGTATTTTCTTGGGAGTTTCCGGTAATGGCCAAGAACAGCATTCGCACCTTCATTGCATCGCCGGGTGACGTCAGCGAAGAGCGACGCATTGCATTCCGCGTTGTGGAGCACCTTCGCCAAGAGCACTTCGAACGAGCGGATCTTCAATCAGTTGTCTAGGAGCACGAACCGCTGCTGGCCACAGCTGACTTCCAGTCTCAGATCGGCACACCTGCCGAGTCTGATATTTTTGTCCTGCCTATGTGGTCCAGGCTGGGCAGCCCGCTCAGTGCCGATTTCGTCCGCACCGACGGCTCGCGTTATGCCTCGGCAACAGGGTACGAATTTGAGGAGGCAGTCAGTGCCTGGCGTACACAAGGCCGACCGAGGATACTGGCTTACCGGAAAACGGCGCCGATGGTCCTTGATCACGATCCGGCCCCCGTCACGATGCTTGTAGTGGATGCTTGTAGTGGATGCTTGTAGTGGATGCTTGTAGTGATCGCAACGGTCGAGGGAGTTCACTGCGACTTCAAAGCAGAACATGGCAGCGCAGACCGCTGCTTTATTTCCATCAAATGGTTGTGATTTAACGACAGTACGGCGACAGCAAGTAACAGGTTTCAATTGAGCGTCGAGCCTGGGTAAACTGGATCAGTCTGCAGCGCCAACCGAACCGGTACCGCGGCAAGTATAAATGCCGCAAGGTATGTGACATTGACAGCGTGAGTTAACACATGACGAATCTGGCTTCACCCGGTTTTTCCAAAACCCTCGCTCGACGTGAGGTATTGACGCTATCGTTTGGCGCTATGATCGGCTGGAGCTGGGTGCTGCTCACCGGCGAATGGCTGATCAGGGCTGGCACATTGGGCACCACCATCGCTTTTATCATCGGCGGCATCGCGGTTTTTCTGATCAGCCTGACCTATGCCGAGCTTGCTGCTGCCATGCCAAAGGCTGGCGGGGAACATGTCTATACTCAAAGGGCGCTGGGGTATACCGCCAGTTTTGTCGCGAGCTGGGCCATTGTCATGGCCTACGTTAACGTCTGTGTATTTGAATCGGCAGCCCTGCCCACAGCACTGGCTTATGTCTTTCCTGATCTGGCCCAGGGCTATCTTTGGACAATTGCTGGGTCGGATGTCTATATCAGCATGATAGCTATAGGTGTCCTTGGTGCCATTGCCATGACCGCTATTAATTTTATCGGCATTGGCTTTGCCGCCTTTGTACAGACACTCATGACCCTGTTGATTTTGCTGGTGGGTCTGAGTTTTCTATCCGGTGCTGCCCTGTTTGAATTTTCAGCGCCAGGGGCACCGCTGTTTACCAAGGGTGCGGTTGGCATTCTTGGGGTTCTGGTTATGGTACCAGCGCTGATGGTCGGCTTCGATGTCATTCCGCAAAGTGCTGAAGAGATCAATCTACCTTCGGCCCATATTGGCAAGTTGCTGGTTTTCTCAGTTAGCCTCGCAGCCGCTTGGTATATTGCGATTTCGCTGGCCGTCGGCAGTTCCCTCAATATGGATCAACTGACATCCAGCAGTGCCGCGACCGCTGACGCCATGGCTACTGTCTGGGACAGCCAGTTGATGGGTAACCTGATGATACTGGCCGGGGTCGGCGGCATCCTGACCAGCTGGAATGCCTTTATCATCGGCGGCAGCCGAGTCCTGTATGCGCTGGCCGAGTCCGGCATGATCCCGAGCATCTTTGCGCGCCTACACCCACGCTACAAAACGCCTTACGTGAGTATTCTCTTTATCGGCCTGTTGAGCTGCATCTCGCCCTTCTTCGGCCGCACCATTCTGGTCTGGTTGGTGGACGCCGGCAGTTTCATGGTTGTGATCGCCTACGGTATGGTCGCCTGGGCATTTATCAAGCTGCGATACTCAGAGCCTGATATGCCAAGACCCTTTAGGGTTGCCCAAGGCAAGCTCGTCGGGGTACTCGCGCTCATTCTGTCCATTGGCCTGGGCTGTCTGTATCTGCCCGGCAGTCCCGCCGCCCTTATTTGGCCCTACGAATGGCTGATGGTACTGGGCGGCGTTGTCATCGGCGCCATGTTCTATTTCAATAGCCTAAGGAACCGCTGAAAGCGCGCGGCGCGTTCGGATTGCTAGAAAAATACTGGCGTCTGGTTGCTTCCAAAAACTACCTTTGGTCTCGCGTCAGCGCGAACGCTGCTGACCAGCCAGACATACTTGTTAGTTCATACTCCACTTTTTTAGCACCCGCTGTGGATTGTAGCGCCAGGCATAAAAGCTATCACTCCTGTTTGTCAGAGCCGGTACTCGAGAACCTAGCCTCAAAGATTCGTGCTCATAGCCATCAAGAGAGAGTGTATGGGTCTGCAAAGTTTCAGGAACTCGTCGAGGGACTCGTAGGCAGATAGAGTTGCATTGAAACCAACGGGAAGACCGAGCAAAGGTAGAATTCATTGATCCTGATCTCATTACTAAATGGGCAGGCTGTCACGCATGTGGTGTATTGAACGCGGGCTGGGTATATTGGGCTGGGAATTGGGGCGATGATGCTATTTATCGCCGATGAGGCCCATCTTGGCGCTTGGCCGCAAATGGAGCAGTTATGAGTTTCAATAGATTGACCTGGGGTGTAAAAGCCAGCTTTAGAAGTTACGTCGAGGCGGTCGGTGGCTCAATCACCATCAGCGATGGCGCAACCCGTAATGAGGATGGTACTTTTGTGTTCGAGGCGCTGCCCGGCGGCGATTTGTCCATTGCAGCGGATGGCAGCGCAACGGGCGCGATGCGGTTTCAGGGCACAGTAACGTTTGCGGCCCACGGCGGCATGCTCAAGTCTACGCTCGCCGAGCTAGGTTTGGAGGCGGGTCCCGAAGGGTTCGTTTTGACGGTACTCGATGCGCCAATGAACACAAGGCGCTGTGCCATCGCCAAGTTAGGCCCGGTTGAAGTTGGCGCAGATAACGCAGTAACCGTTGGCACTGCGATCACCCTCGACGGCCTGTACCAGATTGCAGATAACTACCCGCCAGGCACAGAGTTAGACCCGCTGCAACTGGCCTGAAAAACGGGGTCACAGCCACGCGCCAGAGAGCCGACCCTGGCACTTGGCCTTGCGTCCCCAGAAAGATCCTCCAGAAAGATCCTCCAGAAAGCTCCCCTGGAGAGATCTCCGAGAAAAACCACCTGCACGTCATCGTAGTGCAAGACGCGCGCCGGTGAGAGAGCTTCTACCGAGTCTTAAAGCCCGCGTTGCGCTCTTGCATCGAAACTGACCACCACACCGTCGCCACCATCATGCAGCACGCTAATGGGTATGAGACCCGCTGGAAGACGATTGTCACCGGAGAAGAACAGCTGACGCCGACTTTCAAAGTTCTCGAGCAACTCGCTACGGGCACTATCTGGCACACGATCACTCTGGGCAAGAATTTCCTTCACAGGCGTTCCACGCATGAGCGTCAGGTTCATCTGTGCCAGGACACCAGCACTACTGAACTCGGAAAGCACAGTGCGTCCACCATCATGATTGGCAATACGAATATCCAGCCGCTTCCTCAGAATAGCTGGCACCGTATCAATCGCCAACGTTTCAGGATCACCTGCGGGTGAAGTTGCGATCAGAATCTTATCAATAGCGTCGTTTAATTGATGTTTACCTGCTCTCGCACGAAGCCGTTCTGCACCGGCCTCGCTGGTGAGGATATAGCTTTCCACCGGAGCTCCGTCCGGATGTTTTGCGCTAAAAATGCGTGCTTCAAAGATATCCCTGGCACCCTCTCGGAGCTTGCCGCTCTGAGTCACGACGATTTGAGCAGGGTAGCGTCGGGGGGACAGGACGCCTAACTTCTGCCAGGCCGCCCGAGTGTCGGCAATCTTATCGCCGATTTTGTTATCAAGCGTAGCCAGCTGCGACCAAGCTGCCGGTCCGTAGGGTTGCCACAGATAACCTTCATGACCTTCGTGGTCGAGACCCTCAGTGACCACAGTATTACTGCCTACAATAACCGCATCCGATAGGCCGTACTGCAGGGAGAGACGATAGGCATCCAGAGGATTCCCAGCAGCAATTAGCCAGCCACCATCATAGCCCTTCACGTTGAAGCACCATTGCTCAGCCTCGCGCAGCCCTGCGGGCACATTGCTAGACAGGCTTGCCGACCAGGCCTTGGCAGCGGGGCGCAACACAAACATGCCAATTAACAATGCTCGGTCAGTTTCTCGAGGGTCTTCCATGAGCGGAAATGTAGCACCGGCACCGAGACCGGCAAGGGCCTCTCCAAGTGGCAGTTCAACAGCGGCACGACTTGCATCTTTATAAATTTCTTTATGATTCAAGTTAGACATGATGGCAGCTCATAGCCAGGGTTAGTCACGCGGGATTGACGACAGCCTTACTTATGCAAAAGCCGCCCTTGGGTAATCACCCTTTTATAACTTGCTACAAAAGTAGAGGTTAGGCCACCAAGGGCACCTTCTGTTTGGGGGTGATACCGCCCAAGGTCATGTTCGGCCGTTCGTGATTGTAAGTCCAAAACCAGCTCGTCGCAAAGTCCTGAACTTCACTGATCGATGAAAACAGGTGGTGTGCTAACCAGTCATATCTGACTGTCGGGTTATAACGTTCCACATAAGCATTCTGTTATGGATTTCCAGGTTGCATAAAGGCAATCTCGATACTGTGACTTCTAGCCCATTCCGCCAGTGACTCACTGATGTATTCTGGCCCGTTGTCACAACGAATAACCCGAGGCTTACCTCGCCACTCGATAATCTGATCCAGGGCACGTGCTACTCGCGTTGATGGCAGCGACAAGTCAACTTCAATACTAAGTCCTGCGCGGTTGTAGTCATCGATAACGTCGCCTCACCTGCTTCGACGCCAGCACACTTGGCTATGATGCTAGCACAATATCGGCGTGCTGACCTCGTGGCGTAAACCCGTCAGCCGTAGCATTTACGTCCGCAAAGCGCCGACCATATTCATTGACGCCAGACCCGACTATGCCGATCTTGACTTGAGCCTGATCGTTTCGCTACGTAAAAAATGCCTGTTATCAAACTCAGATGAGCTACATCAATTAAAGCTGGCACCCGGTCGATTAGATTCCGCCCAGCTTGCACCCGCAAAAAACGTGAGCGCTCAATCGATGACTCGTTCAAATAATTCAATCGATAGCGCTATTGAGAACTTAATAATGGAGAATCTCAGATGACAAATTTAAATGTGTTGAAGCGACCAAGTCCTGTTCATACGGATCACATCTCAGCCTCAGGGCACTATCGATTATCAGCGGCATTGGCGGCTGTTTGCATGGCTATGGCTATCAGTATGAGTGGCAGTGTTTTTGCCAAGAAGATCTGTGAAGATGGCAGTTCTCCGCCGTGCAACAAGCCGGATACGGGCGAGATCGGCTCAAACAATCTGTCCTTTCCCTTGATCTTATCGGAAAATATCGGGCCGGCCGGGTTGCCAGCCGATGGCGCCTGGCGATCGGCCGAAATCATTGATCCGGTTGATGCGTGCATCGGCGAGGAGGGAGTGGCCACAGGGACACCGGTCCCCCCGGAGTATCTGTGCTACTACGGACGCCATATCACGGTTGTCTCAGAGACCGGCGCCATCGAATTCGATGGTGATCCGAAGATCTGGTGGTTGCAGAAGCGCCCTGAAAACTTTTGGAAAACACTTTCTGTCGGCCACGACGTCAGTACCCCCCTGACGGTTACCAGCGTTGATGTCGGTGATCTGCTGGAATCCAGCCCGTCGATACAGGCTCGCCAGATTCGAGTGGAATTCAACCTGCTTCAGAACGCACTGATACCCCATGATAATGGCGAGCTGTCTGCCCTGGTGGCCGACTGGAGTACGGGCGACGTGCCCAGCCCTTGTGTCATTCCCGATGAAACCGGGGAAAGTGTTGGTTGTTTCGCAGCGCTGGGCATGAGCGGAGCAGTACCCGGGACAGAGCAGTCCGGGAATGAAATGCAGGGCACTGAATTTTTTGGCAGTGGTGCACTGGTAGATCCTACACAGGTTCGAACCGCGGTCGACGAACTGGGCAATCCTGTGCCAGTTCACGCGTTGGTCTACTCCCATTGTGCGCGGCTGCTGATCCAGAAGGTCCCAGATTCCGTTAGCCCCTACTGGGAAGAGGCCCTTGGCCAGTGGGCAGGTGTGAGCGTAGGTTCACCGATGGTTAATATCGCTGCCTACACCGGTGACTGGTCGGTAGAAACTACCTCCAGCGGCGGCACCGTGTATGGCTACAACTGGAATGCGAAAACAGCGTCCACTGGTATTTATCGCCTGACTATGGTGCTCGACGACAATAACCCGGCGGAAGGGCCTGTCTGTAACACCACCCTGGCTACGCGCTTTGAAAATGGCGGGACGACCATCGTGAATCAGGGCGAAAGCAATCAGTCAACACTCGTCTATGCCGGCGATCCTGATCTTGGAGACGAGGGTGGGTTGGTTTATATCGACTTGAGATTGACGACCAAAGGCGGCGGTAAAAACCGCTAGACCGCGGCGAATCAGTACCGATCGATTAGGCAAGGTGCGCGACGCGCATGTTATGGCGCCGCGCATTTACCTCTGTCCAGCAGAAGATTGAATTCAGGTAAACGGAGGAAAATATGAAAATTTCAATCCGGGCGTGCGTGGCCCGGTCAGCCTTGCTGATTAGTTTTATAGCGCCTCATGCCACCAGTCAGGCGGCACCGAATGCTCCCATTAAGTCAAGCCAGGCACCATCGCCGCCCCTCACCTGGACGACTGTCGTCAACAATCACGATCTGATGCCGCCTTGGTATACGCACCAGTTCAACAGTTACAACCAGCCGTCGGTGAACCTCAGAGGCTTGGTTGTCATCCGCGCGCGTAGTCGTGGCGGTTCAGGTGAGCCGCCCGTGCATGGCATCTATACCCGTGATATGTCGCGTGACGCCAGTCTCGTCACGCGAATTCTTGATCGAAGCAGTGACGTCCCGCAACCCAACAACCTGAATGCCCGCTTCGTCGAAACGCCTGCATTTCCACGTATCGACAAAGACACCTCAACCATCGTCACCCGTGGTAATCACCCCCCGGTGTGGCGATATGTAACGGGTATTGACCCGAACACCGGTGAAGAGATTGAAACCCAAGTAGGTACAACGGGTATCTACACCAATCCGTTTGGTCCGTTGATTACTGCCGCGAGCAAACTCGGCGGGGTTTCAGCATTCAATTTTTTCAGCGTACCGGGCGAGTTAGCCGGTACCGTATTCGATGTATTTCCCGGTGCGCCTGCAGTCACCGATGGCAACAGGGTTGTGTTCAAAGGCAACTATACGACCGATGGTATCGGTCGTACGGGTATTTACTACCGAACGCTGGAGGATCAACCAATCGGTAATGATCATCTTTTTCCGGCGGGGGGTGCGGCCGATACTGTCATGATTGCCAATAACAGGCACACATTGATACCCGGCACAGATGTCCTGTTCGGTTCCACATCACCCCCCAGTGCAGCCGACGGCAAGGTTGTGTTTGCCGGGTTTGATAATGAAGAAGCGCCCACCCTGGGCGGGCTTTACCTGGCAGAGCTGGAAAGCCAGCCAGCCCTGGTGACGCTGGTCAGTATCGGTGATCAGATACCTGGCGGCACCGCCAACGACACCTTCAATAGTCTTGGCGAAGGTGGCGCCTTTGATGGCCGATTCGTCGGCTTCTGGGGTGCATGGGGTTCTGAAACCAGAACTTTGCGTCTTTACTGCCCAACCGAAGGTAACAAGGACCGTATCGATTACTGCAATCAGGAATTGCTGTGTCTGGATCCGCAGGGTCAACCGAAGATTATACCAGCGACCGGCATGCCAACGATTCTGGGAGACCCTTTGAGCCAGTGTGCCCAAGGCAAGCCCTGTTATCAGGAGAGAACAGTGCCACGTAACCAGGGTATCTTCGTTCACGACACCCAATCAGGCCGAACCCTGAGGCTGACGGATACAGACATGGAGTTTGATGAATTACTGTTCTGGAATTACTCAGGCAAACCGCCCTGTTCAGGCAGCGGTCACAGCGGAGAGGGGGCAGAAGATGACGCCGAACCCGCTCGCTTTCGTTCATCGGCATTCGTCGCGGTAGCCGGGCGAGGAACAGGTGCCAGCTTCAACACCGTGTTCAAGGCGAGACGGGGCGAGTTCGAGAATGGTATTTATCAGAATCCGGTGGATGGTATTTACCAGAGAATCTGGCCAGGTACTGGGCGGGACCTCTTTACCCTGCTCGATACTACGATGAGCGGGCGAAGCATTGATCCCGAAGCACCCCTGGATGCATTTATTACTGACGTCGGCATTGAACGAGAAGGCCTTCGAGGTCGCTGGCTGGTTATCAATGCCAGCATGACAACCGCGACATCGACTGCAACCCAGACTTACGGCGAAGAAAGCACTGAGGATGGCAGTGAGAATGACAGTCTGGCGGGAGTTTACCTTACTCGAATCCGGTAGTGGTCGACTCTTCGCAATCTGCCACTGAAACGGAACGAGTCAGCGATTTGCAGCGCAGACAGTCGACGCTGCCGGAATGCTGACGATCTCGTTCGGCAGTTTAGTTTTCGGCGCCGGCGTTTGCTTAGGTTACCCTACACCGAGGCAAACAGCGCTGGTTATAACTGAAGCCAGCCCGGAGTAAAACCCGGTCTGGCCTACCAGCAATTCCCAGCTAATCGTGTCGCGAGTGATCAAGTAGCGGGTTTCTGGGTTTGTATCGCTAATTAGATGTTTGTGTCTGCTCTCGCACTTGCTCCTGCTCCTGCGCCATCCGCTGTTGCATCTCTCGCACTCGCTGGGTCATCTGCTCCATCTGCTGCGCCATTTGCTTCAAATGCTTTTGTTCCATGGCCCCAGTACCGGCGCCGTTTCTCGCCATCATCTTGTTCATCTCATTCATCTGTTTGCTCATTTGCGTCATGTGCTTAGACATAAGCGTCAGACGTTCTCGAGAATTTTCAGCCTGGCCAATCTCGCTCATACGCGATTGCATGTCTTGCTCACGATCCGTCATCCTTCTATCGAGCCGGTCCCGAATTCGATCCCTGTCCCTGTCTATTGTCTGATCGGTATGCAGGGTCGGATCTCTCAACCTGTCCCTGTCCTGGACAGTAGTGCCTGAACCGTGCACGGATCCGCCGCCGATACTGGCGCCGCCACCGCCACCACCGCCGCCACCGCCGGGACCAGCGGCAAGCGCAGCCCCTGCCATCAGTGGCGTTAGCGCAATCAGAAGAGCAAACCGCAGTCTTTTTGTCATGATCATTCCTTGATCTAGTGCGTTAATAATAACCGCGCGACCTATAACACCGCGCTAGCCTGAACACAGCTTAACGTTCCTCTCGACGCAGTATCTTTGATGCAAGGCAAATAGGTGGTGTAGGGCACTGCAGGCGTTGGCCTCAACATCCGGCGCGATAGAAACGGCCCGACAACGGCGACCGCGATGAAGGGCGAGATACTTTCCAAACCCGTCAAGATTCTCGAGATCTACAGAATCTGACCCCATAGTCTATGCGGGCATGGCCACTTGCCACGACGGCGAGGGCATGAAATGGATGATGGGCTACATGAAGGGCGAAGCACCCGTGATGGAGCCCCAGGCTTTTATGTGGAGCTTCACGGTGACCTGGGTGAAGACAAGGCTGAAGCCGGCGTTTTCGACAAAGCAGACGCTAATCCGGGTCAATGAATTGCTGGTCAATCGATTGAGTCAGGCCCACACTTGATGCTGCTGCCCAACGATCCAGCGAGCCTTGTAACTTATCCAACTGGATTCACAAGGGGCACGCCATAGGTTGTGTTTTCGAGCAAACCATAGCGTATTTAATGATGAATGTTTTTGGCAACTATCAGTATCAGCCTGAATCAGCCCCGAAGTAGTCTCCTGCTGAAATCAACCATTGAGGGTTGCGGTGCGAGGGCAGCCCTCTTAGCTTTTCATCTCAGGAGGCCTGCTTGCGGCTCAGCAGCGTGCCGCCCAGCATGCCGACAATGGCAGCGAAGAAGCCGATGAAGTGCGGCGGTAGGGCACCATCGGGTGCAATGAACTCCATCGGCAGCCAGACCAGCAGACCCAGCACGATAGAGGCGATGGCACCGGTATTGTTGGCGCGGCGCCAGTAGATGCCGGCAACCAGGGGTACCAAAGCCATCACCAGCGTTACCTTGTAGGCGTTTTCAACCATCTCGTGAATAGACGTGGACTGTACCTGTGACCACAGGGCGTAGGCTGTCACCAGTATTGCAAACATGACCACTGTGCCGCGCATCAACCAGAGGAACTGAGCATCGTCAAGCGATCGGCCCCGTGGCAGCAAGGGCCGAATGACATTCTCTGACAGGGTGACGGCTGGTGCCAGCAAGGTCCCGCTGGCAGTGCTCATGATGACCGATAGCAGGGCGCCGAAGAAGATGATCTGGGCATAGATCGGCATGTGGTTAAGGATCAGGTTAGGTAGCACCAGTTGTGGGTCGTCGTTCATCAGCTGTTCACTCATCACCGGATCAATCAGCAGCGCTGAATAGGCCAGGTAGATGGGAACCGCCGCAAAAAAGAAGTAGGCGATACCGCCGAGTATGGTGCCCCAGACCGCGACGTTTTCATTCATGGCAGAGTTGGCGCGCTGAAACACATCCTGCTGGGGAATTGAGCCTAGTCCCATGGTCAAAAACCCGGCCACAAAGGTGATCACCGCCACCACGTCGAGGCTGGGCCAGAAGGTGAACTTACCGGCCGCGGCGGCGTGTTCAACCACCGGCGCCATGCCATCAGTCAGGTCACTGACCAGCACGGCGATCCAGAGCAGGCCGGCAACAATCACAATCATCTGGACAAAGGTCGTGATGGCCACGGACCACATGCCGCCAAACAGCGTATAGAGTAATACGACGGCCGCGCCGATGATGATCCCCATAGACATGGACACATCGCCTTCGCTGAGAACGTTGAACACCAGACCCAGGGCAGTCACCTGGGCAGAGACCCAACCCAGGTAAGACAGGGCGATGGCGATACCCACAGCAATTTCCACCGGCTGGTTGAAACGGTCACGGTAGAAATCACCCAGGGTCAGGATGTTGCGGCGATAGAGCGGCCGCGCGAAAAACAGACCGAAAAAGATCAAACAGAAGGCAGCACCAAAGGGGTCAGAGATCAGGCCTGACAGGTTCTCGTCGATGAAAGTGCCAGGAATGCCCAGCACCGTCTCGGCGCCGAACCAGGTCGCGAATACCATAGCGATGACAATAGGTATGGGCAGGCTGCGGCCAGCGGTGACATAGTCCCGTGCGGAGTGGACACGGGTAGCCGCATAGAGCCCGAGGCCGATGGAGAGGACCAGGTAAATTCCGACAAATCCGATCAGCATGATTGGTCTACCTTATCTGTATAAGCAAATTATTGTATACGCATCGCCCTAATATACGGCAGGTCCTAGCAAAAGAAAATCCATTCATCGAGGTAACACGGGACCAATCAACGGCGGTGTTTTCGTGCTCGACTCAGCATGGGATCACGCTTGTCGCGCCGTTAGCGGTTAACGGTTAACGGTTAACGGTTAACGGTTAACGGTTGATCGTCAGCGCGAGAGTGCCCCTTTTCCAGCTGCCCCTTTTCCAGCTGCCAGTCTAGAAAAGGGGCAGCTGGAAACTTTTACTGAGCTTAGGTCACTCATATGTCAAAGCCTCAGACTTGGCTTCGTTGCACGGGAACTGACCCCGACCTATTATTTTGCTTTGACCAAAGGATGAATTTAATGATTATTTAGGATGAATTTAGTGATTATTTACGGTGTTGCCCTGCTTTCCGTCTGCCTTGTTGCCGGCATGCTCATTGGTGAAACTCTGGGAATCCTTCTCGGCGTGGATGCCAACGTAGGCGGCGTCGGCATTGCCATGCTGTTTCTGGTCTTTGCCAGCAATTCGGCAAAATTTAAATCGCTTTCCAGTGGTGCTGCCGGTGACGGTATCAGTTTCTGGAGCGCCATGTATCTTCCTATCGTTGTGGCACTGGCTGCCCGGCAGAACGTGGCGGGCGCCATCGAGGGAGGTCTGCTGGCGTTAACCGCAGGCGTTGCCGCAGTATTGGTGAGCTTCGCCCTGGTGCCGGTACTGAGCAGGGTGGGCAGTGGTTCCCGCTCTGCGACCTTACCTCTGGCATTTGGCACTAACATCTATCACATGACCCCTGAAACACACCTGAAACCACCCCTGAAATGCTGGCATTCGACGTGGGTCTTTTATTGCATTTGAGTCGCAGGCAGCATACAGTCCCGCGCTCTCATCTTGGCCATCATAACGCGGGTGAGGCTAGAGTCAGGCAAATTTAGTCAATCGACGCTTTGAGGCTACATCGTGAAATTATTTATAGGCTTGGTGCCAGTACTCGTATTATTAACTGGACTGGGAGGTTGCGTAAGTCATACCAACATCAACCCCGCGCTTGACCCCGAAGCCTTTTTCAAAGTCATACAGGAAAATCCAGAGCGTTTTATGGCTACGCTACAAGAAGCCAGCGAGATTGCCGAAAGGTTAACTCGAGAAAGGACCATGGAGGCGCTTTTTCAAGCGCCACTAACAGCAGAAATACAAGATTGGCGAGCGATTGACGGTGAAATTGATGCGCCCATAACCATCTTCACGTATACCGATTTCCAGTGTCCATACTGCGCTAGAGGGTACCAGACGATGCAACAGGTCAAAGCGATATACGGCGCTAAGGTTCGGTTCGTACTAAAACACTTGCCCCTCGAGTTTCATGACTCCGCAATGAGTGCTGCGACTATCTTTGAAGCAATCAATATGCAAAGCCCAATTGAAGCCTATCAATGGCACAATATTATTTTTGAAAATCAGGCAAAGCTAAATACTCCGGATCACGGTGTTTCCTGGATGCTGGAAATGGCGGGTGCTGTTGGCGCTGATCTCGATCGCGTGAAAACTGATATAGGCTCTAAAAACGTTGAGGCTCGAATCGCCGCTGATCTCGAAGAGGCTGGTCGACTTAATTTTTCCGGGACTCCAGGCTTTTTGATTAATGGCATTCCGCTGAATGGCGCATATCCTATTGAAGAATTTACGAGCATCATCGACAGGCATCTAAGTAATATCGACTGAAAAATGGCGTCGAAGTAAATTTACAGGGGTAAATTTACAAATGACTTAAGGCGCATTGTGAGCCGAGTCAGATTTTTGCAGTCGAATTCGTTTATCTCCGTGTTCTTATTCTACGAAAAGACTTCAAGCTGAACCGATCATGAAAGGTTGTCTCTACCTATTGGCCACTGACGTAACACCAATAAATATTGCCATATAGATTTTACCCCGACCTCAAATATTCAGGTAACCGACTTTTAACGCTCGAACAATTGCAAAACTCCCGTACCCGCTAAGACGTTATCTACCCGCTCACGATCGCCGTCATTGAGCGCAGCATAAGCCTCACGCAACCACTGCAAGCATTTAGCTTGATAGGCAAAAGGAGTTTGTTCCCAGGGTCTGCCATCCAACTCCATTTTTAGCTTTTCTGCCTTTTCCATGACCGCTTTCGCATTGCCGATAAGATACGGCGCATAGATTCTCCCCACTTCCGCAAGGATGTTTTTTAACGTATCAGGCGAGTTATCGATATCCAACCAATCATCGTCTGACACCAGATAACCAGACAAGTCTTCCACCACCTCAACCCAGGCATAAACTCGCGGGTACTCTGAAAGAATAAACGCTTGAGGAGTGGGATCAAACAATGCCAGAGAAGTGAGCTGACCATAGACGGCAAAGTCAGACGAACCGGGGCGCTCTCCCATCAAGAACGGATGCTCGGTCAAATGTTTGTCGAGCAGATGAATAAAACGCTTAAAGCTACCTTCAATGGTCGGCTTCGTTATATCGTTAGATCCAACATACGACAAGCGTGAAATCTGCCGCTCTCGAATAAACTCACTCATCGGCCGAACCTGATCTTCTGGTGTCGAGATCCCGCCCCATCTTGGCAAAATATCCCCGCCTTTCTTGATATCTGCATCATAGTGCCAGCGATAGTGGAACATGGCTTTGGTTAGCCATTCATCACCATAGTCTTCGAGCAGCATATCGATAAACGCCAGTGCAGGATCAGATGGAATCACCGAGCGCCCGTCGTACTCTGACTCAAACCTGCGAATGATTGGACTGGAGTCCGTAACGGCGACCTCTTCTCCTTTTTCATCTTGATAGTAAAAAGTGGGTAACAAGGGCACTTTCGGTTGAACCCTTTCCTTTCGGTGCTTGCCTTCGCTCGAACCAAAAATACGGGAGTTACGCTCCAACCGATAGGGAATATGCCTAAAGCGCATCACCCCGAGCATTTTGCGTGTGTAAGGCGAGCCCGGAGCACCCATCAGTTCTTGAACTTTTCTTTCTTGAACTTTTCTTTCTTGAAATTTTTTTTCTTCAACTTTTCTTTCTTCAACCAATGTTTTATCTCCTGGATTCCTGAGTATCGTTTTTAGATTACCTAAATACTTCGAGACCACGTTCAATACACCACATCGCAGACAAGCCGCCAAGCAGATAAACGGGAATCGGCAATAGCGTTTGAATAGCAATCCGCTGCAAAACTATTGGCCGATTAATTGACCACCACAAGGCCAGCACTAGCACCACAAATGCAATCTGGCCAATCTCGATCCCTATATTAAAAAACAGCAACGCTAATGGCACATTACCCTGAGGCAATCCAATGTCAACCAACGCACCGGCAAAGCCCATACCGTGCAGCAATCCGAATCCACTGGCCAACCACCAAGGATGGCGTTTGAAAATACCGCCGTTGTCTTTTCTGGTTAGCGCCAAGGCTAAGACAAAAATGCTCACCGCAATCGCAAACTCTATGAGGGCAACAGGATAGGATAAGAAACCAAGCGTCACTAGCGCCAATGTCAAGCTATGACCAACAGTGAACGCCGTAATGGTCCACAATAAACGTGCGCCAACACCCACTAACAGTAATAGTCCAAACACGAACATTAAGTGATCTGGCCCTTCCCAGATATGTTCTGCACCTAACACTGAATATTCAGCCATGACTTTCCCTTGACCTGGCTGAGCGGGTATTAGAAATTCAATCGCTTCTGCATTCACGACACTTTGATAGCTACGGCCATCGGTTAAGCGAAGCATGACCATGGCTGAAGCCTGGTTTTCAGCTAAACCCTTAACACCGAGCCTCTGACCCACCAATCCTTTCGCACCCAGATGCGAACAATCCAACGTCCAACTGGATACAGTGCCTGTTCCTTCTCTGGTGACTGGCTTTTCAGACTTGACCAGGCAGCTATCAGGCCAGGTTGGTAGCAGAGGAATATTGCTGGTGGCTTCCGTGGGTGTTTTCCAAACAACGTTGTAGTCGTATTCAGCGGTTTGAACAAACTTTAACAGTGAAGGCGCAAACCGGTGCGCTTCAGCCTCTTTGGGTAACAACAACACAATGAGTAACATTAAGGAATAGCTCAGTCGCATTACTGGCAGTCCTCCGCATTCCAAGTGCCACCCTGCATCACATATTCAGATCTAAGTGTCGCTATCGCGCACGGCAATGCGCGTTTTTTTGCGATGTAGTTAAGATCGATAAGCAACTGTTGTTTCACTTCCTGCAACTCGGCATCGCGTGCTGGCTCAAAGTCAACAAGCCAAATGTAGTGAAAACCGTATGCAGAAGGAATTGGGCCTAGCCACCCCATCCTGGCAGGCTCTCTTTCCCTCGCTTCAACCAGTGCTTCGACGAAATGCTTGCCAAAATTCCGTGCGAGCTGATCTGGCGTTTGACGCAGAAACCTATGCCCTTGTAAAAAGGGCGCCCCCAACTTCCTCGCAGCCTGAATATCGAGATTTTCCTCAGATATTTTTGTAATAGCCGATGACATTCTGGATACTTGATCGGTGCCAAAAAATACATGCTCAAACGAATACAGTGGCGGATGTTGCAGCTCAGTTTTTCTGCTTTCAAAAGCGGTCTCAATATCTTCCGCGGTTGGCTCTGGCGGCGGGTATTTCGCCAGCAACCGCTGCTCCATCATTTGAATCAGCCTTCGTTTAACCACTTCATCATCAAGATGCAAGCGCATTTCTAAAGCTTGCGCAAACAGTTCAGCGTTAGAACTACCCTCTGCGAACTGTAAGAACTGCATATTGCTAATAAGTCTTTCGTAAATTATTGAATCATGAAGGTGGAACTCAAGCTCAAGCGCACTTTGCATGAGCATATCCCGGTCAAGCTCGACCGCGATGAACCCGGACAGTTGGGCGTCAGAGGGTTCACGTCCGGTACTGATTCGCCACTGTTCTTTTAGCATCTCAATTCGAGCTTCACTCAAAGGTCCGACAGTCGGCTTAGGCTTTGGAAAGGCAGCAGATTGCAGTAGATAAAAAGCCATACCCAACACAATGAAGTGCAGCCACGGCTTGTTTAGTCTGCTCAACCTACTCACGCTTGATCCACACTCACCTGATTCTGACTAAGCTCGCTTACTGGAAATTTATTTTATTCCGGTATGTAGTTAATGGGTGAAGACCATGCACGTTCCTGAATTGTGGTCGGTAAATCTGGTCTTGGCGGTACTCCCGCTCGATTCGCATCCCAGGTAGACCAGCGACAGGTCGGATTCTCAATAGCACGTGCATAGTAAAACGCTCGTTGCGCTGCGTTAAATTCAGGATCTCGCCATAGCGCGGCTAGTTGCCCTGCTCCAGTTTCTTCATTGATGGAACAGTCACTGATATCTACCTTTGCACCATTATCTGCGCAGCGGTTTGTTTCGGGATTAACGGCAACACCACCGGCGCAGGCAACATCAATGACCATTTCGTGGGTTCCGTCTTCATCCACCCAACCTTTAATCATCTGCAATCGTTGCAAGGGTGCGCTTTCTGTATCCGCTGATGCCATCACAAGAAAGGCGGGCTCATTTGCCTGCCCTCCGTCTGATTCGTTAGGTACCAGGTCGCCACCCATAGTCACGCCGGTAGCATACGCTCGCTCAATACCATCCGCTTGGGTCAGCATGCTTTCATCAAAATCGTACCCTGCAAACAGCCGAATCTGCATACGCGGGCCAGATGTCGCGTAAACCTCTTTTCTCCGGAAAGCACTATAGAGGGACTCTCGTGTATTCTCCTCCGCCCAAGCTGCCGCAACGCCAGAAGCGCCGAAGGTCGGTGTCGCGCCCCCCGTATAAATATCGCCGTTGATTCTCAATCGGGAACTCACGCCACCTCGAATCGTGCTTAGCGCTCTCATAGTCTGATAGCTAAGTTCACCTGCGAGACCAGCTTGTGGTACGGAACCTCTTTGTTCTGCTGTGCCAGACAACAAGCCGAGTTTGGAGACGTAATTAGACTCAAGATTTTGACTCGCTGCTGAGTGGGTATCGCTGGAACCAATGAAACCAAATTGATACGGGTTCGTCATACCCTGCTGCTCCAACGCCAAACCATTTAGCAACGCCTCACGCACGTAAGACCCTTCCGGCTTACTCAAGGCATTTGTTGCTATTCGATAGGGCATGATCTCAAAGCTTGCGAACTCATCACGGGAGGATAAAACCGGGTGTGTTTCCGACGTGCCCTTGATTTGAGTGATCTCAACAATCGGCTCATTTCGAATCCGCTGCTGTGCATAGTCATCGTCTAAAGGATCACCTGCCCAATCGACCAACTTAAACATCTGGCCGTTGGAGCCATTAGAGTTATGGGGAATTGCCAGGCTTTCGACACCCTTTGCGCGAAGTTCATCCATCCATTGCCAAAGGTCTTCAGGATTGATCGAGTGAAAACGTGAAAAAGGTTCCCGTGGTAATTTCTGCGTACCTTCAAAGATAACATTTCTATGCAGATTGCCCATATCACTAGTACTGGCGGTATATTCATAAGCTGCAAATGTCGTGAACTTACCGGGCTCGTAAAACTCATCAGCTGCATCAATTGAATCTAGCCAGGCGCTCCTGACAACGCCAAGCACTTCGCCTCGATCCAATTCGCCAGATCGAATCTGCGCAACCGCAGACGGTAAAAAGGTACTAAAGGTATTGAGTCGTTTCAGAATACTAAACAGGCCAGTCCCCATATTTTCTGAGGCATTTAGATCATGATAGGGCTCGGAAAATGGATTTTTTGAGAACTCAGTGGATGTATCTGCGGCCGCTTTGACGAGACCTAGGAACATGCCATGGTCTGTCACTGCATAAAAATCTAGCGGGCGAGATAACTGCATCTTAAAGCCAGCGGGGTTAGCAATGGCTTCACCTTTTGCGAACCGATAGGCATCGTGGGGTGTTGCCAAGGTGCCAAATGCATAACCATCAAACGAATAGGTCGTATGAACATGTAAGTCGCCAAAATAGGCTTTGCGCTCCTTCGGTAAATCGCTCGAACTACGCTTATTTGGGCGCTCACCCTGAAGCAGCTCGGTTTCTGTCGCAAAAATCTGCGCAGACCAGTTACCGTCTTTAGCCTGCTCTGCCAGTCGCGCATCAGTAGCGGCCGTCTCAGCAATAATACGTTCATTCGTGTGGGCCTCGGCTGGCAAGCTCGACGCCTTTTCAGAGTCGTCCGAGCAAGCAGATAGCAATCCGCCCACCAAGAACAGCATTAAATAGTTTCGTTTCGTTGCTGCGATTTTCATTGCTGTTATCTCCGGTTGTCGCGTCGCATCCATCAGTTTTTTAGGATTATTTTTTTAGTCTTATTAATGTTCCAGTTACTTTTTGCTACCGCGTCTCGCCTAGCGCCAACGTTTTTTCTCAAGAACTTTCATGACTTCCAAATTAATCAACTTTGGAAGGTGTCAATTCTATGCGCGCCCATTGGCCAATCTTTATTCAGGTATGTAATGAATCGGCGAGGACCACGCACGTTCTTGCAGCGTGGTCGGTAGATCAGGCCGGGGCGGCACATCCGCACGAATAGCATCCCAAGTAGACCACCGGCAGGTCGGATTCTCAATCGCCCTTGCATAATAAAAAGCATGTTGATCTACTTGAAACTCAGGATCTTGCCAGAGCGCCGATAATTGGCCTGCGCCGGTATCTTCGTTGATGGAGCAGTCACTAAGGTCAACATAAGCACCATTATCGGGGCAACGATTCGTCTCAGCAATAACCGCTGCACCACCAGCACAGGCAATATCAATCACTGCTTCGTGGGTACCATCTACATCCAACCAACCCTTTATGATTTGTAGTCGTTGCAGCGGCGCACTTTGGGTATCAGCAGAGGCCATCACAAGGAAATGCGGACCTTGCTCACTCGTTGCCTTGCTTGTGAGTATTCCACCCATGGTGACGCCCTTTGTATACGCCTGCTCAACACCATCAGCATCCGTTAGCATGCTGGCATCAAAACCGAATCCGGCAAACAAACGAATCTGCATACGTGGACCTGAAGTGGCAAACACTTCCTTTCTGCGGAATGCGCTATAGAGGGATTCACGGGTATTTTCCTCTGCCCAGGCTGCTGCAATACCGGAAGCACCGAAAGTGGGGGTTGCTCCCCCTGTATAAACGTTGCCATTAATTTTCACTCGTAGTGTGGGATTACCACCAAACTTGGCGAGAACTCTGTTTGCCTGGTATCCAAGCTCACCTGCCAGACCGCTAGCCGGTACCGACCCACGTTGTTCTGCTGTGCTAGACAGCAAACCCAACTTAGAAACAAAGTCTGACTCAACGTTTTGGCTGGCACCTGTATGCGTATCACTCGAACCGATGAATCCAACTTGGAAGGGGTTAGTCACACCCTGCTGCTCAAACGCCAAACCATTTAACAAGGCTTCGCGCACATAGGAGCCTTCAATCTGACTTAAGGCATCGGTCGCAACGCGATAGGGCATAATTTCGAAGCTCGCTAATTCATCCTTGGATGACAACCTCGGATGGGTCTCTGACGTACCCTTTATCTGCGTAATCTCGACGATCGGCTCATTGCGAATCCGCTGTTGTGCATAGTCGTCATCTAAAGGATCCCCAGCCCAATCAACGAGTTTAAACATTTGACCGTTTGAGCCATTTGAATTGTGAGGTATCGCCAAACTCTCAACCCCTTTTGCCCTTAGGTCATCCATCCATTGCCAGAGGTCTTCAGGGTTATTCGAGTGCAGGCGAGAAAAGGGTTCACGGGGCAGTTTATTAGTATCTTGGAACACAACGTTTCTATGCAAATTGCCTCTATCGTCTGCGCTCGCGGTATACTCGTACGCAGCAAAGGTTGTGAACTTGCCTGGCGCATAAAATTCGTCGGCCGCCTTAATGGAATCTCGCCAGGCACTTCGAACGACGCCAAGAACCTCATCTCGCTCTAATTCTCCACTAAGAATCTGTGAGACAGCGGTAGGCATAAAAGCACCAAAGGTGCGCATTCGATTCAGCACATCCAGTGAACCCGCGCCCATATTTTCCGGTGCATTTAATCCATGATAGGGTCCTGAAAATGCATTTTTTGAGAATTCGGTGGATGTATCTGCTGCAGCTGCAGCAAGACCTAAAAACATGCCATGGTCCGTCACCGCATAGAAATCCAGCGGCCGAGATAATTGCATAGTAAAGCCTGCAGGGTTGGCAATGGCCTCACCTTGCGCAAAGCGATATGCATCGTAAGGAGTTGCTAATGTGCCAAAGGCGTAACCATCAAACGAGTAGGTGGTGTGAACATGTAAGTCACCAAAAAAGGCTTTGCGTTCAACAGGCGCTATGACCCGCGAATCTGTTACTGAAGTCTCGAACTCGAGCAGTTCTGTTTCAGTGTCAAAAATACGTGCGGACCGCGTACCGCTAACGGCTTGCTGTTTAAAGCGAGCGTCGGCCTCAGCGGTTTGTACAATCAGGCTTTCGTTTGTATGCGCCTCAGAAGGCAGGCTCAACACCTGATTTGACCCATCGGAGCATGCCGAGAGCAATAGTGCCATTACGACAATAGCTACTAACTTTGATTGTTTGACTAATTTTCTCATCACCTATGAATCCAAATCGTACCGTTCATTCCTCATCGTTTCAAGTTAAGGGTTAGGGACGATTGACGACAATTTCATCATTACCGATGGGTAATTCAAATGACATTAAATCCTCAGCCAGCAGGAAGTTGTCTGGTATACCACGCTTAAAGACATCCTCTACAAGGGTATTCAATGGCACCGGCACAAGGTGATAGAAAGCGACCATAGCAACATTTGATTGCTCACCCAGTTCTATCAAGGTGTCTGTCGACGCGTGATAGTCCATCACATCTGCGACAATTTTTGCCTGCCGGGACCGACCTGCCGCGCCCATCGCTTTCGACAATGCTGTCACAGTAGGAAGCGATAATGCATCATGTAGCAAGAGATCAGCGCCATCAACGATCTCGAGCGTGTCCCCGTTGACGTTGCTGTCGCCTGAAACCACCACGCTACGACCTTTATAGTCAAAACGATAACCCACTGCAGGTTCAATCGGCGGGTGCTCACTCAGATATGCTGTTATCTTTAAATCCTTATCTTCAAAGATGACACCGGGGCTAATGGTTCTGTGTTCCAACACACCAAGCTCTGGCGCGAGCAACGTTTCTCCATGATGACCGGATCGATAGATGCGGTCTAGGCGGTAACTCGCGTTAACGCCATCTATCACTTCATTAACACCGACAGGACCAAACACGGTTAGCGGTGTCGGCCGGCCAGACACCCAGGAACCAAGGTTTATCTCGTAAATCTCGGCGATGTGATCAGAATGAAAGTGAGTGAGCAATATGCCTTGCAGACGCTCCGTGGGTAATGCCATACGGTTAATGTTTTCGGTTGAACCTGCGCCGGAATCGATCAGGTAAAAGTGTTCCGGGGTTACGACGGCAATACACGCTTGAGCCTGGCCCATGCCTAACGGTGAAGCACTGCCACAAACGAATACTCTGAGACTGCTAGATTCTGTAAAACCTGCACTTGCTCGTTGGGCAATCGCTGCAGTAGCGCGATCCAAAACAACATCCTGAACCGCAGGTAGCAGAAGTAGCGCTCTGCCAATGCCAACCACAAAGACCAGTGCCAGGGTAAAAATAATGACTTTCTTCATTGAGCCAAACTCCTTTGTTTCCCGTCCCATTTTTGGCAAAAGCCGCTACCTTGGATCCCGCGATTCAGCGGCACCAGGCAGGTATTGAATCGGCGATGACCACGCCCTCTCCTGCAGAGTCGCCGCTAAATCAGATCGCGGCTTCGTGCCAGCACGAATCGCGTCCCAGGTACTCCATCGGCAGGTTGGATTTTCCAGGACACGGGCGTAATAGAAAGACCGCTCGCTAAAGTCGAAATCAGGATCCGTCCAAGTTGAACTCAGCTCAGCGCTGCCCGTTCTTGCTCTGTAGGTGCAATCGCTTAAGTTAACAGTGGCCCCGTTGTCCGGGCAGCGATTTGTTTCTGGGTTAACCGCCACGCCATCAGCACACGCCACATCGATCACGTCTTCATGGGTTTCGCCTGCCGCGTCAATCCAACCTTTGATTATTTGCAGTCGTTGTAGCGGCGCACTATTCGCATCAGCTTGCGCCCAGATAACAAACTGCGGGGCACTTTCAGAACTAGCGGCAAGATTTGCGCCCATCGGGACGCCATTGGCATAGGCGTAAGCTATACCATCTGACCTTTGAGGTAAGTCTTCAGGCAAATCAAAGCCAGCAAAAAATCGCACACGTATTCTTGGTCCAGAGGTTGCAAACGTTTCTTTGCGCCGCAGAGCCGCATAGATCGACTCTCGTGTATTTTCTTCTGCCCAAACAGCGGCCAAACCCGAAGCGCCAAATTCTGTCTGCTGACTGCCCAGATAACTTTCGCCGTCCACCTCGTCGACGCTCTGGCCTGGAAGCAAGCCAATCAACAGGCTTTCTAAAAAGCCAACAGGAACGGAGCCTCGTGTTTGTGCGTCGGCGGACAAGACCCCAAGCTTGGAAGAAAAGTTGGACTCATCAGTTTGCGATGCAGCTGTATGGGTATCGCTGGAGCCAATGAAACCATAAGCAAACGGATTGGTAATACCCTGCGCTTCCAATTCCAATCCGTGACGCAAGGCTTCTCGCACATAACTACCTTCAGGTTTACTCGCGACTGGCTTACCCATTCCAACGCCTCGTGTGCTCACCAGCTCAAAGCCCGCCCACTCGTCGCGGCTGGATAATGCTGGATGAGTTTCAGACGTACCCTTAATTTGCGTGATTTCGACCAAGGGTTCGTTGCGAATACGTTTCACCGCATATTCATCATCGATAGGATCGCCCGCCCAATCAAGCAACTCAAACATATGACCATTGGATTTATTTGAGTTATGCGGAATAGCTAACGACTCAACACCGGCTTCTCGCAGCTTATCCATCCAGTCCCAAAGATCCTCGGCACTGCTTGAATGCATGCGGGAAAAGGGCACCGCTGGTACACGGTCGCTGCTTTCAAAAATGACATTGCGGTGCAGGCTACCATTGTCAGCCGCAGCAGTTGAGTATTCATAGGCGACAAAGGTCGTGAAGTGCCCAGGATTGTTGTGCTCGTCTGCAGCATTAATTGAGTCTGCCCAGGCGTTACGCGTAATGGCCAATGGCTCTTCAGCGCTGACTTCCCCGTCGACAATCGCCATAGCCAAGGATCGAGCAAGGCCGAAGCTGCGCATTCTATCCAGCGTACTCCATCGATCCATATTGTCCGGCGCATTCAGATTATGAACAACTTTCGCAAAAGCGTTTTTGGAAAATTCAGTACTCGTATCAGCGGCAACTGGGGAAACGCCCATAAAAAAGCCATGATCGGTCACGCCATAAAAATCCAGGGGCGCCTGCAACTGAATTTCAAAGCCCGCGGGGTGCTTAATGGCTTCACCCTTAGCGAATCGATAGGCATCATAGGGACTGGCTAATGTACCGAATGCAAAAGCATCAAATGAGTATTTCGTATGGACATGCAGGTCACCGAAATAGGCATTACGGTCTGGGTTAGCTGGCGGCTTGTCGGCCTCGTTTAAATTCGCTTTTGAACTCACTATAAGATCGGGACGACGATCAATAATCTTATACTCAGTTGCAAACAGTGGCTGTGTTAGTGCAGTACGCTGCTCATCGGTCGGCTGGTTACCACCTCCGCAAGCAATGAGCGACACCAAGGCAAGCACACTAACGGTCAATTTGGTTTTACTGATCATTGCTCTACTCACTATTCTATTGCCACATTTATTCCGTTGCCTATATTATCATAATGCTAATTTTGAATAACGAGATGATAACTGTAGAATGACGACTTCGCAAGCTAACCATCCAAGTAGTAAAAGTGGAACAAACCTATGACCAAAACAGCAACCGAAACCCCGAAACCAAAGCGGAGTCGGGCTGAAACGGAGCGCCGCCTCATCGATGTGGCACTTGACCTGATTCGCGACAAAGGTGTGCTGGCTGGACTAAACCTTCGCGAGGTTGCCGAAGGTGCGGGGGTAAATCGAGGCAATATCTATCATTACTTTGGGTCAAGGCAAGAGCTACTGAGGGCTGCAATTAACCGACAGTTCGAGGCTATCGTGGACACGCTATCGAAGAGTCACTCTAAGAAAGGCTTCGTCGCTCGAAGGTTGAACGCCTTTCGCTTGAATAATAGCAACGACAAGAACAATGACAGCATGCTTCGTGCGCTGCTCGTTCTGGATGGCGACGATACCGTTGACCCGATCCCGCTGTTCGAAGGAGGACTAAGCCAGCTAAGACAAGATGTCATTGATGGCGACATTGATAAAGGTCACGATCTCGAGGCGCTGCAGATAGCCTTGTCTGCCATGGTGCGCGGTTACCGAATCTTTCGCTTACCCTACGCCAAGCGCGTGGGAATGACGCCGAGAGAACTTGACGCTCGCGTCGGCAAGGTGTTTAGCACTTGGCTCGAAGCCATGGCTCGACCGCCAACAGACAATAAGAGTCAGGACCAGTGGGGTCGGGGTAAAGTGCCGGAGTAAAGTGCCGGAGTAAACTCGCACTACCCTGTTCTCTTCGCGGGCGGGCCGCCTGTGAGATGCGCAAACTGCTGCCTGAATTCTGCCGTACCCAGAATCACTCCCTTATTCGCGCAATGACGGATGTCACGCGCGGTCTTTTCGGCACTGGATTTTCTATTTCCTCTTCGAGTAAACGATGAGCCAAAACCCTCTCTTAATCAAATGGCTAATTTAGTCCAACTGGTGCTGACGGGACACAAGCGGATCAATGACAATTCTCTAGATGAAACGCTGAACGAAGAATAGAAAATTAATAAATTTTTATAAACCACCGACCCCAGAAGTCCAAACAAGGCACGCTCTGTCAAGGCAAGCTCTGTCAAGGCAAGCTCTGTAAAGGTGTGCTTTGATCTCGTATACTGCGCCAAACGTCGTTAGCGATCCCATCATGTCCGCGCATCACCACATCTCAACCTTAATGAACGACTACTGCACAGCCATTGATCATGGCGATTTCAAGCGGTTTGCGGAACTGATGCGTCACGCTAACTGGTTGGTCGAGGGCGAGAAGCCGCCGCCAGCATCGGCCGCTAATGTCATTCTCTATGATGACGGCACCCCAAGAACCAAGCATGTCATCAGCAACATTCAGATCAACATCGCTGGCGATGAACGATCTGCAACGGGTCACTCTTACGTTCGGGTCTATCAACAAACCCCTTCAAGATCTCTCGGGGTAATTTTCGCAGGAGAATATTTCGATCAGTTTCAATGGGTGGACGGCCAGTGGCGGTTTACCCAGCGCGATATTCGGTACCCCCTTTATGGTGACCTCAGCGGGCACTTGAAGGATCCACAGCTCACGTTCAAGCACGCACCCTCTTCCCCAGAATCCTAGGGAGAATCCTAGGGGACAGGACCAAGTGCCAGGTCCAGTTTCCTCAACAGTTTCTTAAATATGGGCTTTAGTTTCGCAAGGCCTTCGAGACATCTGCTCAGCCAAAAGTAAGATATCTCCGACCTGGCACTTGGTCCTGTCCCCTATATTCTATTCGACCTGCATTAGTGTACGATGACGCCAAATAAATGTCGTGATGAGCATGTCCTTGGCAGGGCGCACACAGGGAGAGACAATATGAACTCAAACAGACAGTGGGTACTGACCAAGCGCCCGGCCGGAATGGTTGGCAAGGATAATTTTACCTATCAGGAAACGGCGATTCCGGAACCGGCTGACAATGAAGTACTGGTTCGCAACCTCTACCTTTCCTTTGATCCCACCCAGCGTGGCTGGATGGAAGACCGGGTAAGTTATTTGCCGCCTGTAGGGCTGGGCGAAGTCATGCGCGCCGGCAGTGTGGGGCAAGTGGTGGAATCCCGGCACCCGGACTTCAAGAAAGGTGACCTGGTACAAACTACCGGGGGCTGGCAGGATTTTGTGCTGATTGAACCAGAGAAAAGCCTGATGGGCCTCAACAAAATTCCCGCTGGTATTTCGCTCACCATGCCTTTGAGTGTCCTGGGGATCACCGGCTTGACCGCTTATTGGGGACTGCTGGACCTGGGACAGCCAAAAACCGGGCAAACGGTACTGGTTTCAGGTGCGGCCGGTGCAACCGGATCTGTTGCGGGGCAGATCGCTCGTATTAAAGGTTGTCGTGTGATCGGTATTGCCGGCGGTGCGGAAAAATGTCGCTGGTTAAAAGAGGTGGCAGGCTTTCATGAGGTGATTGACTACAAAAACGAAAACGTTAACCAGCGTATCGGTGAACTATGCCCGAACAAAATCGACATCTATTTTGATAATGTAGGCGGTAAGATCCTTGAAGCCGCGTTGAATCACCTCAACATGCACGCGCGGATTGTAATGTGCGGAGGTATTTCTGGCTATAACGCCACAGAGCCCGTGCCGGGTCCGTCTAACCTGATGAACCTGATTACCAATCGTGCCCGCATGGAAGGTTTTATTATTATCGACTATCTCGATAGGAGCCATATTGCCATACCTGAGCTGTTGGGCTGGGTCGCCAGTGGGGAGTTGATTCACCAGGAGGATATTCAGGAAGGGTTTGAAAATATTCCCGATACCCTCAACCGATTATTCACCGGCAGAAACATCGGTAAACAATTGTTGAAGATTGCTGACCCGGGATAAGGTGGTTATGCAAAAAAAGCAACCCGCTGTGAGCTGCTTTTTATCTGGGTGACTTAGTCTATGAATCCAAACTATCCAATGCTTGATCTCAACTTTAAGAATCTGGACGAGGATCACATGCGGGCGAATGCCCAGGATTTCCTTGAGGAAGTAAGAAGGCGCAGGAGTATCCGGCAATTTTCCAGTCGGGCAGTGCCCCGGGAGATTATCGAGCAGTGCTTGTTGGCTGCTGGTACGGCTCCCAGTGGCGCGAATATGCAGCCATGGTATTTTGCCGTGGTTGAGAGTGCGGATATCAAGCGTAAGATTCGAGCCGCCGCCGAGCAAGAAGAACAAGCGTTTTATGCCGGCAAAGCACCGCAAGACTGGCTGGATGCTCTGGCGCCACTGGGCACCGATGCAGACAAACCCTTCCTGGAAACGGCGCCATACCTTATCGCGATATTCCAGCAGCGTTATGGCGAAGCCGCCGACGGCAGCCGGGTTAAACACTATTACGCCACCGAGTCTGTCGGCATCGCCACCGGTATCCTGATTACTGCCCTGAATCACGCGGGCCTCGCCTGCCTGACCCACACACCCAGCCCCATGGCGTTTTTAAACCGAATACTGGGCCGCCCTAAAGCTGAACGCCCGTTTGTCCTGCTAGTGGTCGGCTATCCCGCCGCCGACGCAACAGTCCCCGACATCACCAAAAAATGCCTCACCGACATCTCCAGCTTCCAATAACCCAGAGTATCTGGGGTCCGAGAACCCTAACCCTATCCTAGTATCCTAGGGGACAGGACCAAGTGCTAGGTCCAATTTCCTCAATATGGGCTTTAGCTTCGCAAAGCCTTCGAGACATCTGCTCAGCCAAAAGAAAGATATCTCCGACCTGAAATTTGGTCCTGTCCCCTATATTCCTTTCTGTCCCCTATATTCCGAGATTTTGGCGAAACTGGCGCTGATTCAGGCGTCCGTCGAGGAACCCACCTACGTCACTAATATGCAGACATTGCTGACCCAGTGACAGTAGGCAATTGTCGTAGATGACAAAATAACAGGCAAAAAAAAGGCGACCATCAGGCCGCCTTTCTTATTTCAACCGCCTGTACTAGCGCAGGGTGTAGCTCACTTCGACGCCATAGACGCGAGGCTCGGTAACCTGAGCTGTACGCTTATAGCCGTCTTCGGCACCAGACGCCAGAATCTGCCGAATACCAATGTCATTCTGCACATTGTTAACAAACCCTGACACTGTCCACTCGTCAGAAGCGCTGGTCCAAGTGGCACGCAGATCGATGCGGTCATAAGCTGGCGCCAAATCAAGCGCGCTTTCGAAGGCTGAGAAGTAGACGTCATCGATGTAGCTGTAAGTCATCATCAAGTCGACCTTACCTGCGTCATCAAAGTCCAGCGCATAAACACCGTAAAGGCTTCCCTTAGTCTTCGGCACCTGTGGCAGCGAGCGGCCTTTAATATCACGAACCCGATCAGGATTAGTCAAGTCGGTGTATAAAACACCCGGGGTTGTTGGATCAGTACCGTCAACCACAAAGAACGACTCTGTATATTCAGTGTCTGTGTAGCTGAAGTTACCGCCCACAGTCAGCTCGTCAGTTGGCAACCACAGAACTTCAACTTCAAGACCATTAATGACCGCGCCAGGTGCGGCCTGAATCGAAGTCGTTGATGCAACGACAGCACAAGCACTCTGCAAACTTTGCTCAGTTGCTACTGGCGGACAAGCTTCTTCAGTACGAGTGTGAATGCTGTCATAGTTGTAGCGGTAGATTGAGCCATTCAGTTGCAACGTGTTGTTCAACATTTGAGTCTTGTAGCCCACTTCGTAGGCGATCAGCTCTTCTGGCTCATAGGCTGGTGTCTGACTAAAAAACGCCAGGTTAAAGCCACCGGAGCGATAGCCCGTGGTGACGTTAGCGTACATCATGGTGTCGTCAGAGATATTGTAATCCAGGTTAACGCGCCAGGTGACTTTGCTATCTTCACGCTCGAGTTGACGATACAGGCCGAAGGTAATCGGTACGCCGTTCAACCAAGGCTCAACCACACCAGTAGGCTGCAGCGTTGTTGGACTAATAGCACCACGCACAATGTTGGCAGTCGCCAGATTCAAACCCACTGCGGCGAGAATGTCGCCGTTTTCAGCATAACGTGCCAGCACTTCTTCGCCTTTCACTTCATCTCGCGCATAGCGAATACCGGCAGTCAGTGTGAACAGCTCATTGATGTCCCATACGCCCTGAGTATAGGCTGCAAAAGCATCGCGCTTGGTCTGATTATTCACCAGACGCTCGGTACCGATAGTCACCGGTCCATGCTCCACACTACCCAGTGTGCTACCTCCCAAGTAAGGCCCAGCAGTTACTGTTGCGGTGCCGATAGGCGCATCGATGCCGGCAGCCTTGGCACTTGCCAGGCTAACGGGTGTAGTTGTGCCAGTCAGGAAGGTCAGCGCTGGGTCGCCGGGTACCGCACCTGGCGCAACAGTGGCCAATATGGTGTCCAGCGCGAAAGCCGGATCCGTATATTGTGTCTGGCCTACGGAGCTATAGAAATCATACCGCTGATCGATCGCAGCGTTGTAGAAAAAGATACCTGATGTAAATGTCAATGCATCGCCCACATCCCAGAATAACTGGAATTCATGTGAGGCATATTCCGCTTCATGATTAACGTAGTACTGATTATCACGAGTCGTATTCGCCGTATTGTCGTCATCAGTCGTACGTTCGTACAACAATTCGCTGTAACCAAACAGGTACTTGAAGGTCAGACCTTCGCTGATATCGTAGGTGAATTCCAACTGGTTACCCTGTTGGTCGAACTGCTCACGATTGAGGCCATTGGTATAGGCGCACAAATCATCGCCATCGATATTCTCGCGATCAGTTATCACACAAGAGCTTGGGTCTAACGGCTGACCATTCGCGTCAGTGGCACCTTGCGCCATATTGGCTCGGTAAAAGCCCGTGTCTACGCCTGGACGAACATACTGCGCCGTGATTTGATCACCGGTAGTCGGGTTCGTGTAATTCAGGATA
>Ga0181606_10000210_pt1 | contig 46192 bp, 7 predicted proteins | sample 041ome_10_FD_132994 | JGI IMG/M metagenome (GOLD analysis project Ga0181606, IMG submission 132994) | Coastal salt marsh microbial communities from the Groves Creek Marsh, Skidaway Island, Georgia - 041412US metaG (megahit assembly) | ecosystem: Environmental > Aquatic > Marine > Intertidal zone... | reverse complement strand
GAGAAAACGAGACAGAGAGGGATCGATAAAAGAGGGATAAATAAAAGTTCGTCTTCTGCGGCTGGGTTCATTCTAATAACAACGAGTACATCAAACGAGTATTCCATCATTACAAAAAGAAAAGAGTACTAAGTTATCAAGATGCTATCTGAAAATCTCATCATATTCATCATCATCGCATGTGAAAAATCAACTCTTATTGAGATTGCGTTTGTTGCAAGCGTTCTTCCAGCGCCCTGATGCGTTGAGAGCGGTTGTACCTCTCTTGCACTTCTGGTCTTTGACGACCAAATCCAAAGAGACCACCGCCGCTTCCAGTGTTGGCGGATCCTTCGTTATCTGAATCGTCCTCGCTCGAGCTCGAATCAAATTCATCCAAGGCTCCATCGTAGTCCTCATCGATGAAATCAATGTGCATCATCTGCAAGTTGCGTCGGCGTTTGAAGAACATCCACAGCATCCACGCAAAGACGGTCAACACAGCAATTGAGGGGACAATCACAACCGATCTATCCAAGTCACCCTCGACATATTCCACATAGACTGGCATCGGGGGGGAGAGCGGAGGCGCAGGCGGCGGTGGAGAGTAAATAGTCGGTGGCGGAGGGTAATAAACCGTCTCCACAAAATACGGTCCAAACGTGAGCGCGGAATATAAAGAAGTAGAGAATCCTCTTATGGAAGTAGAGTCCGTAACATTGAAGTTATCTGGGCTCCATTTCCTCGGTAAGTCTGACCATTCCGTCACAAAGTCCCCGAATCCATCATCACCTAACGGCCACTGTCGAATTTCGGTTTGGTAGTCTTCTCGATCTTTCGATTGACCATCAAAAATTTGATCCCATGACTTATGCATCGTAAAGTCAAAGTAAGACGCATTGGAGGGGATTCTAGCAGCGTACGCAAAGTTATCCGTGGCAATTGCGTAGTCCAACATCGCAGTAGGTGTGGATGCAATCATTGCTGTGAGAGCATCCTCGCCGAGATTCAAGGAACCTTTATCAGGAGAGTTGAACGCTTTTATTTGCTCCGCAAAATGTCCATTTCCAGATTTCACAAACTGCGGTACAACTATAGCCGTGTAACCGTATTGCTCCTCACCACCGTCGATTAATACTTTCGCAGAGAATGGATTAATCGTATCCATAGCACTCAATGAATAAGTTGTCTTTGTGAAGACAGTCGACGAGACGCGAATGATGTCATCAGACGTAACATTCTTACCGCACGTAAATCCAGCGAGCTCGGAAAAGCATGGTCCATCGTCATCAATGTCAATATTCATGGATAATAGCGGACCCGACACATCAGTAACGTCGCTAGTTATTTGCGGTACTGTCAACATCAAATCAGTCGAACGTTCGTTTCTAAGAATCTGAGTTGGGGAACGTCTTTGACCGGCGAAGCCAGTCACCGTGAAATAGAACGCTTCAACAGATTCCGGGTCTTCTCCGGGAACCAAGGTATCCGCAATTGCCTGTCCAAGCCACGTAGTTGCGGTAATAACATCGTTCATTTTGTCTTGGTCTCTGATAATTGGACTGTTATGGCACCCTACGTACGCCTGCACTAACATATTACTCAAAAACTCAGCCGCGCAAACCTTTGCAGCATCTGTTAACTGCAAGTCCACATTCAGCGCACCGTCCACATAGAGTCTATGTTGAAACACCGCACCCTTTATCTTAGACGTCGCCCCCGAGCTAAACAACACGTCAAACGCTTCGTTCGAAATCTCACCTGGCTTCCATAATATAGTATTCATGGAGCAAATATACTTCTCGAGATAGTCATCGTCTACAGAAGATGCGAGATCCAACGGTGAGTACTCTTGAACGAGTTGATTTTTCATGGCTAAGAACTCCGTCTCGACAGAGTTGCATGCAAGTGCCGGAGTTGGTTGATCACTAATAGTAGCCGGTGGAACGCCCCAAGTCTTACCCCAGACGTTGATAAATGATAAAGCACGTGCTGTGTCTTTCGCTCCGACGTAAGCGTTGAAATCAGTGTTAATCAAAGTCTGCGCAACTTCTGATGATGCCGCATACCAGCTACGGCCAGACGCCCGAACCTTTCTTCCTTTCGCGGTCCTAGCCGGGTCTTTCGCATCCGTGATTTCCGTGTTCGATATACGCTGAATAATTTTGATCGATTCGGCGTCAAACTTAGCTCTGCGTTCAGCTTTGGTACCTGACATTGCAATTGATCTCCAGTTCTCTGCCAACATACGCCTGCGGGTTGAGGACGAGCTCGAGGTCGAGTCGCCAAAAATCGCAGCCGTGGAAGTTTGCTCCGCATCTTCCGTCAACTTTCTGACCAAGTTACAGGAAACTTGCTGAGTAGTATCCTCGTCAACAATTGCAGCTGCAAGAGGATTGATTCTCAAGTAGTAGTCTGTTGCGTACCTCGTTGCCATTCCTTGTTCATCGTAAACATAAACAATCAAAATGATATCAGCAGTGTTCACACCATCACCAGCCGAGGGCAACGAGAAGCCCGAAATTTTCGTGTTCGTCGTTTCCTTACCCGAAATGGCTGTTTCTTCGCTTTCTTGACCTCTGAGGGCGTATGCGAACTGGTACAAACAAGATGTAGAACAATCAGTAGTTCCATCTAACCATTGTTTTGCAACAAGCTCAAATTCGGTTTGTCCATCCTCGAAGCCGTAATCCACAAGCAAGACTTCCTGTTGAGTGGCGTCGTCAACGACATTTTCAGCAGCAGGTACGGACTTATAAGAATCTTCTCCACATTCGCAACCATCGATGGCCGACGGACATAATATCGTCGAAGTCATTTCATTATACCTAACTTCCAAGAAGCCGCCAGAAGGCGGTGTTCCAACTGTGATCGTTTGGCTTGCTTCACCAGTAGTTCCCGAAGCTTCCAAAATCACGGTGCATTTAAACGTGTACTCGGAACCAGCCAAGAGAGTATTCGGCGCAAGAGTCAATGAGCTTTGTTTGACAGCTTCAGACGGTTCTACGCCGTAAGAAGTCGAGACTAAAGATTCCAAACTACCTCCTGCAAATCCTACAGAACCAGACACGAGTTCCCATTGATAAGTGACACTTTCGCCCGAGGCGACAGCCGCAGTCGCGGAAGGTGACTCGCACGTGAGTGTACCACCTCTGGTTGGTGACCATTCGCCTTGAAAGTAATCTTCATCGTCGTCTCCGATAGTTACAGAAACGGACGTGATACTCGTCCACGTGACGTATGCTGTTTTCGTTCTTCCGGTGAGCGATGACTGACCGCGAACTCCTTTCGAGATGGTACAGCCAATCTCGTACATGTTATTCGTTCCGAGATATTGAAGTAGATCACTCCCTGGAATAGATATGGTGTCAGTGTCAGTCGCAAACATAGCACTCGCATCAGTGAAGCAATCTGCACCATCGGCGATCTCAACCAGTTCGCACGTCGATTCACCATCAGGAATTTCACATGCTTTCGTGCAGAACCAGTAGTAACTCCACGGATAAGCCACACCAGACTCATCACGTGAGTCTTCAGGATCAAACGGAGACGCAACGAGTGAGTTTGTCAAAAATGGTGAAACAATTCTATCTCCACCAAGCCTATCCTCGACGATAATTTCACGGTAAGCGACATTCACTTTCGTTGTTGATGTTATAGCTTGAGCAGTATTGCCGGAAGAAGCAATAGTTGCCGTAACTAACAACTCATACGTTTCTCCAGGTTCGAAAGAGTTTGGAGGAAGAGTAAGTTCCGGAGTCCCTCGCGTATTAATCCAATCAGAAGATTCAACTTGCAAGGATCCCGCTGTGAACTCCCAATAATACTCGAGAGCGTTCAAATTCTCGGGATAATCCATGCAAGACGTGTCCGGAGCTGATACGTACGAGATAATTGTCAAGCGATCCGAAGCGTAGATGGTAACTTCTTCCGGAGTTGCAATCTTGGGCAAAGGAACAGCAGCGACTGCCGTATCAAAAGTCGCAGTTGACGTTGTTCCTAAAAAGTTCGTAACTTGTAACTCAGCAGTGTACGTTCCGCCTGGCACAAGGTCCGTGTACGGAACGAAGAGACTATCTGTGCAAGTATTAATCTTGTTAGCTGTGTCAACTTCGCAAATATCAATATTAGATACATCTTGCGTACTGGTAATTCTCCAAACGTACGTGAGGGCTCTACCACCACCACCAGTCGATCTCAACGCATCAAAGTTGAGAGGAGTGCACGTACCAACACTGACCACACCAGTTATTGAGGCCTTTACAGATGGGTAAATGAGAGGTCCAAGGACACCCGTCGACGCAACGGCGAAGTACGAATTTCTGTCCTTCGTTCGGATGGTTTGTTGCTTCAAGGTGATGAACGATGCCGCGTTCTGCGACGTTTGTGGCTTCACCGTAGGGTTCGATCCGAGCGTAATTTGCAAATAATTGTGAGTTTTCGAGCCAGCGCCATCATCGGTCGGAATGTTAGTCCACTTACACAATGGGTTCGTACCCAAAAGACTGATCGTGGCTGTGGCAAGGACGTTCGAACAGTCAGATGCGCCTATTTGCATAGCCTCATCTGTCTCCACATCGAACACAACTTGGATCGTTGACAAAGAGTTTGCAAATCTCACTTCCGTGACAACAGGCGCAGGAACTGGTTTCACGGTGATGACTTTATTTGAACCATCACCAATCGCTTCTTTCTTTTGAATTATTTGGATGTAGTACGTGCCCGGCAGAATTGTCGAATACGTAAATTTGAAGACACCCGGCGAAACGTACTCAGCGCCGTTATTCGTGTATTCATATCCTTGAATCTCCGCACCTTCGGGTACGATTTCATCAAGGTCGATGGTAATCTCAAAGTCGTTCAATTCATCATCCGCGCTGAATGGGTGCAATCCAGAGCTAAATGCAAGGTTTCCGTACACGTCTCGCGTGGTGATGTAAACCGTTCGGTCCGTAGAAGTAGCAACAAGACCAGATGCGATGCCACCAGATAACGTCGTTTTATACACATTCGCAGTGCCACCTACAACCGTGATCGGAACATACATGGACGACACCATTGACCCACCGGACTCGTCTCGTTCAGTCAAGGATAAGTACCAGGTTCCTTCCTTGTACAAGGTGAACGTTACAGAGTAACCACCGCTTTCCTTCGTTCCAGAGTATCCAGTGACGGTGCCAGTCCTTGAAGTGGCACCGGTTGCTTTCAAAGCATCGCTGGGAATCAATTCAACATCCCATAGGAGCGCTGGAGTAGCGTGATCGTAGCCATATATATCTTTGGCGTAAATACTGAACTCAAATCTGTCTCCCGCACTCACAGTGGTTCCTGAAAGTTCTTCAGTTGTAACACTCGCCTCCGTGGCCTGCACATTCACCACACCGTTCGTTACCTCGACAGATGCCGTGGTAACAAGCAACTTACCTCCAACAGGTCCGAGGTAAACACTCACAGTGTTTGTGCCAACGTAACGCGGAACGAATTCAACTTCGTATTCGTAACCATTACCATCAATCTTCGTGATGATACCCTCAACAACGATAGTCTCCGACTCCACCGAAGAAGCAATTTCAACGTGGAACTCGTCGTTCCCGGCGACGTCGTCGTACTCGGCGTAGTTTCCAAAAGCATCTCTAGCGATGATGGAAAATTTTGACGAAAGGCCTGCACGAACCAAATTCGTTTCATCGGGCTCGAGACCTGTACCTTCAATGGTCGACGTCAACGCCGAAGTTGCCGCTGGGATTACAGTCAAAATCATTTGAGAGTTCGCGATCTCCACGCCATCGAAGGCAACAAAGATTGGAACTTCACCAGACTTTTCAGGCTTGACAGTGACTCTCCATATGCCAGAACCATCGTTAACAACAGTCGGAGCAGTTGGCACAAAGCCAGAAGATACTTGAACAGACGGAGCGGTGGCACTATTCGAAGCGACATCTAATCCATTCACGTCTCGTTCTTGAATGAAGAAGACAATTGCTTCTCCCGCCACGGTTTCAAAGAAAATTGAACCTGCAACTGGAATCTGCGAACCCAGCATAAGAGTACCGTCCGAATCGATGGCCAACAAAGCTGCTGATTTTTCCGCACTCGATTCACGCGTCGAGGCAACATCGTAGACTTGAACGGTTTCACCACCGGAGAGACCATCTGAAGTGCCGATCGGATCATTACCAGTAGCAATTTTAGCGTACATAGAATACGGATAGCCCAGGTCATACGGAATGTACTTGAACATGTACGTACCAGCACCAGTGTACGTCGGCCCGATAACCTCAACGCCAGAGATTGCGCTTGCCTTATCAGTTGCATTCGATATGCCAGAATTAGAAAGAATCTCAAATTCTAGAGTGAATGCTGTAGTATCAGTGCTTTTATCAGTTGTGATAATACCACCGGTTCTATCCGCAGCTTGAATGTAAATCGTAGATTCCGATCCAGCAATAGCGCCAGAAAAGATACCGGCACCTGAGTAAGTTGAGTACGGAGCACCAATTGCACCCGGTAGCACCGTGCACTCGTAATCCTTCTCCGTAGTGGGGTCAATCACCTCAGAACCATCAATGTAAAGAGAGAGACGCAATGAACCCGCAGCAGGAGGTGAGAAGTTCAGGATAGTGATGTAATCACCATTCACGGCGTTACTTGACGTGAAAGTGATGTCAACTGCGTAAGTTTGACCTCGGACTGTGAAGACGTTCAGGGCCAAAGAATCAAGAACTGCAGTTAGCTCATCACTTTCGCCGATCACATTGCCATTAGCGTCACGAACGTACAATTCAACTGTCGAAGCCACGTCCGTTTGAAACGGAATCGTGGGTGAAATTCCAACAAGTGTAGTAGTAGAAGCGGACGGCTGTCCGACATAAACTTGAATGGAGAATTGTTCTTTCGTGTCGTAGTTTTTGTACAGATTCAATGCCAAGTCGTTGTCGTATACGACAGTCACTAAACCTGGCGCAACGTCAACAGAGGGGAGAGTAAAGTCAACCGTTAACAAGCCAATCGAGGCATCCGAGATTTCGAACGGCAAGAAGCCAGGATTATTGAGTGTATCAACTTTAAGTTCGAACAAACCGCTGTTTTGCAAGTCAGTTACAACATTTCCGTACTGATCCTTCGCGATTAAAGACAGAGTTGAGAGGACACCCGCCTCCACTCCGGCAGTCAAAGCATCTCCGTACAGCAAACAGTCCTTCAAAGATACAGACGAATGAAGCACCTTACCGCCAGATGGTACAGAAAGGAGAGATTCGCCGCGCAACTTAACTTCGACGATCAAGTCGCCAGACTTTTCAATTGTGTAAGTAGCTTCGTATGTGCCGTCAGACTCTTCAACGTACGCAAACTGACCGAAATCAACTACCGAGCCACCTGCAGAAATTTCATACGTGAACTCATCTGCGCTTGACACAATGGCATTCCCAATGGCGTCTCTTGCAATCAGGGTAAGTTTGGCTTCGTTACCGGCAACGATGTAGCCAGTCGACTGTAATCCGAATCCAGTTCCTGAGACTGTTGACGCAGTAGAAGCAACTCCTGGCTCAACAGTGATAAGGAAGCCCGTCTCATCTGTTGTACCGACAACTGCTCCAGATCTTGTGATCAACAATTTGAAATCACCAGATTGCTTTGGTTGTACTGTTATAGTGTACATTCCATCGCCATTATCGACGATGTTAGATGGAGAGATGCGAAGTTCGCTTTGACCGGTGGTTAGCGTGGGGACTAATTTAGCGCTCAGAATTTCACCACCGGTGCTCAAAGTGTTTCCTTGAGAGTCGCGCCCAAAGACATACACGAGCGAGTCTTCAGCGACTTTGAATTCGGAGGTACTATCAGCGCCGACGACCTCAGCCATAGCAGAGACGAAACTACCAGGGGATATAACTGTACCAGTGTATCCAGAGATGGGAACTTCTTCACATACAGGTGGGTCTGAGGAATCACACGCACTAACTTGCATGTCAAGTGTACCCGCGACAGTAGAAATATACTCACCAACAAAAGCAGATTGAGCACTAACATACACGAGTTCAATATCACTTGCAAACGCTGCTTCATTTACATCGCGCCTCATCAAGTTGAATTTCACTGCACTGAGCGAGGACTGAACGATATCGTCCGTCAAAAGGTTCGAAACAGAGTCGCGAAATTGTACTTTAACAGCACCCTTCGCCAAAACCTTACTTGAGAACACACCTTGTCCACCTACCACTGAGTTAGAAATATCAAGGGCACCAGCACTGACATCAAGAGAAAGAGCAGCTTGAGCGAGGGTAAGAACACTCGATGTCACACCATTCTGAACGAGTTGCGCAGTGCCTCTATACACACCAGCCTTGACAGGTTTGATGAAACCGTAATAATAGTACGAGTCATTTTCGGTATCCTTGACCAACTTCATCGTACCATCACTCGCCGAACCAGTGTAAGTGACGGTGTAAGCAGCAGGACCGGTGAGGGCGATAGAGAACGTTTCTTCTTTATTCGCTAAATTCTTGTAATCCTGGCCGTTGTAATACGCATCTCTTGGGTAAATGTAAACAGGTACGCTATCACCTGCAACGATGCTTCCATCCGTGTTCCCGAGCTGAACATAAGAAGTTGAACTAGACGTGACGCTAGAAACGAGTTCGAACGTGAACTCCCCAGGATTCTCGTATTCGACAGAACCGGTGACTAAACCATTGACAGCGACCGTCAATTTGTACGGTGCTTCAGCTACACTAGTCTTAGTAAAAGTAACAAAGTATGTGCCACCCGCATCTTCGTTGACGTAGCCAAACGCACTTGGATCGAGGCCCAAACCAGAAAGCACCGATGAATCAAATAATTGAAAATCTGTGTACTCAACGAAATTTTCGTTGTTCCCATTGAAGACAGTAAGCACCAGAGAAGGTGCTCCGGATGGTACCGCCAATATACCATCGCTGTCGTAAAGCGTGATGGCGATGGCAGTCAATTCACCCGCAACTCCATATGTTATTCCAGGACCTGAGATAACGCACCTTTTCTCATCCACATCCGTGCTTACGGAAGAGGAGATTGGTATGTTCGAGAACGGAGAGCCTGCAATAGCCTCACTATCGTAAGCAATATCGACCGTGACCGTAGCGTCTGTGCTACCCTCAATCATATACTCAAATCGATAAACTCGGGAAGATTCGTCCCATGTTGGACCGCTTTGAATAATCGATCCCGCAGTCGTGGTAACAGTCACTTCAAACGAAGAGGCACTTGTACCTGCCGTGACGAGAAAATCTGAGGCATCACGAGGATCTATGGCAATGTAAGTTTGGATGCCGAGAGAGCCTCCAACAATACCAGGTCCAGAAGCGCGCGTGTAGCTCGCGCTAATAGCACCAGCAACAATCTCCTGCTGGAATGGCGAATTGGCAATATCCACGCCGCGAATATTGAGGGCCGTTTCCATGTAACCAATAACAGATGGGGTGTATTCGATGGTGTATTTCCCAGTAGCACTGTCAAAAGTCACAGAGTGTTCCTGGATGGTCGATTCTTCCATTAATAAGGCATCATCAGAGTAAATCGTTTGTGAAATACCATCGATGATGTCATTCACGAGATTACCGCGGTCCTTCTTGAAGTTTCCATACACATCTCTCGCCTCCAAAGTCAACGTAGCCTTACTGTTGACTGTTGCAGAAGCCGTAATACCAGCACCAGTGAGGGTAAATTTCGAATAATCCGCATCAGATGCGATGACTTCCATGTTCAATGGTAACTGAGACCCACCAGGGCCGTCCAGGACTAGCCCATCTGATATGTATGCTCGGAGAGCATAAGTTCCAGTCGTTTCCGCAGACCAGCGCACTCGCCAGTTTCCTGGTTCAGATGCACCAATTTCTTGAGCGTAGCCATACTTAGCAGGAGCTGGCCCGCTTACGTACTTGTAGCCTTCAGGCCCGTATTTGTTCGGAGCCGCGAATGTAAGATTCGTCGGCGTACCATACGGATCATACGTCAATTGGTTCGAGTACTTATCCGCAGTAATAATCTGATAGTTGTGTTCCGAACCAGCAACGGCTACCTGCGTCAATGGAACTGTTCGGTCATTTCTTGTGTACGAACTTGAAGCTACGGCAACCCCAGGATCGACATTCACGTAAATAATACCGTTGGCGGGTGAATCTATGACAGTTTCTGTGCTCACGCCGTCAACTGGTCGAATTGCAGAAATTGTCAACTGCGCCGGGGAGGTCACTACGGCTGTAAAAGAAACCTTGATTGAACCATCCGGGTTCGTAGTGAAAGATGGCTCTTGTCCACCACCGGCCGAAAGTTCGAGATTTCTTGACACTACTTTAAATTTGTTCGTATCAGGCATCTTCGTGATCGTGTTGCCTGACGCATCGACAGGCTGAATGGTGAACGAAGTAACTTCGCCAGCCCTGGCAGTCATCGTAGCATCACTCAAAGCTTCACCGTACGCGAACGAGTACATTGGCGAGATATTTGGAGAAGCAACCGACATCGTGTACGGAGAACCGATAATGTGATCACCGTCGTAAGTGATGTTGAACTGATATTCAACACCATTTCCGCCAGTTGGCAACGTGTACACAATGTTGTAAGTGCCATCTTCATTATCAGACAAGGTAGCGACATTGGTGAGGAGCGACCCAGCTGTTGGTTTCGTTTGAATTGCAGAAACAACGAGCGGATTTCCGTCTCCACCAATTGTGATTTCGTTATTGAATTCATCCCGGGCAACAAATTTTAACGTTCCACTTTCCATTGCAGTGACAGTACTTGGAGGTGTCGCGAGTAATCCCGAAGTTTTGGAATTCGGTGAACCCGCAGTAACTGTGATGGAAACGGACTCTCCAGAGACAAGACATCCGTCAGGGTTGACCTCCAAATCATCCGGTGAGCCACTCGCGCAAAGTCTTACAGACATGTCAAACGTCCCCGTGAGGTAAGTTATGTTGTAAAATACTTCGAACAAGCACTGGTCAGTCGTGAGACCAAAGCAACCATCGAGTGCAAAGCAGTTCTCCGAGCTTGAGGAAAATTTTTCTCCCATGTTGCCTTCCGAAGTTCCAACAAAATCAATGCGGCAGGAAGTCAACGCATCTTCTCTCTCGTCTTCTGACAATTTATAGAGAGCATTAGAGCCGGCATCATAGGCTGAGATGAGCACAGATTTTCGTTCGTCCGCGATAGAACCAGACAGACCGTCCCCATTCATGAGAGAGTTTGCCGCATTCACAACGCCAGGAACAACTGTGACCTTGAATTGTTTGACTTGAACCGCATCAGAGACCGGTGCCGATCCTTCGGTTGTTGAGATACCCATAGCAAATCTCGGTTGCAAGCTGACAGAGATGGTGTATGCAGCGGTGTTGGAGAAAGTCAACGAAGCTTCAGCAGACACCGATCCATCAGGAAACGCCTCCACGTAGTTTGAAGGAATTCTGCAGTCCGGAAAGAATGATGATGACGGGAAGCATGCCAACGAAGTAAATTCAGCATTCAAAGTTTCCGCTTGTGACGCGGTAGCCGTGACTGTGAACACATCCCCGGGGTAATCCGAGGAATAGTATTGCACGTTGCCGTATGAATCTTTCGCCGAAATCGCAAACTCAACGGGAAATCCTGCGGTAGCAACAATCGGGTTCGTTCCTTGAACACCAGATGCAATAACAACATCAACGCTGGAAGCTGTAGTGAAATCTGGTCGGATGACGAGATTAGAATATCCTCCAAACTCGGCAACAAGATCAGTGCTAGCACCAGCCTCATCGAAAGCAATCTCACGTAAGCGAGCGCCAATTTCGACGCCGTTCGCCGTGATAGATATCGGCCACGTTCCTGCCGTACTGTAGTAGTAGTCGATTCGGAACTCACCCGTTGTACCTTCCACTGCTGTGATGGCGATATCAGATCCAGAGAGTACGGTTCCACCAATTGATAACTGGATGGTGACATCATTTCTGCCCATTTGGACTCCATCTTGATCAAATGTCAAGATACGGAAAGAACCTGAGGGTTTTCCCGTGCTTGCTACAGATGCGAAGCCAAGCGTAAGATCACCATCACTGGTGGACAAATATGCAGCTTTGTAGGTAGTCTGCAATGGATCCAAAGTCTGAACAGAATCGGCAGTTTTGATATCCAACAAACAACCTGATGAAGGAATGGTGATGAAATCGCATCCAATTTGAACAAAACCAGTGCCGTACTCAATCTTGAGCAATGCTGCTCCGGCAGCCACAGGCGTGTACGTGATGGTGTAAGTACCATCACTGTTATCAGTTACAGTTGTCGTAGAGCCTGTCTGGTTCAAACTCGCCCGGAAAGTATCTCCACCCGACGTTTTTAAGTTGCCAAAGGAATCCACAGCTTGAATGACAACTTCTGACGCAGCTCCAAACAGAGTTCCTCGGACACCCGCGCCACTAAGGAAGGACTTGGAAGCAGAAGCGGCTCCAGCAGTAACAGTGAAAACTCGAGGAGAATCTGCGATGTTTGCACCATTTATCTTGAACGATAGACTAGAGGTACCAGCCACTGAAGGAGTGTACGAAACGTTGTACTGACCGAGTGCTGTATCAAAGACAAAGGATGGTGCAGTCTCCGTAACAAGATCTTTCGTAACACCGAGGCCACGCGATACCACTAACGAAGAAGAGGCACTCGCAGCACTCGTGTAGACTCTGTTCGAGTACTTATCTCGTGGAACAACGACAAAACTGGACTTCACTCCAGCTTTGGCAGAGTTCCACCCCGTACCCGAGGCCGTAGAAGTCGTAGCTACGATAGGTCCAGAGGTGATGTATGCTTTATAGCTTGAAACGTCGGTAGCAGCAACACCGTCAACATACAATTTTAAAGTGTACGTTCCCGTGATTGTTCCTAAATACTGAAGAGTCACCAAACCAATTTGAGTGCCGTCTGAACCGAGAGTAATTGAAATGGCATCAGCGCTGTTAGAAACTACTGGTAAAGAGCCAAACAAGGTACTCGATTTCGTAGTTGACTGCAAAATCATTTCAGCCTTGACATCCACAGATCCAGCTGGGGAAGAAGTCAGGGCGTTTCCATATCTATCGTACAAACGCACAACCCATGTTCCACGAGTCACAGACGTTGCATTCGTGATAGAAATGAGCTTCGTCGTGCTACCAACGACGGCACCAGGACTCACGACAGCAGTGAAGCTTCTGACCGTGGCCGCAGTGGCTCCAGCCGGTGTCACAGAAACTGTCACCGGTGTTGTACCTGCCGTTGTGAAAGTGTATGAAACCTTATAACCGCCCGTATTTGTATTCCAAACACCCTGCGAAAGGACAATGTTGTTCGCCCGAAGCACGACAACCATTAGCACGTCACTTACCGCAACGTTTCCATATACATCAGCGGGAAAGATGTACAGCGAATATTCCGTACCAGCAACAAAAGCAGCAGAGCTTCCTTGTGCAGGTAAACCAGCCGAAGCAGCAAATGAAGCAGTTCCGTCGACCAAGGCCGGCGCAACCACATTATTCGTCGCAATGATAATCTCTGGGTTCACCATCGTCAATGCTACTCCACTGGCATAGGCCAAGACAGAGTATTGATCGGATGCGAACTTAAGTACACCTTCGGCGACTAATCCAGTTCCGGTACTGTCGGCCTTAATAGTCAAAGTTTGGATTCTCGCGGTGTTTTTCGACTTGATCTGGACAATTACGTCATCCGAAAATCGAGCCGTGGTGATGGCGTTTCCATATGAATCTTTCAAACTCAACGGTAACGATAACGTAGCTCCGGGCGCGTACCCACCTGCTGGAGTTGAAGGCTTGGTAATAGTAGACACACTTCCACTTGCCTTCGCGGCAGCTAAAGTGAAAGAAACAGGCGAGTCCTTCACCGCATGATAGACCGAAGGCGTGTCCGCATCAGCTTTAGATACTGAAAGTGTGTAAGTCCCAGACTTCGTTGTGTACAATTTGTCCACATAAAGACGGCGATTCATATCCGCGTCTCCTGCACCGGTTCCTAGTGGTGATAAAGTCAATGATACTTGACTTTGAGGTCGAGAAAGTTTCGAGAGAAACGTCGTGGAAATCGTGTTCATATCCAAATTATATTCCAGGTTCCATTGATTTATGATGAACGTCAAACTCGATCCAACAACGCCAGAAACTGGTGCACCGGTTACCTTGAAGTAATCTGCCTCGTTCGTGAGGAACACAGAGGCAATGTGGGTAGACGATCCTTGATCAAGCGGGTACCCGTCTACTGAGACTGTAAGTGTGTATGTTTCAGCGTACAGGGGAGTAAATGATCCATAGTATGAACCAACCGACCCTGTTCTATCAGAAAGAGAATTCGAAACTTCTGCAGCTCTAGTTCCGGAGATGCTCCCAGTCACAGTGACAGAAAATGCAGAGGATTGTCCAGAAACAGCAATGCTATTTCCAAGACGGTCGATAGCAATGACATAAAAGTAAGCAGGTTGACCAACTTCGATGTATTCACTCGGCGTGGTCATCGTAGACTTAGTACTTGGTACATCAGAAACCACGTTGATACTGGTAGATGTACTGAGAGTTTCACGATCGAATGGTTGGTCTGTATCCACATTCAATAGGTTACTTATCTTCGCAGTGAACGTATATGTTCCAACTGTATTCACTGACGGAATCGAAACAAGATGCTTACCAGCAGAGATACACGATGTGAAGGTACCTGGTTCTGATAACTCACCACCGGTGACACCCCACGCCCAATTGAAGTTATCGCGCGTAACACACGTCGGATTCGAATAGATATCTTTTATGGATACTATTATTTTTTGAGTTCCAACACGTCTAGTGCCGTAATCCACCGTAGTTGACGAGGTAGCAATGTATGTGCTCGCTTTTACAACAATTGTCTTGGAAACCGCAAGCTCATTCGTATTGACGTAAATCTTGAAGGTGTACGAGCCAGCAACTTGTGGAGCTGTGAACTTAATTTTAATGTCATACGGTTCTTGCGTATCCAAGGGAGTAATGACGATGCTGTCAGTAAATGAAGACGACGCAGGCGTACTCGTGAACACGATACCACTTGCACTCGGAACTTCCTTCTTATTTGTGGCTTGGTTCCCTTGAGAATCCAAAGGATCAAGCGTGAACTCTTCCTCCTCGCCCGCAATCAAGGATGTCGGGAAGTCTACCGCGACAGACTCCTCGGAAATCGGACCATGTCTCACGTCGATGACAAGTTTATTATCAACGAATTGAGAAATAGCTTCACCATATTCATCACTTCCAATTTTTACATCTAACTCAATCAATACCGGAGCCTTAATCAAGAGTGAAATTGAATACGTGCCATCAAAATTGTCTTTCCAGGGCTGAGCAGACAGGCCCGCGTTCTCAACAATAGCTTGGCCCGCATTCTCATGACCAGCAGGGAAGACGCAGCTCGTGTAATCAGCGGCGGTACCAAATTTGCAAAGATACGAGACAAACAAACTTTGGCCACCATTAGAGAGATCGATCAAGTTATCAAGTGTTTGAGAATCTCCAGAATTCCAGCCTCGTGTGACAACTGTGTAAGTGACGGTCCCAGTTTGCGTGAAGCTCTCCTTGCCGCCACCCGTTGCAGAATCTCTTTCCACACAATCAACGGCGTTTGAATTCAAGGGTTCCGTCGCCGATCCTTCATCACAGACGCCGTACATATACGAGTTCTCTGGACTGATGACGGTTTCAGAAACTTCAAATGAAGTGATCATTGCGCCTGAGGCCAACTGACCACCAAACACAAAGCTTCCCGCATCGTTCTTGAACACCACCATGGCAATGTAGAAGCCTGCATCAGATGCATCGTAAGAAATCGTGTACGTACCGTCAGCATTGTGCACGGCGCTCGCAGGCACAGCGCTAGATCCGCACCCAGCTGGATCAGCCGCTGCTACAGTTCTGCTCGAGACTTTGCAAACCCGAGCAACGAAATCTTTGTCTTCTCCGTAGACTAATCCCGAAGATTTCGACGAAATTTTGTTTGGGAGAACGCTATCGTACGGAGTCAACTCAAAACTGGACTGGCCAGTTCCTTTGTTGTCCGTAGTAGAAGAAGTATCGGAATACTGCAAGTCCCAAATTGTATGCGCGACAGACATCGTACCCGGAATGACCGTGAACTCTTCGTAATCGGGGATGAGGTTTGCTTGAACAACCGTAGTAGAATCGTACGGCGCCCCAGTACCCGCCTGAACGAAATAACCTTCATAAGCGAGCATCTTACCCACTGTCGGCCAATATTGCAGAGCGAAGGTTTCTTCATTCTCATCGTCGTACAAGCTCATGAAGTAAGCCTCCACTTTAAAGCGAGTGGCAATTTTCCTATCTACTGTAAAATATGCATTATCATCGTAAACCGCAGCCGAAGCAGAGTCAGCTGTTGATGCTGTAATATCCGTGCCAATGACTAAGACATTGTTGATTTCTACAGTTGGAACATCTGTTCCGATGATTGTAGGCGACCACGTAACACTACTTCCCGAGTACTGGCTTACTTTTGAGGTGAAGTAATGCGTTTTCAAGGTAGAAGACACCGTTCCGATGTTCTTTAATCCCGTGTTAGAATTGGCCATGAAACCCTCGGTGTCGAGCTCGATAGTGTAGCCAACTTTGTCAGTTGACGATGCTTTGAACACGGACGTAGAACGCTGCGTACTCGGTTCAAGCAAGTAATATTGCGCCATATCTCCTGCAGTCATTCTCGTAAGTGTTACGGTGTACGTGGTGCAGAGAGAGTCCGTGCACGTCGCATCCGGAGTATCCTTCGTACTACTGGGAAGAATTGTTAAGCTGACCGTAACGGGGGTTCCAGGAACTAGGTCATACACGGTATAACTCGTATCCGTTCCATGGATGGCATCACCCGCATCATTTGTTTTAACAACATCGTTGATTCGGACATACGTTCCTGGGTACAATTCCCACTCAACTGTGGCGGCGTCGGCGCCATGTTGGATGCTTCTGGTGTACGCGAGAACAGAAGCGTCAAACGAAAGTGGTTCGGTCACAGCACTACCAGTAAAATCGACACCTCCAACATTTACCGTACCGTTGATATCGTACGCATTAATAGAAGACAAGATGGCAATGTCCTCAGAACTCTGAGGACTTCGGGTTACCTGTATTGTGTACGTGTTGATGACGGTGACACCATCTTCTTCATCTGTGTATTCCACGGAGACTGCCACATAGTTCTGATCACCAACGTCAGGATAAACTTTGTAACTCCCGGATGAATCCAACAAAGTTCTTGCGCCAGTTCCTAAGGATACATACACAACGGACCCTTCCTTGGCAACCAAGTTAGCGGCCGCTCTAACATCGAGTTCAGTCGTGTCGTACCCAACCGTGGCAGAGTACGTGTTCACGGTTGCATCAAACGATGGCGTGAATCCACTCGGAGTGAGACTGAGAGATGTAAGATATGGCGCAACTTTACGAGACGATGAGATAATGTAAGAACCGGAAAATCCAGTTGTTCTCGACGTTACTGCAATGGTGATATCAATCTTGCCAAACGGAATTTCGACGCAAGAAGCGACATTGGTAGCAACCGCGAGTGGCGCACCTCCACCCATTTGAATGCTTGAACTGTAACTCACAGTATCGAATGACATGGTGAAGCAAACGGATGAGGAATCAAACGGAACTGGCATGTCGTATGCGTACGTCGTGGCAGCAAAAGAAGGGTCCAGTTTAGCACCCGTCGAGCCTGAAATACTGAGAGTATTCAAAGTTGGGAGTGCCTCTTTTGTAAAGGTAACTGTGTAAACGTTCACGACGTTCAAGTTACTCAAATCCCTCACATAAATTTTCAGTGCTCCGATATCTTCCGTAACACCCGTAGTGTCGTGTGTTTTGTTTTCTCCACTTGTCAAGCACGTTGAGAAGTCTTGACTCAAACTGACTAGACACGTAGAGCTGGTACTGCTTTTAGATACGGTGTAAGTGAAGCTGTTCTCTGCGCTCCCCAAGGCAGCCACGTAATTGTAACGAGACGTTGAGAAGGTTGGCGTAACAGAAGATGAGAAAAAGGTCAAAGAGTCTAACTTTGGCAACGTGCCACGTGTAACATAGTACATGTAAATAGACTCGACTCCACCTATTGCAAGACTTCCTTGCACAGTTATCGTAATTGCAGTCGTCGTGCCTTCCGCAACTGGCACAGTCAAACGCCCACTTTCTGGGAAAGCAATACGTGAGAGACTACCATATTGTACGAAAGCATCAGAGACTGGAACATCGCCAGTTTTAAGGAATGCCACAGAGATGTCTAATTCAGATTTTGTCGCAGCGACTGTAGACCGGTAGACGTAAACGGATGTTGAAAACGAGGGCGAAAGTAAAATCGCTGCGTCACTCGAGTCCACGACAGCGATACTCGTGAGTTTCGGAGTATATGGCCTCGTAAATGTGAACGTGTACGTCGAACCGCCATCCACGTTTTGACCCTCAGCAACTGACTGCAGAGTAATAGAGGAGAGGCCGGAACCATCCGTAGGAACAACAGTCACCGTGTGCGTGCTCAAACCTTCATCGATTCGTAGTGGTAACGCGTATGCACCAGAAGTAGAACAACTCACATCGGCTTGATCACACGTTACCTCAACTCCATCAACAAACAGGACGGAAGATGAAGACGGCGTGATTGTGATCAAAGTCTCGTACACGTATTGCGGCACATCCACATTATACATATATGTATTGCTCGAGAATGCAGTCGGATCGGTGAATGAGGGACTTTCTGATGGACTGCCGTCCGAGGTGGTGGGATCTGACTCCCATTTATAGTTGCCAATTTCAAGTGCGGTGACCGATGAAGCGTCTGCTCGAGTAATTGAAATGGAATATACAGTCGTGCCCTCCGCGCCAGAAACAGTTACGAGCAAAGCATTGACGCCGTAATCTAACGCAACTGGAGTCGTTAGTGAAGATTCACTCGTTATTGACTTAGTTCCATCAGGCGCCGCAACCGTGAGGGAAACATGCGGCACATCTGAAGAAACAATGGAAGACAGAGTAATAGAAGAGACTGTGGCTAACACGTTTACAGCGTACGTGTAAGAACTTGCCGTAAACGCAGGAACCATTTGTTCGCCGATAACATCAAGAGAAGACAAGAATGGTGATTCCTTCACGTCCACGTAGAATGTATACGTGCTCTTTACAGTCTCATCTAAAGATGTAACCGTCATAACCACAATCGTATCTGTAGTTGAGAGCTCGATACCTTGAGAGGATCCGCTCAAGAAAGAAGCAGTAGATTCGTACCCGCCGGAGGAAACAAATGTGATTGCACTCCCGGTGGTGTCTCCATTCACAATTGGTTTAAAAGTGAGACCTTCGCCATTATTATCGTACGAGTATTCGAGGTAATACGTAAACGTTTTCGGAGAGAAATTCAGCTGATTTTGCCCCTTCGACAGAGTGACGCTCGAAAATGTAGGCACATCTGGGCGAATGAAAGTTACCAAGTAAAACGTTTCCGATGTGGCTGAATATACCGTAACTCGAACAGTCTTGGAGCCAACGTTGAGTGAAATTTCCGAAAAGTAAGAGCACGTCAGCAAACTGCACGTAGACGCTTCGGATCCATCGATAGTGACCGATTGAGTCGTAAAGCAATTGTCGGTATCACCGCTGGCAATTTGCTCTGCTGTGCAACTCAAGGAATCGTCAATGAACGTGAGCAATTGTACGGTGGAAGTGTCAGCATTGACGTAAACGTTGTAGCTGGGGACCGAAGTAGAAAATCCAGACGCAGTCTCATCCAATGAGGAAACAAGGCCGAATTCTCCTCCACCAATAGTGATATCTTTCAGAGAAATGGATTGCACCGGGTCAACACCAAGCAAATCAAAGCTGACATATGGAATAAAACCGCCGCCGAAAGTAACATCAAGCGGTGGCGTGGCAGACCCATAGAACACTTTAATTCTCTCAGCTTCTTCCGTGGATCCACTGCCTCCTTGTCCATATTCATCATCCTTACCAAAGTCATTGTAGGTATCGATAATGATAGAAATACCGACATCGGTTTCACCAATCCAGTTTGCCGAACCATCTCTGAAAATAGGAGGTTTCAAAACGAGTCTGAATACACCTCTTTGATCTGTTGCTGCAGTCCACAAGTCACTGGCCTCGTAGATTGTACCGATTGAGGAATAATCGGAAGTTCTAGTACCAATGGAGGTGATGGCATCGTTGTTACTTGGATCGGACCCACCATCGAAACTGAGTTCGATTCGTACCTTTGTATCATCAGACGTTGCAGCTTCAGAGCTTTCGTCATAAACTCTCACTTCCATGTCTAGGAGTACATCCGTGGCATTTCCGGGCTCATATGTCAAGAACCCTTTATAGCTTGTTAATCCATTCGTGACATCGATGAATCGAGCTTTTTTGGACAAGGCGTGAAGCAAGTACAGAGAATCTGCTGCGTCTGGCGATACGTAAGCTCCAGACTTCAACCAGTCAAGATTCGGGTCCATTTGCTGTCTCTGCCAATCGCTATAAACGCTCAGATCGAAGTCAGCATCGTAGCTCTTGCCCATGATGGCTCTTTTAAGAGCTAAAACGTCGGAAACATCGAAAGAACAATCTCCGTTGACGTCCCCAAACTTACATCCACTATCAACACCACTTGCGCACGTCCCGACTCCATTACAAACTGCTTCGGTATCAGTATCTTGGAGGAGTGATCTCATGTGGGAAGGAAGTACGGCAATTTCCACCTCCAAAACTTCGGAGATAGAGCCATCCTCGAGCAATTGACGACGACGTTTCTTTCCAGAGTAGCTGTTAAGAGCGATATCACCTGAACCAGTCATGTTAGAAACGAAGGCAGCTGCTGTTATGTCGGCACCATCGGTACCCTCAACAGTCAAGACCTGGACTGTGGTTTTGATTTTAGCCAAAATCTTGAAGGAAGTTTTCACAGAGAACGAAATCGTAGCGACGTGAATGGAGGAACCACTTACGGTAGAAAGCGGCTCGGTACCAATCATGAGCACTTCAGTGGACGGGTTATTCCTGGTACAGGCAAAATCGTATTGAGCCCAGTCGTCTCCTACCGTGCAACCAGTCGCTGCGATCATATTTGAATCAAACTGGGTAACGAGTTGGAAACTTCGAAGATTCGCAGATCCCGAATTGATTCGAACTTCAATGTCGAACGTTTCGTCTTTAATCTTCGGAGGAAACGGAATGCCTGTCAACGCACCCAAGGAAACGTCATTCTCAGCTGGCAAGAGATTCGGGGCAATCGAAGAAGTTGCCGATACGAGGTAATCGACACTGCCATCAGCGCAAACAGCAGAAGCAGAAATGAGAACTCGAGTCCAATACTGGTTCTTCAAAGTCGCCGTGCTTCCACTGACTTCAATGATAGAGGGCAAAGTAGAGTCGAATTTGACTACTTCTTCCCAGTTGAAGACTGCTTGCACTTCTTCCGAAGACACCGCGTTGGAAATCTGAGATCCATCATTGAAGTACATGTGTACATCTAAAGATTTTGTTGCGTCTACCAGGCCGATGAAAGAAGTAGACGCGTCCCAAATATCTTCATCAAAGAGGACAGAGGTCAGCGTTACTGGTGTATCCGAAAGCGCAAAAGTCGTCTCAATGGTAGACTCGGCAAAAGTGCTACTAATAGCTGCATTTCCAGTAGTGGATCCAGCAGCAGCAATTATCACCTCCGAAGAAGTGGAGGACTGGGTCAATGTGAATATGTCAGAGGCTGTGTAAGATGTTTCGCTGGTGATATCAAAAACTGAGCCATCCGTTAAAGTAGCAACTGACTTCAATATCGCTCGTTGATAACTACTGGTGCACACAATCTTGTTCAAAGACAGTTTTTCAATGTCGCTGCTTCCTGTGAATGCCGGATACGGAGTCATCACTGTTTGCGTGCTCATATGTTTAACTATGTCAATCGTCACCTTCGCCGTCTTCATCTCATCTGTCCAAATGCCCATAACGGTGATGCTCGTGTCATCAGTTGAACCAAATATGGTGAGCACACCATCGTTAGATACGCGAGCATATGAGTGATTGGTTACGTATGTGGGATTGTTGTAGATATCGAGACCGGTAGGGTGTTTTATCAGAAACTGAGACGTGGCTGAAGATGTGAAACTCTGAATATCACCGTCAGAGTATGTTCCAGTAAGTTCCAAGTTAGCAACACTTCCGATATTCATAGGAGCGTTCGTAGAGAGATCACCTTCAAAGGTAAGCTTGGATGCACTCGCAGTCAAATTCACATATTCGAGATCAGCGATGACAGCCTCGACACCACCGTAGCCGTAAATGATATCTTCACCTCCTACGGCACCGTTACAGGTGGTCGTAAGCAGCTTTGCCTGGATGACATCATAGCCTTCCATACCGCCTTTCACATCTCCAATTTCTCCATAGTAAGGTGCGGCCGTGTTGTCTGAGCCAGCCGTGCTTATAATGCTCAAACCGTTGTATCGGATACCGGTACTTACGGTCAGGCCAGGCAGGTGAGAAAGTTCGTTGACTTTGTTATCTTTAAAGCGGGCATAGACAACAATAGCGCCTTGCGCACCCTTACGATTCAACTTTTGAATCATATTCACAGACACATCAGCGTATGTATCTGCGTTCAAATCGGAAGGAGTCTGCGAATCAAACTGTTCGGAAGTAAATTCAGCTCGGGAAACAAGTACAGGTCGAAGCGACTCGATACCGATAGGGTCGGAAATTGCCGAGATAGTCACCGATGGCTCGACTGCCAAATTCGAATTTATCAGAGTAATTGTCGCCTTACCAACGCCATTGGTTTCTACGATTGTAGTACTGCCATCCCTAAATGAGAACGCATCCCCTTCTGTATTGTTCAAGTACAAGTCAACCATACACGTGATGTCAACTTCATCTTGGTCAGTTAAACCACTCCCGCCATATGTTGCCAACGCAGAGATGTTGGTGTATTGATACACTGAACTGCAATCCTCGTAATACACATCCTCGACCGGAGCCAATACTTTATCTTGTGCTTCTAAAGACACAACTTTCGGAAACCAGACTCTGATAGATGAAACGACAAACTGTGCACCGTCCCCAGAGGTCAATTTGACAGATGCCGCAGCAGCACCAGCTTCGTTCGTTTTTCCAACTTTGGCCACACAGGCGTTTTGCGTCCCGTCCACACCGTTAATTTTCAAGTTACCCGTTTCTACGGTAAGTACAGCACTCGACGTTATAGAGCATTCAACACTTTGCATAACTTCGTCGCCTCCGTTTTTAATGTAATTGTCTGGGTTTCTGTACACAGCGTATCCAACAATTTCCGTCTCTTGTATTGCCCTCGTGGTGTCCAAAACTGCCGTATTGACGATCTCAGTCTTGGAAACAATGCTGTAGGAACCGATAATCTCGTTGGTGTCGAGTACAATAAGTTGGGCGTTTGTGACACTACCACCTCGTGCATCCGTTACGTACGCGTCAAAGCTTTCTAAGAATGTGTAGCCACCGATCGTTACCAAGGAATCAACATTGAGTGCAGCCACGTCGTTGTAGGTTCCCACCGGTACGTTGTTGATGGTAAACGTGATGTAGCCCAAAATGACTTCGTCACCCGTGAGATCTGCCAGTGTAGCGCTGGAGGTAGCTCCAGCGACAACGATAGAGACGATTCCTTCCGTGCTGTTTCTTTCTAATCCAACAGCCGCAGAGTTGTATCCGGTAGAAGTAGTGAAAGAGTCAAATCGAAGAACTGTGGTATTGTATTTCAAACTACCACTCCATGCTCCGAGCGGAAAGCCGCCCGTATTCGCTGAAACTGGAACTGTGAGTTCGTTCTCGCTGAAGCGAGGGGACTTCGGCATCTCAAGGATGACACCACCAGTCGAGGGAAGCGCAACATAGGTCGCAGAGTTCGCAAGCTGGACGGAAAGGATGGACGATGTCGAGGAATCCTCAATACCGTATCGGAAGAGCAGCTGCGCTTTCATAGAAACAACTTCGTCGGCTTGGAACCACGCGGTCGGAACATCGAGTTCACAAGATCCAACGCCAGTAGTGAGCGAAGGCAAGGCGCAACCGATGGAGGCAACAGAGGTTGCATCTTCCGATAACGTTGCCGACAGGCGTAACGACAATCCAGTTTGCAAAACTGTGCCAGCAGTCGTGGCGTCCATCAATTGAAATCTCACCTGCAATTTCGCTGTATCTGGATACACCGTGCTCGTTAGAACAATTAACTTCACAGAAGACACCGGACGACGAGAGATTGCAATTGTAGCGGATGCTTCAGTGAAACCAGTTGGGGTGGAGTCTCCACATCGATCAGCCATCAGCTTGGCGGAAACGCTTTTCGTGGTGGTTGTTGATCCAGGAACGAAAATACCGAATTCGCGAGAGAATGCACCCAATGACGCGTAGGTGGTCGAGCCAATGCCAAAACCATCTCCAGATATTTGATAATCATCGGAAATAATCTGCGGTTGGAGCGCGGAAACGTAAGAGTCTTCATTCGCACCAGCGATGGGGTCCGGGGTTTCAAACGTAAGCACCGGAGTGTACGTATACCCAAGCGCAGACATGTGAGGATCAAGCGATACACCAGTGTATGGGAAGATCGTGGCGCTCGTAGAACCGACGGAGCTTGAAGCGCATTTAGATTCACACGTCTCCACGACAAGTGCAACGGTAATGTTTTCTTTTGCAAATTCTCCGCTTGGGCCCGAGGCTGTCACGGAAAACAAACCAGCAGAAGACATAGGAGCTTCAACGGCATAGCGCACCGGTAATTCGCCATCTGCGCTTGAAATATATGATTCAGCCTCGGCAAAACTCATGGCAGCATTCGCGAAATATGTCTCGTTAGTCGAAGTAAATTCGAAGCGGACTCTGGTGTATTCTCCGCTGACACCAGTACCAGCGTAATCGAAGAGCTGTGCCTGGAAAGTAAGCGAATCGTACGGAGATTCAGGGAGGACGATGATATCATCAACGGACGTCGCGAACAAGAACCTGTAGTCCCCTTCAAGAACCTTCAATAAAAACTGCGCATCTCTAAGTTCTGGGCATGGTGATCCGCTAGCTCCATGTACTGCACATCGAGATGTGTCGAAATCTTCACCGCGCATCCAGTCCATAGTAGGATCAACTTGTTTGCGCTGGAAGGAGTCCGCATCGCCCAAGGTCGAAGTAAGATTCGTGTATTCATCCGAGCCAGCAATCCAACGCATGAGAGCGAGGTAATCGTTTGCGTCGAACTTACAGTCACCATTAACATCGCCTTGCACATTCGACGAGCACGTAAAGTCTTGGAGGAGCGTACGTTTCGCGCTTCTGGAGCGCTTCTCAGCTGCTAAATACTCGTGCGAAGCTCGCTTTTCGTCAGGAGATTTGGTGGTCGCTGGGACCACTGCCATGTGCTGAGCTGGTACTTTGACGTTGGAGTTCACCCAGTCTTTCGGAGCACCAACAGAGAGCAAAGAGCGACGTCTCGCACCATTCAACTTAACGTAAGTCGTTCCAGCTACCGAAGCTTCGTTTGAATACGTGGCTCCGTCAGAAAGAACAATAGATGAAACTTGAGTGTAAATAAGACTGGTGGTCGCAGTGGACAAAGTAGACAACGTTATTGACGCGATCTCAGCCTCTTCCCCGATGACTTCTTCTTGAACAGCACTACCGACGAGAGAAATTTTCCCACTCGCAGTATCAATGTTGCAAATAAAAATTTCCTTTGACCATTCGTTGGAAACAGTGCAATCTGTTACTGTGAAGTCAGTTGCGGTAGTCTCAATCTCAATCACAAAAGACTCGAGTGACGCTTCACCTGTATTGACCGAAATAGGAATGACCACAGCATCTCCAAACACGCTTGGTCGTAACGGTACACCGGAAGTTAAGCCTATATCGACATCCCCAATCTCGGGTTTCAGGTTGGCATAAACCATTTCCGATGCATCTGTGTCCGCGAGAATTGAGGATGAGTTGAAAGGGCACTGCACGGTAATGCCAAGGGTGATGGACTCGTAATGGTTATCACTCAAAATTGCTCTGCCAGTGTTTGTAACTTCAATCGCGGAAGTTACGGAGGTTGACCAGAGCAGCAATGTGTCAAGCAACTCCGGACGCACCGTGACATCCGGTATAATTGTCCCATCTTCGAACGTTATTTTCGCAGAGAGTTGCGTTTCGGTCTTGACGACGCCAGTGAAAGTCGCATCAGCCGGAAATCCGGTGATGAGCTCCATGGCTTGAACTCTCAGCATTTCCGACGAAACGGTCACTGAAACCGAATCAGTTTTGCCCGCGTAAGTAGTAGTGATGATAGCAGTTCCTAATGACTTACCGTATACTACATACGTCCCATCTACAAGTCCAACTGAAGCAATGCTAGAATCACTGGAGCTTACGGTTACGAGAGAAGAAATGTCGATCGAACTATCGTCGGTGTATACGAGTTTCGAAGAAAGAGAGACGGCGGTGTAATTACCACTGCACTGAATGACTTTAAGCTCAGCGCTATCTCCGAGCGAAGAAGCGCCAGAGTATGTCGGCCACGGTGCAAGTTCTGTCTGTAAACCATCATCGGCAATATCAATTGCGAAAAAGGTTGCGGAGCCACGGACGCCCTCCGCTTCGGTGTAACCTGGAATGGTCACGAGAATCTGAAACATTCCTTGTTTGGGACCATCGGGTAAAACGGTGACTTCACCAGTAGATGAAACCTGGGCAATATCGGTACCCATGGAAACACTGAATGATGGCGGTCTGTCCGCATCATTGGTGAAGTCCACCACGCTTCCATCTTCGTATCTGACAGCAACAGTAAGTTGAATGGAAGTTGCAATGCTAGCTGGTGGATCTTTCGCACTGGACGAAGAGTCCGTGATGTATCTAGTATCTGCATTGACAAAGATAGCCGCAACTGGTGACAAAGAAATTGTTACGTTCCCAACGCCAGAATAAATCACTTCTTGATTACAAATATTGGACCATTGCGCTGTGATTGCAGATTCAGTCGAGATACTTATTGCATTTGGAGCAACGTAAGCGTTGATGACGTCCTCATCAGTCACAATTTTCACAGAATCAGCGCAACTGGTTACCCCACCATTGTTATCGAAGCAGTCAGCGGTAGAAATACCGGCCGAAATACCCATATCCTTGGTGAGATACTGTGTAGTATCATCGCTGAACGTGGCCATGAAATATAATGGACCACCTTCGCCAGCAGCCGTGAGAGATTGCTCCAAAGTTGCTTTCACATTAACGCTGTAGTCGATTTGGGCTTCCGGCGCCGTAATAGCTGACCATTGCGCCAAGTTCGGAAGCAAAGCTTCCAAATTTGCCACGGTTACTTCAGTCGAATCAATGGTGACTTCAGCGAAAGCCGAAGATCTAGAATTAGAAAGCGTTATAATACTTGATCCTGGATTAGTACCAGTTAAAGTCGCTCCAGTAACTGCGGCAACTTCAGACCGCGATGACTCGTACGCGACGGAGCACGTGACATCAACACCGGAGACAGGGTCCAGGAATTGACCGCCATACGTGACAAGAGTACGAATCGAGGACGTTTGATACAGCGGACTGACACAATCCGTGAAACTGCAGACAGCACAAGCACCAGAAATAGGGTGCAAAACTGGCTGAGCAACAGCTATTTCCACATCAAGTGGAAACCAAACCGTCACAGGAGCCACAGCTGAGTAGTCCCCGACGCTGGCGGAAACTTGAATATTTTTGTACCCATCAGATGAGCCTGGCAAAATCAAAACGGAGCAGCCACCAATTGAATCGATGGCTTGCGCCGCAAAAGATGCGCTGGAACCACAATCTACCATATCGGTAACTTGAGTGTCGGAACCGACGTTCCAAACATTCATGACAGTAAGGAAGTGATCTTGCGTCGTGCCAGTCAAGTAGGCAGTATTGAGAATTTCCGCTTGATCCATGTAGGCGTACACTCCCGTGCGCGTCTTTTGGCCAACCAAAAGCGAACCAAACGAAGACGTTCCGTACAAGTGGTCAAATTGCATTTCTTCATTGACAACGTATTCCCGAGTACCCTCGTTGACGAGGGCATTCGTGGTACCCCACAACGGCATTTCAGCTTTCCCAATGGGAGCATCAGCCGCGACAATAAATCCCACCGTCCCCAAATAAACGGCGGAACCACTTGTATCGGAGAACGATTTTGTCACGTTCAAGCCAACAGATACGATACGAACTGAGTTCGTTCCAACCGCTTGAACAATAGGAGACGGGCTGAATAATTCAGAATTCACACTGAAGTAGTTGTACGACAAGTAAGTTGTGTTCCACTCTAACGTAACCATATACGAAATCAACGCTTGTGAATCAGTGGCAGCGTATAAATCAAAAGTCTCCACTCTACCAGCGTACACCGGCGAGTATCTCAATTGCATGTAAACGTGTGGGTTGTTCACCATGGTGATCTGGTGGTCATCGTTAGACGGTGGTCTCACCAAAGTGCCAGAGGATGCAAACGTTGCAATAATTTCATCTGAATACTTCAACAACATTTCAATGTCAAAAGTTACGTCGGAGTTCCACGCGCTCGAACTTGAAGCCGGAAACCAGTCGGAGCTGATCGTGGTCTCGCAGTCACCGCCACCGGAAACGGCACTGGGCAAACCGCAAGCAGTTAAAACCTCTTCAGAGCCATCAGGGGAAGTGAGTTTGAACGTTACAGAAATTCCTGACGTCAATATCTGCGGACGTCCGTTGGCGTCGCGCAACTGGTAGCGCAATCGAAAAATTGGCTCGCCTATTTCCACTGTCGGGTTTTTCAGAATGACAGACATTTCAGATGCTCTGTCTCGCGCAGTAGTGTATTCGCCAGATATTTGACCTTCAATATTCGTTAAGCTTTCGGTAGAACACGCGTCGTCGCTACCAACAGTTAGTTTCAGGCTACCAGTAGATCCTGGTGCCTTATTGTTGAACGCAAAGAAGTCTCTGGAGTAATATCCTTTCGGCTCATTTTGCTTGGTCGTCCCTGATGGTAATCCCGGGGAGTCCGCAGTTGTCGTCATAGAAACTTCGAAATCCGCGAGTAAGAGACCATCACCGGCGGGTTGAATCGAAATCGGGGCGATAGGATCAAACTCGTAACCAGACACGTTGTACGGATATTCCGAAGTGCCATAGAATGGATAGTGCGTCCCAAGGTCAGAGCCATCTGCGGCATAATTTTGAATAATGATCGTCACGCCAGCAACACTCTCAGTGGGAGCATCTTCGTTCCATTCGTAGTTGAATGCGTAGTTGTTCTCCTCGTTACCTTTCGTTTGAACAACATAAGTCCCAACATTCGTTTGCGAGGCTTTCGTGATCACGTTGTTTTTCACCGTCGATTCATCCAACGTTTGATTATACAGTGTTCCCCAGCGTTCGCCCATGACAATCGTCATGTCAGAGTTATTGAACACTCGGCCATCCGTGCGTCCATACTCGATAAAAACTTTGGAGTACGAGTCGCCGTAGCTCTCATCGCCATATGCAGGCTGATATGCGTAATGCGTGTAATCGCCAAGAAAACTGTTATCCAATTCACCGACAACCGTACGAGAAGTTGATGGCAAATAGCCCAAAGCGCACGAATCACCATTCAAACCAGCAATATTGAAAGGATCAAAGATTGGGTCATACACCCTCGCCGTCACCGTCAAATACGAATATTCGTTATTCAATTTTGGAGTCACAATTTCGTAAGTCGAAAACATAGCGAGGAATTTGTAAACTCCAGTTGCCTTCTTCAGGTACGAGCCATCGACAGCCGTGGGACAGACTTTGGTAGAGTTCTCCTCACCGTTCCACAACTTACAGCCGCCCGCTACTCGATCGTAATCTGGATCTAGGTAGTTCAACGTAGCGTCCATTTGCATGAGCTGCCACTGGGAGAAAATGGAGAGATCCTTATAATCGATCCCATTCACGGTTTGGCCCAACAAGTGATATTCAATTACAATAGCATCATCCAAGTTGAACAGACAATCGCCGTTCACGTCTCCAAAAACACGCGGATAGCAATCAACACCAATAGTTCCCTTTTTGACAGTAACACCAGTCGAAACGCAATCATCAGCTGTTTGAAGCATTTTACGACGCGAGACGTTGGAAAGCAACGTTCTTCGACGAGACGCAGAGTTCAAGGCAATTTGGGTCACACTTCTCGGAGATGTAAATGGAATTTTAGAAGTCGAGTCAAACTCATTTCTGTGAATGAAAGACTGAACATCAACTTCCAGTTCAGTCACGACAGCCTGATCCGTGACGACTTCGAACGTAATTATCGCTACTTCAGTCGCCGAACCCGTAACGGTAGACTCAGTGTTAGAAATAAGAATCGAAGCCGAAGTTGAAGGATAATTGATCGTCTCTTGGAAGTAAGATGGCCAGTCGCTGCCTACGACAGCACTCACAGCCTTGATGTAAGTGTCGTCAAAGTTAACTTTCAGCTGAGCACCAACGAGGATTTCATCGCCCGTATTGATTCTGACGGCAACTTCAAACAACTCGCCCGCGGATTTCGGCGGCAAAGGAATTCCAGTGTTTGCACCGATATCGAGATCGTACAAGTCCGCTAAAAGATTCGCATACACTTCATCAGTTCCCGTGACGGTCGGATGCTCGTTGTTCGCGTTAAGAGCAGCGGAGCAAATACTCGAAGCAGTCAAAGTGACAGCTTTGTAGTAATTCGCCTTTAATTCAACGAACGAAGAAACCACTTTGATCACTTCGTCTGCACTCGAGGAGAGCTCAACGAGTGCAGAAACGGGAATGTCTTGGTCCAAAATGTCTTCAAACATCGTTCCGTCGCTGAAGACAACCTTCATTCGGACTTCTTTAGAGGTCCCAAATGAGGCAACGAATGCATTTCCGGAATCCCACTGCGTTACGTGCGAAATGGATTCGATGCTGATGCGAGTATCTGTGACCGTGATCGTTTGAGAAACTAAGAAAGCCTTTTCACCACTTCCGAAACTGGACGTCATATCAAAAGTACTCGCCGAGATCCCGCGCGCAAAGTTGGCTCCAACACCTGCACCACCAACAGTGCTGTCGGCACCGTACACGAGACCAATGGAAACATCGGAGGTAGCGTAGTTACCATACTTAGAAATGTCGAAAACAGATCCATCCGACAAGGTTGCGGATAAGGAAGCCTCGAGACTTTGGTAGTACTCAGTGCACGCAACTTTGTGAAGCGTCGTCGTCTCGTATGACGTTGAGCCTGAGTAAGCTGGAAAAGGATTAGTGCGCATATCAACATCCGTGAGAATGACCAAAGTCATGGATACTGTTGCAGTGCCGAGCTCCGGAGCATACTCAGGCAACGACGCGCTGACCGTGATCGTTCCGATCCCGTTAGAATCGGTTTTAGGAACGACGACGCCATTGATCACATCCGCCAAATCTTCACCCGTCGAAATAGTGAAGTTCGCACGATCATCGAGAATAAAATTCTTGGAGGATCCGTCGTCGTAGTTGATAGTGTAGGTCAGTACAGCCTCAACGGGAATTGCGATAGGTTGTTCACTCGCACCGTCTCCTCGTCGCGTGATTCTGTTCGTGTTTGCGGAAAACTCGACAGAAATAGGAACCGCGAGGTCAACCAAAGTCGGAATAATTCCAGAGACGTTGTACGGGGTCTCGCAGACCGTCCAAATTGGTTTCAATAACGAACCATCAACGAGCGAATCAACAGAAGTTGCCCTCACTGGAATTGTTAATTGAAAGTCAGATGTACCGTTGACATTCTCCGCGACTGACAAGTCATTCGTTGAATTTACCGCGACAGAGATGTCCAAACCATCGGATTTTCTGATGTACCTCGTCGACCCGTCCGTGAAGTGCGCCCAAACCCATATCTGACCTTGATCTAATTCATTTTTGAAGTCGTGCTTGAGCTCGACGCTCACGGCCACTTCCGAATCAGCACCAATGGCAACCCCGGCAGGAGTGCTCAAAAGTTCCGTACCAGTGACGACAGCCCCTAGCAACTGGGTGACGTTGACGTAATCGTCCACGGCGCTCACGGTCACGATTGCCGTCGCGTTCAAAATGCTTGAAATGGCCGGGCTCGCAAACGAAACAATAACATCCCCAACTTCTGGGTACGCGGTGATAGTTTCGTTAGATGTCGTATTCGTCAATTCGTCATAAACTTCCACAATTTCCGGAACTTTTTCGATCGTCGACGCATACGCTTCGTTCACTGTAATTCGCGTCTTTGAGAGGGAAACTGCTTCCGCTACGGAATCTTCGGAATCTTCCACTTGAAAAGAGGTGTAACAGGTGACGTCGTTGTTGTAAATTGATTCTAAGTTATCACCGCCAAATGTCACGTACGCCTTAATATCTGCATACTGCCAAAGTTTCTCCGAGCACGACGGATAAGTAATCGAAGTTTCATAAGACGTCGTGTTCGACGTTTCGTTGTAAGTTGCAATCGTATTTGTGATTGATGGTAAATTGATCGGGTTCAAGACAGCATCGGTGACGACAATTTCAGACTCAAGCGGGTAGTACACGTTGAGCGAGGTAGAAGAACTCAAACTTCCACTCGTTGTGGTGATCGAAAAGTTGCCGTGTCCGGTATGCGTTTCGTCGATGGTAATGTCGCAACCCGAAGAGCTGACGGCCAAGGTGAATGCAGTTGAGGAGCCGGTGCTGCTCGAGCACGAACTTGGTTTAAGGACGGCATCCGAAGTGCTCGGCGAAGACCAAACAACGTAAGTCACGATGCTCGTGGACGTACCTTCCGAAGTGATGGGGTACGCATTGACCAAGTCAGTTTGACCGATCGCTGAATACATCTTCACTTGCTTCGTAGAACTCACCAATCCGGGTTCTAAGCCACCCGAAGGGGCACTGCGAGAGTACGAATTTACGACGCTCGCAGTTCCCGTTGGAACGTAAGTGCGCAAGCCCCAGTTTGCCATTTGCCTAACGGTGGCTGATAACAATCCTTGGTCACAGTCAAACCAGGAGCTTCCAGCAACACACGCGTACGTACCGAATGAGCTCGTGTACGACGTGATCTTTTGCCTGAGCGTTATCTCTCCGATCTTTAACTTCGTACCTTTCGTCTCTTCTTCGAGAACATTTGTCGAAGGAGATAAAAAGACAACCGAGATGAGATAACCTGGAATGGCTTCGCTAGCCTTCGCTTGCCAAATACCGCTCGACGTGAACCCAACGTATTCAAACGTAGAATCCCATTGCTCTCCGTTTCCAGCGTCGCTGATCAAGATTTCGAAATCTCCAGCGTATAAGCCGTAATCTCCAGTGTTGACAAAGACTTCAACGACACTTTCTTCTCCTTCAAAAACAGGATATTTTGGTGCTTCCAAAATAATAGTAGGTTCAGAAACCGCATCGTGTTCATAGTGTTTCTTCAAAGTGAACTGCTGGGTAAGACTCGTTCCGTAAGTGACCGAATCGTATTGATAGGAAATTGTCGCTTGTCCAACTTGCTCGTTAGTAGTGGAAAACCATTCTGAAACCGCTTCCACTCTACAAACGCCGGCACCGGTTACGGAGCTTGGAGTTTCACATTCGCCCTTCGTCGTCGCGCCGTTTAAGTTCAAAGTCATAGAAACAGTTAAACCACTGAGTTGGACTTGGCTTCGACCATCGGCGTCGGAAAGTCTGTACCAAACAGTGGCCCCCGGCCCTGATTTGTAAAGCGACGGGTTCTTCATCAACGTTTCGATCGAAGCCGCCGGATTCGCAATTGCTTTGTAAATTGGCGTCGCGAAGTCAAAGCCGACTTCGCCGGAACACGTGTCCGAACCTCCCATGTAAAATTCAGCGAAACCAGTGCTCGAAATTGGCTTGTTCAAAATCGTCCCCACTGGTCGCTCCCACATCCCGCAACCCGTCGTTCCAGACGTGCGATTGAGGATGACTCCGAAGCGTTCTGGACCGCCTTGACAGCGACCAGCCGTGCTTTCTCGGGTATCTGCCGTGGCATATCCGAGCGAACCCTCCTTGACCTGAATATCCGGTAGCGCAAACGCGTTGTACGGATCGAGAGGAATAATAACCGTTCCTTCCTCGCAAGAAATAGAAATGGAATTCGTCGACCAGTCGTACGCTTGAAGATTCATGACGGAAACTGAAGCGCAATTGGAAAAGAAAACCTGCAAATTTTCGCGCGCTTGACTCCTGTAGGACGAAGTCAAAGCTCCGATGGGAGCAGAGAACGTAACCGAAATATCGGTGTATCCGCTACGATCAGCCGTCACGGAATTAATCGTGAAGGATGCCGAAGTAACGGACGCATCGCCGAGGTACAACTGCGCGTTACACGTCAACACGTCGATCAAATCTGCCAAGAAATTTGAGTAAAATTGCGTCGTGGGGTCGCTGAATAACGAGTAATCAATATCGACATTCAAAGAATGAGTGATGGTATCGACGAGACCAGCTTCGGCGAATCCGTCGCAAGAGAAACCGTCGTCAAATCCTGGCTCTTTGTAAGCAAGGAGTTCGTAGACCGCGGTGTTTCGGCCATCCTTAGCACGAATTTGAATCAAGTTGAATCCATCTTCGAGTCGCATGTAACCTTTTTCTCCAGAGTTTACAGTTTCACAAGCGAAGGCGTTATCGTAAAAATTTTTGCGGATGCGTTTTCTCGCCCACATTCTTTTCATCTCCTCGGAGGAACCAGTCGTGATTCTGCAAATCTTGACGTCGTTTCCAGAGAGCGAGTGCGGAGTAATACCAATTCTATGATTCGTAGAATCCAAGAACGTCGAATATTTGAAGACATCCGGCATGAACGAGGGTTCGAGCTCGCCACGATCGAGTTGAATATCGCCGAGCGAAGCGCCCTCCTCTTCGTCCATCAACACATACACCGTAACAATGTAAGTGCGGGTGGACAATCCGTTTGGAGAGGTAACTACAATCAACGCTTTGTTCTCGCCGAGTCTAACGCCAATTCGAAAAGTATCGCCAGATCTCACTTGCTTCCCGTATAATCCACCGATGCGAATGGTCGCGTCCGGTTGAGTGGCGACTGGAGTCAACGCGACTCTCATGTCTGGTAAGTCATCTACGGTCAACAAGACAAAGTATTCGAACGTTCCGGAGTAAAACGGAGGTTCGATAACGCCAGGAGTAACCGCAATACCAGCCAAGGAGGCAAAATCGCCGTTTTCAAAGAACACGCAATATTCCGGGTGAAACGGAAGGTAGTCGAATTGCATGATATCGAACCAATTATTGAATTGCTTCGGCGCCGTGATCGTACTCAAAGACGATTTTCCAGAGCCGTAACGGACCATAACCGTCTCATCCGAAAAGATTTGCCCATCCAAGGATATTCGAAGCTCCACGTTCGCACTCGACGACGTCTTTGTAATTTGTTTCAAAGACGGCGCGAGGCAAGTCAGCTGGGACTTCATGGCGTCGAACTCGCCATCCACTCTCATGGAACCAAAGTAGCACGCCGACGGCACCGTGACAGAGCTGGGATCAAAACCTGGACCAAACATGTAGTCGCCCAAAGTGAAACGAATGGCAGTTCCGCCCTCGGCGGAAACTTTCGGCGCGGATGGTTTGACATCCGCGACGCTCATCTTTGAGTGGTAATGAAACTGCGCGCCGTTGACGGAATACAAAGATCCATCCAACGAAATGCGCAAGGTGACGTCCTCGTCGTCCTCCATAGGCGGTGCTTCGCAAACAATGACGAGGACACCTGATTCCTCCATGATCTGAGCGCTCATGGCTTCGACTGGTTGTTCGCCAAACTTACAGTAAAACGAGTTGTGGTCCCGCGCGACGTGACCGGACAACATAATGGAGACTTTCGTGCCTCCCTTATCTGAACCAATCGCAGGAGAAACCGCAATTTCGCAAAGCTGCAAGATGCCTCCGTCTGGACCAGTAAACTCCTTAAACTCAGCGTCGACTTTTTGATCGTAGAAATCATAAAAGTCGTAGAACGAGTAAAAGTCGTAAAACGAATAAAACGCCTCGTAAAATTGAGGAGAATAAAACGCCAACGCTTCGTCGACGGCATCCTCTTCCCAACCAATGACTTCGGGAGACAACGGACTGATGAAGTGACCGTCTTCCGTGAATTCATTAAGCGTTCTCGACCCAGCACCTCTTCTCACAACCTTGACATCGTCCGAAGAGACGACGTGCACGTCGCCATCAGTCGTCGCCGCCGAGGAGGAGGAGGAGGAATCCTCTCCGCCGAAATCTTCGACGCGAGGCAGGTCAGAGCTGAGCGACTCACGATTGTCAGCTCTCGTCGCGTCCGAAAAGCCTTCGCGAGTCAAATCATCCGAACCGTAGCGGTGCGCCTTCTGTGATGGCGCGCCGCTCACTCCGAATGCAACGGACGAGCACAAGGCGACGAGCGCGAAGAAGACGAAGAATTTTGTCGTCGCCTTCTTTTTGCTGCTAAATTTTTTGCTAAAAAAACTCATCTTCCTCTTATCGCGTCGTTTTACGTCGTCGTCGTCGGAAAGAGTTCTTCTTCTAGTACGTGTGTGTGTGTATACACACTACAAAACTACTTCTCTACGAGAGCGAAGACGATCTGATCTGATCTGATCTGTTGTGATATAAACGAGGAAGGAGTTGTGAGTGATTTAAAACCACAGAAAAGGAAAGCGGCGCGCGCGCCACGTAAAAAGATAAATTTGGATTACAGAGAGACGTTTGAGACGGAAATCACTCCATCCACGATCGCGGCTGACTTTGACGATGAGATGACGTACCTTGTGTACGCTCTGGTATATTTCTATCTACTACCGATCCAAAAGAGGATCAGATCTCCTAAAGAAGAGAAGGAAAGTGAAAAGCTTTTTGTTTTCACTCCCTTATCGTCGTCCTCGCGAAGAGAGAGGAGGAGATCTGCGTCGCCTTTTCTACTTGTTTGAACACGAAGCCTTCGATTTCTCTTTCGTCGGTGTGGTTCAAATCCTATTCGCGCGCGTTCTTTTTTTTCGGAAGAAAACAGAGAAGACGCGTCCTAATTCACGGTGAGCAGCGGTAGCTACGTTAAAGTACTACGCGTAAACTGTTATGGTAGTTTACTTTTGTTACGTTATAAAGCGCAAGAAAGCTTAAGCTTTGATGGGCGTGTGAGATTTTTGAGGGCGAATTGCTTCAAAACGACTGTTCGATTCTTTCGATTCTGGCCATTAAATTCGAAATGAGTCCCTAAATAATTAGTAAAGAAAGTCTAAGAAGTGTATTTGCGAAGAATGTGCGCGTCGGCGTCGTCTGAATCGTCGTTATGATAGTCGTTATAGTCACCATCATCGCCGGGGCCGCTCTTGTTTTCTCGTTGATGGTGATCGTTACTTCTAAAAATAGTAGTATTGATGATTCCAGTTGCCATCTCCTCCTCCTCTGAGTAGGCATCAACTCCTCTTCCTCGTCCGCGGTCTTCTTCCTCGACGAAGCTTTCTTCGAGTTGATCTTCGACGACGAAACGAACGAGGCGAAGACGTTCGCGCAAAACTTTATCGACAAATACGCTCGACGGCTTGTGGCCATCTTTTCTTGCACCCTTTTGCATCGACGTTTGTTTATTAACTCTTCTTCGGTTATTCGCAAACGAACGCTCGGCGCGTTTCACCAAATCAGCCGCCAAGGAGCGAGGCGAGAGATTTCCAGTCGATACGGAGGTACCTCTCACTGGAGAGCTCTTATTATTGAATTCCTCATCGCGACGATGTCGATTTTGAAGCATCTTTTCTAAAGCTACAACTTCTCTTTCTGCTTCTGACATATTTTTTGTATCCTCAGATTTTGGACGCGGGAAAGTTGCGCTGCCGAAATTCTTGTACCCAATAATATCATCGATTTCGTGGTTTTCGTCGTCGTCGTCGTCGTCGTCGCCTTCATCGTTCTCCCCCTTTCCTCTGTTCTCTTTGCCAATGCCGTTGTTGTTGCGATCAAAATTAAAGGCGATCGAGGCGCGATTGATTTCTTTCACCGCGCCGAGAACAAACGCATCCGCTGAATCGTTGGAATCGTCGGCATTTGTATTTAAAGTGACGTCAACTTGATGCGGCACGAAAGGTTCTTTTCCTTGCGTGGCGACGCAATCGTAGCACTCGAGTCGCGGCATCGCCGCGGAGGCATTCTTTTTGTCATAATCTCCGTCGTCATCTTTTCTTTTGCCGCTCACAACGCAGACTAGAAAACTGCCGTTTTGAGATACTTTCCTCAAAACAGAATTCGAGGCGTAGCGCAAACACGCCGCCCACACTTCGCTCGATTGTAAAAATGCAAGACTATCGCGAGCATCATCATCGAGACGATGTATCCAAACACCAACCAAAGGCGTTTCACAATTATGCACTCTCGATGAGTTTGTTTTGAGAAAGCACAACCGGCGAGCTCGATCGAGCGTGAGAAATCCTGTCGTCATTTTCGTCCTCGTCGTCGAAGATGAAGAAAGAGAACTTTCCCTCGTCCTTCTACCGTTGTAACCATTCAAAAAGTGGTCGTCATCGAATAACGCGGAAATAACTCGAGAGGATGATGAAAATTCTCTGGAGACCCTCAACGGCCGAATCGGCGCAAACCGGAAAGCGCACGAAGGCATCTCCAAGGCTACGGTGAGATGTACTTTCCACGCAGGCGGCGAGTTTCGCTTCGTTTTCACACCGTCGTACCGTTCAACGACGGCTCCTATTCGCATCGGCCACATGTCCAGAGGCGTCAACGGCTCGTCTTCATCTTTATCTTTGTCCATCTCTTCTTCTTCTTCTTCCTCCTCCTTCTCCTCGGCGTCGACGACGATACTCTTCGTCGTCGTTAAAGGCATCGCATCGCACGTCGCGTAAAACGACTCTCTCACGCTCGTAAAACTCTTCCCCCACGCCAATCGCGATGCCATTCTCTCGCATCGCTTTTTCCCTTCTTGACTTCCTCCGCCGCGGCGGAACGAGACGTCCAGCGGTACGCGTCTCTCGCTACTACAATGACTAAATCCGCGTTTGTTTCTTTCGCCTGTTTTGTTGCTTTTGACGCCACTACTGCTACTAATCGTCACTATCCCAAAGCTATCGTTGCTATTACTGTTACTGCTATACATCGTGTTGTTGTTGTTGTTGCCCTCGCTGCTGTTAAAATCGCATCTCGCGTAGAGATGATGGTGCGAAACCGATTTTGATTTTAATTTCTCGAGTATCTTTCCCGCCAACGAGTCAAAGTCGTCGTCCACGAACTGAAATATCGTCGGCCCGACGTCGCTGGACCAAACCACTGTCGTCGTCGTTTCCTTCTCCTTCGTCGTCGTCTCCGCGTCCCACAAAATCTCTCTCACGCGAGGGAAATCCTTCGCGTTTTCAGAAGAAGACGAATTCAAAGACGAAGACGTTTCTCTCGTCCTCCTCGTCCGCGAATCGTTATAAAATCTAATGTTTTTCCCGTTTTTCTCGTGTTCCTCCTCTTCAAACGCCTCCTCTGTGGGTGTTTTCTTTGTCGTCTTCTTTTCCAAGAAATACGCCGAAGAAGAAGACATTTGTCTTCCGTCCTCTCTTTTGTCTTCTTCTTTGTCTTCGTCTTCTTCTTCTCAACAACAACAACAAGAGTTGTACTTATTAGAGTATTAGTATGGAGAAAATGGCGGGAAAAGTTCGTCATTTTTTCATCTCCTCATTTTAATCAACAAAGAAAAGTGAAACGATGACGCTCTTCCCTCTTCTCTCCTCCTCCTCCTCCTCTCCGCGTGTCTCTCACAACAACAACTGTCGTTCTTCTTCTTCTTCTTCTTCTCGTTGTTTTTCCTCCAAATCATCGTTTTCAACTTTATCGCGAGGTAAAGGAGGAAAGATTCATCAGAATCACTATTCAACGATTGCAACACGAGCGACGAGGAGTAACGACAGCAACAACAACATTAACAACAATTCTAAATACATCGAGAAAGCGAAAGTGCAAGATTTATTGTCGAATTTGGAGCGATGGCTTCGAGAGAACGGGTCGGAGATGAACGAAAAGTGCGAGTTTGGGTTTAGCTCTATGATGGAAGAAGATAACACTTTGATGATTCGTAAAAACACGTGCGGTATTTTCAATCGTGGTAGTAAAAGTAGTAGTACAAGTAGTAGTAGGAGTAACATCAGCAGCGACGATAACACGAGTATTAAAAAGAACGAGTCGATCTTAAAAGTTGGCGATTCGGTGTGGATGACTGCGGAGAAAGCGAGAGAAGATGCGGACGGGAAGTGCGGGAAGATTTTAAAGCGTCTGGCGGCGCAAGGCGAAGCCGCGCCGGCGTGGGTGGAACTTTCCGTGTATTTGGTGTGCGAACTCGAGAAAGGCGAAAGTTCGTTTTACGCGCCGTATTTGAGTTATTTACGCGAAGCGACGGTGTTAGAGTCGCCGCTATTTTGGTCGACGGAGGACGTGAACGCAATCGCCGGGTCGCAACTCCTCGACGACGCGGCTGGGTACGATTCGTACGTTCGAGGCACGTACGAGTCGTTGAATTTAAGCAACGACGGTGTACCGGAGGATACGTTCTTGTGGGCGTTTGGAATTTTACGGTCTCGAGCGCAACAACCCATGCGAGACGGGTCGGAAGTTACCTTAGTTCCCGGGTTGGACATGTTAAACCACAAGGCGAGATATTCGGAGAACGATTTTGGGGTTGGCGGGAAGAAGAAAAAGCCAGATTGGCAAGTCTACGAGGCAGGTATGGACGACGGCGCGATGGGTTCACCCATGGCGGCGATTACAAACTTATTCGGCGGTGGTGGGAAGAAGGAGGACGCCAGGGGGAGCAGCGGTAGCGGTAAGAGTAGCGGCGCAAAAAGCGAGAATAACAACATCAAATTCGCCTCGTTTCGAGCGCAACAAGATACCATTCAACCGGGCGAGGAAATTTTTATGGATTACTACGCCTCCATCAACTTCGACGAGCGACCTTTGGATGGTAAAACCTGCGTCGATTACGGCTTCGTCGATCCCGTGGAACGAAACGGTGGCTACGAGTTACGAATAGGCATTCCAGAAAACGATCCAAACAGAGACGATAAAATCGACATTTGCGACGTGAGTCAACAAATCATAGGCGGCGGCGACGATCCAACCTTTTATTTAAAAGCGTACGAAGATCCAGATCCAAACTTGCGCGTTTTCAGCAGATTGTTGAACATCCAAGGCTCGGACGCGTTTTTGTTGGAAGCTTTGTTTCGAAACAACGCGTGGGAGTTGATTTCCGAACCCGTCTCGAAAGTGAACGAAACGCAAGCCTGCGAAACGATGATTGCGGGATGCAAAGACGCTCTGTTGCAATACGAAACGAGCATCGAACAAGACGAGGACATGTTATCGATCCAGGACATTTCCGACGAAAAGCTTCTCTCCATTCGCGTCTTGTTGGGCGAAAAAAAAGCGCTCAGAAACACGTTGCGATATTTCGAAACCATTCGCGCCTCTGTCGATCGCTTAGAGTATTACCAAGAGCGACGCTTGAGGCAGTTAAACTTGTTGGACGAGGACGGGAGTTCCACGTACGATCCATTCAACGATTTCATAGCTTAATATAATACTATAATACTCTACTATATTAATAATGATGCAAAAAAAAGAAGTTGTTCAATACGCGAGTTGAACGCGTGACCTTCTCGGTGTAAACGAGATGCTCTAACCACTAAGCTAATCGAACGAGACGATTCTCCTCAATTAGGGTTTACATTACTCTATATACAAAAAACAAAAAAATAAAAATTTGAGCAACAAAGAAAAACAAGACACAAAAAACGCCATTCACAGAAGAGACTCTCTACTAATAATAAACAATGTTGTTGACGAACCCGATCGAGGAGGACGTGTTCGAACGAACCAACGAAAACGAGGACGAGGAGAAAGCGTGCGAAAAAGAACGAGCGAGGAGACGATTAGTATTGGAAGAATCGTCGTCGTCCTATGTGTCGTCTGAGCAGGCAAAAGTGGCGTTTGCTTTTCTCTCAAAATCCAAATCGTCGTCGTCGTTGGGAAGAAACACCGAAGAAGAAGAAGAAAAAGGCATCGAAACGATCGCGTTCTTCTCGAACAGCCGAGTGCCTCTGACGGTGTGCGAGGAGATTTTATCCTCGTTTAAGAGGGAAAACAAAAAGTTTGAGAAGATTGGCCACGTGAAAGTATCAGGCGTGAGCGAACGGAACGACTGTTTGAGCGACGATTTTGATGACGATGATGATTTTGACGACGAGAACACAAAACGAAACGAGACGTTCACGAGAACGTGCGACGTGTATTACCAGAGAGAAACGAAGATCGCTCTCGTGAAGTGTACGTACGACGTTCCCGTGGAAAATGCGACGAGATGGGCGGAAACAGTTTTAAAGAGTCTCTTTCCAGACGACGACGATGAAGGAAGGATGCGTAGTCGTCAAACATCGCCGCTACGAAAGGCGTTCGTCGTCACGTCGCTCGTTTCCTCGTACGCCGACGATACGGACGCGGATGAAAACGGTTTCGGTGATAGCGCTCGTTTTGCCGTGCAATACGTAGGGAACGAGGCGTACACTACTTATTCGAATACAAAAACACGTAAAAATAGCACAAATAAGAAACCTTTATCGGTAGGCCGGGCCGTCGTCGGCGCCGAGGCGGCGTTGTTCAACCGCTTGAACCAGATGGCAAACGACGGCAAAAGCGCCGAGAGGACGAGAACAAAAATAGCCTTGCTCACATGCCCGGACGAGCGTTCGTTTTCGGGAACCGCGGACGATATCATCGACGTTCGCGCTTTGAAAAACATCGTGGATGTTTTACGAGAAGATTTTGACGACGACGAGAATACAGAGGAGAAGGACGAATGGAGCGAGCTCTTACGGTCGGTGGACGAAACCGCGTTGAACGAATGGGCGAGAAAAGGCGGTCGTCATCGTAATCGACACCATCTTCAGCGCGACGCGACGAATTCTTCCATCTCGTTCGTCGCCGACGATAACTTGTTTTCTTAATAATAATAATAATAATAATACTAGTATATATATATATAGTAGAGAGAGGTACTACTAGCGAATGCGAATGAACTTAAATAAACATACATCCGCACACATACTTACACTTGACAAACAACGGGAAGAGAGCGTCCTCAAAAGTCGTCAAAAGTCGAGGACATCACATAATAAAAAAAATGTCATCAACAGCGACGATATTCGCAGCAATGAATACAACGACGACGATTCAATCCTCTTTTAAACGACCTTGTCGTCCTCGCTCGCTGTTATTATCATCAAAAGGAAGCGAGAAAACTTCTTCCTCCGTCGTCGTCTTCAAAGGTCAAATTCGTCGTCAACATCGGATAAAAGGTCGACATTCTGTTCTTCGTTCTTCTTCTTCTTCTTCGTCCTCCTCCTCCTCTTCCGAGGAAAAAAAGAAGACGACGACGATGAAAACGACGACGACGAAAATAATGCGCATCAAGAAAATGATCGTCGCCCCAGCGATGATGTTCGTCTTTTCCGCCACTTTCGGGGGGGTTCTTGGGTTTACTGAAAATGGGTTTTTTGTTCCGTCTGCTGCGTGTGCTGCTGCTTCTCCTTCTGCGACAGGCGAACGGAAAGAACCAACGAACACGGCCGTTCGCGAGTTACGCAAACAGTCGAAAAAAGCGGTGAAATGTTCTTTAGATGTGGCGAAATCGACCATCGATACGATCGATCGGAAAATCAACGAACCGTGGAACTTGGAAGATGTATGGGCGATATTCGCGTTGAGGTTGGTTATAAAACGAAGACGGGAGATGTTTTTATGGTTTGAAAAACAAAGGATGAAAGCGTTCGGAGGAAGAGGAGAGGATTCAAAAAGAGAGAAAGTAATCGAGCAGTTAGAAAGCGCGGACGTTTTGGATTCACCGTATCGAGAAACGTTCGCGCATTGGATTGGGAAACCGCTCGGCGCTTTAATGTTTTTGTGGATCACCGGGTACGTTTTCGACGTGACGTGTGAATTCGTGGACGCGATGTATGTAAATTTTGCGGTTCCCGAGAACGTGGCCGCGGGTTTTGATCGAGGGACGTATATTTTTACCGCTGGGCTTATCGTATCGATGTGGTTATCAAAGTACGGCAGCCAATTGTTGACGAAAATGTTCCCGGATAGTTCGGCGCAAACCGAGGAAGGGAAGAAGTTAATTTTGGTTCGATTTGCCACCATGATCACGTTACTCGCCACGTTTGCGGCTACTCTGGTCACTTTTGGCTTACCTGCCTCGTTTTTATTCTCTTTCGGTGGTCTCGGAGGTTTAGCTTTTGGTTTAGCCGCCAAAGATTTCATCGCGAATTTAATCGGCGGCGTCATCATCGCCGTCACGTCGCCGTTTAGCGAAGGCGATAAGATCGTCTTGTTGGCGTCTGGTGGTAAGTTTAGAGGATCAGATTCACCAAAAATCAGTGAATATAGCGTCGAGAAGATTGGCTGGTACTCGACGTTGTTAATGCCGAGAGATAAGAAACCAACGATCGTACCAAATGGCTTCTTCTTAGGCAACGCGACCATCAACCATTCTCGAGCGACGCATCGATTCGTTCGAGCGGCGTTTGAAATTCGATACGAAGACGTCGGCCAGGCGACTCAAATCAAAGAAGGCATTAATGAATTTTTGGCTAAACATCCACACGTGGATGTTAAGGCTGGATCCAAATCACTGATCACAAACTTAGGCTCGGCAAAGTTGGAGATGGAAGTACGAGCGTTCATCCCGATGGCGGAAGGTGGTGACGCGTATTACGATTTGCGACAAGACGTGTGCCTTGAAGTTTGCCGACTTCTGGAGAAGTACGCACCAAAGAGTGCAGGCACGACTCCCTTGCTTTTGTCGCAAGACGGCTCGTTCGATGGTCGCATTTTATCTTCGTGAAAAACAAATCGCTTTTGCGCTTTTGTGCGTATATAAACGCGGCGTGTTATAACTATTCTTTTTTTGTATGTATTTCCTCTTTAATCATCATTATTTAATCATACGTAGTACTACTTAGTAGTACTCGTTTACAGCATTTTCACAAAGTTCTTTAAAATAATATTACACACACATACACAGTCACACACGCACTCTATCACTTCTATTTCTTTTCTTCTTCTTTGCTTTTATGTACAGTAATAATCTGTAGTAAAAATTGCTTTCTGCCTTTCGTCTTCCTACACGTCTATGTTTCCGACTTTGGTTAAAAATTGCAAAACTTCGTCGGTATCTCTCAACGAATAACTCGCTTTCGTTTGCTTGGGAACTTTGGTCACCACGATCCCGACGCCGTCGCCTTGCGTCTCGTCGTCGCTGAGTTTCCGTAAAACCTCAAACGCGTCTTCATCCGTCACGTCGTCGCCTAAATACATGGAAATGACATCTTTTCGATCGTTCAATTTCAAAGCTTCCAACAAATAAGACAAAGCTTTCCCTTTATCCCAGTCGACTTTTGGTTTCACTTCCCACACTTTCTTCCCGGAATGTTTCCGCAACTTGTCTTTATTTTGCGCTACGATTTCATCTACCGCTTTTTCCACCTCTGCTTCGTCCTCTTCGTTTTCGCATTGGCGATAATGCGCGCTCACGCAAAACACGTTGGTCTCCACAACCGCGCCTTTTATTGAATCTAACTTTTTCTTCAACGTCTCAAACACGTTCTGCATGACATCCTCTGCCCACAAGCACGGCTTATAATCGATATCTGGCGAGCCTTTCGGACCGGCTATATCTAACCCATGCGATCCCGCGTAATACAACTCGTCCAACTTTACAAAATCGTACACCTTCTCTCTCGCTCGTCCGGAAACGATCGCCGTCGGAAACTTCTTCGCCACCGTTTGCACCGCTCGCCTCGTCTCTTCTGACATGAACGCTTTTTCCGGCTGAGATACAATCGGCGATAACGTCCCGTCGTAATCCAAAAAAACCACCAACTGTTTCCCTTCCGATTTCAGTTGTTTCTTCAATTTCGCGATCAAACTGTTATTCTGATTCGTTCGTTGTTTTTCTTCTTCTTCTCTTCCCTCGATGCCATCGTTCTCGTCATCATCATCATTGAGCAACAAAGCGCTCGGGTGGTGTTTCGTCAACCACTCCTCCTCGGTTTTCCAGTACGTCGGCGTCGTCGCTCGATCGCCCATTTCTTTCAGGGAAAGATCCTCGTACGAGTTTCGATGCGACATTATTTCTTCTTCTTCTTCTTCTT
>Ga0181606_10000203_pt1 | contig 46503 bp, 41 predicted proteins | sample 041ome_10_FD_132994 | JGI IMG/M metagenome (GOLD analysis project Ga0181606, IMG submission 132994) | Coastal salt marsh microbial communities from the Groves Creek Marsh, Skidaway Island, Georgia - 041412US metaG (megahit assembly) | ecosystem: Environmental > Aquatic > Marine > Intertidal... | reverse complement strand
CTAGTTATGCAAAAGGATCCCCAAACGTATATGTCAATAGTGCCTCGGCAGTAAGGATTGGTGATACAACTGCATGTGGAGATCCTGCATCTGCAGGTTCACCTAACGTATATGTTAATAGTATCAAAGTGCATAGACTTGGAGATGGTACTGGTGGACATGGTTCTTGGGTTCCGAATGCATCTGCTAGTAGTTCATCGAATGTTTTTGCAAATGGTGGAGGTAACGGTGGATCTGGCACTAAAGGACCAAGTGTTACAAAGAGAACTTGGCCAACAGATCCAGAAAACGTTAACTACAATGAGGCACTGGCAGGAAAGACTTGTGATGAATATGATTGGAATTCCGGAACTTGTTTAGTTGCTTATAAATAGATTACTAAGAACAACAGTTCTATTATACACTATAATTTAAAAATGTCAAGAGGTGACTTATGAATAATCATGATACTTTAGTAAACTTATTTGAAACTTACATCGCAGAAAGTGAAAAGTTTGACGGTGGAAATAAATCAGCAGGAACTCGTGCTCGTAAAGCACTTGCTGAAATTACCAAAACATGCAAAGAAAGAAGAAAAGAAATTCAGGACATCAAGAACGGTTAGTTAAATGGCAGAAGTAATTTACAGTGACATCGACTCTACATTTTTTGCGCATCCTGTCAAACAAGACATTGTGACAAAGAAGAATCGTGACGCTGTAAAAGCATCTGTCAAAAATTTAATCCTCACAGATTTTTATGAAAGACCTTTTAAACCAACGATTGGGTGTGGCATACGCAATTTCTTGTTTGAGTTAATGACTCCTGCAACGAGACAGCAAATTAAAAATGCCGCAAAACAGGTTATAGAAAACTATGAACCAAGGGCAGAGGTAATCGATATCCTTGTTGAGGATTATCCGGATAAGAATGCAATTACGATGAGTATTGCATTTTTTATCATTAACGATCCGGAACCTGTAGTCGTAGACATATTACTAGAAAGAGTACGATAATGGCAGACAGTTATCTAAAAGTTTCAGATGTTGATTTCGATGATATCCGAAATAACTTAAAGACGTTCCTTACAGCGCAGACTCAGTTTAGAGATTATGACTTTGAAGGTTCTAATCTTTCTGCATTGTTAGATGTGTTGGCATATAATACACACTATAATGCATTTCATTTAAATATGCTCGCAAACGAGATGTTTTTAGATACTGCTCAACAGAGAGATAGCATTGCATCACTTGCGAAAATGTTGGGTTATGTTTCTACATCTGCACAAGGACCAACTGCACAGGTCAGTTTATCATTTAGTGGACTCCCTGCAGGGACATCACAGTTTACTATCGCAAAGAACTCAAAGTTTAATACAACAATTGATGATATCAGTTATACATTTTCGACACCACAAGCATACACGGTCGTTAATAATGCGGGGAACTTTAATATTACTTTAGATATTAAAGAAGGATTTCCTCTAGTTCATAAGTTTGTTCACAATTCGGCAAGTCCAACTCGTTTTGTAATCCCAAACAAAAATGTAGATACGAGTAGCATTGTTGTTAAAGTTCAAGAGTCGGCAGATGATACGACAACATCTGAATGGGTACGTGCAACAGATATCAAACAGGTTTTTGAAACATCAGAAATTTATTTTATTGAAGAAGCATACGATGAAAAATATGAAATTGTATTTGGTTCGGGTTCTTTAGGGAAATCACTGAAAAACGGAAACATTGTTATTGTAGAATACCTTGTATGTAATGGTGATGTTGCTAATGGAGCAAAAACTTTCTCTGTAGAAAACCTTATCACAAACCTTGCATATGGAACTGTATCAGAACCGACAACAGTAAAAACTGCAGTCGGTGGTCGGTTTATTGAAACCTCAGAATCAGTTAAGTTTAATGCTCCTAGACATTATCAGACACAGAATCGAGCAATCATTGCGGAAGATTACAAAAGAATTATTCTTGCCGAAAATTCAGATTTAGAATCGGTAGTTTCGTTTGGTGGTGAGAATGCTGATCCCCCTATCTACGGTAAAGTTTATATCGCAGTTAAACCATTTGGTGAGCAATTTACCACGGAGGCAAGAAAGGCATTGTTAAAAAATAGCATTGTTGATCGCACTCCACTATCGATTGAACCTGTGATTATTGATCCTGAGTACACATACATTATTGCTAATATCAATACATATTATGATTCTACAAATACTCTAGACAAAGAGGGTACAATTCGAAGTGCAATACTCAATGCTATTACTAACTTTTCTACTAATAATTTAGAAAGATTTAGTAATCGTTTGCGTTTTTCAAAATTCTTATCTGCACTAGATAGCGTGACTGTTGGTAAAATTTTAAACAATGATGCGAGGTTAAGTTTGCAGAAACGGGTTGTGCCAGATACGCAGAGAGCAACCAGACTCGTTTTGAAATTCGCAAATGAATTAAGATCGAGCACATTAACAAGCACCCGTTTTACATTTAAAAACTTTAGTTGTTTCTTAGATGACGATGGTGTTGGTAATGTTAGAATATATCGTTTTGATGAAACAAAACAAAAAGTGATATTAGATGCTAATGCAGGTACGATCAATTATACAACAGGTGTTGTTGACATACCAAATTTTGCACTGACTGCATATGAGGGCATTGAATTTTACGTGACATGCCAAACTCAAAATTTAGACATCGAACCTGTCAGAGAACAAATACTGATTATGGATGCTCAAAACGCAACAGTTTCAATTGTAGATGAAAGATTGAGATGATCAACAAAGTATCAAAGTTAGTAGCAGATCAGTTCCCAGACTTCTATAAAGAAGAGGGACCATTGTTTCTTGCATTTATGGAAGCATACTATGCGTATCTAGAAGAAAATAATAAACTCAATTATAGAATACAGAACCTAGAAAGTTATCGAGATATTAGTACAACCACTGATGAATTTATCGATTACTTCACTAATACTTTTCTTCCTAATGTTCCTGTTGATATTGCCGCAGACAAAAAAATTGCTACAAAGTATGTCAATGAGTTCAATCAATCCAGAGGAACTCTTGCCGCTTATCGATTACTTTTCCGTGCATTATACAATGAAGATGTTGCATTCAATTTTCCTGCCGAAAACATGCTTAAGGTATCAGACGGTAACTGGTCAATTGTTCGATACCTTTCAACTGCATACGATCCGAAGAATTACAGTTTTACCGGGAAAACTATCGTTGGTGTCGAATCAAGAGCAAAAGCACTTGTAGAAACGATTGTAAGGAAAACTGTCAGGGGTCGTGATCTACAACAAATTATCTTATCCAATATTCGTGGATCATTTAAAAATTTGGAAAGGGTTGTTTTAGAATCAGATTTCCAAGGACATAGTGCTACAATCGAAGCAGGGATTAAAACTCTAACTATCTTAGGTCAGGGAAGTGAATACGAACCCGGTGATAAAGTAAAGTTAGAATCCTCTTTAAGAGGTGACTTTGCTAAAGCAGTGGTCGTTGATACTGTTGACTTAGGTGGTATACTTACGTTTAATATTTTAGATGGAGGTTCAGGTTACTCTCCTTCAATTGATGCAGGTGGAACTACAATCGATCTGCTTGGTGGTGATGGTAATGAACCCGCAAGTTTTAAGTTGTTCAGAAATTCAATAGACGATACTTTTAGAATTCAAGTTAAAACCCCATTTGTAGAATCTAATACTATTTTCGGATCGCAAGCACCAACTATTGATGGTGCACCTATATCTACTTTTAAAAATATGCCACTTGCATCTCCTACATTTGGTTTCCCAGAAGATGGAGAACCAGTTGAATCTACTGCATATCGAACAAATGCAAATGCTATGATTAATATTGCAACGACGCAAAGTGTTGCAAATGGTGTCAATCTTTATGGAGTAACTAGTGGTGCTAATGCAATTGTCACCAGAGTCATAGATAATACTATTGGTGATGCTTGGTTTCAAGTAGACACATATTTAAACTTTGATACTGCAGAAGATATTAAAATAACGCATCCTGCAGGTTCAACGATTGGAACTGTCACAGAGTTTCAAGCAAATACTATTGGAACACACCGTCTTCAGTTGGGTATGATCAGTGGTGAGAGTGTTACCGAAGGACAAGAAATTAAAGGACTCACATCCGGTGCCTATGGTGTTGTCAAAAGAATTAAATCAATTGCATCCAATCAATATGAACATTCCCCAACTGAAAATAGAGATTTGTGGACTGTTATCGTATCATCAAACAATAGTGCTAACCTGACAAATAGTTTTGATTCCGGTCCATTGAAATCATTTTTAGATGAAGAAGCAATTGTAAAATGGGAAGATCAGGCAACACCGATTGCTAATGTCGAAGGCACAACAACAAACACAACTATTGAATCTATATACACGAACATCGAAGATGCTTTATTAAATTTAACCCCTGCAGTCGGAACAATTGCGGTTCTTGCAGACCGCATTGGAGGAACAGGTTATACTGTTGCTCCGCAAGTATCGGTGAGAGATGATAACATTGCGGCACTGGGTATTGGTGAGGCATACATTACTGTGCAATCTGATGATCCAAATTGGGGAACGGGCAATAGTCAAATTATTGCTCTTGATCAAAATGACTTTATTCGTCAACCGTCAACTGGTGCCACAGGGTACATAAAAGGTGGTGCGACATCACCTACAGTAACACGCACACTTTATGCAAATGGAACTTACGAATCTGTCCTGAGAGTTTGGCAACCGTATCTGCAAAGGACTCCAAATGATGTTATGTGGGCAAATAACGCAGACATTACAATCGATCATTTTGAAAGTGATTATGAAACATTTGGAGTCGAGGATGATAGAACTATAGTAGACACCGGATCGGCAAAAATTGTTAAAGTACAAGATGAAGGTGTTCTTGGTGACAATGCCAGAATTAAAGCAACTGTTGGTGCTAATGGTGCGATTACAGGAATACGAATGTTAGATTCCGGGTTTGCGTATTTACACAATGAAATTGTCACGGTACAAGATTCTGGAAGGTTGAATTCCTCTAAGGCACAAGTTCAATTGACAGTGGACGATGTTGCAAACTCTGAAGGTTTTTACGCAACCACTCGCGGTCACATTTCTTCATTGAGAGGAAAAATTCATGACGGAAGGTTCTATCAAGAATATGCATATGAAGTAGTATCCCCATTATCATTAAATAGGTTTAAAAATATTGCATTGGATCTGGTGCATCCTGCAGGTCAAGAATTGTTTGGACGTTTTTCTACACAGTCAAACGTTTTTATTACTGTTGAGGGGTCGACAAGTAATGTGAAGAAAATTAAATCTACGGGAACAGTGAGCATAACAAAAACTGCCGCAACTGGAACCGTGGACATTACAAACAATGGTCATGCATTGACAGGCAATGGCACCGACTTTGCTAATGAGTTTGCAAACTTAGATTTTGCAGTAATAGAAATAGATCCCGGAATTGCCCAAGAAAATAAATTTTATCCGATAAGATTTGCTAATGTAGAAAACGCAACTACAGCAAATTTAGTAAGTGAGTGGAAGTTTGGAACTGTTTCCTCTGCAAACGTTTATTTTGCTACACATAATATCAATGGATCTGGCACAGAGTTTAGTGCAAGATTTGAAAGTGGTGACAACATGTTTATTCGACTGTCCGACAATAGTTTTAGAAAACTTGAACTAAATACAATTACATCGGATACTTTGGCAAATACTAACACATTGTGGACTGAGAGTGATGTCTCTGGTGCCACAGTTTATTACACGCAAGAGTTTTAAGAATGGCAACGAGATTAGCAACAAAAAAATTAGCAACTAAGGCTGCAAGAGATTTCTTGAATAGTATAAGTGCTACTGACAGTAGTACACAAAAGAAATCGACAATATTGTATACAGTTTTAGGCAAAGACACAGAGTATGCAAACGAACCGACTCCTGACGACGTTTTAGATAACGTAGAGGTCAGTCAAATAAAAGTTCGTCAAGAATCAATCGGTGCCAAAAAAGTCAATGCTACAGATGTTTCTCTTGCAATTCCTCGTTATGATTGGGTGCAGGGAACTGTGTATGCAATGTACAGGGATATTGACCAATCATTACACACTAGAAATTTTTATGTCATTACAAGAGACAGCAATGTATACAAGTGCTTGAATAACAACAGCAATAGTCCTTCATTATATGAACCTAGAGGATATGACTTATCTCCATTTACTTCTGCAGACGGATACACTTGGAAGTATATGTACACTGTCAATACTGGTGATGCGGATAAGTTCTTGACTACACAGTATATACCTGTAAAAGAAAGATCAGTTTCTGATGGATCGGTAGAAAGTGATAGGCAATTAGAAGTTCAAAATGCATCTGTCAATGGTGCTATTGAAATGATTGAACTCAATAACGAAGGAATTCGTTATTTGCAAGTAGCTAACGGTGCTGTGATCGACGCAACTGCATTGACTGTTACATTGTCTCCTGTTCAAGGTGCACCAGAACCAACCAACGATATCTATAACGGATCTTCACTTTATATTACCTCGGGGACAGGTGCGGGACAACTGCGTAGAATTATTAGATATGATGGAAACTCTAAGCAATGTGTTGTTAATACTGCATTTACGACAATCCCACAAAACGATTCAACTGTTGTAATTTCACCAACTGTTACGATTGTTGGTGATGGCACAGGGGCAAAAGCATATGCGTCTGTAGGAGTTGATGGGGTTATTGCAAATGTCAATTTAGTATCTATTGGTCAAAATTATACAAAAGCAGATATTATTATTACTGCTAATGCGCAACACGGGATCGGAGCATCTGCCAATGCTATTATCAGTCCACTCAATGGACATGGTAGTAATCCTGCGGAAGAACTTTTTGCGGATAAAATTGTTATTAACACACAATTTAGTGGCACTGAAGGTGTTGCAGTGGATGGAAAAGGATATATTCAGTCCAACACTGATTTCAGAACGATTTCTTTATTGGCAGATCCAATGTTAAAAGTCGACGAAAACAATGAACATATTGAAACAGAAGTTGTTGCAAATACTTCAAACAGTCCACAGACATTGCGATTGACAAATATATTAACAATGACATATGACGAAACGGATGGTGATGTTATTCTTAACCCATTGAATATTGGTGATACAATTACGACTGAAGCAATGTTAATTAGAGCACAGAGTGGGGATCTAGAATTTGTCACTGAACTTTCTCCTAGTGTTAGAAGAGATCAAGCACTATCAAAAGCAGTACAAGCATCAAATGGGCACGTTGTATTCACAAAAAGAGATTTAACTAGAGATTCTTCCTTCTATAATATTTACATAAATAATGTAAGAAGTTATAGTAACTATGCTCCATTTGTTAAAGATGATGATATTTTAAAGAGCACTAGTGAAACGGTAGTTGGAAGAGTTGTTGATGTTTCCGGACCAGAAGCAAACACTTTTTCTGGAGATATTCTGTATGTAGAAAACGTACAGAAAGTAACAAAAAATTTAGATCAAATAGAAGACATCAAAATCATTTTAGATTTTTAAAGGTATAATAAATGGCAATCGAAACCAATCTCAATAACAGTCCGTACTTTGACGACTTTGATGAAACAAGTCAATACCATCGTATTCTATTTCGTCCGGGGTATTCTGTACAAGCAAGGGAACTGACACAAATTCAATCTATTTTGCAAAATCAGATTGAGAAGTTTGCAAACGAAGTTATTGTTGATGGTACCGTTGTTTCTGGATGCTCTGTTAAAGTTCGATCTATCAATTACGTTAAGTTGAGAGATAAAGACTTTGCTAATAGTAGAATTGTTCTGTTGAATGATTTCTATGATAGTGGAAAAATTGCTAATGTCGTTGTGACCGGAACACTTTCTGGTGTTCAAGCAAGGTTAATTGATGTTAGGGATGGTTCTGAAGTCGGAATTCCAAATAATTTGACTATGTTTGTCGATTATTTAAATTCAGGAACCGATAAAGCGACCAAAGTATTTAATAACGACGAAGAACTTATCTTTACTACAAATGGTCAGACTCGATCAGCAGGATTTAAATTTGCGGCAAACACAATTAAGGCAGACTCTTTTGGGGACTCTACCGGAAGAGGATTGTATGCAACAGTGTCTGATGGCACGATCTATCATAAAGGACATTTTATTTATGTCGAGCCACAAGGAACTGTTGTATCGAAATATGATTTGACTGCAAACGTCAATATTGGATTCGAAACACGGGAATCTATTATCGATTCAAATCAGGATGTTAGTTTGCTTGATAATGCTACTGGTGCTACTAATTTTTCTGCTCCCGGTGCTAATAGATTAAAACTTTCACCAACTCTTGCGACAAGAGCAAGAGGAGTTGCAAATACACAAACCTTCTTTACTATTGCTGAAATGGACAATGGTGAAATTGTTCGTAAAAATACTGATACTCGTTACGCAGAAATTTCAAATCATATTGCCGCAGGTGTATACGATAGTCACGGTAATTTTGCAATGGAACCATTCAACGTAAGAATCCGTGAACACTTGAAGAATGAAAGCAATCTTGGACGGTATGCCGACGGTGATTCCAATAAACTTGTTTGTGAAGTTGAAAGGGGTTCGGGATATATCATGGGTAGGAAAGTAAGTCTTACCAACGCAATGTATAGATCTTTCGACAAAGCAACAGATACCGAAGTATTTGATGGGGTGGCAATAGGACAAAATATTGGTAATTATGTTTTTATCAATGAAGTTGTTGGACTTTGGAACTTTACTCAACTAGTGCAAGTAGACCTATATGATACTGCGCAGACAGCAGTAACCTCAAAACTATATGGTATTTCTAGTGCAACTGGTGTTAAGATCGGTACTGCTTATCTGAGAGGGTTCGAATATGAATCTGGTGTTTCAGGAACTGCAAGTGGTAAATATCGTGCATATCTGTTTAACATCGAAATGAATTCTGGACAATCGTTTAAAGATGTTAAAGGTCTATACGTCAATAATGCTGTTTATTCAGATTCACTTGCTGATATTGTTTTAGAAAATGATGGTTCAGCAAAACTTTATGACTCAGGTTTAGAATCATCAGTATTCCCCCTACAGCAGGGTGGTACTAAGTTACTAACTAAAGAAAGATTTAGATTTAGACAAAAGTCAAGTGGTAATGTTCAGCAAGTAAATGACGGTCAGGTAACTATCGACATTGCATCTTCTTACTTAAGTGAAGCAGAAGCACTCGATGTCCAAGGAACATTAACCGGACCTGCAGAAAGATCTTACGTTGTTGTTGCAAAAGAAGCAGCCGAAACAATAGATCAACCGGGTACCATAGATTCTTCTACTCAAATTGGATCTACACAATCATCTACGATACAAGGTAATGGTACAAAATTCCGTACTACGTTTAGAGTTGGAGACGTTGTAGAAATTGGTCCTAATGGTTCTCATATTGGACAAGGTATTGTTGCTTCAATTGCTTCTGATACCGAAATGGTTCTAGATTCATGGGGAGTAAGTGATTTTACTGGTGAAACATACGCATACCGAATCTCATTCCCATCAGGATATATTTTTGACTTCTCATCTAATGGTCAGATTACAACTAGTACAGATCAAATTACAATTGATTTTGATCGAGGTGTCTTTAGTGGAGATTTTGAAGTAGATGTTTACTATGATGTTAAAAGAGGAACAGTATCAAATCCTGCAAGTCAAGCAGACAAAGATGTAAACAAAAATAAATTTGTTCACATCAATACTGCGAACAACGTTGCGGGATCTAGTGGTCCTTGGTCGTTGGGTGTTCCTGATGCATTCAAACTTAGAAAGGTCTACAAAGGAACTGTGAGTGGAGTAAGTACTGGTGACACCGATGTAACCTCTGAATTCGAACTTGTTTCGGGGCAAAAAGATTCTTTTTATGATATTTCTACATTACGTAAGAAATCAACCAGTACTTTAAATACAACTGATTGTGGATTAATGGTAGAGTTTGATTACTTTACTAAAGACGAAACTCAGGGTATTGGTTTTATGACAGTTGAGTCATATCCTGTTGATGACGCAAATCCAACAGCATCAGACAAAATTTCAACATCAGATATCCCCTATTTCGTTTCACCGAAAACAGGTAATCAAATTAACTTGCGTGATGCTGTAGATTTTAGATTCTATAAACAAGCAGGTACGATTGACGGAGGAACCACTTGCGTTCCTAGTGCCACAGGAACGGTTGTATCTGCTCCAACAAATCCATCTTTGTCGACATCGTTTGAAGTCAATGCGGCAGGTGCTCATCCTATTTCACCAGATAAAAACTTTGAGTGTAGTGCAGAATTTTATCTTCCAAGAAGAGATAGAGTTTGTATCAGTTCAGAAGGCACAGTCGAGGTTGTAAAGGGTCGTCCAGACAGACAACCCAGTTTACCTGCAGAAAGAGCCTCAGCAATGACAATTGCTACATTAAATATTCCGGTGTACCCATCATTGTCACCATTTTCTGCCAGACAGACAGGAAAGCAAGAATATGCTGTCACAATGGAACTGGTTAACAATCGTAGATTTACAATGCAAGATCTGCGTCAAATTGATAACCGATTGAAAAAAATGGAGTATTACTCTTCTCTTAATTTCTTAGAGAATTCTGTATCAGGAAAACAATTACTAGGTACTGACGGTACAGATAGATTTAAGAATGGATTTTTGGTTGATAATTTCGATGGTCATAATGTTGCTGATACTCGGAAGGTTGGGTACAGTACATCTATCGATAGAAACAGAAACCAGTTGAGACCAAGATACAAAAGAAAAGATGTGCCATTTAAAACAAGTACACTTGCCGCAACAAATATGCAAACAACAGGTGACTTAATATCCCTTAACTATTCAAGTGTGGCACAGTTGGATCAGAGATTTGCTTCCAAGTTAAGAAATCCGGTACAAGAAATTCAATTCAACTGGCAGGGTGAAGTTTTATTGAACCCTTCAATTGACAACACACCTGATATTACTACACTTCCTGAGATCCAAGTTGATTTTGATGGAATGTATTCTGCTATTGAGTTTCTAGCAGCGGAAGCAGGTGTGACAGGGACTGACTGGGGAAATTGGAGAACTACGTCTCAATCTTCAGTTACACAAACCACTGGATCTTGGAACACTGGTGATGCACGTGGTATTAATCAAACAACTACATCTCAGACAGATCAAATCCGAAATGGTGTGACCACTTCTATTAGTCCATCTAATGAAGAGTTTTCTCTTGGTACTTTTGTAGAAAATGTTGCAGTTAGAGATTTTATGAGGTCTAGACCAATTCAGTTTACTGGTGTGAGAATGAGACCAAACACCATCGTATTCCCATACTTTGACGATGAGAAAGTATCTGAATACTGCACACCAGTAGGTGGTGCAAGAGGTGATAGTTTGATCACTGACGCACAAGGTAAGGTGGAAGGAACATTCGTTATACCGAATGATAACAATCTTAAATTTAGAATAGGCACAAAACGATTTGAACTAAAAGATGTTGCTAATACTCAGACACAAGCAGCTTTATTATCAACTTCTGCACATGGTGACTTTACTAGTATTCCATTGTCTGTAGATCAAAGAAGTTCATCTATCAACATTAAAACACCGCAGTTTTCTAAGAATCAAGTCATTGATAATAGAACACTTACAAGCACAACAAATCAACGTGTTGTAACATGGAGATCCCCTCCGCAATCGAACGATGATGACGACAATGGTCCAAGTAATAATGACGATCCGTTAAGTCAATCTTTCAGTGTATCTGCAGACTTACGGTCACAAGGTATTTTTGTTACTTCTATTGATCTTTGGTTTGGAAAGAAACATGCGGAGTTGCCAATCACTCTTCAAATCAGAGAAATGGAAAATGGATATCCTTCTCCTGTAATTGTTCCGTTTGGTTCTCTTACAAAAGATGCTAGTGAAATTAATGTCAATGTGTCATCTGCAACCGAAAGCAGTAAGACAACGTTTACTTTTGAGTCACCCGTGTTCTTACACAATAGAAGGGATTATTGTTTCACGTTAATTCCGGGTGGAAACAATCCAGAATATGCCGTTTGGTGTGCGGAATTAGGTCAGACAGATATCGATACCAATGAGTTGATTCACAAACCCGCATCAATGGGTGTCATGTTCGTTTCATCAAACGATAAGACATGGACTGCTATTCAAAAAGAAGATGTTAAGTTTAGAATTAATAAAGCAAAATTCTCAACAAGAACAAATGGAACGTACTACATTGAGAACGAAGACATTGATTATTTAACTGTCGACTCGTTTACTAATGGTGGTGACGGAAGTACATTCATTGCGGGTGAAACAATTCGAGCAGAATCTATTTTAAGAATTGCCAATACGGATTCGGTATCTGATTTGGGTATACAAGTCGGTTCAATTGTACAAAACAGACCCGCAAAAGACGTTGGAAGCAATACGCAAATCTATGCAAATGGTGTAGTTAGACAAATCATTAACACATCAGAGACTATGACTTGTGCGAACGGTGATACTGTTGATGTGATCACACTTAAGATTGATGGGTTTGGTGATTTTTCAAACTCTACAACAGACAATGTGCACGAAGTATATGTGGGAACTACACTTGTAGGAAACACGGTAGAGTTTTTTGCAAATACTAACGTGTCCACACTTGAGTTCTTGGATGTTCCATATGGTAAGATGGACATTAAAGTTTCGTCGGTAAACTCGACTCAACCAATTGCTACAGGGACTTATCTCAGAGGACAAGACTCTGGTGCAAGTTGTAAAATTGTCACTATTGATAATTTGACAGTAAACACTTTAATTCCAAAAATACCTTATCTTACATATGCTAATACTTCAGCATCATGGGAAGTTAGACCTTCTGATAACTCAAATGATCCAGATGCGTCATATAGAGCAGTTGATGTTGAAGAAGAAAATGATTTACGAGATGAAACCAAAGCAATCTTTAGTTTCAGTAATCAAGGTGCAACTGGAAAGTCGATGTTAATCAAAGGAACATTTAGAACAGAAGATCCAAATGTTTCACCTGTTGTCGATAAATCTAGAATAACTGGTATTGTGGTTGAAAACATTATTAATAATGACTCTACTGGTGAATATAGAGATCGGGGCAACTCAGAGGTTCGGTACATGACAAAACCTGTTGTCCTTGGTGATGGAAATGAAGCAGAAGATATTAAAGTATTTTTAACTGCCTACAAACCTTCCGGAACTGATATTAAAGTTTATGCTAAAGTTTTAAGTGATACTGATGGTCAAGATTTTGATGATAAAGATTGGTCACCGTTAAGACAATTAACGTCAGCAAATACTTTCTCTGATTCTGTCGATGTGAAAGACTTGAGAGAATTTGAATATGGATTTGGTTCTATTGATTATGAAAATAATGGTTTCTTAACACTCACCAATGTTAATGGTAACACTGCGTTACTTTCAGTAGGTGATGTTGTCGGAAACACAGGAGAGCACACGCCTTCTGGTGGAGTATTTGCAAATGCATCTATTTCAGAAATTATTAGTGACAATGAGTCTGGTACGATTCACGTAAAGGTTACTGGAATTGCCACTAACACATATGCTGACTTTGTAAGTTTAGCAGCGAATAATGATGGAGTGAGTATACCGGGTGGTATTGAAGCAACTGCATTATCTTTCACTGCCAATAGTCATGCGCATCTAAATAGTGCTAATAGTAGTGTAGTTACTTATGTTACACAAACGGGAGAAAGGCATCATCAGTTCAAAACTTTTGCTGTGAAGATTGTGTTGACTTCTACAAGTTCTCACATTGTTCCGATAGTAAACGATATGAGAACGATTGCATTGCAAGTATAATGAATAAGTTAAAGATAAAAGATCATGATGATTTGGTACGTGATGTTAAATCCAATGCGGTAATTAATACAAATCAAACCGCATTGGAAAATTATAGAAATAAACGAAAGGCAAAACGTGAAATGATTAATGACGTAACAAATCTTAAAAATGATGTGCAAGAAATAAAAGAATTATTACAACAACTTTTAGAGAAGAATAGATGAGTATTCAAATCGCAAATACAGGACTAGGAAACAGTTTCGACACTTGGAGACTGAACACTAATCAGATAGCAACCATTATGAGCAACAATGTTGTTACTGTTGCCACATCTGATTCATCTCGAAAAAACTTTACTGAGGGTGATGGACACATCATCGGCACCTTTACTGCCGAAGAACTAAGGGCATCAGAAATCAAAGGTGGGAACACTTCCGTTGATGGTGATCTAACTATTTCTGGAAATACTACGATTGGTGGAGACGGTCTAGGTACTTCAAGATCATTAATCGTTCATGCAAACACTACCATTAGTGGCAATCTCATCGTTGACACTATTGGGCAAGAAGTGTTTAAAATGGGAAGTATCGAACGCATCAGAATTAATGGTGGTACAACAGGTCAGTTCTTACAGTTAAGAGACAAAAACGATACACCAGATTTTAAAGATCTGGTATTGCGTGACATCACAGATCTTTCAACCAATTCGGCACATATTATTCTTTCTGCCGCAAACACCACGTTTAGTGACAATGGAGATTCCCCAAAAGTTGTGTTCTCTACGACTTCTGGTGACAGGATCGAAATGTTCCTTGCCAAGGCAGCGGGTGTTGGAGACTCGGACCTTTATTTAAAATTAGTAGATACGGTTGGTGATTCAGTATTTGCCGTTGTTGATTCCGGAAACAATATTGTCGCACAGATTGATTCGACTGGTGAGGCAAACTACGAAGGAAGAATGACTGCAGTGGGATTCACCACAGAAGATCATATTCTTCCGACTGCCGATGATCAACAAGATTTAGGTTCATCTACTTTAGAGTTTAAAGATGCATACATCGATGGTGTCGCATACGTAGATGAGTTATCATTAGGGACTGCCGCAACTCAAGGTGTCAGTACTTCAATAATTCCTAAAACTCATGATACTGTACATATTGGTTCTGCAACTCGTCGGTGGAGAAACTCGTACTTTACAGGAAATATGCAAGCAAACAATGTGTATGTCCGTAAAGTGGGTATTGGTGGTGACTTAACTGCAAATGGATTGTCCAAACTTTCCAATACAACTGTTACGAAGTTAAACGCAAATAACGAAGTATACTTCCATGGTAACCTGACAGTCGATGGTGTATCGTCACTTAGTAACACAACAGTGACCAAGCTGAATGCAAACAATGAGGTTTACTTCCACGGAAACTTGCAAGTGCAAGGTGTTAGTTCTCTCAGTAATACTACGGTCACACTGTTTACAGCAAACAACAATGCAACTTTTAATGGAGACCGTGTTACTGTTTCTGGAAACACATTCTTACAATCTCAATTGACGGTCACCGACACAGCAAGTTTCAATGGGGACGTTAACCTTGGTAGTGCAACAGATGACACGATTACCATGGAGGGTAACTTTGCAAATCAACACACAGAAGGCAGAGCAACATTTAGTGATTACCAATCGGGTGGTGTAGGTATTGGAACATTACCAGATACTGGATATGATTTACATGTAAATAGAGATGCAAAGATCGGAAGAAATCTAGATATTGCGGGGGCAGTCGGTATTACTGGTGATCTTTCGATAGGTGGTAATATTACTCTTAGCAATGAAAGTGGAACAGTATTACAAGCACAAGATTTTGAAACTGAAAACTTGCATGTATCTGGAAACTCATACTTAGGTTCAGGTACATCTGATTTGATTTACTTTAACGGTGTTGCTAATAGTTCTTTGTTAATTGCTACAGGAACTCGACATAATATTGGTACGTCGTCTAGTAGACACCACATGATCTATGCGAACAACATGACAGTTTCGGATACGATCACTGCGAAAGATCTCAATGCAAGTGGTAACTTAGATATCGCAGGTAACACTGATGTCTCAGGTGCAATCACTAACGATGGCACGACACTGTTTGGTAACAACGGTAAGTTGCATGCAAACAACGTCATTCAGAATGGTAACATCACAACAGATATGTTATCTAATACTGCGATTGCCACTGCGTTTGACGGATCAAATGGTGTTGAAAATCCTTCTGTTACATCAGGAACGTTTGGTAGTGCAACCTTAATACCAGTAATTACCGTTAACAATAAAGGTCAGATTACTGCTGTTACTAACACTTCAGTTGCAGGTGTATCAGCATTCTCATTTAGTGGACAAGAGTTCAGAAACTTCTACATTGACACTGCTGATGGAAATAGATTTACTGCAAACATTTCTGCAGGATCTATTTCAACAAACACACTAGCAGTTCCTGTTGATGCTGACGGTACTGCTGTCACAGATTACTTTGACGGATCAAACACAGTTCAGACATTTGGTAGCTCAACCAAGATACCTCAGATTCAGGTTAACAGTAAAGGGCAAGTTGTTAAGGTAGCAAATGTTACTGTTGCAGGTGTGAGTAGTGTTGAATTTACTCAAGCAAATAGTAATCTGAGAATTTCTACTGCGGATGGTGGATCGTTTGATGTCAATATTCATGATGGACAACCAAGTAAACTTGAAGGAACAAGTAGTGAAGTAACAGTTACTGCGAAATCTGGTGATGCAAACACTTACGTTATTGGATTGCCTGATGATGTAACTATCGCAGGACAGTTAAATGTTTCAGAAAATGTTGTCATTGCAGGTAACCTTATAGTTCAGGGTGCGGTGTCCGAAGTAAGCACTACGAATCTTGAAGTTGAAGATAACGTTATAAAATTAAACAAAGGTGAAACTGGACAAGGGGTAACTGATACTGGAGGTGAATCTGGTCTTGAAATTGATCGAGGGTCATTAAGAAATGTTAGATTGGTTTGGAACGAAGCAGAAGATGTATTTGTTGTCAGAAACCAGACAGATAATCACACACTAAATATAGAAGCAAATAATTTCTTTGGTAATGCAAACACTGCTACACAATTAGAGACCGCAAGAAATTTTGCGTTGACGGGTGATGTTACAGCAACAGCAGTATCTTTTGATGGTAGTTCTGGTGTATCCTTGACAACAGATATAAGTGCTGATATAATTACTTCTACAGAATTAAAAAGTCCTGTTGCATTGAAGATTTATAATTCATCAGGGACGTTACAGAAAACCTTATATGGTGCGGGTGAATAATTTATGGCATTAGATCATGGCAGACCTATTCAGATAAAACAAAATGTTTTTTCTGATTTTGAAGAAATGACAGATGGTGACATGGCATATGTTGCTAATCTTATTTTGGAAGAATTTGCAAAAGATGACACTGGACCGGGTTCCATTAATATTAATGGAAATGATGGAACACCTATAGGAACATTTATTGATACGAGATATACGGGAGTTACTGTTGGTACTCATCCCGTAGACTCAGATGATATAACTGAAATTAACTATGTGTTCAAACAAAATTTAAACGAGGTGTCTTTAACGGAGGGAACGGATTATGTTCCTCCTGTAGTATTTGACTCCGGAAACACTGATTTTAGAACAGTTGATGATGGAAGAGATGAAACGGAGTTTCCTACTCCTCAGATTGGCATCCAAGCAATGGATATCGGTCAAATTAAATCAACTATTATTGATAAATGTTTAGGAAAACTGTCTTCTGGTGGAGTAGGATCGTATTATATTGGATCGACTGCTCCAGATGATGGTGGTACGTGGAAAATAATTGGTTCTTTTACAGACACTTCATTGGATGATACTGTCGGAAGTTCTGATATTGAAACTGAGGTCACTTACAATCTTTATAGAAAAACTGATGACAATGCAGAGTATGTTGTTAGGAGACCTCTGTATTTGAGATCTGATGACGATTTATCTGAAATGTCAGACGGTGATATTAAGGATATGAAATCTATTTTACAGTACTATATCCGGACTACCGGAATTGGTCAATATGCATTACAAGAAAATGCTCCTGCAGTAGGGACTTGGACTGCGGTTGGAAGTTCTTCTGATAAGAGACAAAACGAAGGAAATATTTCATATACTGGATTCTTTACTGGACAATATACAGGTTCCTACACTGCTTCTTATACTGGAACTTATCAGACTACATATACGGGATCTTATACCAGACAATACGCAGGTTCTTATAGTGGGTACTATACTACGGATTATTCAGGAAGTTATTCTGGTGGATATTCAGGGACTTATCGTAGAACTTTTACAGGATATTATACAGGTAATTATAAAAGATTGTATGCAGGTACTCACGGATTCTTAAAGTATTATGGTGGGTACAGCAAATATTGGACGGGAACTCACAATTATACAAGATATTGGCAAAGAACTGTCACAAAAAAATTCACAAGGTCATCTACGGGTACTTACACAGGAACTTACACTGGTGAGTACACTGGTGCATACCAAGGAGATTATTCTGGTACTTACGGAAGTCCAGTTAATAAAAACTATGTGGGAAATTACTCGGGAAATTATATTCGTAACTATAGTGGAACCTATTCTGGTAATTACTCATCGTTTTTTACAGGGGCAACAGTTTTACAACAAGAAATTACCGTTTCTGGCACTCCAGTAACACTTTGGCAGAGGACAGCATGATGCAGAATGTACATATTAAAAGAGCGTATTATTTAAATAATGCAAGAGACAAAATCGAAGTGCATTATACGACACAAGATAGTGATGGTGTTTTTGTAGCACAAACTTCAAAATCTGAAAAAGAAGCTTCTTTGTGGATACAAGCGCATTCTCAACTAACTGTTGAAGAAATGACGAATTTTACTAAAGATCATATTGAAGAAATTGATAATAGAAGAAGACGTATTGACGAACAGAAAAAAGCAATACTAACAGAAAAAGTTAATGATGAGTTGTTTAAAGCAAAATTAGAAATTTTTGAATTGCCTGAAATTAAAGATTCGAAAAATAGAACTATGAAATCTAAGATTCGTAAAGCAGAAACTCTCAATCAAGTTTATATTTATGCAGGAGCGATGATTGCACTTGAAACCCTCAAGAAAGAAAAAGAGTCCAAATAACGGATATCTATATGTTGGCACAACTTCCAAAATTTATCTACGATCAGCAATATACAGTGCCCAGTCTTTAAAAGACTATTATCCAGAAGCAAATGTAACTATAGCAACTCAAAAAGAGTGGATTGATGACACTCTTTTTGATACATTTGATCATGTAATCGAAGTCTCAGATCACTACAGAGCAAAACTAGAAGCATTACCAAAAACTCCATATGACCTAACATTGTATATTGATGCTGACACTGAAGTGTGTCACGAAGATATCTCTAAAGTATTTGAAGAGATTGGCAATGCAGATATCGTTTTAACTAAAACCAGAGACTATGCATCAGCAGAAGTTTACTTTCCCGGAGGTGAACTCAGAGATCATTGTGGTGTGTTCTTATATAGGAAAACACCAAAAGTGATAACATTCATGGAAAAGTGGTTTGAGTACTACAAGAAACAAAAAGACCACGGAGAAGAAGGATGGCCTTACGATAGGAACTTATACCCATCTTCTTTGAGATATTGGGATCAATTTACCTTTTGGTGGTTGCAAAATAAAACTGAATATGCTATAGTAAGAGAATATTTTAAAGATCCGGATGCACGATGGAATTATATTTGGCCGTATGAAGAAGAGGGAAGGTGTGAATGTGATCCGGATGACATTGTGATTTATCACAGAACTTTACCGAAGGAAGATCGTTTAATATGAAGTTATTGGATTGCGAATATAATCCAGAAGTTGTAGAAATTTTAAATTCTATTCAACAACAAGTATTCGCAGAATTAGAAAATATTGTTTGTGAAGGAAATCCTGATGAAGATTATCATACAGGACAAGATTACCTAGAGAAAATGTTAGAAAAAGACTCTCAAGGTAATCATAAAGGATTCCCTGAAGTAACGCATGGATGCAGTATCACGAATCGTGAATTAGTTGGATTCACAGAAGACAACGAAATTAAACACAATATCACTGAAGAATTCTACGAATCTAATGTTCAAGCAATGTCTAAATTGTGCACATACCTTGGTGCTAGAAATAATGCAGTAATGATGTATTATCCTAAAAATGGATTTATGGGTTGGCATCATAACGCAAATGCTCCCGGTTATAATATTCTAATGTCGTACTCAACTGATGGAGATGGATATTTTAGATATAGAGATCCCGTCACTAAAGAAGTAGTTACCATGCCAGATAAAAAAGGATGGACTATTAAAGTTGGATATTATGGTGGATGGGGTGAAGATGATAAAATTTATTGGCATTGCGCAAGAACGAAAAATCCAAGGATTACTTTAGGGTTTATTATACCAGACGAAAACATGTGGCAAATGATGATTGATGATATTTGTGACTATGACCAGTAGTGCTCAAATCCTTCATACGATTGATCGTCTAGCATGTATCCTTTCTTAACATCAATTGTTTTATTGTAACTGTTAAAAATGCAGATGGGCATATTGGGGTAGTAATATTCTTTATGCCTACCTGTTTCGGGAATGTATATCGGTTTATCGTCACAACCATATATCCCGTATAATCTACTATAGATATCAAATTGTGAAAAATGACAAACTTGTGCGTTGGATTCTAGATAGGTGTCTATTCCTCTATGTATCATCATATACTTTTCAGGATCGCACATAAACTTGCTCCACAGGTGATCTGTGCTGTCCCATGCCATAACTGATGAATTATATCCTCTTTGAGATCTTATCAAAGAAACACAACCTCTCTTTGCATAAAATGGAAGATGGTCAATATTATTTTGTATTACCACGTCAAGATCTAAATAGAGTCCTTTTTGAAATAAGTAAAATAAGTATAGTTTATAGAACACGGGTTTTAATGACATGTCCTCATGTTCAATGATATGAATGTAAGGATCTATTCCTTTAAAGTTATCAGTGTAGCAAAAAAAGTTAAAGTCTTGGGTAAGATTTCTTTTACACATTTCGTAGACTCTGTTGACGAAAGAAGAGTCGAACTTATCTCCCAACTTGACTGTTACAATGTTCATTGTCTGCCAATCACCATATATCTTTCGTACCCATTATTCATTTGATGTGTTCCAGAATATAGTATATCACTCAATCCTGATTTGTCAATAAAATCTTTCTCACTTTTTGAACAATTGATATGATCATCAACATACTCCATATTATTGCTTTGCAAAATAAATATGCATCGTTCATTGTATTCTTTATTTGCTATGATCTCTGGTAGGTTCGGCATATGTTCTGATGAAGTATTAATAACAAGACGAACATCTTTATCCTTATTCAATCCTTCATCGAGTGGATTAAGTGCATTTTGATTTTTCAAAAATACTTTATCTCCCAACTGTTTCTCGTTTGTAAATTTCCTGCAAAGGTCAAGTGCTCTATCGTCCAGATCTATGTTCGTTATCTTTAATATCTGTGGTAATGCTTCCAATAGAATATCAATCAAAGGATATCCATACCATCCACCAAAAATATGCACATTCAATTTTTCGAACTTATTAATGTGATGCATAGGGAGATTATCAACTAACCATTTTTTACAATCGAGTTGATCCGGACTCACACTATACAATAAGTCTTTTGCGTCATACTGTTTTTGTATTGCCTCCCACCATATCTTCCAGTAGATCGGATCTATTTGCATATCATTTCTCCACCAAGAACCAATGTGTCGAGACCACACTTTTTAAATGTTTTCATTGCATCCTCTGGTGTTTCTACAATCGGTTCTTGACAATTAAAACTTGTATTGAGTAACATAGGTATACCAGTAATATCATGGAAAGCACTAATTAGCTTATAGTATCTTTCATTCTGGATTTTAGTGACAGTTTGTATTCTTGCAGTGCGGTCTACATGAGTGACACCGGGTATAGCATCGGAGATGACGGGAACAATTCGTGACATGTAAGGACTAGGTTGATCCGTGTCAAAGTAATCCTGATAATATTCTTCCAATACTGATGGAGCAAATGGACGAAAGTCTTCTCTCAGTTTAATCTTAGAGTTGATAATGTCTTTAATGTTTGGATTACGGGGATCAGCAAGAATACTACGATTGCCCAATGCTCTGTTGCCACTTTCAGACTTCCCTTGATACCAACCAATAATTTTACCGTCTGCAATTTGTTTTGCGATTTCATGGTAATCTGGTTCGGACATATCTATATCATACTCTTGTCCACTGTATACTGAAGGAATATGAATATTTTTATTAATAATATAATCAGCATGCATGTATGAACCTAAAGATTGTCCTTCATCACCAACTGCAGGGGGGACGTAAACATTTTTATACATTTTAGTGCAAAGTTCATTCATATACCCATTGTATGCAACCCCCCCAGATAAACACAAATTATCGGATGTTTTATGCTCTTCCAAATATTCCATGATTTTATCATTAGTATATTGTTGCATAGTAAAGGCAATATCTTCCTTGGGTATTTTTTGTTCCTTCAAAGATTTCATTACTCTCTCATTAGCAAAATAAAATTTATCTCTGTACTTTCTAAGTTCCTCGTTGTGCAATTCTAGAATAGAATACACGTAAGAGTTGTATTTGCCGTATCCTGCCAAACCCATTAACTTTCCTGCATCTAGAGTATGGAACCCAGTAAATATACATGCCATATTCCACAACCATCCAAGAGCAAGTTGGATTGATGCATCTTTAATGTGTCCGTTTTTATCCGCAAACATTGCACGATAAAACATCCCTCCACCATCAACCGCCAGACAGTCTGCCTCTTCATATTGAGAAGATAAAAAGGAGTATGCCATATGAGATTGATGATGATTAATGTAATAGATATTGTCTTTGTAGTAATAATCCCATAGATTGGATGGACGGAATGCATTAATATTTTCATAGTGGTTTTTTAAAATAGTTTCAAAAACATCAATTCCTCGACTATCACGAACTCCTCCTCCAGTATAAGTAAACGTAAATATTTCAGAATCTATCCTTGGTAAAAAGTGCGCATCATAAAACTTTTTCCAACAACCTTTATACACGTTTCTTTTATGTCTTGTATACCTTTCAGATTGATAATGCAATACACCATCATACCAATTATGATCATGAGCATTTAAGGTCGTCGCAAAAATTTTTTTCACTCCATTACCTCAAGAACTTGTAATATGTGATCTCGACTTCTTTTAGGGATTGTCTCAGTGCAATTGCGGCAGTAGTCTTCATACTTAAATAATTCGAAGTTCATCATCTTATCAATGTTTTCTTGAGTGAGTTCAAACTGCCTAGAACCGTTGATTACCTTTTTACTGCAGTGACGTATCTTACGAATCTCAAAGTCGATGACAGGGACTAAGGGGAAGGCAGAGCATATCTTACGATCAAACTCTGGTGCTTGTTCAATAACATCATACGTAGGAGATCGTGAATTGTATTCTTTCAACATCGTATTATCATGATAGATATCCATGCGATGCTTCTTGCTGTACTCATAGAACCCCGGTGTCTTGATAATCAGATTGTAGTTGTTCTTGTCATTCTTTCCAAAGAACTCATACGTCTTAGGTCCAAGTTTTTCGATCCGATCTTCATAGAAGTCCAATACAAGGTGTTCGATGTACATGATCTCAGGGTCTTCCAATATGAACGGATACCTGTTGCGAACCAGTGAGTTTGACAATACAGAAGGCACAAGGTTCTCGTGCTTCTTAATCTCATCAATGACTTCAGGCAGATTCTTAACTAGTGCGGGTTCACCTCCTAACAAATTAATTCTTGTTGGGTAAGGTGAGAACCATTCTAACAACTCAGACAGAAACTCCATATCAACTACAAGGTTGCGCATTTCTTTCGTCCACGCAGTACAGTAGTGGCACGTCTTGTTGCACGATTTAGTTAGATAAAAATCAACAGAAAGATAACCAAGTTCTTTCACATCACGTAATGATTTATACAAAATTTACACTATTCTCCATAAGATTTCGATCACATTATTTATTTCACTCTGTTCCATCCATGAATGAATTGGAAGAGACATGACGGTATTTGAAGCAATCTTAGAATTAACACAGTCATCTTTCCTATGCTTAATATTATCATACATTGAATTTTCAGACAAGGGGTTATCATAATGAACTTGAAATCCGTGCTGGCGCAAATGTTCCCTCAAATCGTTATCTTCCAATCTTATAACATATTTGTGATTATTGTGTATTAAATTATCATCTCTAGGTGATATGAATATAGGAAGACCGTTAAATGCTTGGTTATATTTCTGTGCTACAATTTCTCTTTTCTCGTGCAACTCAGTTAATCTTTTGAGTCTGTTACTAATTATTTTAGCATTTAGTAATCCCATGGTAGAATTTCTACCTAACATAGTAAAATCATTTTTCTTGCCGTGTCGTCGGATAGACCTAACAAATTCTGCATGTTCCTCATTGTTTGTCAGGAACATACCACCTCCTTCAGGTCCGGCAATTACTTTGTTTATATTAAAACTAAAAGAACTGCAATCTCCAATAGACCCTGCTCTAATTCCATTTAGACTCGATCCTAGAGACTGTGCGGAATCTTCAATAAAAATTATATTATTCTCTTGACAAAACTCTTGTATTGCTGTAGAATCAGTCATGTTCCCGAATAGGTGTGTATAGATCAATGCTTTAGTCTTTGGTGACACCATTCTTTTGATAGACTCTAGAGATATATGATAAGACTCCAAATCAATATCGCAGAACACTGGTGTAGCACCAACCATTGATATGCATGATGATGTAGATATCCAAGAGAAGTCGGTGACTAATACCTCATCACCTGCACCAACATTATGACATAGTAAAGAAAAGTGTAAAGCATCTGTTGCACTTGCGACTGCGACTGCGTAATCTCTTTTCGTGATAAATTCTAAAACTTGTCTTTCTAAAAATTCAACATTATTATCTTTAGAAGACATCACTCCATCAAAAATTCTTTGATAAGATCTTCTATTATCTGAATAATCTCTGTTCCATCCTGTATACTGCATTATCTTTCCTGTTGATTTTTTAGGTTGCCATTATCAAAAGTTTTATATATTTGTTTTCGTTCTTCTTTTTTTTCTTTTTCACAAAGATCAAAACAACAAATCGGTCCTTTATGATTTTTTAAATTTTCTACAAATATTTGCCACTCGTCCAGAAATAATATTTCATCAATAGTATCAAATTCATCTATTTTACTTGCTTGCATCAAATTCCATAACGATTCATCATTTCTGTATGATTTAGGATCATCGCATCGGCAACACGGAAGCAATTCTCCTCTGTTAGTGATTGCCATGCCAATCTCACCTTTTAAACACTTAGGTTCTAATTTTTTCATAACATCCTTTTTGTGGGTTTAAGTAGATCTGCAGGACCAGAGTTTCTTGTCGAATATATAACATAAAATTTCACCCCAATTTCATTAGCATGATTTAGAGCATCGATAACATGATCCTCATTGTATTTAAAAACAAGATATTGCCATGTTGGTTTATTGTTTAAATATTTTTTTGACTCTATCATTGCTTGGTAAAGAATTTTTGTCCTTTGATTTTTTCTATAGATAATACTTTCGTCAATAGGGTAACCATCAATACCAAAAATCCATTGAGCCTTTGGGCACGATTTAAATGCCTCGACATACCAATCTATTTTTTTATACCCAGAAGCATGATGCACCTCAACTAATTGAACCGAAGGATTATTATTGCACATTTTTAAAAATTCTATAAATTTTGGATGATGTACTGGATCAGAATATTGGCCGCAAAAGGAAATGTGTGTAAATTTTTCGCATACCTTTGCAAATTCTTCAATTGTTAAATCTCTTCCAATTGATTTATTTGTTTGCCTAGCACATTGTAGACATTCTAATGGACAACGATTGCAAATATCAATATTAACAAATTGTTTGTTGACATCATACCATTGTCTTACTGAATAATTAATCATCAATATACTCCGATTGTATTATCTTTCCTGAGTATTTTTCACAATTTCAATACATTTAATATCTCTGGTGTATGCTGTATTAATTTTAATTTCATGTTCTGTTGGTATAAATTGTTTTTTACCATAAGGGTCTGTTAGTGTTTGTCCTCCATATTCTTTAACATCGTAAATGTCTATTTTACGTTTTTCTTTACCATTTTTAGTCAAAGGATTCCAATCTGCATCTCTATGTTTAATTGATACGTGATGACCGTTACTTGCTCCTATTGCAATTTCTGTATCATCACTTTCCCATCTTGGTCTTCCTTCATTGGGAAATCCTATACCAAGACCAAAAAATAATCTTTTTGTTCCTGCTTTTACATCGTCATAAATCCCTAATGTTTTTTCCCATTCATATTCATAGTCCGGACCCAAATCTTTTACTTTATTTGGACCTGTCTTGTACCCCATTCGATGAGCAGCTCGCATTACCAAACTCATTGCCATACCAACACTTACAATTGAATTTTCCCAACGACTTTCACCAAAAGCATTTTGTAAAGTCCCATCATTATTGCAGTTAAACATAGTTGGAGGTTGTTTGCAAACAAATATCATATACAAATTTGCATTCATTTGCGAATTTCTCCACATCGCAGGTGGATTTTTTCTATGAGTACTTCCCCAACTAAATTGATATAAGTACTCAATAGTTTCTCTATCTGTAGAATAATATACATCATAGTATGCTTCATGTTGTTTACTAGGTGCATTTTGAGCAATCCACAATAAATAATCTACTACTTGAGGACTTATTGTTTTAGAGAGATCCCAATTCCTTTGGCATTCTTGCATAGACAACATAGTTTTTTGTTCATCGTCCCAAGAATATATCATGTGTTTTATTCTTGTTTCATAATCAACTGTTCTGGGAATCTCATCATTATTAGATGTCATGCCGTCGTTTAAATTCTTTTTAAATTTGCTTATAGCATCTGTACACAGATAGATTGTTTGTTGATCGTTTATCAAATCTTGTATACAATTTAATATAAAATTATAACATTCAAATTCTATATGTAAATACTTTAGTTGAAGTCTTCCACTATCAAAAAATATTCTAGCAACATTATCCATGGGTATTAAAGTATTGTCTTCTAAACAATATAATATGGAGTTTAAAATATATTTTAAATCTTCTGTTCGATGTTGATTATCTTGAGATGAGAACGGATAAGTTTTTTTGATCCAAGCATCAGTTTTTTCTACAATACTATCTTTATTTTCCTTTATTATTGCAATCGATTGTTGTATACTCATAAAAAATCCTCAATTCCTTTAAGTATGGGAGATACATCTATTTCCCGAATCTCTCTTTCATAATAAACACTTCCCCCATCCACAACATTCTTATCACGTGCATAGATAATGTCTTTGCTATAGTATTTGCACTCTTGAATTAATCGTGGTGCAGGGTCAAAATAATCTTTTGTGTACACGTATGTTTTAAACTTGCCAAGCAAGTTATTCACTGGGACATATACATTATTTAGGTCACGACTAGTATACTTATCGTCATACACTAGTATACCATGATCTACGTAATTTAGATATTTTTTAATAATTTTTTCTGCGGTATTATAATACCTTTTATTCGTTCCTAGAAACAAATATTCAAACTGCACGTCGTCAACTGGATCTTTGTAGATAGAGAAGTTGATATGTTTTTCAAAATGATCACCAACACCGTTGGGATACACTTCATGATCACATAGATCATAAGTTTTTGATTTGAAGTACTCTACTGCCTTGGGGTAATCTTCAGGATGATTTTCTGAGTACACAACAATACAGTTTTTAAATAGCAAATGCATCAGTAACTTTTGATCACTACTGTATTTGGTTATAGTCAAAAAAGGAATTGTGATAATACTCCTTCCCATGACGATAGAAACCCCATCCTCATAATCATCAAATATAATATCACCGACTACAGTATATTTTTTCTCAATAGAATTAATATAGTCTTGCGGCACAAAGTCCGGATGTGTTATAATAATGAGAGGTATATTAAGATATTGAGAATATTCATAACTATAGTAAAACAAACCGTCATGTGGTTTACTTGTGCAGACTATGTTCAATGTATCATCCTAAATAGTAATTCTTGATAATATTTAGTAGAGTATATTATGACCAAATTTCATATCACTGGAACACGTCGTGGTTTAGGTAAAGCACTTTTAGATAAGTATGGGAACTGCAGTTTCGAAGAATGTGATGTGTTCATTAATTGCAAACACGATAAGTATTCCCAAGTAGATTTGTTGTACAAAGCGGCAGAGATGGGTAAGAGAATAATTAATATAGGTTCCAATAGTCCAGATGAAACTAAGAATACTGCTCGTCCATACCAAATAGAAAAGTTTGCATTAGATAAAGCAAATGAACAATTGTTTTATCAGGGAGTTGATACTACAATTCTTAGATTCGGATATTTTGATACCCCAAGAGTTGCACACATCGATGCCAACAAAATGAGTCTTCAGTATGTTGTCAGCATTGTGGAGTGGGTATTACAACAACCACATAGAGTAAAGGAAATTACTGTATGTCCATAGAAGTAATCGGTAAAGTTGACATCGATAAAATAATCACAGAAATTTCACAACTCGATTTTAAAACACAATTGCCACTACAAGGGGTTGCGGGAAGTGATTCTTCCTCTGATGGTATGGTCGAAGAGTTAGATTATGTAGAGACAGAATATAATCATAATTTGTATACCAATATGATGCCATACACATATGAAGTGATCAATGAGTATGTGATGTATAGAAGCAGAGTGATGAAGATGAAAGAAAAAACATGTTACAGTTATCACTATGATAGTACAAAAAGAATTCATATTCCTCTAATTACGAACTGGAAATGTTTTTTGTTGATAGGTGATAGATCCTATCATTTACCTGCTGATGGATCAGTCTACCTTGTGGACACTACTGGATATCATACAGCATTAAATGGGAGTAGAGAAAGGTTTGACAGAATACACCTCATTGGAAACGTTACCTCATTTTAAACTAAACATTCGATTGCCTATAGAATGTAGAAATGAGTTGATGGAGATTGATGATTATTACGGTTTAATTCTTGATAGTAAAGTCAAAGAAGCAACTCGTAGAAGGTACCGTGCTACGTCCAAAGGACATGCATTTAGATCATATGCCTCATTTAAAGACGCATATAATCTGAACTTTTATAAAGAATTTATTCGAACCGAGTCGTGGCATAAGATACCAAAAACAACTAAATGGTTAACCTCAAATTTATGTGACGAAGACGATATGGGTATGGTTTGTTTGCATAAAATTACTGCAGGGGGATGGGTTAATTGGCATTCGCACGGAGAGTATGGATTGTCAATTGTACATTTTAGTCTACAGACTAACGAAGACGACTTGTCTGAGGTATGGAATCAATCAGACAATACTATTGATTCTATGAACTATCCAGAGTTGGAAGGGTATGTATTTAACTCTTTTTTACAACACAGGTCAACAAATTTTTCAGAACAAGACAGAATACACTTAGTAGTGGAATGTGATCCTAATAATGAACGATTTCAAAATTTATACACTAGAGCATAAAAAACTTTGGATTGATGACTTTCATAATAAGTTAGAACAGATAAAGTTGTCTGATGATCCAAAGAAAGATAACTATCTATTATCCAATTTAAAGTTCGATGAACAGGTTGACTTTTCTGTGATCTATAAAGAAAATGACTTGGTTGCCTTTTCATCGATATGGAACAGAGATTCTTATCCTATCAATTCGTATCGTATACTTAATCGTTCATGGAAAGATCCTCGCATCCGATGGGGGAAACCTGCTTATTTTGTATTGAGTAAAATGATGGTAGATCATCAGGTTGATGTATGCAAAAGAATAGGGGCATCGTCAGTCTTTATTAGTAGTGAGGGCAGACGAAAACTATGGTTAAAAAAATGGGTACATGGTGCCAATCAAGACGGACATAAGTTTATCCAAATTAATGGTATGGTTAAAGTTTGTGGGGCATCATATCTTAGGTGTTGGCAGAATGTTGCTTACTTAAGTTTAGATGGCACTGTCCCAGACTTTACATGTGTAGACTACGATATCTGGGAACTAATGGTAAACTATGACAAATAAAAATGTAATACATGGATACGATTTGCCAAATGAAAGTCTAGGACGAAACTATGATCTTATAGAAAAATACGAAAATGCATGGAGATCTTGGTTGGGTCTTTCATCATTTGAATATGCGATACCCACAAACGGAATTGTAGAATCTATAGAAAAGATTTGCTCAAGCAAAGATTACAAACGATTTGTTATTATAGAGAATGAAGTTAAATTTTACGAATCAATATTAAAAAATTATAATCAAAATTATATTGTGATTGGACCTTATGATTGGGCAGTTTTACACGAAGATGATTTAATTTGTTTGAGTATGCCTTTTTCTCCTATTGCTTCTATCCCTACTTGGTATTATGATCTTTGTCGTTACATCAAAGACAAAAGTATTTTTATGTTTATCGATGGTGCTTACTTAGGCACTATAGGCGAGAAATTGCATATACCTGAAAATTGTAAACTATTTGCAGTAAGTGTTAGTAAATGTTTTAATGCCTCTGGTCTTAGATCGGGCATGTTGTTCTGTGACCATGTACCAACATTGTTTAAGACTAAAGTCCATCTTGCCAACTATAATTATTATGCTATGGTAAAAACAATTGAACTGCTCAGTGAATACGATTACTATTACATGTATGATACATTTCGAGATACGCAACTAAAGATATGTGAAGAGCAGGGCCTGACCCCTGCTGATAGTGTAGTCCTTGGTTACAATAAAGATCTAAGGGTGTGTATCCCAAAAGTCTACAGAAAAACCTAATTTATTGTAGTAAGTTTTTACGTGATCATAGAACTTATTTTCTAACCATCGCATCAGTCCGACATCCTGATCCATGACAAAGTTGAAGTACAAATCAACATCTTGGTGATTGATACCATAAGTTCTGAATATAGGATACATATCAGATCCAACCCAATAAGGATCTCTTGTATCATAAAGAGCACGTGCTTCATTGTATAGTTGATATGCTTGAGTTGACGACATGGTTTCATGTACCCAATCATTTCCATATCCACGGATAGTATAATCCTCTTTCCCGTACTCACTCATTTCTTTGATGTCAATCATGTTGTCATAAAATTTATCTCTATGCCACGTAGTAAAACTATATGTCTTTAATGGTGACGATTTTAACCATTCAAAAGTTTGTCGTTGTGATTCTGGTGTTTCTTCAGGCAGTCCAATAATAAAATTGCTGTGGGTGTATAACTGACCGTCGGTTCTTTTGTTAATCTCTTCTAACACTTTATTAGATTTTTTGTGACTTAGATTTTTATTTGCTCTCTTCAATGCTTTATCATTAGTCGACTCTAATCCAAATTTTAAATACTTGCAACCCGAGTCATACATTAAATTAATTAGATCAGGATGGGTGCTTAGTATATCAGTTCGTGCATATGAGTGCCACTCAATATCAAACGGGAGATCTATAAACATGCCACAGATGTCTTCAACCTTTTTCTTACTATCATTAAACGTATCATCAAGTAATCGATATCGAGTTGTACCATACATTTCATAATTTCTAATTAGTTCTTCTCTAATTGATAAGGTGTCTCTTTTTTTATTTGTGTGACGGTATGAACAAAAATAACAATTGAAAGAGCACCCTCTGCTAATTTCTATAAATGTCCATTCGTCCGGACAAAAGTGGCTGTGTCTATTGTCAATGGACAGATTGCGCATGTGATCCTTTGTCACCGGATAATCTTTATCGGCATGAATGACTTTTGTGTTTTTAAATTTATAACTTTTATTGCCGATGTCCCAAGTGTCATAACAAATAGGGTTGTTTAAATTTTGTACTGCTATGTCACCCTCACCTGTGATTACGTAATCTATATGATCATCAATGTACTTCAATCCTTCATTTGACACATTTGTTATTTGCCCACCACCAATAACTATTTTAACATGAGGATAATTATCTTTGATATACGATAATATTTTGGATGCTTTCTCGTGGAAATAAATTACTGAATTTGATTTACTTCCTATAGGATTAAATTTATCAAATAAAGAATGTTGATTGAAGTTCTTTGTGTGCCCTCTCATGTTTGTTAAACTAATACCCACAATTTTAGTATTGCCGTCGATATACTTATTGAGAATTTCTTTTTGTTTTTCAAATCTTAGATGGAAGAAATAATCGATCACAGGACATTGCAATGCAGTTGCAATTCTATAAGCTCCTGCAGTTCGGATTGGTGTTCCATGCCCATAGTCAGCATTAAACCTTGGCATCATGTCTGTCAATACTAAATTCATTTATACTCTTCTGGCAAGTAATTAATTTTATGTGTTGCTGTTGACAAAGGGATATCTCTATCGTCCCAAAGATCGAGAGTAAGGTAGATTCGATTAAAGTTTCCTGTGTGTACTATTTTATGAGGCACACTCACATTCATGAACCAAGCATGCCCCGGTTCGAAATATATTTCACACCACTCATCATCAATAAGAAAAAAAGTTTTTACAGATTCGTCAGTGTAGACAGGAATATGAACTCTAAATCCATTATTTTTAGGATGCGGATAATCTATATGAGGTTTCAGATGCCAGTTTGGATACGCAATACTGTATCGTGCCCGTATAACTTCCGAAGAAAACTTTTTCAAAATGTTTTTTGTATATTGCCCTACCCAAGGCAATGTCTTTGTCCACTTGACAGGATCGGGTTCCATCAAATTAAATTGTCTGTATTCATCTGCCACAAAATTCACATCAGCAAGTTCACTTTTTGCATCTTCCCACGCAACATTTCTGGTAGAAAACCATTTTTTTAAATACGTCCCGGTTTGATCTAATAAGAAACTTTGGTGTTCCAGATATTCTTCATACAACCACTCATGATCAATATCAGAAAATATTGGAGCGCACACGGGATATTCGTTGAGATTACCTTTGGACTTATACAATTTAATTTCATCAAAGAGATTGACTTCATCCCATTTATAAATCTTTTTGATTGTGCCAATTGATTCTCCCTTATAAGGATGACGGCTGATAATTTTCATATCACCAAAACCCTATCATAATTTTTAGATGCATTCATCTGTATCCAATCAATCATTTGAGTTGATGCTTTCCCTTCTACTCTACATATAATTCTTTGTTGATCTGAAGCATCAATACTATGATGTATTAGATCAGGTCTGAAGTAATAAACTTTATCATTCATTGTAACAGTTTCATTTGATCTGGTATAGTGAAAATTAATACCATCTCCCTGTAGTACAATTGTTATTATACAGTCAACGTCCATATTGAAATGATTAATATTGTACTGTGACAGATGCTCCTGTCTTCTTTTATTTGTTTCGGAGTCGATACGATATACACTATCAATGTGTCTATGTAAAGACATTCCTTTTTCTACTGTTTGTATATTAACTCTGCCCAACTTTTCGAAAGGAAGTTTACTGACTAATGAACACAGACGAGGACAGTCTTTTGCAATTGATGTCCAGTTAAAGTAATGGGTGTCAGTAATTAAATAACTAAAACTATACTTGTGTCCATTAATTCCTCGCAGAAGAACTCCACGAACAGGAAAGTCTTCTGGTCTTTTATCTCTTTGGTTTTGTCGAGATTCTTTTTCTATCAAGTCTGCCTCGTTGATATTAAACAACGACATTTTAGGTCTATCCAGTTTAATCCCTTTAGATGATATCCAAGCACCGTAATTTTCAATCGAGTGTTTACCTTCACGAAAAACTTCTTGCTCATTATATTCCAAATGTAAAGGTGAATATAATACTAACTGTTTATTAAGGTACACCATGAATTTTCTCGATCAGAGTATCAATTTGTTCGTCTTCACCAAACCCACCAACATGGAAAAAACATCTTCTATCTTTATTTTCGGGAACACCGTGCTTTATCCAACCATTTATTATACATACATTGGAATAATTATAACTTGCGATTTTATTATCATCCTCATCATAAAAATGGCACGGGTCATTAACATTCAATAAAGGGATTGATAATACACAAGATCTATAATCTTTATGAGGAATAATAGCACCACTAAGTTCTGCTATTTGACTATTATCATATACATGCTTATAATCATGATGTTTATTTGTATTACAGAAAAGATTTGCAATTTTTTTAAAAATAGGATGGTCTGAATAATCATCAGATGATTCTGATATTCTATATCTTTTATAAAATGATGATCCGGATGAAACTGAAAAATTATTCTCATATTTTTCAAATAAACTTAACAAAAAAATTTTATCTTGCTCTGTTACATTAATATTATTAACATGATAAAAATATGTCACTTGCATTCCCACTCTTGTTTGAAGTTCGGTCTGCTGACTTTCATTTTGAAAGGAGAAGATTCGATTAGTTTTTTATATTTTTCTGTGTAGAATCCACTCCATGGTGCACCAATACATATTGTAATTTTTTCTTCACCCCCATCGATAGAATGAGGATGAGTTCCATCCAACACATAAGTGTTATAATGTTTTGGCACATAAACCTTCTGATTGTTTTGATCTAAAAAGAACAGTTTGTCAATATGTCCATTTAGAACAATTCGAAACTTATGTTGTGTTGTTCCAATTGATTTTTGATTACTATCAATGTGAATATTCAACCCCTGATTTTTTTCGGTTTTTAGTACACTCATTCTACCAACAGGACTCATAAAGTTAAAAATATAATTTTCTGCTACGTTCATTATTACAGGACATTGCTCTCCTGCGGGAGTGATGATCATTTCACCCTTAGAACGTAAAACACCTTCAGGAGGAGAACCAGTCGTACCTCCTCCATTGAATAGTGGAAGTATCTTACATCCTCGAAATGCGTCATCGTACCAATGGTCTGAGTTAACATTTCGAACTTCATCGAGCATTTGCTGAATAGTAGATAGTTGTATTCCTAAGTCGATTGCACAAAATGTGAAATCATAAATCGTTTTGTCCATTTACACTCACTATCAATCTTATATCATCACTATTACCAAAGTTCCACGCAGAATGTTTGAATCCGACGTTAACAAAATAAACTTTTCCTTCTTTCAAATTTTGTGTTTCAATTTCACCATTCCTTTCAACTGCGGTAAATGCCCAATTGTTTGTTTTTATAGGAATGAAATATCTAACGCTATACGTTGCATCATAGTCCATATGAGGTAAAATAAACGAACCGGGTTTTTTAACAACAAACCTTACTCGTGTATAAGGTGACTTGAAATTATTTAAAACCTCTTCAATATAACTGCCCTTAAACTCTGGTAAGAGTTCTGTGTAGTTTCTTTCATCGATCTTTCCTCGGATTTTATTGTTCGATGTCATTTTAGTAATAGTCATTTGTTCATAATCATCACTAAAAAATTCCGCACCATATGAGTTGCTTACCGGATCGAATGTATGTTTAAATTGCTGAAAGCAATTCATAAGTTTACAGGTATCTACACTCCATGGCATTTCTTTAAAGTTAGGTAAATCATATTTGTTCATGTCACTATAGTTTTTGCAAAAACATATTTGATTAGAATTCCTGCAAAGTCGATCTCATACCACTTTTGTTGAGTTGTGTATCTTCTGGGATTGTCGTGATGATTTTTATGCCACCCGTCACCAAAATTAAATAAATTAATCCATGCTACATTTGTCGGTGTGTATTTGTCTTTTCCAAAATGGTTAACAAAATTAGTAGTATTTTGCGTGAGCATACTTAATGCAGAGGGCATGCAGAATCCTATTGCTAATCCATGAATACCAAATAAACTTAACATAAGTATAGCAAATACTAAGGGAAATGTAAAGTAATATTTGTGTGTCCAAAGAATAAATGGATCTCTCATGAGATCTATAACTTCTTTTGGTTTGGGAACGTAATTGTAGGACTGCATGTTCAACATAGAAATCAATCCTTTAGATGCCTTATGTGGATCTATATCTGAGTCAGAATGTTTATGATGCTGACGATGTATCCCAACCCATCCTAATATGGATCCTACTCCTGAAATCATTGGAGGCAATGTGCAAAGATACATGAAAAAATTATTCTTAAATTCAAAAGCACGATGAGACCAATATCTATGATAAGAAACAGCAATTCCCAAAGGATTCATGAAAAAAAATATTCCTAATATAATCCAAAGATAATCTATCTTAAACTCATATGCATACAGATAGAAAATAGAAAACAATACATTAATATAAAATAATATTTTGATGACAGAAAATCTACTCTGTAGAATGTTTTCAACCATGTCAATTCAACTCCTTGTTAAGACAGCAGAATTATTTATATAAATATACGTAAAGCACTTTAGATGTATCTTTGGAGTACCCATGGCGGCAAAGGCAAATATTATTGTAGATCAGGGCACTGATTTTTCTACGACAATCACTGTTAGAAACGACGACGGAAACTTAATTGACTTGGCAGGTTACTCTGCCGCAGGTCAAATAAGGAAACACTATACATCTACAACTGCTGTAGATTTCGGCACATCGTTTGAATCACCACGGTCTTCCGGATTGTTAACATTGACGTTATCGAGAACACAAACTGCAAATATGGAACCCGGAAGATATCTTTACGATGTCGAATTGACAGACAGTGCAAATACAAGGTCAAGATTAGTTGAAGGTGTTGTTACAGTTACACCTCAGATAACATCTACAGAAGGATCGTAACGTGGCAAAGTTTAATGTAGAGGTCAAATCCAATCGAGGGTTGGACGTAACCTTTGCCAATTCTGCTTCACAAAATATAACTATGAAGGCATCCCAATTGACGGGAACCTTGAATAGTCTTGCTGATGTTGATACTGGTGTCCGTACTCAATTACAAGGTTATGGATTAATATACAATCAGGGCACAGGAAAATATGAACCAACTGATGGAATACCTTATCGAAATGCAAATAATCAACTCCAGATTAAGTATACCATGGTTCCTACAACAACGGATGTTGACCTTGGTACACCAGATAAACCGTTCAGATCTCTTTACGTAACACCAGACACGATTGTTATTGGTAACCTCGCAATTTCAGACACGGGTGGACAAGCACTACGAATTGCTGATAATAGAACGGGAAATTTTATTGGATCTCTCGGGATTGTTGATAATGACGGTGGTATTAGTGCTGAAGGAGAGATTAAAGCACCTGATCCAGACAATCCCGGACAATATGCAACAGTTGCGACTACAAACTACGTAAATGCTCGTATCTCTGGAGAAGCAAATGCGCTTAATATAGGTGTGTTTGCAGGGACGCAGGAATCTCAGAACAACACCCCACTGGCAGATGGACTCATTGGCGGCAACACAATTATTGCACAGACTACAATTTTAACAGTGTTAGATCTTTTCAATGAAGCAATGAATAATATTAGAAAAGATGTTTATATTCGTACCGTCAATTTTACATCGGATGTGACTGCAGGAGGTGTCGGTTCGACTGCAACTCTTACTTTAGACGTAGACGGTACCGCAAATGAGTATGATATCAACTGGGGAGATGGTGCGTATACAAACAACACAACAGATACCACTCCAACACATACCTATAATACAACAGTAGGCACACCGTTCGATGTGACAGTCACTGCCCGTAATACGGATGCATATGGTCAAGGTAGTAATGCATCGTTCACTCGCACAGATTATATCACAATCTATACAGCAGACCCTTCTCCTGATTTTGACATATATAATGGTTTAACTGCAGGTAGTGAAGTCACTGAAGCAAACACAAACCAAGCAATCTACATCGAAAATACTACTACCAATGTTGCAAACGATGCCACGACTGCAACCTTTTCTATTAACTGGGGAGATGGCAGTTCAATTGAGGGCATTGACTCTAAAGTTGATGTAGGTGGTACTGATGGTGCAAGACTTGCACACACGTACACATCAGGCACAGGCACAGGCACACATACATTGACATTTGCAATCAACAGTCACAGTACTGCGACACCGGGTTTACTGCCATTGTCTACTACTAAGACTCTTAAGATATTTGATCTAGGTATTGCCGCACCAAATGATATTACAACAAAAACTATTTCTTGGGCAACTAGTTCTGTTGGTTCGACTCCAAAACTTGCTTATGGATTTACAAACAACTCAGCAGGTAAATCTGCAGGTAATGCTATAGATTCTTCTTTCCCTCGTGTGACATCTGGATCAATTACAACAGGCACAATGTCAACATTTTTCCATACAACAGGAAATATATCGCAACAGATAAATGATACTACTAGTGGTTCTCCTACTGTAGATTCGCAGAACGTAGATTTTTATAACTACAATGCGACTGGAACAGCAGTATCCGCAGGACAAAGAATATATGCGCAGGGATTGTATGTCACAGGTGCAAAAGCACGATTCAATACGAATGTGACTAGTGGAAGTGTTGGGGTCAACAAGGCAGAACTTGCGACAGATGAAGGCAACTCAAACGAACTCTATTACGTCTATGATAATATGACATCTTCACCAACGGTGGATGCGTCGAGTGCTACAGTGACAGAAGCAACTGCTAACTACAGATATATCTCAGGTATTCCATTCTATGATGATAACTCTACGTTGACGATTGGTGGTGTTACTGTAACTAATATCAGTGGTCAGACCTATTACGGTGCATCGAATCCATATACAATCGGGGCAAGTACTGCAGACCCAATTGATGGATCGGAAGATGATCAGACAGGATCAATCTTTACAGCAACCAACTTTGATCATCAAGATGTCGTACCGGATGCAAGTCGCAGTGGTAATATACCGAACGCAGGATTAACTAGTGCAGTCACATTAGAAGATCGTACTGTCACCGTCAACTCCAGTGCACGGAGAGTTGGACGATTTGCATACACCGCTCGTAATGTTAATGGATCTGATACTGCTGACATTACCTCACCTTATGTTCTAGTGCACAGTACTGCACCTTTGTTTGATGAAACAGCAATCGCAGTAGAAGATGCACTAGGTTCTGGATATACTACAGATGCAACCCGTTTGACAGGACTGAGTGGAGCAACCCCTGCATTTAGTGGCACAACAGACTATTACACTGATAATGCATGGTCTGGTGCGGTAACAGTTGCAGGTACCGACGAAGCAATCTTCTGGTTGGGCACATTAAAACACTTTGACGATGATTTGTCAACAGGTTATTTGCCAGTAGGACCAAATCTTGCAACAGGACGTTCTGGTACGCAGTATGCACGATTCGCATTTAAACGATCTGCTGTTTCCAATATCAGAGTTAGGTTAACAGGTAAAGTGTCTGGATTCTACTACGCAGCTCCCGGAACAGATATCGATAACGCATCAACAATCAACGGATGGGTAGATGCGAGTGTTCAATATAATGGTTCTGGTTATCCCGGTGCTGACACAGGAAACGGTGGTAATGGATCAAATGGTGGTGCGTTCACAGGTGCAGACAGAATTATCGATGGTACAACATACAATAATCAAACGTTTGATTTGACATTTGGTACGGTGTCTACTACGAATTCGTTCAACAATCAAGTGCTTATTTCAATTGCTCTAAATAGTGATGACTATATTACCGCACTCTCGTTTGAGGATACCGATTAATGGCAATTTCTGATTCCCAAAAAGTTGATTATTTGTGGAAGAAACTTGGTTATGGGGCAACCAAGACAGATACTAACGCACGTAAGAAAGCACCCAACGAAGCAATCATTTCTCCCTTACTAATTCGTGGAGATAAGATTTGGAGTAAAGCATCAGATATTCCTACAGTAATGCCTTCAACATCTACGTATCCTGTGAATGTTTATGTCGGTGCATCTTCCGTAGAAGCATCGGAAGATGGTACTGCAACTAATAATAGAACATGGAAAACAAATCTGACAGATTGGATTCCTCCGGAGTTTGGTTCTACTTATCAAGTTAAAGTTTACGTTGATAATCCGTCTGCATCCGATCCAAGTTCTACCGGAACGCAAATATTTGCAACTGGTTCTGGTAATGATGATGAATGGTTTTTTGATTATCAGTCAGGGGTACTTCATTTCATCAGCACAAATATTCCATCATCAGTTAGTGACAGCAAATCAATATATATTTCTGGTGCAAGGTATGTTGGAACATTTGGGCAACCTGCCTCGTTTGAAGACCTTTCTGCAAATACTTTAGTAGTAGAACAAACACTTGAAGCAAACGTAGTTACTGCAGTCGAAATAACTACAAACACAATTACAACCAATACTGTAACTGCAAATGTTATTACTGCGAATACATTGAATTTAGAAAACCCTCTGGAAACACAGTATGGGGGAACTGGTTTGGATCAATTTACTCAGAATGGAATCTTGTTTGCATCAGATGCAACAACTCTTTCCTTTGTTACAGGAACTAATGGAAAAATTATGCAGATAAATAGTAGTGGGGAACCTGTATTTGATGATTTGAATGGTGGGGATTATAGTTAATGTCAGATGATTGGTATGATGCTGAAGAAATTAATAAATTATATAAAGAATCACATGTAGCAACTATTAAAGATTTAAATGAAATGGTTGTTATGTTGAGGACAAAGGTTGCGATTCTAGAAAAACAATTGCAAGAGCAAATTGATTCGACGGGAGATGCAATACCTCATCATGTAAAAGTAAAAATCAAACAGTTAGAAGATATTAATAAAGGGTTAAAGACAGAGTTAAAAGAACGTGATAATGTTCATGTTCCTCGTTACTACGAAAACGAATTTACTAAACTATTAAAAGAAAGAGACGAGTTGAAAAAGGAAGTTGAATTTTACAAAGCAAAAGTTCCGGTTCAAATTGTTATAAATAGAGAGAACAAAGAAAAACCTACCCGCAAAGGCGGCATACCAAAATAATTAAAGGAGTGCTATAATGGCATCTATCATTAAAATCAAACGTAATTCCACGCAAGGACAAACTCCTAGTTCTTTGGAAGTCGGTGAAATTGCGGTCAACCTATTTGACCGGAAGTTATTTGTAGGTAATACGACAGGTGTCACTGCAATTGGTGGTGAAGATTTCCGTTTTACCACATCCGATCCGACAGCAGGGGCAGGTGCCTATCTCAAACTTCTTGGTGAAACTGTACTTTCAACAAACTCAGTCCTTTTAGAATCCGGTGACGGGGTTTCGATAACAAGACAATCAAATGGTACGATCACCTTTGCAATTGACTCTGGTGCGATTACGAACCCTCAATTGTTAAATGACCATATTGAAATATCTGGAAACACAGGTACAAATATTGATGTTGGTCTTGGGCAAGTATTTAATGTTGTATCTGGTGATGGAACAGGTGTCACTACAGCAGTTTCAGCAAACACCATTACAATTTCTGGTACCGATGCAACAACAACTTCTAAGGGTGTTGCGTCGTTTGCAACTGCAGACTTTAACGTAGCATCTGGTGCAGTAGAACTTAAAGACACCGTTGTCAAAACAGTTTCTTCCGATAGTGGTTCTGCAACACCTTCTACTCATGGTCTTACAATTTCAGGTACTGCGAACGAAATTGAAACGTCTGGTACTGGTGCGACTATTACGATTGGATTGCCAGAAGATGTTACGGTTGCAGGACAGTTAAATGTCTCTGAAAACATTGTCACAACAGGAAATGGTCAATTCGGTGGAACTCTCAGTGTCACTGGTGTTGCAACCTTTAGTGATGATGCAAGTGTTGGTGGACAGTTAAATGTCTCCGAAAACGTTGTTGCAACTGGTAATGGTGAGTTTGGAGGAACACTTGATGTAACAGGTGCAACAACACTTTCTACTCTTGATACTTCTGGTGCGGTCAATATAAATGACACAACAAGTTCAACAGATACCACTACTGGTGCTTTGATTGTTGATGGTGGTGTCGGTGTCGCAGAAAACTTAAATGTCGGTGGTGATCTTAGAGTCACTGGTGACACGGTTATTGATGGCAACCTTACTGTTGAAGGTGCATTGACATACATCAGCACGTCAACTGTTCAAGCAGATGACTCGATGTTTAAACTTGCCGCAAACAACGTTGCGGATACGGTCGATACTGGTATCTACGCAAAATATGTTGTTTCTGGTAATAGTGCAATTCAATTTGCAGGTTACTTTAGAGATGCATCAGATGGAGTATTTAAGTTCTATACTGGTCTCGATGATGAACCAACACAAACTGTAAATACTTCAGATACTGGTTACGGATTAGCACAAGTCGATGCAATCATCGATGGTGGTACGTTCTAAATAATTGAATACGGGGAGTATATACTCCCCTTAACTTTGTTCCTTATATAAGGGTTTGCAGAATGGCATCTATTGTCAAAATTAAACGCTCGTCCGTCCAAGGTCGTGCTCCTACTACAAGCAATTTAGAAACGGGAGAACTTGCTCTTAATATAAGAGACGGTAAACTGTTTTCTGCAAACTCTACAACAGTATTTGAAGTCGGTGCAAACGTAGAATCATCGCACGTCGGCACTCTGACAGTTGGTAATACTTCCCCGTATACTTTTCCTGTTTCGGACGGTACAAATGATCAAGTACTTGCAACCGACGGAAACGGAAATTTAATATTTAAAGCACAAACTGGTGGTGCAGTACCTTCAACACTAGTAAATACAACATATCATTTTACCGCAAACACTAATCAAACTACCTTTAACGGAACTGATAATCAAGGCACTACTCTTGGTTATGATATCGGAAAAGTAAATGTTTACTTAAATGGTGTTCGACTCTATGCAAATGTCGACTTTACTGCAACGAATGGATCATCCATTGTATTAGCAGATGGGGTTTCTAATAACGACTTGCTTACGGTTGATGCAATTGGGTTTGCTCCTAATATTGTATTGGATGATGAAGTAGTTATTTCTGCAAACACTAGAACCTCAACATCAACCTCAACAATTATTTTGGATACCTTCAGCAAAGGTGATATTGCATCGGCACAATACAATGTGCAAGCAAGGGATGCTACAGGAGTTCATTTTACAACTGTAAATGTTGCTCACCATGCAAATACAGCTTTTTTGACGGAGTTTGGTACGATCATAAGCAATAATTCATTGATGACCTTAGATGCAGTGATGACTCCCTCATCACTAGATTTTAAAGTTACTCCATCCAGTTCAGGTGTGAAAATCACATCGTGCAGAATAAGTTTTAAGGTGTAGATTATGGCAAAGTCGAAAGCAAGACAACTCGCAGATGTTCAACCCGCATTGTATGGTACTGATAGTGTATTGTCTGTAACTCGTACAAATCATACGTCGAGTAATACTGATCTGCAAGTGATTACCAGTATAAATAGTTCGACAAGTAATACGTTTGTTTTTCACGTAAAAAGTTACAGTGGCACTGACAGTCACCTCACATCATTGAATGTGATTGTTGAGGGATCAACTGCATACTTGACGGAGTATGGTGATGTGAGAACGGGTTCTGCATTGTCAACTTATGATGTCAATATTTCAGGTGCAAATGTTGAATTGCAAGCAACACCAACTAATGCAGTAACAGATTATACTGTAGTAAGGATTAATCTATAATGGCAAATATAACACTTCCAAGCAATCCTGTCAATGGTCAAAAGGTCACCATCGGCACACGTCTGTTTGAATACAATTCAACAACAGGAAGGTGGTCATCAAGAGTTTTTCAAGTCCTCGGTGATACATCAATTGCAGTCACAAATCAGGCACCGACGATCACTGCGTCTCTGAGTGAGGTTGCATTAGACACTTCAGGTGCAAATGTATTATTCACATACACGGTAAGTGATGTCGATAGTTCTGTATTAAAAATATCACATGAAGTCAATGGTGTTACAAATAGTTCATACGCAACAGTCTATCATCACAAAGCAAATAACACAGTAACAATTCAAGCAGGAACAGAAGAGTTTAGTTCTGCTAACGTCGTGTTAACAGTTACAGACGGACGTAACAATGCAAGTGTAAGTGTTGATGTCAGTGCGTCATATGGTTATGCTTTTGGTTGGCCTGACATGGAATTGACACTAGACGCAAATCAAACTGAAGCAGTTAATATTGATAACAATTTAAGAAATAGAGGAACTGGAAGTAATCCCGGCACAAGTTTGTGGTACGGGACAACTAGAATGCCTGAAAGTTCAGAAAGTCCTTATAGAAATTCTCATGGTATTCGATTTGGTGGAAGTGATTATTTTAGTATTACTACCGCAACCCTCGCAATTACTGGAACGGATGCTTTTACCATAGAAATGTGGATTAAAGCAGATAGTCTTAGTGGCACTCAATTTATTGCAGATTACGGTGGAATTTTTGGATCTGTACAAGGAAATTATACAATATATTTAAGTGGATCCACTTTAAGATTTGAAACCTCTGGGAATGTTCCGGTAGCAACCACAACACTCAAATCAGGATCTTGGCATCATATTGCCTTGACTGGTGATGGAACTAATTTAAGAGCATTTTTAGATGGATCTTTGCTTGGAACGACAACTCACAATTCTATGAGTGCGGGATCTAGTGGAAAATTTGACATTGCTTCTTTAGCAGGAAGTGGGTTCTTTACTGGACGAATTTCTAATCTAAGAATTGTCAAAGGATCAGCAGTTTATACATCAGCATTTACTCCTGCTACAGAAAATTTAACTGCAATTAGTGGAACTGAGTTGCTGATCGGAAATACTTATGATTTTAGAGATAGCAGTACGAATAATTTTACTGTCACCATTACTGGTTCACCGCAGATTGATGAAGACAATCCATTTGGTGATGATAAAATTACTGACGATTCTGGATATGGAAGTGTTGCAGGTATCTCACAAAGCACAAAATATGAATGGTGGGTTCCTGTAAGTTGGAATCACACGAGTGCTTGGTATATTGATTTTTGGTATTATCATGAATATTCATCAAACAAAACATTTGTAGTGCAAAGAACTGGTGGTGGATCTCCAAGTACAGTGCTTTCATATGATGGTTCGAATTTTAGTATAGGAAGTCAAGGAAGAAACAGAATGAACATTTCACGTGCAACGTGGAATAGTCATGTAAAAAATAAAACTTGGTCACATCATCATGTACAGTTTACAGGACCAAATCCATACTCGTATAGTTACTATGTAAACGGAACAAGAATTGGATATTTGAACAATGGAACATTTGCCCCTCCTTCAGACAGTACTGATAGACTAGGTTTTGGTTCTCACAACACAAGTACCAATTATAGTTTTAACGGTAAAGTTGCTGATTTCACATTCGATCAGTCTAACTTATACAATCACGCATCAAGTATTACTGTTCCTACTGCACCAAAAAATGATACCACAAAACAAGTTTATATACCCTTTGATAACGCAGGGTATTTTGATGCTTCTGGAAAACATAGATTTACATACAGCACCACTGGAATTACAGCAACCAGTTCCCCTTTAAAGTTTGGTAATCAACCAATATATTTCCCCAACAAAGGAGATTATATTACAACAGTAGACAAGATAACTCTTGGTACTTCAGATTTCTGTCTGGAAGGATGGTTTTACTTCACTGATTTAAGTGGTGGTAACGTATATATGTTTGGTGCTGAAGGTTGGGTTGTGCAATTTGGCAGAAAAACCTCGGGCATTGCTTTCTGGGATTCAAGTGGTCATCTTCTTGGAGATAGCAGTCAACCCCTAACAACAAACACTTGGTATCATATGGCATGGAATAGATACAATGGTACAATTAAAACTTGGATTAATGGTACAGAATATTCATCTCGTGCCTCAAATCCTGCGGATTATGGATCGGTAAATTTGAATATGGGAATATCCACATCAAGTAATTCTAGTCAGGGATTTCCGGGGTATATGCTTAACGTTCAATTAATTGTCGGAGAAGCAAAATATACCTCTGACTTTACTCCTCCAACACAAATTCAAGGGTCGGATTATCAGGTGGTATCATAATGGCAAATTTAACATTCCCAAGTAATCCAACAAACGGACAAAAGTTTACCTCTAACGGTAAAGTATTTGCATACGACTCAACCACACAGAGATGGTCAGTCACTCGTGTGCAGTTGTTAGGTTCTTTACCAGATGATGTGACGATTGAAACACCGGACCTGACACTTGATAATACTGCGATTTCGTTTTCGGCATCAGGAACAACAGTATACGTTCACTATACAGTCAGTGATGATGTGTCAGTTTCGATTGCGAACAATGGTCTTGCAAACTCGTCATATGCAACAGCAACTTTATCAAGGTCAAACAACACAATTACAATTACATCAGGGACATTAGATTTTTCTGGTGCTAATGTTGT
>Ga0181606_10000202_pt1 | contig 46641 bp, 33 predicted proteins | sample 041ome_10_FD_132994 | JGI IMG/M metagenome (GOLD analysis project Ga0181606, IMG submission 132994) | Coastal salt marsh microbial communities from the Groves Creek Marsh, Skidaway Island, Georgia - 041412US metaG (megahit assembly) | ecosystem: Environmental > Aquatic > Marine > Intertidal... | reverse complement strand
TTGCGTCTGGTGGTTTGAACGCCGCGATTGCGCACTCCATGCAATACACGCAAGTCGTCCCGATGATCATGGGCTTCTCCGTCATGGGTTACTCCTCCGTCTCCTTCATCTTGTCTTTGATCAAGTACTTTGGCGCCACGGAAGCTGAAATTGTCAAGTCCTTGCGCAAGGTTTTGTCCATCGTCATCTCCTTCATGCTCTTCCCGAAAGAATTGAACTGGAAGTACATCGCCGGTTTCATCGCCGTCCTCGTGTCCACTGTTTACACTTTCTACTTAAAGGATCAAAAGAACAAGGCCAAAGCGGCTGCCAAAGCCGCCGAAGGGTCTGCTTAATTTGAGAACAACATTTTTTTTGAAAGAAACTAATAATATTGAAATAAAAACCGAATACGATAAACGATAAAATACAAAAGTACCGTTAAAGTAGAAGAAGAAGAAGATCTCGTTTGCGCGGGCTCTTACGCCACGCAAAAAGTTTTTCAAAACTCGTAGATTCATATATATGATAATTGGTGATTTTGTTTTCGGTTAAAAATCAAAGCAATTGTGTAAAAGGATTTTCTCTTCTCGCTTTAAGTTATTGTATAACCGTCCGCGGGTATATAGCACCCATCAGGCGGTGATGTTTTTTTCTTTTCATGTCTTTTTTTTTCGTCTTTTTTTTTCTCTTCTCTCTCTCTCTCTCTGTCTTCACAAAACTTTACGCATCAAAGTCAATTGGAGTAGACTTCCACAACGCCGAGAAGATCAAGGCCGACGCAACTTGTAAAATCGCGATCGGGTAGAAGAGAGACCAAGCCCAGGAACCGTTGGTGACTTCCATGAAGTAACCAATGAAGAAGGTGGACAACAAGGAGCCGATAGCGGCCGCAGTGTTAGTGACCCCCAACATAATCGAGGCGTACTTCGGGCTCAAATCTTGGTGACCGCAGAACAAACCGGTTCTGACCCAGGCGCCCATACCAAAGCAGAAAGCGAGAGCGGACATGACCATAACAATGGTCGTGTTCGTAACAGCCGCGGCTGGAGTTCTGGAAACGATGAAACCGACAGTGGCTAACGCAGCCGCACCGCCGCCAAAGCAAAGCGTTTGCGACATCTTGCGCACGTCCGTTCTAGAAAGAATGCCCTTGTTTTCCAAGGAGTCCGTAATCGGGGCAACCAAAGTTGTGACCGCAACAGTGGAAAGGTACGGCAAGATACTAAGGAAGGACGATTTCGCGAGGGAAACGTTCAAGGCGGAGGAAAGGAAACTCGGCAACCAGGCCAACAAGCCGTAGGAGAAGTAGTTCCACGTGAAGTGCGCAACCATTAAAGCCCAAAACTCTTTGGATTTAGCAAACTTACCCCACGGGATGTTCAAACCACCGGAGGATTTCGCAGTTTCCGCCTCGGTTTCCTTCATATCGACGGACTTGTCGTTGGCGTAGCCAAACCACCACCAGGCGCCCCAGACAAAGCCGAGAACGCCGAAGAGGTAAAAGACCGCTTGCCAGCCGCCGAGGAACAAAATAATCGGCGGCGCGATGAGCAAGCCGAGTAAAGATCCAACGTCCAAACCACCGAAGGTGGCAGTCACAGCCTTCGAGCGCTGCGACGCCGGAATGGTCTTCGCCAAGATGCCAGTCGCGGCAGACGGGGCGACGCCTTCGCCCAAACCGACGAGAAACCTGGACAAGAGCAACGGAGCCATCCCTAACGTGGCGCACCACGGGGCGATCAACGTACCTAAAGACCATAAAATGACACCATAGAACAAGACGGCTTTACCGCCGTACTTGGACGAGAGCCAGCCACCCGGAATTTGAGTGAACGCGTAGCCCCAAAAGAACGCGGAGGCGACGAGACCTTTTTGGGTCGCCGTCCAGCCGAAAGATTTCGCCATCGGGACGATAGCGACGGACATGTTGACCTTATCCAAGTTGCACAACACGAACGCGATGAACAAAGAGAACACCATAGCCCATCTTTTCTTGTTCGTACCCTCGCTCATGTCGAAAAGTTCGGATTCCGGGATACCCGAACTATCTTCAGCGATCGGGCCACCGCCCGCCTTGGCAACTACATGTTGTCTCTTGTTGCTAGTGACGCTCGAAGTGTTCTTCGCCGCCAAAGTGGCTTCTTGTTCGTGCTTTTTCAAATGAGAAGAAGAAGAAGAAGAAACGATGATGCCATCGGCGTTAGAGGAGGGGAATCTCCCGCTAAACTCCGACGTCGCGTTGTTCTTGCTGCTGCTAAGTTGTTGTCTTTTTCTAAACGTTACTCTATTTTGAATACTCGATTTCGATGATGATGATCGGGTGCTACTAATCTTCTTCGCGTTTCTCAAGGTGAGAAGAGAAGAAGAGGAAGCGCGAATCATCGTCGTTTGATTTGACGTGGAAGCAAACATGGTCGCGTGGCGAGTAAAGCGTATTATCGTGGTAAACACACGTCTCGTCGCGCGAACTAATAGTGGCGACGAGAGAAGGTACACACGCGCGCGCGCTCGTCGACGATAAAATAGGTTTCTTTTGTTTTTTTTTATTCGAAAAAGCAACCAAAAGCGAAGAAAAGGAATAAAGGCGGCGGCGGCGGCATCAAAAAAAAGAGAGCGAGCAAACGTCGCTTTTTTTTTTCTTCTTCTGTTCTCTGTTTGTTCTTTTTTTGAGTGCCTCCCTTTAAAACACATCGTCGGGGGAGAAATATACGTACAACACGAGAGAGAGAGACTACAAACACGAGAGAGAGAGACTAAAGAGAGAGAGACTAGAGAGACACACCACAGTAGTCACACGTCTTCTCTCTCTTTTCATTTAGAACGAATAGTCACGCGCAGAACGAAACGAGCGCAAGACTCAGAAGGGAAGAGGGAAGACAAAAAGGAAGAAGAATAAGAAGAAGAACTAGAAGAAGAAGAAGAAGAAAACCACACATGGCGGTCAACTTTAGACACATGAAACGTCCGACTCCCGCGCAAGGCTTGAAGGCGATGATTCGTTTTGGAATCGTCTGTTTCTTTTTCGCGATGACGGTGAACTTTATCGCGACGCACTATCACTCGAGATATCCATCCTCGTCTGGTTCTTCTTTTTCTTCGTCTTCGTCTTCGTCTTCGACGTCGTCCGTTTTGGGTGGTGGTCACCACGACCATTCGTCGTCATCGTTATACTTTCCGTCTTGGATGTCATCCTCTGCGCACGATGACGAGCACGACGACGATGCGCGACATCAACAACACGATGACTTCCCACGAGTCGCTTCTTCTTACGACAGCAACATCGGGTGCTCGTCCTCGTCGACGAATAAACGAGTGAAAAGCGAACCTTTAAAGACAGAGTATACGGATATGGACGTCGTTATCGTCATGGTGGCGCCCGTGTGCACGACGCAGCAAGTCGTCGAACGCTTGAACTTTCACTATCACTTTCGGAAGATTTATTTCGTCGTGAAACAGGTTGAAATATGCCCGTATTTGCGTTCGTTGGCGAAGAATATCATATGTTTAGACGAAAATAAAGTCATACCCGGAGTCACGTACTCCTCGTTGTCCGAACGAGGCGAGAAGTTGAAACAGATTGGCCAAAAAGAAGGGTCCAATCGAGTCGGTTGGTATTTGCAACAATATCTCAAGTTGGGAGTCGCGTTGCACGTGAAAGATTTGTCGGAGTATTATTTAGTTTGGGATGCGGATAATATTGCCACGCGTCCATTAGAATTAGTGAGAGAGACGACGAAGAGCGAAAACTATGCGGTTCGGTTTTGCGCGAACCCGGTGACGCATAAGAGCACCGGGTACGCAAAGTTCTACAAGCGCATCGTGGGCGATAGGTTGATGAAACCGGGCGGGTACCCTAAAGACCCGAAAGGTGATTCGTTTAATTACGTCTGTGGATTTATGGTCATGAAAAGAGAATACGTCCGCGAGATGACCGATTATATCACGAATTACTTGAAAAACGGAGAGGATAGTCATTTGTTGGATCACTTGAGAGAGGACGAGAAAAAGTTCCCGTGGGACATTCACGCCATCGCCAACGAAGTCGCCACCGTCGAAGGTGGGCACTATTACTTCTCCGAGTACGACACGTACGGGTCATGGGTGCAAAAGATGCACCCGGATGAACACCAAGTGGATTATTCGAGCGAATATGCCAGAAATCCAACCGTCGCAGTCGCGCCGAGTAGTTTGACCGAAGCGGAGTTTAAAAAATTAGCGCGCAATCCGAAAAATCCTCTTCCGTACAAGTTTCCGTGTTGCATGAAGCACGAGAAGATTTGTGAGCGCGCGAGAAAAGCGGCGCGAACGAGTGATGGTTTAGTTCACGTTTTAGTATGGGAGGAGCACAAGATGCGATATCGAGGCACGTCCAGTCAGTGCACGGACGCGTTGCCGTTAGAGTTGAAAGAAGCCTTAGAGGCGAGCGGAGGCGACGGCGTTAAGCCCGATCGGTGATTGAGAATGAACCTATATAGTGAGTCTTCTAGGAATAAGCGATATGTAACGGTTCCAAGATAATAGTAGTCAGCGTTTATGGAAACGTGTGTCGGCTCGACGACGGCAGAGGCGAGTGACTCGAGACTTGCTGTGTATGTATTTTTTTTTTCCTTTTGTCTTTTCTTCTTTTCTTCTTTTCTTTTTCGGTGCGTGAGCTCTCTTCGTCTCTCTCTCTTTTTCCTCTCCTTTCGATTGATTTGTGGCTCGGATTTTCCGAAATTTCCGAAAACACACGAAAGATATTCTCGTCGTCGTCCTTCTCTCTCTCTCATCGTCAGAAATACACATCTCACTCGAAACACATCATCACAAACAAACTATTTATAAAAATGGCTACTTCCAGCACATTCATCGCGCAACCAAACTTCTTGGTTAAGAAAAATGTGTTTACGGTGAGTCAATCACGTCGCGCTTCTTTTTTTTTGTGTGCTCGGTTTCGCTCGTCTTCAAAATCGCGGTCGCATTTCGCGCGAGACACAAAGGTGATGATGACGTGCAAAAAAAGTTGGACGAAAACAAATTCTAATAAATATGTTTTATATTTGCGCGCGTCGACACGAACAAACACACTCACGCGCTCTCTTTCTCCTTCTGTTTTCTCGCGTTTTTCTCATCTTAAACAGGCTTCTAGATCTCGAACGCCGCTTCGAACCGCCGGTGGTAGAGGATCGGTCGTCAAAACTGAAGCGTTTTTCAACTTTGGCAAGAAGAAAGAAGTTGCCGGGCAACCGATGGTGTGCATCGATTGCGGATACATTTACAGAGGTGATTTCAGCGCGTTGCCAAACTCGTACAGATGCCCGACTTGCGGTGTTGGTAAAAATCGATTCAAAGCCGCGATGACTCCGGCCATTGGCGTCGCACCACCGAAAAAACAGGCGCCGACTTTTAACACGGCGGGCGTCTTAGCCGAAAAGAGGAAAAACAAGGAGGCGTTCCGCGCGAGAAGAGCGGCGGCGGGCAAGAAGAAGAGTCCGAGAGAGTTGGCGAGAGAGAAAATGCTCGAGGAGCAAGCGAAGAAAGACGCGAAGAGAGGCGGCGGTCTCTTCGGTCGCTAATTATTATAACTCGTTGTTTTTGTAGTAGGAGAAGAAAGAGAGAGACGTGATGTCGCGACAATTACTTCAGAGAGTGTTTTTTAATAATATATACCAAGTGTAATTATCCAAATCTTTTTTATAACACAGACATACCGGTTTATCAATCTAAAACCTTGGCAACGACGCCGGCACCGACCGTACGCCCTCCTTCGCGCAACGCGAATCTTAAACCTTGCTCCATGGCAACTGGAGTGATCAACTCAAACGTGCACGTCACGTTGTCGCCCGGCATGACCATCTCGACGCCTTCCGGTAACGTGATGTTCCCGGTGATATCGGCGGTTCTCATGAAAAACTGAGGTCGGTAGTTGGAAAAGAACGGCGTGTGTCTACCGCCTTCGTCCTTTGTCAGGACGTAAATCTCTGCTTCAAATTTCGCGTGCGGAGTAATCGAGCCCGGTTTGCAAAGCAACTGGCCTCTCAAAACTTCATCTCTCTTCACGCCTCTCAAGAGTAAACCGGCGTTATCGCCAGCTTGCCCTTCGTTCAATTGTTTCTTAAACATTTCTACGCCAGTTACGGTGGTTTTCTTTGTCGGCACGATGCCGACGAGATCGACGTCTTCGCCGACTTTAATCCTCCCTTGTTCGATTCTACCAGTCGCCACCGTGCCTCTCCCTTGGATCGAAAACACGTCTTCTACGGGCATAGTGAACGGCTTATCCAACGCTCTCTCCGGCGTCGGCACGTACTCGTCGATCTTGTCCATCAATTCTAAAATTTTTTCCTTGCCAATGGCATCGTTCGTCCCTTTCAACGCGTGCAACGCCGATCCTTTGACGAACGGAATATCGTCCCCAGGAAACTTATAAAACGATAACAACTCTCTCAACTCCATCTCTACCAATTCCACCAACTCCTCGTCGTCCACCATATCGATCTTGTTCAAAAACACGACCAAACTCGGCACTCCGATTTGTCTCGCCAACAAAATATGTTCTCTCGTTTGTGGCATTGGCCCATCCGCCGCAGAGACGACTAAAATAGCCCCGTCCATTTGCGCGGCACCAGTGATCATATTCTTCACGTAATCCGCGTGACCTGGGCAATCCACGTGCGCGTAGTGTCTGTTCTTCGTTTCATACTCAACGTGAGCGGTGGAGATGGTGATACCTCTCGCTTTCTCCTCCGGCGCTTTGTCGATCTGATCGAACGCGATTTCTTGCGCACCGCCAGCTTCTGCCATAACTTTCGTAATCGCCGCCGTTAACGTGGTTTTCCCGTGATCGACGTGACCGATAGTCCCTACGTTCAAGTGCGGCTTCGTTCGCGCGTTGATATCGTACGCAAAACATCTTCTCGTCGTTGCGTTAAAGTTGGTGAACAACAATTTGCTCAGCGGCGCGTTTTTCGTCGTCGCAGCAGCAAAAGAGGAAGAAACGGAAGAAGATGAAGACGCCGTCGCTTGGATGCCACCTCGATACCATCGTTGCGCTAACTGCGTCGCCCCGCGTCGCGTGCTTTGCGCAGATGCCATCCTTTCTTCTTCCTATATTTATATGTGTTTATGTATTTATGTGTGGTTGTCGTGTATTAATAAGGAAAGTGCGTGAAGATATTAAAAGAGAGAAGAGAGAGGGATTTGTTTCTCAATTCCGCCGTCAGCAGCACAAAAAGAACCCCCTGCCGAGAGAGAGAGAGAGAGCGAGAGAGAGCGAGAGAGAGAGGAAGCGAAAAATTCAAAAGCGAGACATCAAAAAATCATCTTTTCAAAAAAAAAACGCGAAGTTTTCTCCACACGCACGGGTCTCTTTTGTTTGCGCGCGCGCACGAGAGAGTTAATATCACATAAACACGCGACACAGACACTTGTATACGCGAGGAATCACTGACAGTGAGAGAGAGGGAGAGAGAGAGAAAAAAAAAGAGAGAAATACCACCGAAGAAATCGACCATGTCACGTGCCTCCTCTAAAAAGCAAAATCCAGTACCGAGAAGTCCGATGACGAGCGCTGGGAAGAAACGAGAGAGAAAACTGAACGAAGTGGCGAGGAACGCTCCGGAGAGATTGACTGGGTCGGCGTCGAAAAAGGCTAAGGTTACGGCAAAGAGAAAAAAGGTTGCGAATGAAAAAGAAGAAGAAGAAGAAGAAGAAGAAGAAGAAGAAGAAGAAAATGTCGGCATCGACGAAGACAACGAGAACGAGAGAGAAGAAGTGCGACGACCGCACTCGTACGTCGGAGTGTCCGATCCACCGGTGTCGAGGATTATCAAAGAGATTAAAGAAGCCATCAAGGTGTCCACAGAGAAAAACATGCAAGCACACCAGGGTTTATCGAATCAGGAGGTGCAACACTTGACGATGGAAGCGGCGCGGTTCTTTCTTTTTCAAATGGAAAAGAACGGCAACGCTCCCATTCCTCGAGCTTTGTACACGGAAGCGATGGCGAAAATCATGAAAGGGAAGAAAGTGAGAAACGTGGCGAGCTATATTTTACCTCGAGCGCAGATGAGATTAATGGACTATCTCGGTTTGGAACTGAAAGAAGTCCAACGAGTGACGTCGCAAGTGGAACAGAGCAAGAACAGAAACGCAGATGCTCCGTCGTCGACGTCGTTCATCCTTCGTTCGGCGCAGCCGATTGACGCGCGCGTTAAGTTTGTAGACAAACACATTCCTAAAACGAGGAAAGCGTGGAGAGGACTGGTCGTCGCGATATCTTCAATCATTCAGGTCAACGGCGGCACGATGGAAGAAACGGCGCTGTTCCGAGCTCTCGGACGATTCGGTATCCGCGTCTCCTTTAACGGCAAAGGAGAGCAACTGAGACAATGGTCCAACGATTTCGAGTGCGAACATTGCGAAATCATACCAAAACTCGTATCTCGGCGCGTCCTTTTGCGAGATAAAATCACCGCGGCTTCTGGAAATGACTTCACGTACCAATACGAACTAGGCGAAGGCGCGTTGGAGTACTTTTCACAAGATCACGCAAAGCAGTTTGTCAAAGAAATGATGCACTCGTACGAAGAAGAATTCCAGCCAAACATTCGTCGTTAGAGAGAGAGAGAGAGAGAGAGAGAAGTGTAGCGCATTGTTGTAAAATCTATATCGCAGAAATGAAGAGAGAGAGAGATACTCATTATTCGCGGATATGTTCGCGTCCTGATACAGTGATATTTCAAATTTCTTCTTTTTTTTTTCGTGTCTCTCTGTCTGTGTGTCTGTCCTCTCCCACACTCGCGTTTGTTTCATACGCACGCACACATACACCTATTATTTATTCTACCAGCAAAGATATCTGGAACGTGCCTTTAGACATAAACACACACGCGCGACATGAGCAGCATTTTCAGCGGTTTGTTCTCTCCCGCTCCTCGGCAACTGGGAGAGAAGATTGACGTCGTCTACGTTTGCGAGTGGTTCTTATTCCTCTCCTTCTTCTTCGTGTTTGCGAGTGGATTTTTGCACAAGTTCATGGACGCGAAAGTGATTGCAAAGGCAAACGGCGGGTCGTTCTTGGGCGCGTTTCAGATGGCATGCTTTATCCCTTTGGCGTACGTCTCGTATTACGGCATCATCACTTGGTTTTTCAGCGAACAGTTCCAAGCTTCGCGAACTGCGGAGGAACGACTGTTCGGTCCAGTTTCCGATAACGTGAGAAAAATAGGCGAGGTGCAAATAGCATTTCAGGCGTGGGATTTTCTCATATCTTTGTTCAACTCGGAGTTGAATTCAGTTGAAATGTTATTACATCACGCGATGACGGGATTGTTATGTTACTGGATGTTAAGTTTACCGTACATGTCGTTTTACGGGATATATTTCATGGGCGTTTGCGAAATCTCTTCGCTGCCCTTATCGGTGGTGGATTTCATGCGATTCTTTCCCGATTACAAGGACAAGTATCCACTCATTAACATGATTAATTCTTTATTATTTGGTGTGCTGTTTGTATGGTTTCGAATCATCAAATGGATTCAGTATAGCGCCGGCGCGTGGAGAGATTCATTGCACGTGTTGAAGATGAAGAAATTGCCGGTGCCGAGAAGCGTCGTCGCAGGAGTATTGGTTCTGAACGTTTTCTTCACGGCTTTGCAAATCGTTTGGTGTGGCTTACTTTTTAAAGAAGCGAAGAAGATGTTTTTAGGAGGAGAAGATGGCAAGAAGAGCGACGAAAAGAAGAAGAACTAAAAGTACCTGGAAGACGGTATATCTGTACAAAAACCAGTCGCTCTCGGGCATCGAGCTGGATACCCATCGACTTAAAAATAGAACTAGGCATGCAAGTAGAAATACATCGCTATAGTTAGCAACAAAAACAATCGCGCGGTTCCGTGTGTTCCTGAACAAACTTAGCTCCAATCGGTGCGCCATCCGCGTCGACGAGATTCGATATCGTCGCTCTCAATACCATCAACTTTTCCAACCGTCTCGGTTTCACTTCTACCCAGACTAACCCGGTGCTCGTTTGCACGTCGCATTCGTACACCTCTTCGAGCTTTTCTATCTCGTTCTTAATCCAGTCCGCACTAACACTCTTCGCAGCTTTTTCTTCGGTTGCTTTTTCGTTTGAGTTTTCCCGATATCTCACCCGGTCCACTCGAAACTCCAACACTCTTTGTTTGTAAAAGATTTCGCCCTTGAGCCAAACGTCTCTCCCACATATGCCTCCCAACAAGAACATCTTGACGAACACGTCGAAGCAAATGTTATTGCAATAGTACCCGTGGTCTCTCTTGTATTTTACGGAAACATTTCCCCACATATATATGTACGAGCGTACCTACCGCTTTTTATTTAACAACTTTTGGTGGTTATTTTGGTTGTGTTAGTGTGCTTTTTGGTTGTTTTCTCGCAGACAAAATACAGAAAAATGAACTCAGAGAGGATAGAGAAAGCACTTCCTTCACAACAACAATACCGCGACGATGACGACATCACCAGCAGAACCTCCGTTGGAAACGGTCACCGTGAAATGCTTCCCGGGGAAGTTGATGTTGAATAGTTTAGAAATGTTAGGCGGCGTTTTCTCGATCGGAGAAGAATTCACTGGCGAAGAAAACGGCGCGCAGTCGTACTTGTTATACGAGCACGTCGGGCTGCCGAAGTCAAAAATGGTAGCGTTTTCGCACACGTGGACACCAGAGAACGAAAGAGGGAAAGGAATAGGAAAAGCAATCACGCGCGCGGCGTTGGAGTGGGCGAAAGTAAAAGGGTATACGGTCTTACCGACGTGCTCGTTCGTAAAGAAATTCGCAGAGGATAATATAGAAGAGGACTTTGTGAAAGGCGTCGTTTCCGATATGAAAGGAAGTCGAGTCATTAGTAACAACGTTAAAATGTAATATAAAATGTGTATCGAAACACGTGTACATTGGTACTGCGTATTAGATATAGTAATGAGAGTAGCATTCGTAGTAAATACAAGAAACTCGTTCATTATTGCACTCGACATGAGTGTTCTTCGGGCGTGAGGAGCTTGCTCAGATTTTTATCCGTGCGACGGTGAAACTCATTTTTTTCTCTTTCTCCGTCCTCATCTTCATCTTCGTCCGACGCAATGCTCTCATTCAGCGGTGTGTGCGATGCAAACGAAATCTGCCGTATGGGACTTTCGTCTTTCGTCGCATTTGACTGGTCTAAAATGTTGTCAATGTCATTGTTACTATTGCTACTGTTCGCGAGGGCGCCCCCTCGCTGTTGTTGTTTCATCGCTCGTCGTCTTTGATGCTGTCTCTGTTGTTGCTGCTCTGGACTGAACATACCTCGGTTTCTTCTTTCGCGAGCGATTTCGGCTAACAAACGATCCCTACTCAACGTCAATTCCCGTTCGGTCGTTTCGTACACGTCTTTTTGATGCTTCTTTTCGTTTTCCACTTTTTGTAGTTTTAAAGTCACGTCGCTCAATTTTTTGTTCATCTCGTATTCGCGTTCTTGCATGAACGCGGATTCTCGCAGCAACGCGTTCTGAACGACTGCTTTCTGTGCTCGCACGTCGTCTAACTCTCGCGTCAAGGAATCGATTGAAACCGATAACATTGCAGCTTGGTCTTCCATTTCCATGGCGCGCATGTTTGCCTCGTCAAATGCCTCTTGTAAATCTTTCGTTCCGTTGAGTTTCTTCGTGAGCCTTTGTATTTCAAGTTCCTTTTCTTTCAACTGCATTTCTAATCTGTCGCTGAGCTGCGTTTGAGCAGATAATAACTCATCTTTAGCGCGCAAAGCGAGTTCCATGGCTTTAAACGTATCCAGCACTCTGTCGTTTGTGGTTTGAGAGTCGTCGCCTCTGTTCTCAGTAGTACTCGCGATACTCCGCCCGCCTCCGTTTTTAATAGCGCTCGTCCCGTAGTACGAGGAAGAAACTGTCGATGAGGCGGCTTCATCGTCGTCGCTGTATTCCATGTGTCGACGGGTCGCGGAAGGCGGTGTGTTCTCACCTCGATCAGTATTGATGTGATTGTCGTCGTGATTGTCGTAGTTAGCATCGCGAGTAGTAGCATCGACGTTCGCGTTGCCTAAGACTATTTTACCAATCCCGCCTTTACCAGACGAGGAATTCTTGAGCGCGCTGAAACCACTAATACCACCGCCGCGCTTCTGTCGACACTCTGGCGTCGGTAATAGGTTCAAAATTGTGTTCATCTTCGCGCACCACTCTTCCTCTCCTTCTTTTAATAAATAACTACTTTCCTTCTTCTCTTCTCTTTCTTGTTGTTTTCGTTGTTGTTGGTTGTTATTATTAGTGTGCCTCTTTAAGAACAAATCTTTTCCGTTTTGCAGTTGCACTCGTATCGCTTTCACGCTTTGGTCCTCTCCTCTTCCTCCTCCTCCATTCGTCATTGAAAACTTCTCCAACGCGTCGAAACCTACACTCGACGTCGGCTTCGACGACGAGAGGGAGAGAGAAGAGTAAAAAGAAAGCGTGCGGTTTTTCTCGTCGACAGAAACGTATCTCTCGTTCCATCTGTTCAGAAGTTCGCCTTTTTTCAAGAACCATCCGGAGAGCTCTCTGTTCTCGGACGATGGCTGATAAAGGTTGTTGGATTCATCGTGAGCGACAGTTTTATTATCTCGGTGTTTCGCGCGTTGCTCGTTTTCCTTGTTTACTTGCGCTTTCAACATGCTCTACTCGCGAGTTTTGTTTGTTCGTTCGTTTGTATATTCCCCCCCTCACGGCACGCTTTTTGCAAAGAAAATTGTACGGAGGGGGAGGGGGAAGAAAAAAAAGAGAGTTTGTGTGTGCCGAAAATTTTTTCTTTCCTCTGGATTTCCCTGAACTGCCTGACGCTGCCAAAAGGCGGAAAGCTCCCACAAACATACATCTCGCATAGGGTCGGTCGGCTTTCGTCTCTTCGTCCTCACAAAACCAAAAGTAGAACAGTCACGACGAGATGCCGTACGAGCCGAAAAATATCTTAATCACCGGCGGCGCTGGCTTTATTGCCTCCCACGTGGCCATTCTCTTCGCGAAGAAGTACCCGCACTGCAAGGTTCGTTAAGTGAATTCATCGTCGTCGATCGATAGATTTGTCGCGCGCGACCTCTCTTTATTTCTTTTTTTTCTGATTTTCTGTGGACGGCAAGACTCCTCCGCCTTTTTGTATGTATGTGTGCGATGATGACCGACCTATCGATAAGATTTATTGTTGTTGTTCTTCTCCTTGTTCTTCTTTAAAAACGTTGAAATGAATCTGACGCATTATTCGACGTTACGTCTGCTATTACATTAACGCACAGATTGTCGTTCTGGATAAGCTCGATTATTGCGCCAATGTGAAACACTTGAGCGAACTTTCGCACTTGTTAAACTTTAAGTTCATCATGGGCGATATTCAATCGGCAGATTTAGTCTCGTACATTTTACGAAACGAAAATATCGATACCATCATGCACTTCGCGGCGCAAACGCACGTGGATAACTCGTTCGGGAATTCCTTCGCGTTCACGGAAAACAACATTTTGGGCACGCACGTGTTGCTAGAGTCGTGCAAAACGCTTGGCACCATCAAACGCTTCTTGCACGTCTCCACGGACGAAGTGTACGGGGAAAGCTCGTACGAGATGAATGCCTCAAACACCGAGCACGCGAGTTTATTGGAACCGACGAACCCGTATTCGGCAACGAAAGCGGGCGCGGAAATGCTTGTCATGGCGTACGGACGTTCGTACGATTTGCCGTATCTCATCACCAGAGGAAACAACGTCTACGGGCCACATCAATTTCCGGAAAAAGCAATCCCGAAATTTATCATGTTAGCGAAAAGAGGTTTGCAAATTCCTTTGCACGGGGACGGAATGGCGACGAGATCCTACATGCACGTCTCGGATGCCGCGAGTGCGTTTGATAGCATCTTGCACCACGGCGAAGATCGAGGTGTGTACAACATTGGTGCGCAAGAAGAACGAACTGTTCGCTCCGTTGCCGAAGATATTTGCAAAGAATTGAATTTGAACGCTGACCATGTCGTCACGTACGTTAAAGACCGTCAGTTTAACGATAGAAGATACTTTATCGATTGCACGAAGCTCCTCGCGTTGGGATGGAAGCAAGAAAAATCGTGGGAAGACGGTTTGAGAGAAACCATTGCGTGGTACGAGAAGAACGGCGAAAACGATTATTGGGGCAATCTTTCGGCTGCGTTGGTCGCCCACCCTACGGGTGGACACGTCACGGCATCGCCGAATGTCTTCGAAGAAATTGCGGGAAGTACGGCAGAAGGAAAGGCTGAAGACGCGGCGGAAGCGAACAAACCAGTATTCTTAATTTACGGTCGAACTGGTTGGATCGGCGGTATGCTCGGTCGCCTCTTGCAAGAACAAGGACACAAGTACTATTACGGCGCGGCGAGATTATACGATAGGAAAGCCGTGGAGGATGACATTGCTCGATGCAAACCGACCCATATTTTGAACGCCGCCGGTATCACGGGTAGACCGAACGTCGATTGGTGCGAATCCCACAAAAAAGAAACGGTCCAAACGAACGTCACCGGTATTTTAACCTTGGTCGATGTTGCTGATAAGAACGGCATTCACGTCACCAACTTTGCCACCGGTTGCATTTATTCCTACGACGAGAAACATCCGATCGGCGGCCCAGGTTTTACCGAGGACGATCCACCAAACTTTGGCGGTTCCTTTTATTCGCACACGAAAGGGATGGTGGAAGACTTGCTCAAAAACTACGACAACATCCTGCAGTTGCGTCTGAGAATGCCCATCGATAACCGGTTGGATAACCCGAGAAACTTCATCTTTAAAATTGCAAACTACGACTGCGTCGTCAACGTGCCAAACTCGATGACGGTATTGGACGAACTCGTTCCGTACGCCATCGACGGTGCGTTACGAAAGCTCACCGGGATATACAACTTTACCAACCCAGGAGCAATCTCGCACAACGAAGTTTTGCAACTGTATAAAGATTACTGTTCGCCAAACTACACATGGAAGAACTTCTCTTTAGAAGAGCAAGACAAAATCTTAGCCGCTCCGAGAAGTAACAACGAGTTGTGCGATAAGAAGATTAAATCCGCGTGGCCACAAATTCTCAACATTAAAGAAAGTTTGATCAAGTACGTCTTTGAGCCGAACAAACAGAGAGGCGGTAAAGTGAGAGGTGGCGCGAAAGGAGAGTGTTAAAAGCGCCGCTTTTGTTTTCTCTGAGAGAACACCGCATCAATATATAGTTTTGTTATTCCGTTGAAATAAATATTTTATCCATACCATACAGTGTAGAAGAAGTACGAAGAGGCTCCGCAAACGAGGCATTCGGTCGAACGCAGCGAGGTAGCACAACTTTTTGCACAAAACTCTGCGGTTCATTTTAGATGGATAACTACTTTCTCGACACTTTTTCGGCACCCCACAAAACAAAAACTCTTCATTGTCACAAGCACGCGATTATAGTAGCCCGTGTGCAGAGAGGAAAGCATCGTCATGTCGACCACCAATTCGACCATTATCACTACTATCACCACCAACACCGGGTCAACGATGAACGACGAGAAGGGCGAAGAAAAAGAGGAAGGAGTGAGAGGAGGGAAAAAATCAATTCATTACATCATAGAGTCGAGAGATAAAGAAAACAAATACTTGAAGGAGTTTATAGGCAGCGAATTGTGCGTTGAGTTTCAAGAGAAAGCAGAGTGGAGGTCGTGGGCGTGGAGCAAAAAAACGTCGCATCTTAAAAAGGAAATTGTGGAGAGCTATGCGGTGGCAAAGAGTGTGGATGTTGTTCTTGCCTCCATGCGAGCTGGGACAAGGAAAAGTAAAAAAGTAGTATTCTTCGATATGGCGAGCGGGAAAGGATTCACGTCCGTCGTTTTGGCGAAAAGGTTTCCAAATGCTACAGTACACATGCTAGATAACAATAGAAACATGAATCTCGCACATTTAAACGCGGTACCGACAGTACAGTTTAAAAATATTGATCTGTTTTCGGAGGAAGCCGAGACGCTGATTATGGACGCTCTCGTCGAGCACGATGGATTTGGCGTTATGGTTGGAATGCATTTGTGCGGGAATCTCAGTCGGCGAGCGATTGAAATGTGGACAAACATAATGACAAAAGGTGAGCAAATGCAAGAAAATTCCTTCAACTTGGGATTGGTTCTTTCTCCGTGCTGTTTGCCTCATAAAGTTCGAGTTCCAAAAAGGAAGTACAACGATTTTGGCTACTGGATAAAATCGACGCAAAGACAGTTTGGAATCGATGGATACGACTTATGGGCGACTTCGTTGTACAATCTCGTTTGTTCGCACGTAGGTCCTAATATGCGTAGCGTTTCGAAAAGATTTTTCAGGGATGAAAGTTTGTTAACGCCCACGAATTGGTTTATTTTAGTGACTCCTATGGACTCGAAACGCATCTGTCAACTTTGCGAAGGTACTTAACTAGTCGAATATACTTGTACGATGCACAGTGGTACTAATAGTAGTAGTGGTAGTAGTGATAGTATTAGCATTAGTTCAGTTTTGATAGACCCAGTAGTGTTATAGTACAAATCAAAAAGGCATTTTTTTAAGACAGATACCTTTCTTTGTTTACAAGTCGCGTCGTCGCTACCCGGATTGTCAAGACGACAACAGCTATTGCGTAATACGAAAACAAGCACCACCAAAGAGCATAATAGCGCGCTTCTGGACCTAGATACTTGTTAATCGCGAATACCGCAGCCATGAAGGAGCTCGTTCCGATGGCTGTCAATCCCGCCAAAAACGAAAGTTGCTTCATCGCTACCATAACTCCGTACAAAGATTTCGACACTATATTTGCTACGGTTGCCGCAAACACTGGGAGTACTACACTTTTTGCGCAAGCGATGACTGAAGTGTCCGCGGTAAAACCAGAAGCGCCAAAGTAAAGCAACCAGAAACATATCGACGCTGAAACAATACCCACCATATATCCCATCGCTTGAACGATGAGTGCCATTTTTCGCGCGTTTTTACCATCGTTTTTCGGCGTGAACGCAATATATTTAGGCAACATTGTTTGTCCAACCTGTACGAGTGGATCTCCGCATAATACACAAACTGTGAAAATGTTCCCTGCTATTCTGTGCGCGGCGGAAGCGACGTTTCCGATTGCATTAGCCTGCAAAATAAGAACCACGTATAATGACAAAATTGAGAAACTCAGAAACGTTATGGGAGCAAAAAACTTCATCACGGGTGCACACATTTCCTTCGTTGGTATAATTGACATCGGCGGAGAAATCATTTGCGTAGATGGAGCTGGAGGTGGGATGTGAAACAAGTTCCGTCTTCTCAAAACCGTGAAAATGCAAATAGCGCCAACATACAGCGATGCTGATGTCGCCCACGCTGCTCCAATGGCACCTTGTTTCAACGTCACGACGGCAACATAATCTAAAATAACGTTTGTGATTGCTGCTAAGGAAACACACATGAGTGGTGTTATCGTATCTTCGCGAGCGACGAGAGAAGCATATCCAGCGCCCGTTAAGAATGCAGCCGGCATCGCTAATCCTCGTATTTGAACGTATTTCCTTGCGATATCTCGCAAAGGTCCAACCTGTTCTACGCCCAGCAACGAGAGCAACGCGTCCGGAAAGTATACGAGTAACGCGGCGAGTGTTATCGCGAGCGTGAACGAAATAAACATCGCTCCGTATACTTTTCTTTCCATGTCACGCTTCGGCTCTCTCACAGCTAAGCCATTCGAGACGATGGACGTTACGCCGGCCGTGACAAACATGAATAAGTTCACCGGGTAATCTGTCAACGGAGTTGCAACACCTAGCGCGGCTAAAGCTACAACGGCGTCTGATGCGTATCTACCAACGAAAGCTGTATCTGTCATCGTCAATAAAGGCGAAATAACGTTCGAAGCCATTAGCGGGATGACGAATAGTATTATGCTTTTGATTTTATCACGAACGATGAGTGGCGCAGTCGACGGGTCTTCTTCTTCTTCTTCTTTTTCTCCTTTTACCTCTATTTCTGCTCCGGTATCATCATCGCCGATGCTCGTCGCGCACGCCGAAGACGTCGTCCCTTTCGCTCTGAGTTGGCCGAGTTTTTGTCGTCGCCGTCGTCGTCGTCTGTTCGTTAAAAAACAGTCGACGACTCTACCGTTGCCGTTACCGTTGCTGTCTTCTTCGCGCAAATGTCTCCGTTCTGGGACGGTGTCGGATAGTATTTGTAACGATGTTGCGCGCATGTGCGAAAATCCTCGTTGAATGCGTCGCTTTGACCGCGCAGTAACGAAGGACGACGTTGATGGTGATAGCTTTCTGTTATCCATTACGCTTTTTCTCGCGTGTGGAGAAGAAGTCCCTTTGGATGAAGAAACCACCAAGGTCCCGCACTCCGATAGTAAACAAGTGGAAACCATTTCGATGTCGTGTGTTTATTCTATTCTCACTATGCTATGATATAACTTATAATACCTATGTAGGTGTCCGGAGTCTTTTTGTGTCGTGGAGAAAGAAAAATGTTTCTCCACACAGGCTTTCTTTTCTCTGAACAGATGACACAGGGCTGACACGCACTAAAGGTTCAATCAAGGCTGTGCTCCAAAAACAAAACAGAGTGATGAATAGAGCGATCGTTTTAGAGGTTATGATATACATTTTTAAATACAATATACTTTATTACACGTGTTATCACTGTTCTTTAGTGCATTATTGATCGTTCAAACTCTCGAGGCGCTCTTCCATCTCGAGTTCACCGCGTACACCTTCGAGTGTTCCACGACACCAGCGTCCTCATTGTCGACAACCTCAGCATCAAGACACAAGAGCGGCTCAGTCTTTGAATCCTCGCGCAGCTCGTGATACCTGTCCTCTTCTTCGTCATCATCCGCAAAAATACGAGTGACTGCACAGTAAATGGAAAATAACACCAGCGAAATCAAGGATACCGAGACGAAGCACGTTAACGCGCGTTCGCGTCGCATCTTGCGTTCGTGGTTGCGCCTGTATTGCACCATTGTCGCAGGTGGCTTTGGCTTTTCGCCAAGCCTGCTGCTATCATCCTCTAAATCTTCAAAGAATTGTTCAGCGATGGTTTGAAAATCCTTCATAAGTGCCACGTCGGCGTCCATATCATCATTATCGCTCGAAGAGGAAGAGGAAAAGAAGACGAACGGTTGCGAGAGTGAGTTCGCGATGCCTTCGCCAAGCGACGATAAGTTTTCAAATTCAACGTCATTGTTGATTATATCAGTACCATCGCTTTCTTCTTGAACGAAAGAAATTAATGGGACTCGAAAGACTCGGCTGGAAAAGTATGTCGGTTGCTGTGAGAGATAGTTTTGACGCGCCGTGCCGAGGAAAGAAGGCTCTGAAGTCTGGTCTTGATCGAACAACGAAGAAGAGGAGTAGAAAGACGAATCATCCATGTTTCCATCTCCGAAGAAAGCTCGCATCATCATGCCTGGAAGAGACACATCCGAATTTTCATTCGCATTCATCGTCATTCCGTTCCCATCAGGACCTTCGCACGCGATCAACTCCGGCATCGCAACTTCTTCTTCTCCTTCTTTTCCTTCTTCCACCTTCTCCTCCATCATCTTTCGCGTGCCCTCATCTTCTTCTCGTACCTGTAACCGATGAATAAAAGAGAAACGGAGAAATTTTAAAAGTCAGAACGTTTTTTATTCGTGAACTTTTTCTTTCAACAACGAGCGGGGGGAGTTGAATTTGCGTTTCTATATTTTCTGACTCAACACCATTAGTGCACGAAGGTGAAAAAACAGAGGGGATGACGCGGACAAGAGGAAGGAAAAACTCGAAGGAAAGAAGAGAGGAAACGGAAACGAGTTTCACCGAGTGCGTCGCGAACGAGAACACCACGCAAAAAATAGACTAAACGCAACACGCACCATTTCTTCGCTACTTTCCGACTCAAATATGCCGGTGCCATCGCAGACGCACGACTTGTACACGCCTCCTTGCCACGTCTTACACATCGACGATTTCGCATTGAGTTGCCCTCCGCAGTTCTCTTCGCAAATTTTTAGGAATCCAACGCACTGGTCGTCCTCCGCAGAAGCAAAAAACTGCGACTGAGAGGACACTACTGCGAGAACAAAAACGGCGAGGATGGAATGCACCCTCATGATCTGCGCTTTAATGTTCGCAAACGCGCGGAAAGTCTGTGACTTTTAAATTTGTTGTGTGGAAATGTCGTTCTTTGAACTCTTCTTCTTTTTTTCTTTGTGACCTTCCGAACCTTCCTTTTTAACGATATTTTTTTCCCACACTGAACCAAACTTGAAAGAAAAAAGGTACCAAACAAATGCAGACGCTAACGACGCAACGCATCAGGGTATGGAGCAGATCGTCGTGATGATAATAGCTGTAATGTACTACTAATAAAAGCAAAAACGTGGGGTGGTATTTCTTTTTTCTCTTTCTCTCTTTCTCTCTCTCTGTTCTAAGGATACAACGGCAGCGCGACTGTTTCGTTACACTTTACGAAAATACTCTGGATGTTGCCCCATCGGCGAGGGATGTGTTTTACTGCACCTTCTATGGCGACTGCCGTATTTTCCACGACATCTTCTACGCTCATCGCGGACGTTCCCGTTTTCACGCGAACGCATGTTCCACTACTCAAACTCAAGTACGTCGCAGACGTCTTGCTTCGAATTTCCTTGGCCCAGTCCTTCTTTGTTAAATCGACCGGAATCGGTTGACGCTTCTTCTTAAAAAACGTCTTACCGAGCAGTTTAGGTAACACCGGAATCACTCTCTCGTCCGCTAAGAATAAATCGTACGAATCGCACAGCTTTCTCTTCGCCTCGTGCGGTTTGTAGTTGTTTCGCAACTTGCTCACGCCTAAAACTTTCGCTATTCCCGCTTTATCCTCACCCATGGACTCCACCTTTAATTTTGCCTCTTTGTGTCCTTTACCGTCATTGTCTTTCACAATCAAGCACAATTCTGCCGTTTCTAAGTCAACCATAGAGTGTGGGATTCGAATGGCTTTCATTTTTGCGTTGCTCTTCGCACTTCCAACCGGCTGCGTTCGCAAAGAGATGAGAACGCTGTACGCATCGTCGCCTTCGTCTTCAAACAAAGGATCTTTCTCTTTTTCTTGCTTTACTTTGTCTAAGTGCAAACGCAGCGCGGCGATTGCTTTTTGTATCTGCGCTTTGTCTACTCGGGATGGTGGAGCAGAGTCCTCGTCCTCTTCTTTCTTCGTCTTTTCTTTGTTTGTTTTCGGCGGCTGTGCCTTCTTCGGTTTGGCAACCATTTCCTTTTCTGCCTGTCTTTTTCTTTTCAAAAAACGCCTTTGATTGATGCGCACGCGTCCTCCCTTACTCTCCGTGTGTTTGTTTTGATGTGTGTGTGTGTGTGTGTATATATATATATGTATATATATATATATGAATCGCGGAGGTCGATGATAAAGTCTTTCACAACGTTTGTCTCCTCCTGCGTGTGCGGGGAAGCAAATTGGACGCACACGAAAAAAATTTTGAGGATTGAGGGGTCACTCCACGACCTCCCACCTCACTCACTCGCACTTGGCAGTCAGAAAAAAAAAGAGCAGCAGAGCGCTTTCGCGGCATTTTTTTAGAATAATGACTGCGATAACGACGATTATGAGCGTCGCGACACAGGCGGGCACGAGAACCAGAGTCAAGGGTCCATCATCATCCTGTTCTTCTCCATCGCCATCTTCTTCGTCCTCTAAAATCTCAGCGTTCCCCTCGAGAAGACAGACGCTTCCGCGCGGATTACAAAGAAAAGGAGGTGACGTCTCCCTCCAAGCCATTCAGGAACCAGAAACGGAAACATCGACGACGACGACAACGACAACGACGACGTCTGTGCGAGACATGAAGTCACAAATGAAAGACATGAGAAAGCAAATGGAGGAAAACGAAGACTTGAACGTGTTAATGAGCGGTTTGCGGGGAACGAATATCGACCAGTCAGATTTTGCTGAACAAGGCGTGGAAATGAAAGTAATTGATTTCGATAAATACGACGATGGAACCAACGGAGATACGCTACCGCTGGTATACGATCCAGAAGCTATTGAGAGATATTGGTCTAAGCGATCCGGCGCTGTCGTGCAAAGAGCGTTTCAACTCGCCACAATCGGTGGAGGATTCATCAGCGGCTTGATTGCAGATTTCATCACGAAGAAAACAGAGGAAAACTCTGTGAAGCGAGCGATTCAACTCCGGGAAATCGTTACGTCGTTGGGGCCAGCCTACATTAAGCTCGGTCAAGCGCTTGCCATTCGACCAGATTTACTTGGTCCGCAAGCGATGGTGGAGTTGCAAAAACTCTGCGACAAAGTGCCTTCGTTCGATAACGAGCTCGCGTTTCAGACGCTCGAGAGCGAGTTGGGTTGTAAATGGCAAGACGTGTATTCTGAACTCGGACCGGAACCAGTCGCCGCGGCAAGTTTAGGACAAGTGTATAAAGGCGTTTTGAAAAGTAACGGCGCGACGGTTGCCGTGAAAGTTCAGCGACCGGCTGTGTTGGAAACAGTATCGATTGATTTATTCGTGTTGCGTCGCGTCGGATTATTCCTCCGCACAGTTGAAGGATTCAACACCGACGTCGTCGCGCTTTTAGACGAATGGGCTTTGCGATTCTTCGAGGAGCTTGATTACGTCAACGAAGGTGAAAATCAAATCAAGTTTGCGGAATCCATCAAGAAGGATTTACCGCAAGTTGTCGTCCCGGGTACATACATGGAGTACACGAGGCGAAAAGTCATAACGAGCGAATGGCTCGAAGGCGAAAAACTCTCGCAAAGTACCGCGGACGATGTCGGCGAGTTGGTGAAAGTTGGTGTCATTTGCTATCTGAAACAACTTCTCGATACCGGGTTCTTCCACGCGGATCCTCATCCGGGGAACTTGATTCGCACTCCAGACGGTAGACTCGCCATTCTGGATTTCGGTTTGATGACGCAAATTGACGAAAACATAAAGTACGGCATGATTGAAGCTATTTCGCACTTGATCCATCGCGATTACGATGCCATCGTGAACGACTTTGTGACGCTCGATTTCATCGCAGAAGGTACGGACTTGTCGCCTCTCTCGGCGCCGCTCGGGAGAGTTTTCGATCAAGCGCTCGAAGGCGGCGGGGCTAAAAGCATAAACTTTCAAGAGCTCGCGGCAGATCTCGCGCAAATTACGTTCGACTTTCCGTTTCGAATCCCGCCGTATTTTGCGATCATTATCCGTGCGATCGGCGTCCTGGAAGGCATCGCGCTCGTCGGTGATCCAGACTTTGCGCTCGTGGACGAAGCGTATCCGTACTTATCGAAACGTTTGCTGACATCAAACGATGACGCGCGCTTGCAGGAAGCGCTTCGCTACATGGTGTACGGTAAGTCGACTGTATTCGATGCCGATCGCCTGATTGATTTACTTGAAGCCTTGGAAAGCTTTAAGAGAGACGTGACGACGTCTTCCGGTGTCTCCGCCGAGGCGAGCGCGAGCTTGGAAAAGAAAACATCGCGAGAAGCCTTGCAATTTGTTTTATCTCCGCAAGGTAGTTTTTTCCGTGAATTTCTTCTCGATGAAGTCGTCAAAGGTGTCGACGCTTTGAGCAGAGAATCCGCGGTGGCGGTATTAAGTAGCGTTGGCTTGAAGGACGCGAGAATTCCCATTTTATTTCCCGTCCTCGGATTGCCGAACAGCATCGCGTTGGCCCCGAAAGTTACGCAAGAAGATAAGGAAACCGCAGAAAACGTGACGAAACTTTTGAACTTCTTGCTCGGTCGAAGTGGTGGTAGTTCGAGTTCGAACGAAAACACGTTTTCGCGCGAGACTTTTGAAGAAATGCGGCCATTTCTGCCCGCCGTTGCGAACCAAATATTGCCGACGCTCGTGGAGCGCTTATCGTCCAGGTTGGCGGCGAGAGCTGTTCGGGAGATTTTCGTTTAGACGGCGTGCATTTGTGTGCGTGCTTGTATCCATAGAATATAGCTCATTAGATTTTAAATGCGGGCAGCGCTTTGTATTATTAACACATGTTGAGAGTAGTATTCATCGCGATACATTTTGTTATTCGAGAGGAGGAGATTGTTTTTAAAAAGGCCAACGGGCGGGGGGCGAAAACTCAAAATTTGGGCACGCAAAAGAGCCGCGAAATTTTTCCCCGCGAAAAGCCCAAAAGCCTAAAAAAACGAGAAGCACCCTCTTTTTTGCACTCGTCTCGCCACTAGTTTAGCGCACACACCTGAACACATACAAACATGGTGAAGCACAACAACGAAATACCCCACCAGCACTTCAAGAAGGATTGGCAAGGGTACGTTATTCACTCCTTTAATGCCGCGTTTATCGTTCGCGTCTTGGAGAACGCGCGTCGAATCGCGTTCTTTTTCTCTCTCATTTTTTCTTCTTTTTTACGCGACAGCAGACACTCACAGGAATTCATCCATTCTTTTATTACAGGAACTGCTCGCAATCTTTCGTGCGAACATGGTTTAACCAAGCCGGCCGCAAGAAATCCCGTAGAATTGGTACGTTTATACAGTTACTTTTCGAATTAGCGCGTCGCGTATGGTGCTTTCGGGTGCATTTCCGACCGACCAAAAAATTTCCGCCATCGCGAAAACAAAGCCCTCTTTTCGGCATTTTCGCCGCTCTCTTTTTGCGATTTAGTTTGAAAGCGCGTTTATTTGCTCGTTTTTCTGACATCTCCTCCTCTCTTTTTGCACTCCTACTAAACAGCACGCGAGAAGAAAGCGAAGGCTACCTTCCCGCGCCCAGTCTCTGGTGCTTTGAGACCGGCGGTCCAATGCCCGACGCAAAGATACAACTTTAAGCAAAGACTCGGCAGAGGTTTCACGCTCGAAGAGTTGAAAGCGGCTGGTATCCCGAAAAAGCTCGCCCCGACCATCGGTATTTGCGTCGACCACAGGCGAAGAACAGATCGGAGGAATCTTTGGCGACGAACGTTGAGAGATTGAAGGCGTACATGTCCAACTTGATCCTCTTCCCGCGCAAGAACTCGAAGCCGAAGCACGGCGATGCGGACAAGGCTACGATCGCGGCTGCCACGCAGCACAAGGGTACTATTATGCCGGTGGAGAAGAAGAAGTCTGGTGCGGTTGAGATGGTTACGGTTACGGATGAAATGAAATCCTTCAAGGCGTACCAAAAGTTGAGAACGGAGATGATGAACGTCTGGCAAGTTGGCCCGAGAATCAAGAAGGCGGAAGAAGCGGCGAAGAAGGCGGAAGAGGATGCCAAGCTCGCGAAGATGAAGTAAGCTTTTTTTATTTTTGAGAGAGAAGAGTTTGTTATAGAAGAGATTCCAATAGATGTAATAGAAAGAATAATATAAGAATAAGTTAAAACGATATCAATCTACGATACGCGTATAAATCAAAGCTCGACAACATCAACGTCCACAGAAGGAGGAGGAGATGGAGGCTATCGACGACGCCGTCGACCGACGACGAAACATCCTCGAGTTCGACGACGCGCCGCACAAAAAGTATCATTGGTTTATCTACATGCCCAATCGTTTCCTAATCTCAATGTATCGCTTTTGATTCGAATCGTACTTTGAATCGCACGCGTTCCCGTCTTCGTCCACAAACGGAACTAACACGTCGCTCACGTCCACGCCTTGTTCCTGCGCCTTGATGGTAACGTCGTATAACTGGTTTCGCATGGTTAATTGACCGAGCATCCGAGTAGGGAGGAATTTCGGGTCTCCTTTCTTAGGGGGTTTCCAGTCATCCGGTACCCAATCCATGCCTTCGGCGTCCCCAAACGGATACGCGTCTCCAGGCAAATCAAAATCGTAAAACAAATCGGAAGTATCAATGCCGTTCTGGTTACATTTTTCCATCTCTTCGCTCACTCTTTGTTCGAGTCTCATTTGCGAAGCTTTCGTGGCACCAACGAGAAAAATTGATAAGCCGCTGAAGGCGACGAAACCAGGCGGTAACGCCGAGGTTTTCGTGGTCGCGCCGCGCGATGCTTTACTGGTCGATGGCTTCGAGACCGCGAGCGGAGCGTTTACCGAGCGCATTTGTTTTTTTTTCTTTTTTATTTTTGTGGAGACAGGTGAACTGCGAGACGCGTGATGATGAAAGAGGGGTGAGATTTTAAAAAGATCTTCAATCTGGCTGCGGAAACAAAAAAAGATAAACGCGTGCTTCTTCATAAGTACTCTCTTCCTTCTCTCTCTCTCTCTCTCTCTCTCTTTTTATCTCCTCTGTTGTTGCGAGCGAAAAAGCGAAACGACCGAAAAGAAAGGAGCGAGAGCTAGTAATTAACGAGATCAACGTCATGTCTGCCTCGATGTCCGCGTCTATGGCACTCGGCGCGCGACACAGCGTCGCGCAAAGAAAGAACGTGTCATCTTCATCGTCGTCGAGAGCAAATTTTAGAGGAAGAAGACACGCTAGTAGCACCGCTCCTATCACCACCGTCGTCCCGAAAGCGGCGGTATCGGAGCCTCAAGACAAGGCTGAAGCCGCGGCGGCGCGGTTAAAGCAGCTCGAAGAGATGCAAATGGAAGAAGACGCTAATAAAGAAGTTATGTCTTCCGGTGTGCGTCAAGCATTTCCTTTATCCATGGTCATCGGGCAAGAAAAGATCAAATCTGCGTTGTTGTTGGGTGGTGTCGATGGCGCGCTCGGCGGTATCGCCATCTCGGGGAAAAGAGGTACGGCGAAATCGATCATGGCGAGAGGTTTGCACGCGCTTTTGCCGCCGATTGAAGTCGTGAAAGGTTCCTACGCAAACTCCGACCCGGAAAATCCCCGCGAATGGGAAACCGGACTCGCAAACATTGTGCAAAAAAATCCAGAAACCGGCAAAATCGAAACCTTCATCAAAGAAGCGCCTTTCGTGCAAGTGCCTTTAGGTGTCACCGAAGATCGTTTGGTCGGCACCGTCGATATCGAAGAATCCATGAAGCAAGGCAAAACGGTCTTTCAGCCTGGATTGTTAGCTGAAGCGCACAGGGGTATCTTGTACGTAGACGAGATTAACTTGTTGGATGACTCCGTATCGAACTTGTTACTTTCTGTGCTCGCAGAAGGTGTTAACGTCGTCGAACGGGAAGGCATTACTTTGAGACACCCGTGCAGACCGTTATTGATCGCGACGTTTAACCCGGAAGAAGGTCAATTGCGCGAGCACTTGTTGGACAGAATCGCGGTAACTTTGAGCGCGGATCAAGTCATGAAGTTTGAAGATCGCGTTTTGGCAGTCGATCAAGCCATGGGTTTCCAAGACAAAGCGGATGAGTCGGTGAAAAATGCGGCAGAGGCCACCGATGGTATTAAAAGTACGATTATTTTAGCTCGAGAGTGGTTGAAAGAGTGTACGATCACTCGAGAACAGGTTGAATATTTAGTCAAGGAGGCCACTCGAGGGAGAGTGCAAGGTCACAGAGCCGAATTGTTCGCCGTGAGAGCGGCAAAAGCGTTGGCAGCATTGGACGGACGATCGAAAGTGAACGCGGACGATTTAAAAGAAGCGGTCCGTCTCGTTATCATCCCAAGATCGGAGCTTTCCGACATGGAAGAACAACCGCCGCCAGAGGACGAGCAACCGCCGCCGCCGCCGCCGCCGCCAGAGGACAACATGGATGATGATCAAGATCAAGAGGAAGACGAAGATGAAAACGAAAACGAAGAGGAAGAAGAGGACGACGTGCCAGACATTCCCGAAGAGTTTATTTTTGATGCCGAAGGGGTCGTCATGGACGATGAGGTTATGCAATTTGCCAAGGCCACGAATAGAAGCGGCGGGAGAACGGGTCGTTCCAAAAATGTGATCTTTTCGCAAGACAGAGGACGTTACATCAAGCCGGTTTTACCGAAGGGTAATACGATTCGATTAGCCGTCGATGCGACGCTCAGAGCGGCAGCGCCGTACCAAGCCGCGAGAAGAAATCGAGATCCGAACGAAGTGAAGAAGAAAGTGTACGTCGAGAAGGGCGACATGCGAGCAAAGAAATTGGCGCGAAAGTCTGGCGCTTTGATCATTTTCTTAGTCGATGCGTCTGGTTCCATGGCTTTGAACAGAATGAACGCATCGAAAGGTGCCGCGCTTTCCATCTTAGAAGATTCTTACAAGTCTCGCGACGAAGTTTGTATCATTCCTTTCCGCGGGGACGAGGCCGAAGTTTTGTTACCGCCGTCACGCTCTATTTCCATGGCTAGAAATCGATTGGACACGATGCCGTGTGGTGGCGGCTCTCCGTTAGCGCACGGTCTATCTGTTGCGGCTCGTACTGGCATCAATGCGATGTCGTCAGGCGATGTTTCGAGAGTCACTGTGGTATGTTTGACTGACGGTCGCGCGAACGTGCCGCTCGGTAAATCCATGCAAGATCCAGAGTTCTTGTCCCCGGATGCTCCGAAGTTGAGCAACGAGGAGTTGCAGGCGGAAGTTTACGACATGGCGAAGTTGATGACCTCGAACGGCATGTCGCTTCTCGTCATCGATACGGAAAATAAATTCGTCTCTTCGGGTATGGCCGAAGAAATGGCGCAAAAGTGTGGCGGTAAGTACTACTACCTCCCCAACGGAACGGATCAAGAAATCGCGGCGGCGACAGCGAGTGCCATGGCAGAAAGCAAGGCGTGATTTGATAAAAACTAATAATAACACAAAAATAAACAAATCGACACATTTGTGAAGAAGAAGAAGAAAAAGTACACAAACGTAAATACAGTACTACAGTACGCAAAAACACAATTGACTAAATTTTAATTCATCGCGTTAGAACTCTTCGTTCCATTCGTTGATCGAACTTGCCGCCTGGCGGCCAATCAACGCCGGATCTTTGTGGAAAAAGAACGAAGCTGAAAGAAGAATGTAGGCTAATATCAACACTAATCCTTTCAACCAATTCGATCTTCCATCCTGACAAACAAACGCGACTGTGATGACTGTCGTGAACAACGTCGCCGTCTCAAACATTTGCAAATTCAAATCCATAGGTTTGTCCATAAACCAGCCAACAATGACGCAAAACGGTATGACTAAAAGCGCGATCTGCGTCGACGAACCAACAGCTACTCCCAACGAAATATCCATTTTATTCTTCATCGCAAACATGACCGCGGAGGCGTGCTCTGCGGCGTTCCCAACGATGGGTAATAAAATTACCGAAATAAAAGCAACAGAGAAATCCCAAGACGCCGAGGCACCTTCAATTGTTGCGACTAAGTAATCGGATAAGATAGAAATGAAAACCGTGAAGATTCCGAGCCAAACGATTGAATCCCAAAAGCCGAGAACTAGTTCCTCGTCTTCGTCGTCGTCATCTTCTTCGTCTTCGTAAAGGTGCGTATGCGTGACGAGCTGAAAATATAAAAACGCCAAATAGATTAAAAGCAGAATAGTACTCGAAAATCGCGAGAGAGCGAGTTCAGACGCGGTACCGTGCAGCTCGGTGTGCGTAAAGTGCAACACGGCTGGAAGAGATAATCCCATCACCGCTAACAAGAGCAAACCAAAATTCATCATGACGCCCTCCGCGTTGAAATATTGTTCTTTCCTCGACATGCCACCAAAGAGGAACGCACACCCAAGAACTAAAAGCATGTTCGAAAGAATAGAGCCGAGCAAAGATAATTGGACGACTCGTAATAATCCAGCTTTTAAGGCGTACATGGAGACGATCATTTCTGTGGCGTTCCCGAACGACGCGTTCAACAAGCCGCCCACGGTGGAGTTTGTATATCCCGCCAATTGTTCCGTGACAAATCCCAGACGCTCAGCTAACGGGCAAATCGCAATCAACGAGAAAGTAAAGGTTAAACCGTCACCCCAGCCCCCTCCGTTGGAGATTATCGCTAGCGGTACGCACACCAGCAAATAATTCAGTTTGTTTGTGAAAAACAACTCTTGCGTCGCTCTTTGCAAGTAGACTGCGAAGCCGTCTTTCATGACATCTGGTTTGTTCGCTTTGAAAATTCTGTTTTGATACGAGACGAGCATGCAACAGAGAATGCGTTTGTAAGTGCACACGAAAGCGCGCGCGCGCGTTTGCGTTTGCGTTGACGACACAACGGTCGAACCAGTATATAAAGATGAAGAATATGAACGAAAAAAAGATTGTAAAACAACAAAAAAAGGGAACGCACCCACGTCCGTCGTCTTCATCGTCGGAGTCTGGGCTAAATCGCAGGACATCGGAATCTGAGACACCAGTGGTCATCTCGATTTCCACGGAGTCTTTCTTCTTTGACATTTTTGTCGATGATGATAGCAGCGGCGGTTCTCGATGAAAAACAATGAAGAGATAGGGAGCGAAAAAAACTTTGTGAGATCGGGGGATGTCAGTGTGTAAGTGTTTGTTTTGTGTGTGTGCCGATTTCATTTTAACCGCCGGTGTTTTTTTAAATCAGGAGAGCGTTCAAGTATTCACATAAAAAAGAATCTATACAATGCCTTCTACTTTTAGAACGAACGCATCAAAGACGCGTTTATTTACAAGTTAACCGTGTTTATTGCTACCACTATTACTGCTATGTCTATTGTTACCGCTACCACTGCCACGCTTGTAAGAAGAAGAAGAAGTGGAAGAAGAACTCCCTAGCAACGCGGCTCGCGTCGAGCTGCTCAGTTTACTGAAAGACTCTCGCAATCCTGGATTTTGAACGCGGTCGTTAAACTCGTCCTCCTCTTTTCTTCTATCGTTCTCTTCTCTCTTCTCCTCCCTCAACTTTTCTAAACGTTCTCTATCTTCCTGCGCTATTCTCGACTTTATGCTTTCTAACTCGCTCGCGGTGACTCTCTCCGGAACGGCTATGCGTATCGGTCTCAACGTATTCTTCGGCGGTCGAGGCAAATAGTCCGCCCACTTATCCTTCAGCGCCGAGACTCGCAACCCTCTTTCAAATACATCTTTTTCCGTATTCTTGACCCTATCTTCCATTTGTTTGAACTTTGCCCAGCCTATTTTAAACAACGGTTTGTCCGGAGGTGGAGGAGGTGCAAAAGTTAACGACGACTCCACGTCCAAGTTATCTGGAACGTCAAATCGTATCGGGTCGCCCTGCCATACCGCCGGCGCGTCTCTTTTCTTTCTTCCGTGGCTTTGCGCGCCTCTTCCGTTCTTTCCGTCCGAGGAAATGGACGAGCGATGATAATCATAATACGACGACGAAGAAGAAGAAGACGAGAAAAAGAAGAACAAGGCCAATGCGACGAAGAAGACGAGAACGAGTGAGAATATCTTCTGCGCCTGTCGCCGCGTTTGTTTGCTCGATGGTTGCTTCCGCGTGCCGCGCTTCATGATGGGAGCGAGAGAGCGATGCAGAATTAAAAGACCGTGCACTTCTTCTCTCACTATTTCTACCGTAAAACGCTCGCTCTTCTTCTTCTTCTTCTTCTTCTTCTTCTTCTTCTCTTCGTCGGTTCGTCGTGTTTACCAGTTTGCGCAAAGTGTGTGAAGAAATTTTTTTTTCAAAAACTTCACATCACACACCAAACATCGCGCTTTGAAAACTTTGTATCTCTTTTCACTCCCGTCGCGTAAAACGTAAAACAGAGAAGACGCGGTGAAACTGATTTAAAGACGCTTTTGAGAGCAGAGTAGTGATAGTTTCGAACGAGAGAACAGACGCGGGCGGAAGTTTGTGCGAGTAATCAAACAGAGATACACAAAATACGCGCGTACGAACGCAAAGAGGAAGAGAATCACGAGTAAAAATAGAAAAAGAAGAAAGAAAGAAAGAAAGAAAGAAAGAGAAGATGAGCAAGTCTGGAATGAGTTCGGCGGCCAAGCGCATCCAAAAGGAGCTCGCAGAAATCAGTTTGGAACCACCGACGAACTGCAGCGCTGGACCGAAAGGCGATAACTTGTACGAGTGGGTGAGCACAATCATGGGTCCGCCAGGTACGCACGCGCACACACTACTTCCTTTTCGTTTTTTTTCGCTGCTTTGAAAAGTTTAAAAATTCATCTCTCTTTCTCTCTCTCTCTCTCTCAAAAACAATTTCAAAAACAACGAAATATAACAGGGTCGCCGTATAACGGAGGCGTCTTCTTCTTGGACATTCACTACCCGACCGATTATCCATTCAAGCCTCCGAAAGTTACCTTTCGAACGAGGATTTACCACTGTAACATAAACTCCTCGGGACAAATCTGTTTGGATATTCTCAAAGACCAGTGGTCGCCGGCTTTGACGATATCGAAAGTCTTGCTGAGCATCTGCTCCTTGTTGACGGATGCTAACCCGCACGACCCTTTGGTCGGGTCCATCGCGCAACAGTTACTGAACGACAAAGAAGCGCACGATAAAACTGCCGCGGAGTGGACGAGACGTTACGCGCAAGGTTAAAGAAAAAGCAATGAAAAAATAAACGCTTCGCGGGGGTCAGAGATTTCAATGTTTTCATAATTCTTCGTAGAAATATAGAGAATACTACGACAACAGTTTTATAATACACGCGAGCGTTAGATTTATTGCTTGGTTATGCTACTATCTATTTATTCGTGCTCTTACTCTTCTTGCTTCTCTTCTTCGATTCTCCTCCTTTCGCGGCGGACGAATTTGCTGAATTTTTTCTTCTCTCCGTCGCGTAGACAACCTTCATTTCGCGTCCTAATAACTCTCTTCCATTTTTTTTCAAAGCGCGAGCGAGATCACCGTCCGATACAAACTCTATGTGCGCAAAACCTTTGAAATCCTGCGTGTCTTTATCTAAACCCATGCGAATTTCTTTGATTTCAGAACCTTGAGCGAAAGTTTCTCGTAATAAATCTTCCGTGACCGAATAATCCAAATTCGCGACGAAAACCACGCGCTGGCCATCGATTTTTTTCGGCGGTTCTTTCGTAGAAGCGGCAGCTTTTTTTACTTTATACGGTTTGCAAACCATGGTAAATCCTTCCCAGTCTTCGCCGTCAAATTTCAAAGCTTCGTCGCGATCGGCGACATTGTGAAAAGTGATGATGGCGATGCCGCGAAAACGGCCCGAGTCTGCAAATACCATGCAATCGACGCTATCTACTTCTAAACCTTCCTCATCAAACGCGGCTCTGATATCATCTTCCGTTTTGTGAAAAGGAATACCTCCACAATACATCGAGCGTTGCGCGGCTTCATCGGATTCGTCTACATCTCGTTCCGTTTTCGACGGTACCATTTTCGCCGGAACAAACTCTTTCTGCGCTTCTTCGCCAGCCGACGCGGGATTTTCTTCGCGCTCATCTTTCTTCTCTCCGCCGTCGTTATCGTCAGGAGCGGCGCTCTCTTTTTTCTGTTTCTTCTTTTCTTCCCTTTGTTGTTTTCTCCGCTGAATGGCGGCGTCGAGTTTTTCGCGCTTCGTCATCTTTTTCAACCTCTCTGGCTTTTTATTTTCAGCACCGTTATCGTTTGTCGCCGCCATCTCCGCTCGCTTTTTCGAACATGCCATACACGCTGGTTTCGCTTTGAGCAGCTGTTTAGCGGCAAACTTCTTCGCGGCGAGCGTCTTCTCGCATATTCGGCACGTCTTTTCTGAGTTGAACATGTTTAGCTCTTCAACTTTTGCATTCGCCGCTTCCGTTCTGGTTTGTCTTATTTTCCTCTTCTTCTCTTTTCCTTTTTCTCCGCCTTGATGTCTTTCTTCTTCTTCTTCTTCTTCTTCCTTGTCGTCCTTCTTCCTCTTCTTCCCTTCCGAGCTATCGCTCGTTCGCTTATCCTTCTTTCTGGGAGTCTTTTCCTTTTGTTTCTTCTTCTCATTCTTTGCGTTTTTTTTCTCAAAGTTGACGTGCTCGTCGTCGTCGTCGTCGTCGCCGCCGCCGCCGCCGCGCACCTTCATCTTGTTAAGTTGGAAGGAAAAATGCGTTGCTTTTTTGTCGCGTAGTCCAGCAAAATTGACAACAGACTGTAATATTTAATAATTTATCTTCAATAAAACTCCCGGGTGTATACGGTTTTACGGGTGCAGTCAAATATGATCCCTGCTCATAGGAAAATTGCCTACGGTTCATTAATAAAGATAGTCCTAGACAAAAATATGTTCTTTAGAGTGTTCTTACCCTTGCTTCTTCTAGCCACAGCAGTTGTTTATACTACTATTTCATATGACCTTTGGTATGAACTGGGCAAAAATCAAGCTTGTCCTACTAAGCAAAGTAACTCGGTGGAAGACCAAATCGAGCCACCTGGTTCTGCATCAAACTATTATAACGAGAAAATGGACAGAAATTATAGAGAATATATGTACAGCTGGCATCGGTGTATAGGTGATACTATAGGCAAACATCCATGGAAGTTTCGATCGTGTATGTTCCAGAATGTATGCTACGATGGAAATTCAGAGGGAGTGTTGACATACTATGCGCATCCGAAGAATGATATTTCTCATGAATCTGAAGTTTCCAGTGGGACAATGGTACCTTATGAACGCATGACTCGAACAATTTTTGGAAAAATAGTAAGAAGTGATCACCGTTCGTCTGTCAGAGAATTCAAAATGAACATAGTTAGAGGATCAATTCCCGTTGAAAAGGTTTATTGGGCACACGATAAAGCTCATTCCTTAGCAAAGAGTCCCAAAAGAAAGATTGTCACTGTTTTAAATGATTATTTCATTCCGGAAACATGGAGTCACCTTTTGATGGATAATATTTTTCCCATATACAGACTTCTGAGCATGTTCGGCTTCAAGGAAGCAATTGTAGAACCTCTTCATTTCAGTAATCCGTGCTCAGTAAAATGCCACGAATGCGATTTCAACGAGAAAAATGTGGCTAAATGGATGCACCTTTTAAATGGGGGAAAGTTCCAACTGCAACGACTACAGGAGAAGTACTCGTTTGCGTCAAAAAATAATTCTATATGTTTTCCGTTGGTCGCATCCGGCTTGTCGCTCTTCAGCGATCACGGACTTGGTTCTTCGCACCATGGTCGCCATCTTGAATTCCCAGACTGGAACCTATGGGGCATATCTGAACCAGTATGGTCATTCCGAGAGTTGACGTTCAAGCGGATGGGACTCGATCCGAAACTCAGTTTTTCGAACAAACTTCATGACGTAGTTCTTTGGCAAAAAGGTTCTCAAAGTGTCAATCCAGGTATCGGTGTTAGTCGGTGGTTTTTAGAAATTAGAAGATATTTAGACACTGAAGGCTGCGGTATGGGGGCAAAAGTACCGTGCAGTGTAAGTACGATGACGATGGAGAAGTTGAGAATCAGAGAGCAAATGCAACATATTGGTAGCACGAAGGTGGCAATCAGCGAAGTTGGCTCAACATCGTACGGTGCAATTTGGCTTCCTCGTGGTGCCACTTTGATATTGCTGCATATGCCAGGAGCGAAGTATGATTACTACTTCTGGAGTAACATCGCATATATCACTGTAAGATTTGTTGAAATTCCATCTAAAAGTGCCACTCACGCAAGTAGACAAGAGTTCATCGAAAGAGTATGTCAGGCTGTATTAAGTGGTATCTACAGATTTGAGCAAAGATCATTGAAATACTAGCATGGATTGAGTGGGGTGATGAATTAGAGAAAAGTAGACGTGAAGTGAAGACCAGCTAATCGAAATTTTTTACTTACTTTTCTTCCGTTTGCTAAAATGCGTTCTATAAAGAAAACTTCATTCGGTGCTAAGAAGAATCTTTTCTATAATTTTCAGCTTCAACGCGTTGGCTTGAATGGCCTCGCTCTGTCGTTGGAGCTCCTCTCGCAACAGCTTGTCACTTAAACTGATTTCGCCTTCCCCGTCCTCCTCCTCGTCGTCTCGTTTCCCTGTTCCTACGTAGCCAATCTTCTCCTCTTCGCCGCACACGTCATCGCATCGGTCGACTAACTCGTCTACGCGAGCTTCAATCAAATCTACGTCACCTTTATACGTTTCTAGCTGCCTCACCAAGAGCGCTTCGGCGCGAGAGAGCATGCCCGGGAGATTCCTTTCGGATTCGACCAAAGCAACCAGTCGCGCGCGGATTTTTCCGTGTCTTTCAACGGCGTCGTCAAATCGGACACCGAGTGCGTCGAGGTTGTTTGTCAACGTGTTTGACATTTCTGCCATATTTGAAGCTTCTTCTATTTGGCGAGAAATTTCTCTACCCAGTCGCGAGCCGGCGGCGCGTATTTCATCGTGCACTCGATGACCAAAGCTGACGTGGTGCGCTTTTAAATCAGCGAACGACTTCGATAAGACCGTCATAATTTCGCTATTGGCATCCTCATCAGTGCCTGAAATTTTTGTATTCGTATCAAACGCTGCTGAACTGCATTTTTTTATCGTATCGGCTACGTTAAAGGTAGTTTCTGGCCCTTTCGCAAGCTTTTTTAGCGCTTCTCCGGTAATATTTGACGTATCGTTCATCTTCTTCGGAGCCGTTTCGAGAGGGCTCTTGGAAACATCCATTGTTGCGGTGGAAACATCCTCGGGAGTCAGTGCTAACACACCTTTGGATGAATGAATAGCAAGAATCAAACCAGCTTCCAACGGATCGCCAAGAGAAATAGCGCCCAGTAAGCTATCCGTTGCAGAGCCTGTACCGCTCAAGACTCTCTTCACTTCAGGGAGAGGTAAATCACCGCTAATGCTATCTAATTTCAAACCTTCTTCGCGCGCAACTGCCGCTTCTAGAGTCGGCAGCCATCTAAGGTCTATGCTGTGCACAGACCCTTTCAGCGTGGCGAAAAGTCTCTGCTTCGTGAATTGATCCCACTCTACTTTTTGACACGAATCATACATCGACGCACTCCCACCATCTTGCGAGTTCGTTTCCAGTTTTATAACGTCGACATCGTATAAAATAGGGGTTGGTGACCCATGCCTATCTCCAGAAGTCGACGAGGCGTGTAAAATACCCTCAATCGTGCGACTTTCGCGGCTCGTCCACAAGGGCGTCAACGCGGTTGTAATTGCGCTCACAAGTACACGATCTGTGCGCAAGATTGCAATCAAGAAACCATCGTCACCCCTTCCATCACCTGAAAATGAACGCACCGCAATCTTTAAGTTATCGCGGGACGCGTGCGAGTACGTCGAAGACGCAGAAGATGTCGTTAAGAAATCTTGCAGTGCCACCGCTTCACCTCCTGAGGCATTCGCAGATAATTTTCGCGCAACTCGAACCGACGCTTTTGAAGTCATATCAAACGTACGTTCAAGCCATCGAAGAGCATCACCACCTCCTTTCTGCATCTGTGCATCCTTTACCAGCTCATCTAGCACGCGGCTGGACGTCCTCGAACCGGACGCAACGATTGGACACATGCACTTGACAGACGCTAATTTCTTTTCCTCTGTTGCACACAAGAAGAAAACGCTGAAACGCCCCCATCCGCTCGGTGGACCAAACGTGAAATCCACGACTTGCGGACGAATTGGAGTAGAAGAAGAGTGCTCGTTCATTGGATCCATTTTCCAAATTTGCTCTGGAGCAGAGAAGCTCTTTGTAAAGTTTACGATTCTAAAGTATCCGTCGCTCGTTAATAGCGCAATAGACTCCTCTGTTCCCGGGCAAAACTTGGCCGATAACACCGTTGCGCTCGGCGCACATTCAAAGTACTTGGGCAAAATATCAAAGTACGATTTATTTCCATCTTTAGCACTTGCTCGCCCGTATCTTTCTTCTTCTCCTCTTCCGCCTGTATTTTCGTCGTGTTCTTGTTGCAAACGAACGACGCACACGCAACTCGTCTTCTTGGTGTTGTCTTTTTTCACTGATACTAAAATTGCAAACTGTCCGCCGCTCGAAACTTCTAACGTGCGCACTTCTTCGACCGACGCCGACGATGAAGACGAAGGAATGCCGGAATATACGCGAACATCTTCGAGCGAAGCGACGCCCGCGACGTGCTGTGCGGCTCTTCTCGATCGATCCGAGGTTATCGTCGTATCTACGCGTCCGTTTTCGCGTCGCTTTTTCGAGAGAAGGTAAATGTTTCCCTTCTCGTCTTCGCACACAAAGTTTGGCGAAGGAGGAGCGCCTCGCGAGAATTCCGGCGACGGAGCGATCGAATCAAACATGACGATGGTGTCGACTTCAAATTAGCGAAGAAGAATAGTTTTCTTGTTCTCTTTATTCTCTCTCTTTATTCTCTCTTCTTTCTCTTTGCGGTGTTGTTTGCGGGTGCTTTTTTTTTCTGCTGCTGATATGAGTTTTTCGAAACGGCTCGTAGAGAGCTGAAATGCACACAAATGCTCTCTGGTGTTGTGGTCTTTTCGCGAGAGCCAATTTTAGCTTCACTAAATTTCATCAGAGTAGACAGAGTTCACACCAACTTTAACGATACTCAGCGATACGTTTCCGAACGCGACGGATTCATTCGCCCAATCGTAGGCGAGATCTGCAATATTTCTGCTGCGCAAATACACGGACGCGTTGCGCGGTGGTTTTCGTCAGAGAGAGAGAGAGAAAGGACAGAGAAAAAATTGTGCGCGCGCAAGTACAAAAAATAATCCGTCTCTGTGTGCTTTTGTTCGTTCGTGCGATAACAACCTCATCAGTTGAGCGTATCGAAGAAAAAAATATCGCGATTGTTCTTCATGTCGAACTCTGCTTCATTTCACGGCGCGACTGGCGCGACGGCGCGCGTCGTGTCGAAGTTTGCGAGGACCAATCGCCATCGCAGATGTAATCGAAGAAACGCGAATCCCGCGACGATGACAAATTCTTCTTTACTTTCGTGCGACAAGAACAAGAACAACAATAACCAAAACGAACGCTCGAGTTCTTCTTTATCATCGTCATGCTCTGGAAGAAGACCCTTGATCGGTAGAAACGAGAAACGATCGATCATTTCGAGAGCGATTGAAGACGCGCAATCTATTCCGGCCGGTGTCGATGGGGATTGGTCGCACGTTACTCCTGAATTTCTCTGGGAAAGCGAGCTCGAGAGAAGAACTGAATATTTACAGGACTTTGAAAGAGTGCAAGTGCGAACGGCGCTTGATATCGCGTTCCACGCGCACGACGGACAAAAACGTAAGTCTGGAGAACCATACATCATCCATCCAGTAGCCGTAACATGTATCCTAGCGTCGTACTATATGGATCACGAGACATTATGCGCCGGTTTGCTCCACGACACGGTCGAAGATACTGAGTTTGTAACGTTTGAAAGCGTGGAAAACATGTTCGGCTCTTCGGTAAGAGCGATCGTTGAGGGCGAGACGAAAGTTTCAAAAGTATCGAGCACGGTCTCAAAAGCAGCGGACGACTCGTTCGTGAGCTCAACCTTCGATGAACCAGACGTAAAGGCGGACGATTTACAACAAATGTTCTTGGCGATGACGGGAGAGATTCGGGTGATTATCGTTAAACTTGCCGATCGATTGCACAACATGCGAACGCTCGGATCGATGAAACCGGAGAAGAGAGTGAAAATATCAAACGAAACTTTACTCGTTTTTGCGCCGCTCGCGAAACTGCTAGGAATGTACGATATGAAAAACGAGTTGGAAGAGATTGCGTTCGGGTGGGCCAACCCGAAGTGCTACGAGGCTGTGGCGCAAAGAAAAGACGAGCTCGAGCGCGTTCACTTGCCGGTTATAAATAACGTAGCCGCTAAATTGAACGAAGCACTCAAAAATGACGACTTTCTTCGCGGTTCCGTGATAAGCTTTGCTGTTGATAAGCACGTCAAAGAAAACTACGGCATATATCGCAAAGCGCTGAAGAGCAAGAAAAAGCCAGGTTTTATTCACGAGAAAGAAGAAGATAGTTTCGCCGACGAGGACGACGACAACGACGCAGATCACGAAGAAAAGCAGAGACTGAGAGATCTCAAGTCCAGACTACCGAACGTTAACGAAATCGCGCAGATTCGCATAGTCTTGCTCGACGATATGTTTACGAAAGGATTGAGCGAGGCTGCGAAGAGATCCCACGCGATTCGCGTGACTTACCACGTTCTTGGATTGGTCCATACTTTGTATCCACCTGTTCCGGGCAGTATGAAAGATTACATCGCGACGCCCAAGTTGAACGCATACAGAGCGTTGCACACCACTGTATTGCCCATAGAACGAGGCGATATGAATGATACCGATTTTCAAAGTGCGAATGAAAGTTTCATGGAGGACGAACAAAACGAAGAGGTTTTCCCGCTTGAAATTCAAATCAGAACAGAGCAAATGCACCTCGGCGCGATTTGGGGAATCTGCGCGGATAGAGAATTGAAAACAGGCTGGCGCAAACGAGCGATTATAGATATCTTCAAGCGAAGAATCGAAATGCGTCGAGAACTTTTGGAGCGGAGTGAGCCGTTAACGGCTGATGAAAAATTGTTCATGGAAGAGGAAGACGAAGACAACGCGTTTCTCGAAAACTTGTCGCTGAGTACGGCTGGGAACGCAACAGATAACGAAGAGAGAAATGTTGCGCCTATGCGTCAAGTGCTGTGGTTGAAGATGATTCAAGCGTGGCAGGAAGAATTTCTTGGCGTATTATCCGCGCGAGAGTTTGTCGATACGGTCACGGGCGACTTACTCGGTCGACGTACTTTTGTTTTCTCGCGCGCCGGTCAAGTTATAAACTTACCGTACGGTGCAACGGTCGTTGACTACGCCTCATACCGCGATTGTTTGAGCGAGATGGTTGAAGTCAAAGTTAACGGCCAACCAGTTGATTTCGGTAGGAAGCTCAATAACGCGGAGGTCGTAGAAATCGTTCGTTCTACAGATTCCACGGAGACGATGAAGCAGAAAGTTGCTAGATTTCGAATGTTTTTACCGGCGGCGGTCACGAAAGCAGCGAGGTACAAAATTGAAAAGTTTTTGGACGAGCACGATTCGACTTTCAGGGAGCGCAAAAGTGAAAATACGTGGGAAATGGAATCGTACGATTTGATTGGTCTACCTTCCGGAGAAATACGTGCCGATAGAAAAGCAGTGAGCATGTTCGTTACGTCCTATCTTCGATTGGAGTGTAGCGATCGAAGCGGACTTTTAGCGGATATTTCTTCCGTCATTGCGAGTCAAGGAATGAGCATCGTGTCGTACAGTGGAAGTAAATCTCCCACGGAATCCGAAAGTAATTTTGACATGAATTTCGAAGTGTCGTTCAACGAATCGGAACTTTATCGAGGTGAAGCACTTGGTAATTTGGACGCGCGTTTGGCCAAGGTGTGTATGGATCTGATGACCAAAGTCGATGGTGTTGACAACTGCTCTGCTTTCTGCGCTCTCCCAGACGATAACATGTTCAGCTTTCAGAAATAATGTGCTATGTATTATTATCAACAATATTATTATCATCGCAATAATTAACTCTACGTAGCTAAAACTATTATCTACATCTCCTACCTGGCGCCTTCATCTTTTTCTTCATCTGTACGAGTGCGCGCTTCGATTTCGCTCTCGATGACTCGCGCCAGAAACGCATGCGACGTTAAAATACTTTTCGCATCCATACCTTCAGATTGCTTATAAATGCTCATTATCGATTGCGGCGTGACGTAAAAGAAGAGTTCATCCAACGCCCGCACGCAATTGGCGACTCTCACGATGTTTTCTCGCTCCTGTTTATCTACCAAAATGAGTTCCTCTTCGTGAGTCTTACTCTTTTCGTTTGTCGCTTGCTTCGACGTCGCAGCACCGGGCGACCCGACCCATATGAATCCGTTACATCCTATCAGAACCTCTATGAAAACTCCCGGCGTTACTTCTAAGGCGTGAAAGTGCTGTGGCAGTCGCTTCACTAAACTCGGACATACTTCTACGAGTACGCCTCTCGAAAGCCTTCCGTACTTTGTTGAACGCGCATGTAAGTTTGCCGCACCATCTTGAAATAACGACTGTACTTCCGCCGATATGACATCCGCGGTATCGAATAATAGCGACATGTTTAATTCGTCCGCTTCGTTGCGTCGTCTCTGTTGACCAGTTGGTAGATTTACGCTCGAAAGTTGTAAAACCGCCTCCTGTCGCGAGTTTATATCTACTTTCCACCTTTTCGAGGAAATCATGTTGATTCGACCGACGACGACGTCTCCCGTTTCCGGCGTGTACTTTGCTTTCAGCGCTTTCACAGAGACTAATTTATTCACCCTCTCCACGACACCCGATACCGTCGCTCTCAAATCTCCCTCGGAGAGTTGCGTTCCGTGCCCTTTGAGAAAACCTTCCGTGGCGTCCACGCCGTCAACAACTTCCCCAGGAGTTGTGTATATCATCACGCGAGAAGAAGGTACAGAAGACGTCGTTAAACTTTGCAGCGATGACATCTTTCTCGCTCGCATCTGTTGCTCAACCTCAGAAACAATCATCGCGACGATCTTTCTGTTCGGTGTGAAGTTGTTATTGTCTTTTTCTACGTGTGGTTAATTCGTTGCGTAAAATGGAGAAAAGGTTTGGCGCAAACGAGAACAAATGAAACGACAAAAGCAAAAGCTTCTTACTCCACAATTCACACTTTACAAATAAGAAAATAATGCGGTCAAGATGGAACGTTCAAAAAGCCGTTTCTTTTTGTACATCTTACCTTTCCTCTTACTTTGTGCGCTGCCATCCGTCGCACATGCTTCGTTAAGAGCTCCGAGACGCGTGTCATCTTCTCCGCACATTCTTAAGCCGGGAGAGGAAGACGCGTTTCTGCAGTCGCAAAAATTGGAATCTCCATCAACAGCAGTATCCTCCGATGAAGACGAAATACACCGACATCATCACAGAAAACATTACGCGGATGATCACACACACCACCGCATATTGAGAAAGGAGCACCACGATCATCGCGCGAGTAACGAATGGACAGAACCCGGCAAAGAGGATACAACACCTAGTGCATCAGTAAAGTCTGATGATGAATCATCTTCTTCGAACCGTCCACGCATTGGAGTTTACAAAGCAACGATTTCACCGGAAACTTCGTCAGCATCACCATTACAATCATCAGAACCACTGCTATCCCAATCTTCAGTATCACCATCATCATCATTATCATCATTACCTCAGGATGTCCCCCCCTTGCAGACGCCAAAATTTCCCCTACCGTTCTGCGCCGAGTGCAGCGGGTGCGCAGTAGACTGGACAAAAGCGTCAATTAAAGCAAACTCTGTGGAGGAAGTGTGCGCAGGAACTGCTCCGTGCCCCGGATGCGACAACGTGATTCTGCGGCGTATCAACGGAACGTACGCTTTAAAGGATAAAAATAGACAGAAGTATAAAGTAAAGCGCGAAGTAGGAGCTAGCGCGGCTACGGTGTTACGTGCCGATTATGTCAACACGGATTGGACGGATTCGTTTGACGCTTCTGCAGAGTTACTTTCTTTACCATTCGTCAAGTTTCCGTGCATACCTGGTTTGCCGCGACACAATCGCAAATGTGCAAGACAACACATAGAAGATGAGAAAGGTAAAGATTTATTGTCCATTCGAAACGTTGAGTCTGTGCAGAAGCTGAGCGATTTCTGCGGTTTGGAAAACGTCGCCTCACGAGCGTGGTCGGCGAATGTAAAATCTACTGCTCCGGCGGGCATACCGCTCGATCCATGGTCGGTGCATCCCGAATCTGTCGCTGTTGATCAGCTCGGTGCGTTCACTTCCCCAGCTGCAGGCATTGGATTAAATTCGATATGCCAAATTGCCGACTCTGATTCGGATGTAGCGCACATCATAGAATCGGTTCCATCCGAGCAAATTGTTCGGGCAGCTTTGTATGAATTCATTTTCTGTTCGGGTGATAGACACACGCAAAACGTCTTTCTTGATGACGACGCGCGCTTAAAGTTGATCGATAACGATAATCTTCTGGGGTGGCAAGTTTATGATGAGCATCAGAATAGACTCTGCGCAATAAGTTCGCTCTTTTTACCGGGCAACTTGGAATCGTGGAGAGTGCGCGAAAGCGCCGAGTGTGCGGGAAAACTTGGTTCATTAGACTACCGGTGTCACGTGAATGCCAACGCGCAAATCAAACTCCCTCGGCGAACGAAACAATGCTTAGAGCATTTCAAGTCGACGAGCGTAGATGAATTGGTCGAACAATTCGGCATTGTTCGTAACGTCTTTGCTCGCACGCTGAAACAAAGAAGTATCGATTTGCTTGAGTTGGGATTACCGAAAGCGTTAGAAAATGCAATGAAAACTGAGCATGAGATTGCGAAGGAGAAATCAGATATATTTCATCCTGAATTGAATTGGGACGAGATGACGCGTGAACAACGCCAAAGAATGGTTGCTGTTCGCGATTCCTTCTGGAGACGAATAGAGCCTCCTAATTGCGCGGGAGTCCCCATGGGCGGTCGTTGGGATAACGCGGTTGAAGATTTACGAGCGTAGATTTTTGTAGAGCATCAATTAGAATTCTCAAAGGTATGTAGGTTGTTAGTTACAGCAGTAATTTAGTTTAGATCAATTCTTTACGCGCTAATGTTCCTTCTTGTTTTTCTTCTTTGCTTCAGTCACGGCGTAATCTCTCTTCCGGATGAATGTCATCACCGTCGCGTTGAAATTACCAAGGGCCATCAAGACGAACAGTGAGCCAGCTACTAATGCCTGCCATTCGCTCATTCCTTTCCCGTTGCGCGCGAATTCTTTGAACCATCTCAGCAGAACCTGGCATCCAAACACGAGCTGCATCGTTTGTAACGACAACAAAAGCGGCCACAAAAGTTTTAATCTGCTCCCAGATTCCGTCGCCGAAACATCCATCGGGGATGCTTTCCCGATGGCAACTCTCGTATACATCCGAAACCTTTGATATCTATTCTGAAGAAACATGACGATACCTTGGCAAAATGTAAAGAAAAGAAATCTTCCAATAAACGTAACGCACGATGGTGAATCAACATCCATGGTCAACACGCACAACGCCATGGCCATAGAGTAGTAGTGATGTTGGATCCACCAAGGTCTAATGTTACTTCCGTTCGCTTTCAAGATATTCTCGCGCAATCCGAGAGAGGTGTAAAAATACAAGAGCCAACTAAAATACGCCTGTAACGCGATGGGGTACGAAGCAGTTAAAACCGTCTCCACTAATTCCGAGTGCTTTGAAGCTGCAATTTGGCTGTGGAGAAAAAAATGCCCAGAATGCTTCGAGTTGTACCATACGAACAACACGAGAGGGAAAAGGAAATAACTAATGGTTTGCGTCTCTCGAAAATTCACGTACTCCTCTTTCAATCGCATTCTATCTTCCGTCTTACGAGAGACCAAATTTACCGCCGATCCAAGTAAATACTTTATGAATCGACTATGCTTTGCTGGTGTGATGAAGCCACCAAGCTGTCCACCCGGACCGGCGCCATCGAAAACCAAACGAGCATTGACCACGTGGACGTTGTTTTTTTCTTCTCTCTCCAACTGTAACAGCTCAACAGCGAGTTCATCTAGCTCGCCTCTCAACAACTCCAACGTTGAGTTGACGTGCATCACTCTCCCACTGATATTCTTGATTTTAGCTTCCACTTTCGAAGCTCGTTCATCGAGCGTTGGCAATCTCTCCTCCTCTTCGAACTCGACGTTGTCGACTTCACCAGTCATCGCGAGAATTTTTTTGTTTTGTGTTTGAAAAAATGACGCATCTTCATTCTAAAAATACACAGAAAGTCAGAAACAAAGCACTGCTCTACGCGTACTGCACTTTGACTCAAATCTTTTGCTATAGCACAACAACGCGCAACTGGACACGCAAATATTAATCACCATGAGCGACAAAGAATCGATATTCACGTTGACTGCTGAATTACCGCAATCGTTATCATCGAACTTCGAAGCGAAAGGGGAACACGACCTTGCGACGAAAGCGAACGAGCAAGGAGGACAAGCGAAAAGTACTAAATACAAAAGCATACATTCCGGCGTGATCCACCCATCTGCATTTCCTGCATTTGGGGTCAATGAAAAGCGTTTAGCTGCAACGTTTGGACAGCGCAGAAATGCGCAGAAACCGGAACCAAAATCGTTCCTTCTTCGCAAACCGAGATTGTTGACCGAAACGACGATGTTGCGAAGTGACATCCATACTAGTTGCGAAGGAAGCAACTTCACCAGGAAAGCGAGAGTAAAAGCTGCAATACCATCTTATCGAGGTCAACTGAAAGAGCGAGTCGAAATCGATCGAGTGAGAAAGAATGCCCTCGATGTGATATCGCATACCATTAAGGCGCGGCAGCGCAAAAACGCGCTGTACGATAATTACATAAAAACAACACAGGGGAAGATTCCAAAGTATTTGCACAAGATCAAGCAAAGAAAAGCACATAATGAGCACATTACGATGCAGCACGTTGCATCCAGCGATGCAGAGACGCACGAGAACGAAAACATCGCAAAAACGTTGAAAGTCGAATGGTTACGCCTGAATCGGGATTATTTAAAAATGCCATTTCTTATCGACACTCCTTCCAAGAAAGCCAGAAAAGAAGAATATGAACGGAGATTAGATGCCATCGAACGTAGAATGATGTCATCACAATGATAATTGGAAAATAAGAACACCGCCATGTCAACTTGTTAACTTTTTCAGCAGAAACTGAACACCTAATGCAAATTTACACTCTTCGTTTTTTTATCGATGTTCTGATTTCTTCGATCAAATAATTTTTAGGGTTTAGGGTTTAGGGTTTAGGGTTTAGGGTTTAGGGTTTAGGGTTTAGGGGTTAGGGTTTAGGGTTTAGGGTTTAGGGTTTAGGGTTTAGGGTTTAGGGTTTAGGGTTTAGGGTTTAGGGTTTAGGGTTTAGGGTTTAGGGTTTAGGGTTTAGGGTTTAGGGTTTAGGGTT